>Ga0209517_10000159_pt1 | contig 119259 bp, 103 predicted proteins | sample PeaSoiMetSII2010_FD_187695 | JGI IMG/M metagenome (GOLD analysis project Ga0209517, IMG submission 187695) | Peat soil microbial communities from Weissenstadt, Germany - SII-2010 (SPAdes) (version 2) | ecosystem: Environmental > Terrestrial > Soil > Wetlands > Peat | place: Germany...
AGTGAGCAGCGAACAGGCTGCTTGAGTACAAGTGGCGAGCGAAGGCTGATAGACTTCGAGAATTCAGTCGTAGTTGGGTTCCTGATAACTGATATCTGATATCTGATAACTGATATCGGATATCAGCAAGCAAAACCTTGGAATTTCCACCTGAGGGGAAAATTGAGCGAGACACAAAAGACCGCGGTGATCTTTGGCCTGGCGAACAAGAGGAGCATCGCGTGGGCCATCGCGCAGAAGCTGCACGAAGCGGGGTGGCGGCTGGCGATCACCTATCAGAATGAGCGGCTGGCCCTGGAAGCGAAAGACCTGATCACGGATTTGCCCGGGTCGGAAGGCTTCATGTGCGACGTGTCTTCAGACGAGGAGATCGCGAAGCTGTTTGTGGAATTGCAGGGGCGCTACGGGGTGCTGCACGGGCTGGTGCACAGCGTGGCCTATGCGCCAGCGGAAGATATGAAAGGGGATTTCGTCAACACGAGCCGCGAAGGATTCCGGATCGCGCACGACATCAGCGTGTACTCGCTGATCGCGGTGGTGCGGGCGGCGGCGCCCTTGATGACGGAGGGCGGCGGCATCGTGACGATGACGTACTACGGCGCGGAAAAAGTTGTGCCGAAGTACAACGTGATGGGCGTGGCCAAGGCGGCGCTGGAAGCGACAGTGCGGTACCTTTCGAACGACCTGGGGCCGAAAAATATACGGGTGAACGCCATATCGGCAGGGCCGATCAAGACGCTGGCCGCGCGCGGAGTTTCGCAACTGGGCGAGATGCTGAAGGCACATGCGGAGCGCGCGCCATTGAAGCGCAACGTGGACCCGGCGGAAGTGGGCAGCACGGCGGTGTTCTTGCTTTCAGAGGGGAGTTCGGGGATTACCGGAGAGACGCTCTACGTGGATTGCGGATACAACATTATGGGATTCTGAAGAAGTGGCGAGTGGCGAGTGAATTCTGGTAACTGATATCTGATTACTGATATCAGTTATCAGATATCAGCGATCAGGAAGCACGGAGATGAATGCACGACTGACGATTGCGATTGACGGGCCGGCGGGGTCCGGGAAGAGCACGGTGGCGCGGCGGACGGCGGCGCTGCTGGGTTACTTGTATCTGGATAGCGGAGCAATGTACCGCGCGGTGGCGCTGAAGGCGCTGGAGCGCAAGATCCCGCTTGAAGATGAGGCGGCGCTGGAAGCGTTAACTCGGGAGACGCACATCGAGCTGAAACCGCCCACGACGGAACAGGAGAGCGCGGGATTAAAGAATCGCGTGTTTCTGGACGGGCGAGAAGTGACCGAAGAGATCCGCAAGGCGGAGGTGGCGCAAGCGGCATCGCGGCTGGCCACGATTGCGGGGGTGCGCGAGGTGCTGGTGGCCGAGCAGCAGCGCGCGGGGCAAGGCGGCGGGGTGGTGATGGAAGGGCGCGACATCGGCACGGTGGTTTTTCCGAAGGCGGAGCTGAAGATTTTCCTGGAGGCTTCGGCGGAAACAAGGGCGCAGCGGCGCTGGAAAGAGCACCAGGAAAAGGGTGAAAAGTTTTCCTTGCTGGAAGTGTTGCAGGAGGTGCGCGAGCGCGACAAACGCGACCGCGAGAGAAAGGTCTCGCCGCTGGTACGCGCGAAAGATGCCGTACTCATTGACAACACGGCAATGGGAATTGAAGAGACGGCGCGGCTGATTGTGTTTCTGGCGCGCGAGCGAGAGAGCAATAAGGATTCTCAGGGAGCGACGCTGGAGCGCGCGTGAATTTCGTAGTTGGCCTGCCTGGTCGGTGAAAATTCACAAGTGAGAAGGGGTTTCGTCGCGAGGGAAACGCGATGGCGGAGAATTGCGCGCAACGGCCGGGGAAGCGGATGCGGCTTGGCAAAGGCGAGAAGAGGGAGAGAAGAGAGGGTGTGACGTTGGAGCGTAAGAGCCCACCCTTCGCACAAAACGCGAAGGATGGGGCACCCTCAAGTTCATGGGGGGATGGGTGGCCTAACAGGGCAGACCCAAGAGCGGGCCACCTTCGCGAGCAGGCCGAGATCAGAAGGTGAGGGCGGCGGCGCGCTGGATGGCGAGCTTGTAGGTATCGGGGAGTATTTCTTCAATCTGACCGAGGCGGGCGGCGCGCTCGCCGAGTTCATCCCACTCAGCGCGCTCCATGGCAAGGAGAACTTCGTAAACGTCGCGGAAAGGGTTCTGGCCGCCGCAGAGGGCGGCTTTGAGCTCCTGCGAGACGGGGAGCTGCGTCAAGACGTCGCTCATGGGCTTATCGAGCAGGGCGTCGGCGACGGAGAGAAGACCCATGAGAAAGAGGCTGGAACTCTTATTCTGGAGGCCGGCGGGCCGGGCAATTTCCTCGCAGAAATAGGCGCGTGTGAGAGCCGTGCGGATCAGCTCAGGGGGTTTGCCGCTACTTAAGGCGATGACGGCGAAGATGGAGAGCCAGCGGCGGAATTCGCGTTCACCGAGCAAGCTGAGCGCCTGACGGATGCTGTGGACCTCGCCGCGAAGGCCGAGGACGGGCGAATTCAGATAGCGGAGGAGGCGGTAGAGCAGGGAAGGCTCCAGCTTGAGGAGGCCCTCGATGCGGTTGAAGTCCAGTTCGGGAGCAGCGACGGCGTTAAGCAACTGGAGCTGGATAAGCTTGTTGCCGGGAACATCGCGCGTTTCGATCATGGACGGCCTGCAAAAGAAGTAACCCTGGAAATAGGTGAAGCCGAGCCTTCGGGCTTCATCGAGGTCGCGCTGGGTTTCGACTTTCTCGGCGAGGAGGGAGAGATCCGGGCTGCGGTATTTGGCGGCGAGGGCTTTGCGCGCATCGGGATCGAGCAGTTGGAAATCGACTTTGAGGAAGTGAGCCAGCGCGACGAAAGGACGGGAGTGCGGGGCGTCCACAAAATCGTCGAGGGCGAAGAAGTAACCGGTATCGCGCAGCTCGCGGCAGATGGCCAGGATTTCGTCAGTGGGTTGTACGGTCTCCAGGATTTCCACAACAATGCGATTCGCGGGAAGCAGACGGGGAGCGCCAAGGCGCAAGGCCAGCTCGTCCACATTGACGAAGGCGCGGGCGTGGCCGGTCAAAAGCTGGAGATCGAACAAGGTGATGGAATCGGCAATGACGCTGGCGGAGGCGTTGGCGTAGGGCTGAAAGGCATTTTGCGGGCCGCCGCGGAAGAGCAGTTCATAGGCAAAAACCCGCAGACGCAGATCGAAGATGGGCTGGCGGGCTATGAATTTTTCATGCACAGAGGCGCCGTTTGGTTGCTACGTCATGCGGGATTGAGGACGAGAGCGAAGCCCGCGAGAAGATGCCGGCGGGGAGAATTTTAGTTTGGTCGTGGTACATGCAACCGTAAAAGCGGCGGCGAGCCGCCGCACTCCAATGTGTGTTAGAGGTGCCAATCGGGAGATTGGCGTTCCCGGGGAACATCACGTGGGGGCGGTCATGGAGTTGAGGAACTCCATGTTGGACTTGGTCTTGCTGAGGCGGCTGAGCAGAAGCTCCATGGCCTCAACGGTGGAGAGCGGGCTAAGAACCTTGCGCAGGACCCAAACGCGGCTCAACTCTTCGGCGGGCAGGAGCAGTTCATCCTTACGAGTTCCGGAGCGCTGAATATCGATGGCCGGGAACACGCGCTTATCGGCGAGGCGGCGATCGAGATAGATTTCCATGTTGCCGGTGCCCTTGAACTCTTCAAAGATGACGTCGTCCATGCGGCTGCCAGTATCGATCAGGGCGGTGGCGATGATGGTGAGCGAGCCGCCCTCTTCGACGTGGCGGGCCGCGGCAAAGAAGCGGCGCGGGCGCTGCAGGGCGTTGGCGTCAATACCCCCGCTGAGGACCTTACCGGACGGCGGGGTCACGGCGTTATAGGCGCGGGCGAGGCGGGTGATGGAGTCCAGGAGGACAACGACGTCGCGCTTGTGCTCGACGAGGCGCTTGGCTTTCTCGAGAACCATTTCGGCAACTTGGATGTGGCGCTGTGGCGGCTCGTCGAACGTGGAACTGATGACTTCACCCTTGACGGTGCGCTGCATGTCCGTGACTTCTTCCGGGCGCTCGTCGATGAGGAGCACGATCAAAGCCACATCCGGATGATTGACGGTGACGGAATTGGCGATGGACTGCAGCATCATGGTTTTGCCGGTGCGCGGCGGCGCATTGATCAACCCGCGCTGACCCTTGCCCACGGGGCAAAGCAGGTCCAGCACGCGGCCGGTCAAATTCTCCTTGGCGGTTTCCATCTTGAGGCGTCCCTGAGGGTAAAGAGGGGTGAGGTTGTCGAAGAAAATTTTGTTGCGGGCGACCTCGGGGTCCTCAAAATTGACAGCCTCCACCTTGATGAGGGCGAAGTAGCGCTCACCATCCTTGGGCGGGCGGACCTGGCCGGAGACCGTGTCGCCGGTGCGCAGGTCGAACTTGCGAATCTGCGAGGGAGAGACGTAGATGTCGTCCGGGCCGGGGAGGTAGTTGTACTCCGGCGCGCGCAGGAAGCCGAAGCCATCCGGCAGACACTCCAAAACGCCTTCGGAGAAGATCAAGCCGCTCTTCTCCGTCTGCGCGCGGAGGATCTGGAAGATAAGCTCCTGCTTGCGCATGCCGCTGGCGCCGGGAATGTTCAATTCCTTGGCGATTTTGGCCAGATCGGTGATGTTCTTTTCTTTGAGCTCAGCCAGGCTGATGCTCACTTGATTGTTGCCTTCCGTGCTTGTCTCTTTTGCCATATATCCTGACTTTTGGTGAATTGATCGTTGAAGTGGTTGTGCTAGTTGACCTTGACATCCCGGAATGGACTGCGTGGCGGTATACCTTCTGGCGGAACGAATGATCCGCCAGGGTGGGCAACCAAACTGTCTGCAACCGGAGGCAGCCCCGGGACTTGACCATCACGCGGCCCGCAGGTGCAGGCCGTGCCCGAAGACTGCAACTTAGTTGGTCAAACTCGCGTCTTTATCGGCGCCCGTGAATGTATCCGCGACGGGCGCAACGCCAGTGTGCTCCAGCGGCACAATCGGGCGCTCCAGCGCAATTTGCAGCACTTCATCCATGGTTTCCACGAAGTGCATTTTCAGGCTGGAGAGAATCTCCTGGGGGATATCCGCAAGATCTTTCTCATTATCCTTCGGAAGCACGATGGTACGCAAGCCCATTCGGTGGGCGGCCAGCAACTTCTCTTTGACCCCGCCGATGGGGAGAACCTTGCCGCGAAGGGTGATTTCGCCGGTCATGGCGACGTCGCAACGCACCGGGTTCTTGGTGAGGGCGCTGACGATGGAATTGCAGATGGTGATACCGGCGGAAGGGCCGTCCTTGGGGATGGCGCCTTCGGGCACGTGCACGTGGATATCAATGGTGCGATAGAAATCCTTCGCCAGACCCAGAGCTGCGGTGCGAGAGCGCACATAGCTCATCGCCGCCTGCGCCGATTCCTGCATGACTTCGCCGAGTTTCCCGGTGGGCGTCAGGCGTCCCTTGCCTTCCATGGTGGTGGCTTCAACGGCGAGCACGGAGCCGCCGACTTCGGTCCAGGCGAGGCCGGTGGTCAAACCAATTTCGTTTTGCTTTTCAAGCCAGAATTCGCGGTACTTGAGAACGCCTAGGAATTCATTGACGTTTTCCGCGGTGATCTGGATGGAGGTTTCGGAGCCGTCAGCGACCACGCGGCGGGCCATCTTGCGGGCGATATTCTGAATTTCGCGTTCCAAGTTGCGCACACCTGCTTCGTGGGTGTAGTAGCGGATCATGTGCAGCAGGCCTTCATCCGTGAAGGTGAGATTCTTTTCGGAGAGGCCGGTGGCTTCCTGGGAGCGCTTGACGAGAAAGCGCTTGGCGATCTCCAGCTTTTCCTGCTCGGTGTAGCCGGGGAGACGCAAGATTTCCATGCGATCCATGAGGGGCTGCGGAATGGTGTGGAGAACATTGGCCGTACACACGAACATGACCTTGGAGAGATCGTATTCGACGTCCAGGTAGTGATCCGTGAAGGAGTGATTGATCTCGGGATCCAGGACTTCCATGAGGGCAGCGGAGGGGTCGCCGCGGAAGTCCGTGGACATTTTGTCCACTTCATCGAGAACGAAGATGGGATTGACGGTGCCGGCCTTCTTCATCATCTGGATGATCTGGCCGGGCAAGGCGCCAATGTAGGTGCGGCGATGGCCGCGAATTTCCGCTTCGTCGCGCACGCCGCCGAGGGAAACGCGCACGAATTTGCGCCCGGTGGCGTGGCCGATGGACATGGCGAGGGAGGTCTTGCCGACGCCCGGGGGGCCGACAAAGCAAAGGATGGAGCCCTTGGGATTCTTGACGAGCTGGCGCACGGCGAGGAATTCGAGGATGCGCTCCTTGATCTTCTCCAGGCCGTAATGCTCTTTATTCAGAATTTCCTCGGCGGCCTTGATGTCGCGAATTTCCTTGGAGCGTTTTTTCCAGGGCACCGCCAGCAGCCAATCGATGTAATTGCGGCTGACCGTGGACTCCGCGGACATGGGCGGCATGAGTTCGAGGCGCTTTAATTCCGTGGTGGCTTTTTCGTGGACGTCCTTGGGCATGCCGGCGGAATCAATCTTCTTCTTGAGCTCGTCGGTTTCGCTCTTCTCGCCGCGGCCAAGCTCCTTCTGAATGGCCTTGAGCTTTTCATTGAGGTAGTACTCTTTTTGAGCGCGCTCCATCTGGCGCTTGACGCGGGTATTGATATTGCGGTCGACGTTGAGCTTTTCCAGTTCAATTTCCAGAATATCGGCGACACGATTCAGGCGCTCGAGAGGGTCGGCGGTTTCCAGGAGGTCCTGCTTTTCGTCGACCGGGAGCTGGAGATTGGCGGCGATGGTGTCCGAGAGGCGGGAAGGATCATCGACGCGCGCGGCGGCGATCATCGTGTCGTAGTTGAGGCTCTGGGAAAGCTTGATGAACTGCTCGTAGAGGGCAGTGACTTTCTGGACGAGTTGTTCGACCTGCGGGGAAGTTTCGATTTTGGCGGCCATCAGGCGGATGGTGGCGCGGAAGAAGCCTTCCTCGGGGCTGATGGAGATGGCGCGGGCGCGCTCGACGCCTTCGACGAGAACCTTGATGTTGCCATCGGGGAGCTTGACGCTCTGCACGATGTTGGCGAGGGTACCGACGGCGTAGATTTCCTCGGGCTTGGGGTCGTCCACGGAGGCATCGTGCTGCGTGGAAAGAAAGATTTTCTTGTCACCCGCGAGGGCTTCTTCGAGAGCGCGGACGCTGGCTTCGCGGCCGACAATGAAGGGAGTCATCTGTTGCGGGAAAATGACCATGTCCCGCACCGGCATCATCGGTACGCGCTTCATTTCCTGTTTTTCGCGAGTGAACATGCGGGCCCTTGAAACTCCTATGTTGAGGCTGAAAAAACCTACTCCGCTGCCGATAAAAGAAAATCCGGAAAAGACTTTCTTCAGGGGCTAAAGCCCATAGGTTATAGGGGCTTTACGCCGGGGCTGAAGCCCCGGCCTCCTAAAGAGAAAAAATTATCCCGCTTTCTCGAGCAAGCTCCAATTGATTTCATGGCCGCGGACCATATCCGCGGTCACCACGAAGTCCCGAACCTTGCGCTGCATCGGGAGGTGGTACATCAACTCCAGCATGAGGTCTTCAAGGATCATACGCAAGCCGCGCGCTCCGACCTTGCGCTGAAGCGCCAACTCCGCGACGGTGTCGAGAGCATCATCGGTGTAGCGGAGGCGGACGTTCTCAAACTCGAAGAGGCGCTGGTACTGCTTCAGGAGCGCGTTCTTGGGCTCCGTAAGAATCTTCATCAGCGCGCCCTTGTCCAGATCGCTCATGACGCCGGCAACGGGCAAGCGTCCCACAAACTCGGGGATCAGGCCGTATTTGATAAGGTCGCCAGGCTGCACCTGTTCGAGAATCTCCGTATTGCGGCGCTGCGGCGTCGTGGGGGCGGCGTCGGTGTGAAAGCCCAGGGAGTGCTTGCCGACCCGCCGTTCGATGATCTTCTCCAACCCGACGAAGGCCCCACCGCATATAAATAGGATGTTCGTGGTGTCCACTGGGGTAAATTCCTGGTGCGGGTGCTTGCGGCCGCCCTGAGGAGGCACGTTGGCAACGGTGCCTTCCAGGATCTTGAGCAGGGCCTGCTGGACGCCCTCGCCGCTGACATCGCGGGTGATGGAGGGGTTCTCGTCCTTCTTGGCAATCTTATCGATTTCGTCGATGTAGATGATACCCTGCTGGGCCTTCTGCACGTCGCCATCGGCCGCCTGAAGAAGCTTCAGGATGATGTTCTCGACGTCCTCGCCGACATAGCCGGCTTCGGTGAGGGTGGTGGCGTCCACGATGGCAAAGGGCACATCAAGCATGCGGGAAAGGGTTTGCGCGAGAAGCGTCTTACCCGTGCCCGTGGGACCGATCAGGACGATATTGGACTTGCTCAGTTCCACTTCGCCGGGCTGTTTGTTGAGGAAGATGCGCTTGTAGTGGTTGTAGACGGCCACGGCGAGTTTTTTCTTGGTGCGATCCTGGCCAATGACGTAGCCATCGAGAAACTGCTTGATTTCCGGCGGCCGGGGCAGACGGCGCGCGGGAGCTACGGCCTGTTCGCGCTTCTCGTCTTCCAGAATCGTCTGGCAAACCCCCACACATTCATTGCAGATGTACGCGCGAGGATAGTCCGAAGGGGAACTGATCAGCTTCTCCACCTGCTCCTGGGTCTTGTGGCAAAAGGAGCAGCGCAGGGGTTCGTCTGGGCTGTATTTTTTCACGTGCTTGCAGGCCTCGTCCTCCGGCGGAAGCGCCGGAGCCTTGCTTCCATTCTAGGCCGAATTTTCTCTCGGGCGAAAGAGAAAGTCTCTAGTACTGATAGCAATCAGCTACGCCGCGCAGTACTACCTGTGCTTGTAGATGATCTCATCAATCATGCCGTATTCCTTGGCCTGCTCGGGATTCATGATGTAATCGCGCTCGACGTCCTTCTCGATGCGCTCGATGGGCTGGCCGGAATGCTTGGCAAGGAGCTGATTGATGGTGGTGCGCATGCGCAGAATCTCTTTGGCGTGTAAGTCGATGTCCGTGGCCTGTCCGCCGAGGCCGCTCATCCAGGGCTGATGGATGAGGATGCGGGCGTTGGGCAGGGCAAAGCGCTTCTTGGGTGTGCCACCGGCAAGGAGCACGGCGGCGATGGAAGCGGCCTGGCCGACGCACGTGGTGACCACGTCCGGCTTTACGAATTGCATGGTGTCGTAGATGGCGAAGCCGGCGGTGATGGAGCCGCCCGGGGAATTGATGTACAGCTGAATGTCTTTTTCCGGATCTTCGGCCTGGAGGAAGAGCATCTGGGCGGTGGCGAGGTTGGCGACGTGGTCGTCAATGGGCGTGCCGATAAAGATGATGTGTTCCTTGAGCAGCCGGGAATAGATATCGTAGGCGCGCTCGCCGCGGCTGGTCTGCTCGACCACCATGGGAATCAGAGTAGTGGCGTAATAATCGGGCTCTTCGTGTTGTCTCATGTGAACGAATGTGCTCGCAGAAGCGGGGATCAAATCACTTGACGCTGGTGGCACTGGCCGCGGCGACGGTCTTGACCTTGGCAGTTTGGGCCAGCCAGTCGACGGTTTTGTCACTCCGCAGCTTCGCTTTCATCCTATCGAGGGCTCCCTGCTTTGTCAAACGAGCCTCAAGGACTTCGGCGGATTCGCCACTATGACTGGCCAGGTGCTCCAGCTCTTTGTGGAGATCGTCATCGCTGACTTCGATCTTTTCCTCGGTGGCGATGCGGTCAACGACGAGTTCGGCCTTCACGTCATCCTTGGCGCGGTCTTCCTGACGGCGGCGAAGGGTGACCCAGTCCACGTTTACTGCACGGGGATCGACGCCTTGTTGGGCGAGGGAGCGGACGACGCGTTCAAGGCGCACATCCATTTGATGTTCGACGAGAGATTCGGGTACGGGGAAATCGTGGAGCTTGACGAGTTCGGCGAGGATCTTTTCACGCGTGAGGTCTTGATGGCGATGGTTGCGCTCGTGCTCGAGGCCTTCGTGGATTTTCTTTTTCAATTCGTCGAGCGAGGCGGCGTCGCTGACGTCCTTGGCGAATTCATCGTTTAGTTCCGGGAGCTGTTTGGTTTTGATGCCGAGGACATCCACGGAATAGTGAAAAGTTTTGCCGGCGAGCTTGGCGTCGGGATAGTCGGCGGGGTAGGCAACGTCGAACTTCTTGTGATCGCCGGCGTTGGCGCCACGGAGATTTTCGTTGAAGGGTTCCATGGTTTCTTCGGCGCCAATGTGGCAGAGGACACTATCGGCCTTCAGAGGCTCGCCACCGCCTTCGGGCGTGCCCAGAAGTTTCACCTGGACGAAATCACCGTCCTGGACGGCGCGGCCTTCGACAGGGGCGAAGGTGGCGGCGCGTTGTTGCATTTCGCCGAGCGTGTTGGCGACGGTTTCGTCGGTGATGGTCATTTCCGGGAGTTCGATTTCGAGATTTTTGTAATCGCCGAGGGAGAATTCGGGGAGGACTTCAAACGAAGCGCGGAATTTGACCGGCTGGCCTTCGTTGTATTCGAGCTTGTCCACCTGGGGCTGGGAGACGGGCGTGAGCTTTTCTTCGGCGACGGCCTTTTCGACGCGTTCGGGGACGAGGGTTTGCAGAACTTCACCCTTGATGTCTTCGGCGAAGCGCCTTTTGATGAGCGCGAGAGGGGCCTTGCCGGGACGGAAGCCGGGGATGCGAGCGACGCGCGCCAGGTCCTTGGCGACCTTCTCGGTTTGCTTGGTGACTTCTTCGGCCGGAATTTCCAGCTCCAGCTCTCTCCGGCAAGTTGCTTCCGCCATGGCGATTCTCCCTGTTGAGTGCGCGCAGAGTCTTGGTGAATTGCGCGCCGAGGCGCTTTGCGCCGGCCCGGCCTTGCAGCGGGAAAGACAAATCCCGAGCGTCCCGTCACTTACTGGCTGTGTCTGGGGAACCTTCGGGAAGCCACGTGCGATGAAGGGCGGGCGTCAAAAAATCCCAAGTAAAAGTATAGGGGAGGCGTGCGCGGGGGTCAACGCGAGGAGGGGGCATAGTGGCAGGGGAAGCGAAACTTTGTTGTGATCGAAGCCAAGGCGTTCGCGAAGGGGCCGGACGCAATGCGATGGGCTGCGGGTATGGGACGGATACTTTGACGGTGCGCTGATTGCAAGCCGTTTTGTCTCTCGTTCCTTAAACGACTTCCGGCATATCTCTAAATCCTTTCCAGGAATGATCGCACTCTTCCGTTGCGGTATTCATAGCCCTGGCGAGGGTAAGTCCTGAGCAAGCCGGTGTAGCCTGTAGCCCACAGCAAATAGCCAAGCCGTGGCAAAGAGGGCGTTCCCAATTATGGCCAGACTGAGGCCGGTGAGCGAAGCGACCCCAAGAACGCCTGTGGCCAACCCCAAATAGGCCGTGATCTTATCGAAATTTCCGTTCAGCATTACGATACCCGTCACCAGTATCCCGAACGAGAGGGTTACGATTGCATACACCACTTCCAGAGGGGACGCCAGCACAGCGGCCCCATAGTTGGCAGCAGCGATGTAACTCGCCCGCTGAAGATCAGACGCGGCTGTACTGTACTGACCGTAGAGTACGAGCATTGAGGCGTAATGCGACCAAGTGATTGCCAAATCCAAGACGACAAACAGCCCGACGAACGCAGTCGCCAGAAGCATCGCGTTTCTGCTGACCTTTTTCAAAGCCAAGTAAAGGGCCAATGCGACGGGCACGTAAAGAAAGTCAGTGAAAACGGAGAGAACAAGAATGGCCCACCAAATTGTTGTCTTCCCGGGAAGGTACTTGAACCAAGCCTCGCCACCACTCGGCGGAGCTCCTACACGGGCATACAACGGAATGATAACGATGTATCCAATACCTAATACGATCGCGGCAATACCGCCCACTCGAAACCAGTGCTTTTGTTCCAGGCCGCCAGCCGCATCAATCGCCATCTCCTCGGTCTTCATTAGCGATACTCCTCCTGTGCCCGCGCAGAGACGTGTGACCTCCCCAGAAGAGGTAAATCCAGAGGAGCAGCCGAGGGCTACACCGGAATCCCTGCTCTGGATTGCAGGCTCCTAAATCAAATACGATAAGGCCGCGCAATAAGTCTCGTCCGTGATTTGAAAAAGAGCGCTTTCGCCGAACGCACTCACAGGATAAGTCGAGGCTGGAGCCTATTGCACAACCTCCCCAAGTTATTGATTCCAAAGGGCCGGAACGGGGTTATGCAACAGCTTCTAACAGATCGGCTTAGGAATGTGGCCGTGTTAAGCTCGTGGTACGGTAAAAGCGGACAACGAGAGCGTACGTTCGCAGCACGGATCAGTCCGTGCGCGTTTTCCGTAGGCTGGATTGAATTGGTTAGGGTAGGATTTTTCGGTTGCTTGGGCGAAATCTGAATGCATTTAGGAGGAAGTCCCAAATGAGAATAGCGATGAAGATGGTGCTGGCGGTTGTGGTGGTGGCAGGATTGATGATGTTGCCGGTGCGGGCGGCGGACGATGTCATCTCCGCGATTCACGGCACGATTTCGAAGCTGGACGCCGCGGCCAGGACGGCGGTGGTCAAGACTGCAGATGGAACGGAATACACGATTCATTTCGTGGATGAGACGGCTGTGCGCACCGGGGAGGCAACCGCGGCGGCCCCCAAGTCCACGTTTCATGGATTGAAGGAAGGATCGGAAGTGGTGGTGCACTACACGGAGAAGGGCGGCGACAAGACGGCGGTGGAGGTGGACCACTTGGGCAAGAACGGGATCAAGTCCGTAGACGGGACGGTGACCAGCGTTAGCGAGGGTGGAAAGTCGGTGGTCGTGAAGACTGCCGACGGCACGGAGCACACCTTTGACGTGGTGGGCAAGGATACGAAGGAATCGGCAGTGGCTATAGGCAAAGGCGCGGACAAGGGCGCCAAGGTGACCGTGCATTACACAGAAGAAGGCGGCAAGAAAGTGGCGCGCTTTTTCAAGAAGTTGTAGAGCTGAGATTGCCCTTTCGCGGGCAGCCAACGATGGCGTGGGCAAAGTGACGGTCGAGATCCTTTGGGACGCAAACGGCGCGTCCCTCTGATGATAGGCTGCTGCGCTGTTTGAATGGCGAGCGGAATTGCAGTTCGCGAGAGAATCCGGCTAAAGTCCCCCCTAAATCGAGGAGTTTTTCACCAAGCTGCAAAGCTGCACGAAGAAAACCACGCACGAGTAGTGTGGATATATGATGGGGGTACGACGGAGGGAACTCTCGTGAAGAATACTGGCATCCTTCTGGTCCAGTGCCCTGACCGGAAGGGGCTGGACGCGACGATTGCGGAGTTTATCTACCGCTACGACGGGAACATTTTGCATTTTGAGCAGCACCAGGCGGGTGAGGAACGCTACTACCTGGCGCGCGTGGAATGGGACCTGGACGGGTTCCGGCTGGAGTTGAAGGATTTTCGCGGGGCGTTTGGGCCGATTGCCGCGAAGTTTGGGATGAACTGGCGGATTGCGCTGGGCAGCTACCGGCCGCGTGTAGCGATTCTTGTTTCCAAATACGATCACTGCCTGGTGGACCTCCTCTACCGGCAACGCAACGGCGAGCTGGAATGCGAATTCCCATTGATGATCAGCAATCATCCCCACGCACAGCGCCATGCTGATTTCTACGGGATCCCCTACTACATCTTTCCAGTGACGGGGGAGACGAAAGCGCAGGTGGAAGAGCAAGAACGGGAGTTGCTGGAGTCGCACCAGATCGATCTGCTGGTGCTGGCGCGGTACATGCAGGTGTTCTCGCCGGAGTTTGTTGCTCACTACCCGCAGCGGATCATCAACATCCACCACTCGTTTCTGCCGGCGTTTGTGGGAAGCAAGCCGCACCACCAGGCGTACGAACGTGGCGTGAAACTGATTGGTGCGACGGCGCACTACGTTACGGAAGTGCTGGACGACGGGCCGATCATCGAGCAGGGCGTGACGCGCATTTCTCATCGGGATGGGCTGGAGGATCTGGTGGAGAAGGGTCGGGATCTGGAGAAGGTGGTGCTTTCGCGCGCGGTTCGCTGGCACATTGAGAATCGGATACTGCTGTACAACAACAAGACAGTCATTTTTGAATAAGAGAAGAATGAAGAAGTATAAGAGTGTAAGGGTATAAGAGTGAAAGAGTTCAAGCCCTCAGGAAAGTTCGGGTGAACTGGGGGTGGGTTTCTTGGGGGATTGTTTTAGGTATTGCGCCAGGTTGGAGAGGCCCGCGCTGATGCGTTTCGCGGCTGCGCAAAAGTCATCGCACTGTTGCTTTGAAATGTAGTTTTGGTCCATGGCGACCTGCATTTGAGCACGTACCTCCCCGCAGGAGCCTTTCGCGATTTTCAGGAAGCGGCCGAATTTCGCGCGTGATCCTCGTTCAAACCCTTCCGCGATGTTCGAAACGATGGACAGTCCTGCTCGGCGGATTTGATTGACCAGCACTCTGTCGGTTGAGAAGGGGCGAGTTCGGGTGATTTTCCAGATCTCGGCGGTCAAGCGCCGGGCCTCCAGGAAAATGCGGAGATCTTCGAAGGACTTTGCTGCATTCAAAGTGTGATTCAAAGTCGTATGTTATCACTCTTTCACTCGTATCCTCTTGCACTTTTTCACTCTTATACTCCTTCACTCGTTTACTCCTGAGAGCCTGGGCGAGGCTATAGAGACTCTGCTGGCAATTGCTTTGTCAGGTCCGCGTAGAGCAGGCGATGGAAGAGATGCTCGCCGGCTTCGCGGCGGGCGGAGAGGCGGCCGGCCACGTAGGCGCGGGAAGCCAGGCCGCGCTGGACAGAATCGCAGATGGCCATGTCTTCGTCCTGGACCTTTTCGCTGACGGCGATGCTTTCGCGGTGGTGCTGCGCAGCGGCGGGGCTCACGTCCGCAAAATAATAATCAAAAATAACGGCGCACTTGTCCACTCCGAGAGGGAGGACGAGATTGGTGTCCATCACGCCGGAGTAGGCGTTGATCATGAAGTTCGGGTAGACCCAAAGATAGAAGGCATGACCCTGGCGGGTGGAGCCGATGGAAGAATCGAGGGCGCCTGAGGAATCGAGCGGGGTGGATTGCAAGCAAGCGCGCTCGAGATTTTCGATGGTGTACTTGGTGTATTCGACGACGCTGCTTAGGCCCTTGTGCGCGTGGGGCACGTGATAGCCGCCATCGAGATAGTTGTCCACGTACACTTTCCAGTTGCAATTGAGGGTGTAAATGCGGCGATCGAAATAGCGGAGCTTCTCGGTGAGCTTCAGCGGGGCGGCGCGCGCGGGGACTTTGCCGAGGAATTCCGGGAGGGGCGCGGCCTTGCCGTCGAGATTGACGAAGAGGAGGTTTTCCCAGGCGTCGAGGCGCACGGGCACAAGGCCGTTATCGGCGCGGTTGAAATTGCAGACGCCTTCGAATTCCACCATGCCCTTGAGTGCGCCATCGTTGCCGTAGGTCCAGCCGTGGTAAGGGCAGCGGAACTGTTTCGCGCACCCTTTTTCCTCGGGGACGACGGCGGCGGCGTGATGGCGGCAAACGTTGTAGAAGGCGCGGAGTTGGCCGTCATCGCCGCGGACGACGAGGAGAGGTTCGTTGTTGATGTCGATGGTGAAAAATTGACCGGGATCTTTCACCTGATCGAGGCGGCCGACGGCCTGCCAGTTGGAGGCGAAGACGGAGTTACGTTCGAGTTGGGCGAGGCGCGGGTCGAAATACCAGGGCGCGGGGATGGTAGAGGCGTTCTCAAGGGGATCGGCGGGATTGTAGAGGTTGAGGACGTCGCGGACGCTGCGCTCGTGCATGACGAAGGGCTCCGGGTGTCAGGGTCGGAAGTGCGGGCTTCATTCTCATGCAGAGAGAGGAGCGGAAGCAAGAGGCGGAGGAGACAGAAATTTGAAATTAGAAATCAGAAATCAGAAAGCAGACTGAAGATGGAAGTGCTTTCAACAGGGATCGCGGGATTCTTGAGAAGAAAAATGGTGCGGGAGAGAGGAGTTGAACCTCCACGACCTTTCGGCCACAAGATCCTAAGTCTTGCGCGTCTGCCAGTTCCGCCACTCCCGCACCGGTACTACTGATGATACTTGGATTGCGTGGGTGTTGGCCAGACGTGAGGGGGATGCGGGTTGTGCTGGAATCCACTGGTATAGAGGCGGATAATGTGGGGACCCGAGGCGAATGAAACGGGCGAAGGCAGGTCGATGATTCTGCAGCAAGACGATCCGATGGTGGTGATCCGGCAAACGGATCACGCGTTCCTGAGCGGCTTTTTCGCGCGGGAATGGGGCAACGAGATGTTCACGCGGCCGGAGCCGTTCGCATCGTTCTGCCTGGCTGTGGCGGAACACGATAATGGCTGGCAGGAATGGGAGTTGGCGCCGGGGGTCGATCCGAAGACGTTTACGCCGTACAGCTTCATGACGGTGCCGACAGAAGAGCACGTTGCGCTGTACCAGCGGGGCATTGAGCGCGCGGTGAAAGCGGATTTGTATGCGGGACTGCTGGTGGCGGCGCATTGCACAGGATTGTACGACCGGGCGAAGGCGACCATGCCGGGGTATTCGGCGAAGTACGTGAAGACGCAGGAGCAACACCACGCCAGCGATTTTGTGCAACGTTTGCGGCTGCAGGTATTGCGGTTGAAGGTGGACCTGAGGAATGATCCGGCGACGAAGCCGTTCACGGAAGAAAAGCAGATCAAGGCGAATTCGCAGAGGCTGGATGCGCTTGACCGGCTGTCGCTGTTTTTCTGCCTGGGCAATGCGGACGAGACAATCATCGAGGGCGTGCCCGTGGATGACGATGGCGGGGAAGTGGATTGGGAAATACACAAGGCGGGGAAGAATGGGTTTACGCTCTCGCCGTATCCCTTCCGGCGGGAGCCCCTGGAGTTTGCGATATTAGCGCGGCGAATCCCGAAGAGGCGGTACACAGAAGACAGGGAACTTCAGCAGGTCGTGACGGCGGCATCGTTTTTCAACATCCGCTTCACGCTGCGGCCGGGAGTGGCCAAGAACCGTTCGTACGCGGTGAACGCCTCAGCAAGCAGTTGAATCAATACCCACAAATCAGAGATGTGACGGAAGGCCAGGAATGCGCCGGGCTTTGGGCTTGACTTTCTGCGAGCGCACGTACATGTTAAAGGGCTTTGCTTCTACTTCAGACGGGGACTGTGGAGAGAGGAGACAAGTTCGTTCGCTATGACCAAAGTCCGACTGTGCTTTCACGATCGCTGCTTTGACGGGACCGCATCGGCGGCGGTGTTCTACCGCTTCTACCGGGAGCGAATTGACGGCAAGGCGGAATTCCAGTTCACGGGAATGACGCATAGGGCCAAGCATCCCTGGGAAGAAGGGCTGTTCGACGGGGATCAGAATGTGATCGTGGATTTCAAGTACTCGAACTCGCCGAAGGTGACGTGGTGGTTTGACCATCACCAGAGCGCGTTTCTGACGCCGGCGGATGCCGAGTATTTCCGGAGCTACCCCGGCAAGAACATGTACTACGACCCGGAGTACAAGTCGTGCACCAAGCTGATCGCGACGGTGACGAAAGAGAAGTTTGGATTTGCGACCAAGCCGCTGGAGGATTTGATTCACTGGGGGGACATTATTGACGGAGCGCAGTTTCCGACGGCGCAATCGGCAACGGAGATGGCGGAGCCGGCGACGCAACTGGCGCTGGTGATCGAGGCCGCGCCGGAGAATGGGATTCCGGCGCAGATCATTAAGGAGTTGGCGTACCGGCCGCTGGCGGAAATGGTGAAGCTGCCGATTGTGGCGAAGTTCCTGGGACCGCTGCTGGAGCGGCACCGCAAGTCCATAGAAGTGTTGCGGGAACGCTGCGAATCGCAGGACGGCGTGATTTTCTTTGACGTGAGCGACCTGGACCTGGAAGGTTACAACAAATTCATTCCGTATTTGCTGCATCCGGAGGGCGTGTATTCGGTGAGCGTGAGCGCGTCGCCAGTGCGGGCAAAGGTGTCGCTGGGAACGAATCCGTGGAACCAGGCGACGGCGGACAAGAATCTGGCATCGCTGGCGGAAGAGTACGGTGGCGGCGGGCACCCGCGAGTGTCCGCGATTTCGTTTGAACCGCAGGATTTGGAGAGGGCGCGGCAAGTGGCGCGGGATTTGGCGGCGGTGTTGCGGGCGAAATGAGGGAAATCGACAGGGTACGATGGGGTATTTGCAGCGGAATAAGCTGGTCGGGGCGTGTCGACAAGAATTTAGCGAGCGTGTAAAATAGAAAATTGCCCGTGGACCGGTAGCTCAAGTGGTAGAGCAGCTGACTCTTAATCAGCGGGTTGCAGGTTCGAGTCCTGCCCGGTTCACCATTCAAATTAGGCCACTTACAAGAAAATCGCGATGAAGGCCGCCAGGTCGCCGTAGCGGGAGATGCAGGTGGTGCGCGTCGTCTGTGGGAATGCAGAGCACTCGGCGACGCGAATCGTTGGCCACTCAACTGTACCGCCTAGATCGCCCAAACTCCGGGGCTGGAAACTCGCCACCTCTGCGCCTCCTGTCTTCCGAAAACGCGCATGCTCAGGTATCCGATGGCTGGGAGATTTGCGTAGAGCGAGGGAAGGCAAATTCCTGGATGAGGGGCGGGATCTGATCGAAGTTGCTATAGCGGATCCACCTCGGCCGGACCAGAAAGTACACGATCCCGGGCCAGGCGAGACGTTCCGGACCGTCGGGCCACACCCGGAAGTAGACCTCCTGACAGCGCTTCAACTCCGTACTGTGCAGTTCCTCGGCCTCACCCTCGAATTGCACCGTCTGCTCACCTGCCCAGCCGATGGCAAAAGCGCACTGAGGTCTAGCAGTAAGGTTGGGATATTTTCGAGAACTCTTGACCGTGTCAAAAATGATCTCAAGATTGGGCGTGACAGCAATCCCAACCAAGGCAGACTGAGGCGTGCCAGTTTCGGCCAGGGTAGACAACACGCCCAGCTTCGATTGAGCGATGAAGCGATAAAGTTCGGCCTCGGTCATGGGAGCCGCCGGAGGAGTCTAGCACAGGTGGCCGACAGGCGGATTCAGACGGGCCCGAGAGCGCTCCATCGCACTGAGCGGCCCGTGCAGTCGCTAAGACTGTGGTTGGTTCTCGCGGAATTGGAGGTTCGGCCTTACAGGGGAACGAGGGCTGGAAGGGCAGAGTAAGAAGAAGGAGAGGTGAGAGTGATCGCCGGAGTGACATGTATCACACGATAGGATGTTCCGTGTCACTGCGGCCAAGAGGGTGGTGGATTCTGATAGATGGATAATTGGACTCAGGAAGTCCAGAACCCTATGCAGGTTACTCGCGCAACGGATTATGCAGTTCGGATTATGGTAGAACTCGCCAGTTTGCCCCCAGGCGACAAGGTGCAATTGAATGAACTGATTGAGAGCACGGGGGTCCGCGGGAGTTTTCTTTCCAAAGTGGTACAGCGGCTCGTCCATGCTGGTATGGTGTCCTCGCATCGCGGAACCCGGGGGGGCTTCTCGATGAGAGTGTCTGGCGAGGAAGTAACGCTTTTGGACGTGATTGAAGCGATCGAAGGGCCGACGCAGATGAATCTCTGCCTGGGCAGCGGGCCAAGCTGTGAACGCAAGTCCTGGTGCGGAGTCCATCCCGTCTGGCAGAAGGCGCAGTCTGCATTCGTCCAGGAGCTTGCCAGCGTATCCATTGCTCGCCTCGCCATGGAATCCAAGGTCAATCTAGCCAAGCAGCAAGCGGCTGCAAATCAGCCATAACGGTAGCGGCGAAAACTGTCCGCCGATGCAAGTTTTGCCAAAGCGAGAAGCGTCGCGATTGATGCGGTGTGCCCTTGCGGATCCGAGTGTGCGGCGGCCGACAGATTAGTGAGCGAGTGATCGGAGAGCGTTGCCAGAGAACTGGTAGAGGCTGGCCAAGTGATTGGTGTGAAGAAGTTCCTCCGCCAGGAGATCGGCGACGGAATCGATCACACGGAAAAGGACCGGCTGGTCCAACCGCGCTTGGGGCAAGATGACGACCGAGGCATGGGTGGTGGAGCCGGTAGCCGCGTGACAGTACCAGAAGCAGACCGAGACGCCACCGGGAGCACGGGATTCACGTTCCTGCGGGTAGGGCAAGGGGCGGTCGGCGAGCAGCACATGAAAGGTCTTGCCATCGGAGCGAGAGATCATGGGCATGGACTCGCACATGCGGCAGAGGAGACCTTGTTCACCGTGATGAATGCAGTGCGGGCAAAGATTGAAGTTTCGATGGGAGACGTTCTCTTCGACCAGGGGATCGTACCTCACGGGTCAGCCCTCCGGGTAAAGATAGAATCGTGGCGATGCGCCGGGGGCTGGAGAGACGCATCTTTAAACGATACAATCCTCATATAATACATTAATCAGAAATGCAATAAAATACTATTGTTGCTAGTCCCCTTGCTATTAGCCTGTCTGGTTACTACAGGCCGGCGCGGGACGCAGGAGCTAGCACGCCCAAAGCGGGACGATCGACGTTGATGAAAACGGCGCTGAAATCGCCAAGGAGCATGGCGGCTTAAGATTCGGCCAGGGCTTGGGTTGATTCGACAAGGCGAGTTCCCGTGAGAGCCGTGGAGACGGCGGAAGAAGATAACGGACGCATGCGGAGAGAAGGGCCAGCAGCTCAAGGGAAACGAGTGCGAGAGGTTTCCTTGCCTGTTGGACGCTGTTCCCGGAGAATAGAAGGCTGATCGTCAAGAGGCGTCACCTTATTGGCGGCTTGAGCGCCGCGGCGGACGGAGACCCGGGAAGATGGCCAATTCGATTTACCCACCTAAACGATTTGTAGCCTATTTTTCCATGGAGATTGCGCTGGAAAACGCCATGCCGAGCTACAGCGGCGGTCTGGGCGTGCTGGCGGGAGACACGATTCGCGCGGCAGCGGATATACGCTTGCCGATGGTGGCGGTGTCGCTGCTCTACCGCAAGGGCTATTTCCGGCAACTGCTGGGGGAAGACGGCGCGCAGACGGAAGAGCCGGTGGAATGGGAAGTGGAGAAGTTTCTGCAAGAGGAAGAGCCGCGCATCGGGGTTTCGCTGGAGAGCCGGCGAGTGGAGCTGCGGGCCTGGCGCTACATGGTGAAGGGCGTACGCGGATACGAGGTGCCGGTCTACTTTCTGGATGCGGATCTTGAAGTGAATGACGCGCGGGACCGCGAGCTGACGGGGGCGCTCTACGGAGGCGATCCGTACTATCGGCTGTCGCAGGAGGTATTGCTGGGGATTGGCGGCGTGCGCATGCTGCGCGCGCTGGGGCACACCGAATTGATGCGTTACCACATGAACGAGGGCCACGCGGCGCTGCTCACCATGGAATTGCTGGAGGAGGAGACGAAGCGGGCCGGGCGCACGGCCATCAAGGGCGAAGACATCGAACGGGTGCGCAGCAAGTGCGTGTTCACAACGCACACGCCGGTTCCCGCAGGACACGACAAATTCCCCGCGGAGTATCTTTCGCGGCTGGTGCCAGACCAGGTCCGCTTCATCGACGTGAAGGATGCTACCTCCGTGGATTTGGTGAAGAGCATCCTGCAAGTGGAGCAGACTTATCCGGACTGGAAAGAAGCGGCGCAGCGGGGCGCCTCGGTGAGCATGACGTACCTGGCACTGAGCCTGAGTAATTACGTGAACGGCGTGGCGAAGCTGCATGGGGAAGTTTCCCGGAAGATGTTTCCGAACGTGCCCATCGAGGCAATCACGAATGGCGTGCACGCGGCGACGTGGACTTCGCCGGCTTTCCAGGACCTTTTCGACCGGTATATCGCTTCCTGGCGCGAGGACAATTACAGTTTGCGCGGAGCCTTGGGATTGCCGCCGGAAGAAGTGTGGGCGGCGCATTTGTTGGCAAAACACAGTTTGCTGGAAGCCGTGCGCAAGAAAACGGGACTCAAGCTCGATCCCGAGGCCTTTACCATCGGATTTGCACGGCGGGCCACGGGCTACAAACGCGCGGACCTGATCCTGAGAGATCTGGACCGTTTGCGGCAAATCGCGAAAAATGTCGGGCCATTCCAGATCGTATATGCGGGCAAAGCGCACCCGCGGGACGCCGGCGGCAAGGAGATTATCAAAAAGATCTTCAAGGCGAAGAAAGCCCTGAAGAAGGCGGTCACCATCGTTTTCCTGGAAGACTACAATCTCGAGCTGGGCGGGCATCTCACCTCGGGCGGCGATTTGTGGCTGAACACGCCGCAGTATCCGATGGAAGCTTCCGGCACGAGCGGGATGAAGGCGGCGGTGAATGGCGTGCCGAGCTTGAGCATTCTGGACGGCTGGTGGGTGGAGGGCTGCATCGAAGGCGTGACCGGATGGTCGATCGGAGAACCGCATCGTGGCGATCCCGGCCCGGAGAGTCCGGTGGACAATGTGGTGGACGCCGAAAGCCTGTATACAAAATTCGAGAGCGTGATCCTGCCGATGTTTTACGAGGAACGCGGCCGCTACCTCGAGGTGATGCGGCACGCCATCGCTATCAATGGATCGTTCTTCAACACGCAGCGCATGGTGCAGCAGTATATTACCGACGCTTACTTGCGGTAGCGCCGTTCCAACCTTCCAGACTGTTCAGTGATGCTGCCTCAAGCGAGGCTTGAGTGGATGGCTACTGGGCGTTAACGGCATCAGGTTGGGACGGCACGAGCGCGGTGGGCGCGGGCGACTTTCTCGGAGCGAACTTCCATCAGCAAGACTTTACGTGGCAAAACGTGAAAGCCGGCCTTGCGGTAGAAGGTTGCGGCGGATTTGTTGTGGTGGAGCACCTGGAGCTCGATGGCACGGATGCCTCGTTCGCGGCAGAAGTCCTCAATTTCATAGAGCGCCAGCGAGCCGATGCCTTTGTCGCGGTAGCGCTTATCCACGTAGAGATCGGTGAGCATGGCTTCCACGCCGCCGTATTCCAAATCGAAATTGTAGGTGACGATGGCGTAGCCGACAGGCCTTTTATGGCTTTCCATGAGCCAGGCTTTGCCCAGCGAGAGATTGCGGAGCAGTGTATGGAGCCCTTGTTCGAGGGATTTGCGATGGAAGGGGATTTTGTCGAAGCGGTAGTAGGCGATGACGAACTTCAGCAGAGTGGCGTGATCTTTCGGGCTGCACGGGCGGAAGGAGACAAGCATAGGGCCTCACTTTAAGGAACGCGGTCACCGCATTGCTTTCTATCGTACTGCATGCGCGGGCGGTGGGAAAAGGAATTGAGGGCATGTAGGAGCGCGGCAGTTTCCGATTGTGTGACATCGGAAAGTGACCGCCGCCTCCAGAACTGTGACCGCAAAGCATCGAGATAATTTCAGGGTTGCCGACTACACGTCCAGCACCCGTCAATGAGGGCATTGCCCTATAAGCGCCATTCGCGAAGCGCACAAGAAAAATAGTGAAGTGGACACTTGACAATTGGACCCTGTCCGTAGATACTCAAGTTGCCACTTCAGTGATGGCGGCAAATCGAGGAGGTTGAACGCGATGACGGGAGCCAAGGTGGAACCGAAGGTTGTGCATGCGACTTGCGTGGTGGAACGCAGCTTCTCCAAGCCGGCGGGCGTCGTATTTGCGGCGCTTAGCGATCCCGACAAGATTCGGCGATGGATGGGCGGCAGCGAGCACTCCGAACTCTTCGAATTCGGCTGCGAATTCCGGGAAGGCGGGAAGCAGGTCGTGAAGTACAAGATGGGACCGGAAACGCCGATCCCTGGCGCGGTGATCACCAATGAGGGACGGTTTCAGCAGATCGTGCCGGACGAGCGGATTGTGACGGCCTCGACTATGAAGATGGGTGACCGGATCTTCTCGGCGTCGCAGGTGACATTCGAGCTGGTGCCGACGGACAAGGGAACGGACCTGATCCTCACACACCAGGGAGCGTTCTTTCAAGGGTCGGATGGGCCGAAGATGCGGGAGCAGGGATGGAACGCGTTAATGGACAAGCTAGTGGCAGTGGTCAATGAACCGTGAACAGTGGACACGATCCGGTAGCAGCAGCTCAGCTGGGCGCATCTGGCTGCGGGCTACAGGCTTGCGGCTTCTGGCTTGGCCGAAGAAGGCGGAGTGGTGATCAAGAGACGGGTGGATATCGATCGGGTGTTTCATGCGCTCGGAAATCCGACGCGGCGGGCGATGCTGGACCGGTTGAGCCATGGTCCGGTATCGGTGTCGCAACTGGCTGGGCCGCTTGGCATCACGCTGACGGCGGTGGGACAGCATCTCGAGATTCTGGAAGAGTGCGGGCTGGCAGTGACGGAGAAGGTGGGCCGCGTGCGCACATGCCGGATTGCTTCGGCGGGATTGGATGCGTTGGAGAAGTGGGTGCGGGAGCATCGGACGGACTGGGAACGGAGGATGGATCGGTTGGGGAAGTTACTGAAGGACGGGGAGAAGGAAGTACGGAGTAGGGAGTAGAAGGCCGGACTCGCCGGGCCGCGAACAAGGTCTAGTCGGCGGGAAGACATAACAACTCACAAGCGATGCGACGCCTTTGGCTTTATGGAGAAGGCGCAAGGAAAGCATTTTCAACGCACGGCACAGCCGTTCCTGGAAGGGAATTATGGCGAGGAGTACAGCAGTGTCTCGAAGGGAGTTCGTTGCATCGGCAGTTTCCGCCGCAACTGTTGCGGCATTGCCCATGGGTTCTGCAGCAAGCGGACACATGGAAAAGACGGGAGGAGAGGACATGACGAAGCTTATGCCGTATCTGTTGTTCGATGGGAAGTGCCGCGAGGCAATGGAGTTTTATCAATTGTGCTTCGAAGGAGAGCTTACGCTAACGAAAGTGAAGGACTCTCCGGCGAAGGATCAAATGCCGTCGATCCTGCAAGACAAAGTGCTGAATGCGCATCTCAGTACAGGCAAGCTGGAAATCTCGGCATCGGACTGGCTGGCGCTGAACGAGACGCCTGTTCGCGGCAACACAGTTTGCCTTTTCCTGAGCGGAGGGAAGCTTGTGGAACTGCAGGCGCTGTTTGAGAAGCTCTCGGCTGGTGCCAATGTGACCAATCCGCTGAATCCGACCTATTTCGGGACGTATGGGGCGCTGAACGACCGGTTTGGTGTGCGGTGGATGTTTGCCGGGAACTATGCCGGGAGCAAGGAAGGGTGAGTGGGTATTGACGCACAGAGTGGACCACTCTCTCTGATACTCAGACCCAGCCCTGAGTGATCGCGCAACTAATTAAGTGCTTCCAGCAACCGGGCGGATGACGGGCTACTCGGAAATAAACCAGTTCGATGTTTAACGGACAGACCGGAAACTGAGATGCTAGCGGGAAGGTGGCGTGCTTTAGCGTAGGTGGTTTTTGTAGAGGGCCATGCCGACGGCGGCGTCCATGCCCAATTTTTGGAGGGCGGAGATTTGGCGGGCGGTGGAGATGCCGCCGTCGGCGACGATGGGCAGGCGCGGGGCGCGGCGCAACTCGCGGAACCACGCGAGATTCACGCCGCGCATGGGGCCTTCGCGTCCGCATCACTCACCAGCGTGGACAGAAGATGTGGAGATTTGACAGAATGGCGGCATTATGCGAATCCGAATGCTGTTGTCTACCGTACTGCTTGCCGCCGCATTTCTTATCGCTCCGATGTCGATCTGCGCGCAAGACGCAAACCTGCCACACCTGGAAAAACGTGGGCCCACGACGCAACTCATTGTCGACGGGAAGCCCTTCTTGATGCTTGGCGGGGAGCTTTACAATTCCAGTTCCTCCAGCTTGGAATACATGAAGCCGCTTTGGCCGCGCCTCGCCGCCATTCCACTCAACACCGTGGTGACGCCACTTTCCTGGGAACTGGTGGAACCGGCAGAAGGGAAGTATGACTTTGCGCTCATTGATGGCCTGCTGGCGCAAGCGCGCGAGCAGCACGTCCGCGTCGTCTTCCTGTGGCTGGCTTCCTGGAAGAACGGTTTGTCCAGCTACCCGCCCGTGTGGGTCAAACAAAACGCCAAACGCTTTCCGCGCGTCATGCTGCACAACAACGAAGCCAGTATTCTTAGCTCCATTGCCGGCTATTCCGATGCTACCCGTGACGCCGACGCGCGGGCGTTCGCCGCGGTCATGCAGCACCTTCGCGAGGTGGACAGCCGCGACCACACGGTCATCATGATGCAGGTTGAAAATGAAGTTGGCGTACTCGGTGATGCTCGCGACCATTCGCCAGCGGCCGATCAAGCCTTCGCTGCCGCCGTGCCCGCTGCGTTGATCGAATACCTTACAGCCCATCGCGAGACGCTCGATCCCGAACTTCGCGCGCTCTGGCAGCAGCAAGGCGAGAAGACCTCCGGCACATGGACGCAAGTATTTGGTGACACTTCACGCGCAGACGAGATCTTCATGGCTTGGAACTATGCCCGTTACGTCCAGGCTGTGACCAGCAAGGCTAAAGCCGCCTACAATCTCCCGATGTACGTGAACACCTGGCTTGCCGGTGAAGACACCGCCCCGGGCGATTATCCGAGTGGAGGCCCCCAGCCGCGTGTGATTGATATCTGGAAGGCCGCCGGCACGGCGATCGACATTTACTCCCCGGACCTTTACGCTGCCAACTTCTCCTACTGGGCAAACCGCTATCACCGTGACGGCAACCCGCTCTTTATTCCTGAAACAAGAGGAGGCGCCGCCGGAGCAGCCAACGTCTTTTATGCGGTCGGTGAACACGCCGCCATGGGGTTTTCGCCATTCGCCATCGACGCGTTCTCCGAAGGCACAGCCGACCTTGGCGCAAGCTACGCTGCCATTGCCTCCATCACGCCCATCCTTCTCGAACAGCAGACCAAGGGCAATGTACACGGCTTCACTCTCACGAAGGAACACCCGTCTGTCGAGTTCAGCATGAATGGCTATGGCGTCCAGGTCAGCATGGACGAACTTTTTGGCAGTCACGCGGAGAACGGCTACGGCCTGATCATAGCCACCGGAAGGGACGAGTTCCTCGGCATCGGCAAGGGCTTTCGCGTCCTGATAACCCCGCGCTCGACCAGCTCGTTCAAGCTCGGTTACGCGTCCATTGACGAGGGGACTTACGTGGACGGCAGATGGATGCCCGGTCGCCGGCTCAACGGCGACGAAAACGATCAGGGCAACTATTGGCGCTTCGATTCGCGCGCTCTCAAGATCGAGAAAGCCGTTCTGTATCGCTACGAGTAAGTAGCCCGCAATCCCAGGAAATCTGATGGCAGCGAAGCAGGTTGCTCGCTGCTTCAGGTGAGATCTTTCGGGGCGCCCCGACCAGGTCGGGGTAAACGCCCGGCGCGCCCCTCAAGATGACAGGGTGCTGAGTAGTTTGCATGGCACAGGATTTTTAGCTGGTGAGAAAGTCCGGCCAGGGAAGCGGCGAGGCTTAGCGGAGGCGATTTTTGTAGAGGGCCATGCCGACGGCGGCGTCCATGCCCAATTTTTGGAGGGCGGCGATTTGGCGGGTGGTGGAGATGCCGCCCGCGGCGACGATGGGCAATTGCGTGGAGCGGCGCAACTCGCGAAACCAAGCGAGATTCACGCCGCGCATGGTGCCTTCGCGGTCCACGTCGGTGCAGAGGAAGCCGGCGCAATAGGGTTCGAGACCGGACATGACTTCGGCGGGAGCGAGGGAGAGGGATTTTCGCCAGCCGTGGATGACAATGCGTCCTCTGGCGGTGTCCAGGGCGATCAGGACGTGCTTTTTGCCGACGCGGGCGGCGAGGCGTTTCAGAAAAGCGAGATTGGGACGCTGCTGGAGAAAGGCGGCGCTGCCGACGATGATTTGTTCGACGCCCAGGCTGATCAGCGCTTCGGCACGGCGCGTGGTGCGAATGCCTCCGCCGACGCGCAGCTTGATTTTGAATTTGCGGCGGGCTTCGCGGCAGAGTTGCCGCACGAGGCGATTGTTGTGGCCTTTGCGCATGGCGGCATCGAGATCGATGACGTGCAGCCAGGCGTAATGGCCGAAACGGTCGAGCAGACCGAGGACATCAGCGACGGCGAGTTCGCGCTTGCGTCCGTGGACGAGCTGCACGGCCTGGCCATCCTGCAGGTCAATGCAGGGAATCAGCACGGGAGGCGCACCTCCACGCCGTTTTCCTTTAGATAGGATTTCAGCGCGCGGATGGATTGCACTTGATCGTGAAAGATGGATGCGGCCAGGGCGGCGTCGGCACAGCCCTGCGTGAAAATTTCCAAAAAATGCCGGGGAATTTTCGCGCCGCCGGAAGCAATCACTGGGACGCTGACGGCGCGGCTGATGGCGGCGGTTAACGCGATGTCAAAGCCGGATTGCGTGCCGTCGCGGTCCATGGATGTTAGAAGGATCTCGCCCGCTCCAAGTTCCACGCCGCGAAGAGCCCATTCCTCGGCGTCGAGCCCCGTGGCCGCGCGGCCGCCGCGGACGCGCACTTCCCATCGCTGGCCTTCGCGGCGCGCGTCAACGGCCAGGACAACGGCCTGCGCGCCAAATTCGCAGGAGAGTTCGCCGATCAATTCGGGGCGCTGAACCGCGGCGGTATTGATGGTGATCTTGTCCGCACCGGCACGCACGACGGAGCGCGCATCTTCAAGCGAGCGAATGCCGCCGCCCGCGGTGAGTGGAATGGCGAGTTGCTCGGCGACGCGGCGAATCGTCTCGAGGAAAGTGGGGTTGTTGTCGCGCGAGGCGGCGATATCCAGGACGACCAGTTCGTCGGCACCCTCGGCGTTATAGCGCGCGGCGAGTTCCACGGGATCACCGGCATCGCGCAGGCCTTCGAAATGGACGCCTTTCACAACGCGAACGCCATCAGTATCGAGGCACGGGACGATGCGGTGCGCCAGGCTCATGCGGGCAACCTCAGGAAGTTTTCGAGGAGCTTCGCGCCGGGAGCGCCGCTTTTTTCGGGGTGGAATTGCACACCGAAGATGTTGCGCTGTTCGATGACGGCGATGAACGCGCGGCCATGCTCGCACACGGCGGTGCATTCGGGGCCAGCGGCCGGTGCGGCGTAGGAGTGCGCGAAGTAGAAGTAGGCCTCCGGCGAGATTCCTTCCAGAAGGCGGCTGGAGGGTGTTTCATTAATGCTTCGAGTAACCATCCCGCGCGCCTCAGGGGTTAAAACCCCTGAATTCGCGGGGCTTTTCGGCACGGCTGAAGCCGTGCCCTCCCAAGAGCTGTTTGAGAGATGACTTGTTGTCTTCGTGCGCTGCAATTGATTCCAACCCATGTGGGGAAGTTTTACTCCTGGGGGGAGATGAGTCACGCGGCCGGGCAAGAGACCAAGGCCAGCGAGAGACGGGGCTTCATCGCTTGCTTCGTAGAGCGCCTGCAACCCAAGGCAGATGCCGAGGAAATTCACGCCGCGCGCGATGGCTTCGCGGAGCGGCTGGCGCAAATTATGCACATCCAAAGCGGCGATGAGAGCACCACAGTGGCCAACGCCGGGCAGGATGAGGCGCTCGGATTCGGCGATCGCTTCCGGCCGATTGGTGGTGAATACCTGCGCACCCAAGCGGCGCAACGCCCGTTCGACCGAGGTGACATTGCCTGCTCCGTAATCGAGCAGGGTGACGTTCACAGCAATTCCTTGGTGCTGGGCAGCACATTGCGCAGGCGCTTGTCGCGCGAAACGGCGAAACGCAGCGCGCGGGCGAAGGCCTTGAACAGCGCTTCGACCTGGTGGTGGGAAGAGCGGCCGTAGAGGACGCGCAGGTGCACGTTGGCGCGTGCGGCCTGCGCAAAGCCCTGGAAAAAATCTTCGACCAATTCGGTTTGGAAATCGCCGACGCGTTTTGCGGAGAATTTCGCTTTGATGACGCAGAAGCTGCGGCCACCAAAGTCCAGGGCGGCGACCGCGAGGGTTTCGTCCATGGGCATCAGGAAATAGCCGGCGCGGAGAATGCCTTTTTTGTTGCCGAGGGCGGCGATGACGGCTTCGCCGAGGGCAATGCCCACGTCCTCGACGGTGTGGTGCTGGTCCACGTGCAGGTCTCCCTTGGCGGTGAGGCGAAGATCGAGACCGCCGTGGCGCGTGACGAGGTCCAGCATGTGATCAAAGAAAGGAATTCCGGTGGAGATGCTGGCCTTGCCACGCCCGTCGAGATTCAAACGCAGCGCGATTTGCGTTTCCTTGGTGTTGCGCCGGATGGATGAAGTTCTGGGCATAAGTTTTCCTAGGAGTTGCGCGCGAACAGGCGCAGGAGTTTCTTGAGTTCAGCCTCCGTGCCAATCGTAATGCGGGCAAAGCCAGGGCCGAGGTCATGGCTGCGCTCGCGGACGAGAATGCCGTGTCGCGCGAGTTTCCGGAAGAATGCCGGGCCCGGCCTGCCAAAATCGGCGATGAGGAAATTGGCAGCACTGGGATAAACACGCACACTGCGCTTCTGAAGTTCGCGGGCGAACCACGCGCGCAGACGCTTAACGCCCCTGACATAACGCGCGATGGATGTGCCTTCTTCCACGGCAGCAACAGCGGCAGCGAGAGCGGCAGTATTAACGGGGTAGGGAGGCAAGGCGCGACGGACCAACGCTAGCGAATCCCGGCGGCCAAGGACGGCGCCGAGGCGCAGACCGGCAAGGCCTTCGGCTTTCGAAAAAGTCCGCGCCACGAAGAGCTGCGGATATCCCCGGATCCAGGGAACGACGGAGAGGCCGGAGAATTCCGCGTAGGCTTCGTCCATGACGACCACTGTGTGAGTCGCGGCGCGCAGCAGTTTGCGGATAACATTTTTGGCGACCAGCGTCCCGGTGGGATTGTTGGGGTTGGCGAGGAAGAACACGCGGGGTTTCTTGCGAAGTGCGGCGAGGGCGGCGGCGAGGGGAAACTCCATGCTTGGGCCGTAACGAAGCGAGTTCACGCGCGCACCGGCAATTTCGGCGTAGTAGCGATACATCGGAAAAGTCGGCTCGCAGATCAGGATGTGGCTGCGCGGCTCGACGAAGGTATCGAAGAAGACGCGCAAGGCATCGTCGCCGCCGTTGGTGAGGGCGAGTTCTTCCGGGCGCACGCGAAAATAGCGGGCGATTTTGCGCGTGGACGTCGCGTATTCCGGATACGTGGCGATTGTTTTCGCGCTGAGCTTGCGGAGCGCACGCAAGGCGGCCGGGCCGCAGCCGGTGGTGTTCTCGTTGAAGTCGAGACGAATCTTGCTTGCGCGGCCTTCACCGGGCGCTTCATAGGTGCGGCGCTCGAGAATGGCCTTGCGAACGGGGAGTTGCACCTTCACCGGCGCACCTCGACCGCATTGGCGTGCGCGTAAAGTCCTTCGGCACCGGCCAGGGTTTGCACGTCGGCGGCGAGGCCGCGGTAACCACGGCGCGCGATCGTTTGCACGCTGATGCACTTCACAAAATCGCCGGCGCCAAGGCCTCCGCGACGCCTGGCCCAGCCGCTCGTCGGCAGAACGTGGTTGCTGCCCGTGGCATAATCGCCGAAGGGTTGCGCGCTGAGCGGCCCGAGGAACACCGTTCCGGCGGAGCAAATCTTGCCCAACACTTTGCGGCCGTCGGAGGGCAGGCTGAGGTGCTCTGGCGCAAAGCGATTCACAAACTCGCAAGCCGCGTTCCAGGAGCGGGCCAAGAGGACGGCGCCGGTCTTGTGGATGGAAATCCGTGCGGGATTATCGGGCAGCAATTCCTCCAATTGCTTCATGACCTCGTGCTGAACTTTTCGAGCGAAGCTCGGCGATGAGGTCACCAGATAGCTGCCAGCATCGGGAGCATGCTCGGCTTGCGCCAGCAGATCGGCCGCGATCCAGCGGGGATTCCCTTGATTGGCGAGCACGATAGCCTCCGTTGGCCCCGCGGGCAGATCGATGGCGCAGGTGGCGCTGACGATTTGCTTCGCAGCAGTGACGAAACGATTGCCCGGGCCGAAGATTTTTTCCACGGGCGCGATGCGCTTGGTGCCATAGGCGAGCGCGGCAATCGCCTGGGCGCCGCCGACTCGGGCGATTTGCGCCACGCCCAGCAGATCGGCCGCGGCAATCAGTTCGTCGTTCGGGCGCGGACAAACGGCAACAATGCGCCGGACGCCGGCCACTTGCGCCGGCACCACGGTCATGACCAGGGTGGAGACCAGCGCGAAGTGTCCGCCGGGAATATAGCATCCGATGGAGTCCAAGGGGCGGACGATCTGAGCGACGGTGACGCCGGGCTCAACCTGGAGCGACCATGCGCGGGGCAACTGTTTTTCCGCCACGCGGCGAACATTGTCAGCGGCGTGAGAGATAGCGCGAAGGAATTCGCGGCTGACACGGTTTTTGGCCGCGGCGGTTTCGGCTGGAGTGATCCAGAGCTTCGGGTATTTCGATGCGACCGGATCGAACTTGCGATTCCACATTTGCAGTGCGGCGTCGCCCCGCAGCCGGACATCGGCCACGATTTTCGCCGCGGTTTGCAAGGCAACGCGGTCGTCGCCCTGACGCTGGCGCATGAGCTTCGCTTCGGTTTGCGCGGTGAGTTTCAGGATTCTCATCAGAGCACGATCTTGTTCAGGGGATATTCCACAATACCCTGGGCCTTGGCAGCCTTGAGCTTTGGCAGAATCTGCCGGACGACGGCCTCTTCGACGATGGTGTTGACGGCGACCCATTCCGAATCGCTGAGCGCGGAAATGGTGGGATTCTTCAGCGCCGGGAGCACGGCCAGTACGGCGGCCAGGTCCTCCTGCTTGACATTGAGCATTAGACCGACGCGAGTGGCGGCAGCAATCGCGCCTTGCAGCATGAGCACGAGGTTTTCGGCCTTTTGTCGCTTCGCCGGATCCTCGGCAGCTTTGCGGTTCATGATGAAGACGGTGGAGGATTCGAGGACGGTATCGAGGATACGCAGGCGGTTGGCGCGCAGCGAAGATCCCGTTTCCGTCACTTCCACGATGGCGTCGGCCAGTTGCGGCACTTTCACTTCGGTGGCGCCCCAGGAAAATTCCACGCGCGCTTTGACGCCGTGGCCGGCCAGATACTTTTCGGTGATCTGCACGACTTCCGTGGCAATGATTTTTCCCTCGAGGTCCCGCGGGGCGCGAATGGCGGAATCTTCGGGAACGGCCAGCACCCACTTGACGCGGGCCAAGCGCTGCTTGGCATAGACAAGTTCCGCAAGTTCGACGACATCCGCGTTCGTTTCCACGACCCAGTCATGGCCGGTGATTCCGGCTTCCAGAGCGCCCGATTCGACGTAGCGCGCCATCTCCTGCGCGCGCACCAGCAGGCAGTCGATCTCGTCGTCATCAATCGCGGGCACGTAGCTGCGGGAACTCAAGGTGACCTTCCAGCCCGCGCGGGCCAGCAGATCGACGGTGGCCTCCTGCAAGCTGCCCTTGGGAATACCCAGTTTCAAGACGCTCATTGCGCCCCCTTTTTGCCGTAAACATCTTCAGCGACGAATGTACGCTCCGCGACGAGGCGAGCCGTGCCATCCGGCGCCAATTCGCGAAAAAAACAGCTGCGGTAGCCCTCGTGACAAACGCCGGGCCCGACAGGATCGACGCGGATGAGGAGGGAATCGGCGTCGCAATCGAAGAGGAGTTGGCGTACGCGAAGGACATGGCCGCTGGTTTCGCCTTTTTTCCAGAGGCGCTGGCGGGTGCGGCTGTAGAAGTGGACCTCTCCGGTGCGCTGGGTGTATTCAAGCGCTTCGGCATTCAAGAAGCCGAGCATCAGCACTTCGCGCGTGGCGTGGTCCTGAATGACCGCGGGTAGCAACCCGTCCAATTTTTCAAACGCAAGTTTCACCAGAACCTCCCAAAAACAAAAAACCCGCCGGGGCGTTTGGCGCCAGCGGGCTGATAAGAGCTTAGTGTTGCGAAAGCGCTATGCAGACCTCGACGGGCGCGGCAGGAAGCCGTGATGATGATGGTGTCGATGCGCCCGAAGATTCATTGCAAGTAGAAAATACACGATTGGGGAGGGTTGAGCCAAACCAAAAATCACACCGGATGTATCTGAAATTTCGATTCTACGTGCGGGAAACGATGCCCGTCGGGGTGTTGGAGCTGTAATTGACCGTCATTATTAGATGCAGAGCCACGCCAAACCTGCCGTTGGGCTGGGGTTCGACGCGGACGACCTCCGCCACGTATTCGCAGTTCATGGGGTCGTGGGTGGAGCTAAAAGGGAAGGTGACGAAGACACGCATGCCCTTGTAATAGCTGGAACGCCGGGTGTGAAAGTAGATGCCTTCCTTGGAGGCGTTGATGCTGACGGGCATGTCTTCGAAGTGCTCGTCCCGCGGTTCCGATGGACGCACACGGAGGGGCTTGACGATTTTGGCTCGTCGGCTGCGGCGCTTCTCCGGATACTGCTTTTCGGGCAATTCGGCCATGTTATCGTTCTGCAGGCGGGTCCACTTCCATGATTGGGGGAGTGGCACGAAACGTCAAGGTATTGCGCCGAATCTGATACTGACAGGGCAATAGCAGGTCGATTCAGGGAGCCACAGAAATGACCGAGAAGTTGCGGAAATCCGATGCGGAGTGGAAGAAGTCACTTACACAGAGCCAGTACTACGTGACACGGCAAAAAGGGACGGAACCCCCATTCACCGGCGAGTACGAAGCCACCGAAACGGCCGGCACCTATAAATGCGTGTGTTGCGGGGAGCCGCTGTTCCGGTCAGAGAGCAAATTCCACTCCGGGTGCGGCTGGCCGAGCTTCTTTGCCCCTGCCAATGGGGAGGTGTTGGAGGAGGATACCGATAGCTCCCACGGGATGACACGGACAGAGGTGCGGTGCAGCCATTGCGACGCGCATCTGGGGCACGTGTTTGAGGACGGGCCTAAGCCCACGGGGTTGCGTTACTGCATTAACTCGGTAGCCTTGAAACTGGAAAAAGACTAGAAGCCGTCTCATAAAAGGCTCCCGGGAGGGCACGGCTTCAGCCGTGCCGAAAAGCTGCGGAAATTCAAGGGTTTCAACCCCTGAGGTGCGCATGTTGGTCACTCGGAGTATTTATGAGATAGGTTCTAGCGGAGTCCTGGGTGTTGGCAAATGCTCTGTTTCCCGTGGGTGGACTGGTCTGAATGGGTAAGCGGCCCGGTTAAGCGGCTGGGCAGGAGCAGGCCGCCATTTCGGCGACCGGGTCGGACTGGCGTTCCCACGCCGCCAGCAGGAGAACTTTTTGGCCGTTGGGGTAGCGAAAAATGTAGTAGACGCTGGAATCGCCATCGAGCTCAAAAAAGCCGGGGCGGCGCAAGTCGGGGCGGCCAGTTATCCCCGCGCCGAGCAATAGGCGGAGTTCCGCCAGTTGTTCCGGAGCGTGGCTCCGAAGATCTTCGAGAATGGGCGGCAGTTTTTGCATATTGGTCATCGGCTTACCCTTCATCCGCCGTAGCAGCATACTGTGAGCCTCATCCATTAAGACGTAAAACCTGGCGAAATGTTTCATGACAGCGACGCCACAAACGATGGAGCCGCGGAGACGCCAAAGTTACGCGCTTCACTCCCATTAGATGCAAGGATTTACGGTTCGGGTAGGGAACTGGGATGCCGCGCTTGCCGGAGCTGTCGAGGGCAGCGCCCCTACTGGCAGCCTCGTCGGGAGAGCACGCTGCGGCAAGACTTGATAAGGCGAGACTAGAGAGGTCCACTTTCTCGCGTTGCCGGTGGGATTCGCCTGTCAGGTTTGTTAACAGCGGGTTAATTGCGGGCTTCGTCTCCAACAGTCCTTTTCGGTCAACTAATGAAGAAAGGGTAACTAGCTTGTATACTACTTGCGCGGAGGGAGTTTTCTTGCGATAGTGATGCTTAAGAGTTTTCCAACTTCGAGGATTCTCACGTGGCTAAAAAAGCATCAAAACTACCCAGAAAGTCCGTGCGCGACGAAAAATCCGAGTTTGGCAAGGATCGCCGGCGCCGGCATCACCATTATCTGGTAACCGTCAATTACGCGGATGGCGAGAATTTTGGCCGCGTGTATACGGATAAGGAGAAGGCCACGCGATTCGCCGAACGCCAGCGGCGCTCACCCGTGGTTAAGTCCGCACGCGTCAGCCAAGTCTCCTGAGCGGGTTGGGCAACCGCAGCGCATGCATTGCCGTGACTTGGTTTTCGGTGTGGTTGCGTGCTATAAAATAAGAGGTCGAGCGGCCTTAGTATAATGGTAGTACGGAACCTTGCCAAGGTTCAGGCGTGAGTTCGATTCTCATAGGCCGCTCCATTAAATCAAGCACTTACAGACTCCCCTTCCTCAGCGTGGGAACACAAAGGAACAGAAGCTGGTTCTATAGCGGGTCGAATCATCTCAACCACTTTCAGTTGCGCAGCACGCTTCGCGGGCGGCAGAGCCTGTGCGTACACGTCCAGCATCACCCGTTTTGCCATACGATCTACCTTGTCATGCCGCCCACAGATGGCACGGAAATACTCCCATTTCTCTTCCACCCTAAATGAACCCTCCCACAATCATCTTCGATTGGGGTTGCATTTAAACGGCGCGTTACGCATTCTGCGCCGGCTCGAGTTAATTTGCTAAACTCCTAGCGCTCTCATGTTCCGGTCAGCAATTCGCTTTCACTTTGCGCTCGCGGGGGTGCTTTTTCTTGCTGTTCCCGCGGGTGCATTGCCGCAAACCCCGGCTCCAAGGGAGTCGTCACCCGAGCCAGATGTAGTCTCGGTGGCACCCGCGCTTCTCAAGCGCGACCCCGGAATCACTGTTCCCGTTCCGAAATCGCGCCCGCATTTTCGAGATTTTTCCGCACAAGCCGGGCTTACGACCGTGCCGCACACTCGCGTGGATCGCCGCTTTGTGCTCGACACCATGGCGGGCGGTGGCGTGGCTTTGTTTGACTGCGACAATGACGGCAAGCTCGATCTGATCGGCACCCGCTTTGGCAACCAGCCTGCCAGCCTGTATTGGAGCCGCGGCGACCATTTCACGGACATCGCCGCTCAGGGCAAGCCGGCGAGCTTGACGACCGCACCCGTGAAGTGGGGCACGGGCTTCGGCGACTTCGATAACGACGGTTGGCCCGACATTATCATCGCCAACGGTAATTTCACCACGCTGATGGACACTATTCCCGGCGAAGCGCGCTTCGCAGAGCCCCTGCAACTTTTCCGTAATTTGGGTGACCGTACTTTTGAGGAAATCGCTGATTCCGCCGGCTTGAATGATGCGCCGCTTCGCTCCCGCCGGGGCACGGCGTTTGGTGACATCAATAATGATGGCAATCTCGACCTGGCGGTTTTCAACGTGGCCGGCCCGCCGTCCGTCTTTCTGAATGAAACCACGAATGGCAATCATCGCGTGCTGTTCCGGCTGATTGGTACGAAGAGCAACGCTATGGCAATCGGCGCGCGCGTCCGTGTCATCACCCCGAAAATGAGGCAGATCGATGAAGTGCATGGAGGCGGCAGCTACAACTCCACGGATGATACGCGCCTGCATTTCGGTCTCGGGAGCGACGCCGTCATGAGCAAGGTGCAAGTCGAATGGCCGAGCGGCTTGAAACAGGAATTTACGGACGTTGCGGCGGACGCCATTTATGAAATCAAAGAGGGCCAGGCGATCCGGAAAGTATCCCCTATGCCTGCCCCTTGATCGCGAATAGCCCCGAATCCCGCGTCTCGGGCGAACTCTGGGTGCCCGATTAGTTCGATCTTCACGGCCCCTCGCAGGTTCCCAGTCTCTCTGAACGACTCGCAGATTCCGCGAGGCATCTAGGGGCGCGATCAAAGCGTTAGTCGCAGAATCAACAGTCTGCAGGATGGCTGGCAAACAAAGGTGCGGAACTCGCTCACTGGAAATGCGTGGGTTTTGCTCGAAGCTTCGGGTTCGTGGCTAGGTGGCGAAATTTGAGTTGTTAATCAAAAGACGTCTAAATAGAGTAAGGGCGACTCCATTTCCAAATTGCACGATGAATCAGTTCAGGCAGGCAAACAGATTGAGCTTCGGCGGGATTCGTGAACGGAGTAGACGAAATTGCAACCCACAACTTTTCTGAGGTATCGAGCACCTTTTGCAATATTCTTGTTGGCGTATTCTGCGGTTTCGGCGGCTGCCGCGCCGCAATCCATTTTTCTCTGGCCGAATGGCGCCCCCGGTTCAGAAGGCAAGAATTCAGAGGAAGCGGTTCGGATTAATGAACATGGTGAACACATCGTATCGAATGTCCACCATCCGTCGATCACGCCGTATTTTCCTTCAATGGACAAAGCTACAGGAGCAGCGGTCATCATCGTGCCGGGCGGCGGACATAGCGAGCTGTGGATGGATCACGAAGGCTACAACGTTGCCAAATGGCTAAGCGACCACGGCACGGCGGCCTTTGTATTGAAGTACCGGCTGGCGCGAGAGAAGGGCTCGACGTACACGATCGAAGGAGATTCCCTGCCGGACGTCCAGCGTGCGATTCGGCTGGTGAAAAGCCGTGCTTCGGAATGGGGATTAGACCCGCGAAGTGTTGGGGTGATGGGCTTCTCTGCGGGCGGAGAACTAGCGGCGCTCGCCAGCACGCGATATGACACCGGTTCTCCTGGGGCGGCAGATCCAATTGAGCGTGAGAGCTCAAAACCTGCGTTTCAGGCATTGCTCTATCCGTCCATTCCGCAAGGTATACGCCTCTCCGAGGAGTCACCGCCTGCCTTTCTCGCTTGCGGTGAAGATGATCGACCGGAAATTGCGATGGGACTCCCGGAACTCTACCTCGCCCTCAAACGCGCCGGTGTGTCGGCAGAACTACACGTCTACAGCAAAACAGGGCATGGCTTTGGCGTGCGGCAAAGCAATCGGCCTCCGGTTTCCGGCTGGCTTTTGCTCTTTCATGAATGGCTGGATATTCAAGGGTTCTTGAGGCACCGATGAAATGGATCCGGCTCCTGATCACGAGTTCATCAATAGCTCGCCCTCGCTAAGACTTCCGGCAATCGGTTGCTCAAGCGTCTCGAAATGGTAGGATAAGCCCATCCGTGATGTATCGTCACATTTTGTTGTGCGCATTCTCTCTCCTGGTGGCACTGCGGCTTGATGCGGTCACGCAACGCGCCCTCCCTGATGGCTACACGCGACGAGTGTGGCAGACGCAGGATGGACTTCCGGAAAACACGGTAGAGGCGTTTGCGCTGACGCCTGACCATTATCTTTGGATTGGGACAAGTGGCGGCCTCGTGCGCTTCGATGGTGCGCGATTCGTCGTGTTCAATCGCGAAAACACGCCGGCGATTCGCGAGAACAGCATTTTTTGTTTGACAGTATCGCGCGACGGAAGTCTATGGGCCGGCACGGATGGCGGAGGGCTGCTGCGTTATCGCATGGGTGCCTTTCGTCACTATTCTGTGGCAGATGGTTTGAGCAATGATTTCGTGCGCGTTGTCTATGAAGATCGTCAGGGAATCCTGTGGGTGGGAACCGACGACGGGCTCTTTCAGTACACCGAGGATCGCCTTCTCCGTGTGGATGGGCACGGCAGTATCCCCCCGCTCGCCGTCCACGCGATACGCGAAGACGATTCTGGCGGCCTGTGGGTTGGTGGATCGAAACTGGTTGTAGTCCACGGAAAAGATTGCAGGGAATACCCGCTTGAGGGTTATCCAAGTGCCCGCCGGGTAAAGTCCATTCTCCAGACTCGTGACCATGTCCTCTGGGTGGGGACCGTTTCAGGCCTCCAGCGCTTACGAGGTTCTGTGGAGAGCGGACGGTTCGAGAAGATTCCCGAAGTTTCCGACACGGTACGGGTGCTGAGCGAAGATCGCAGCGGTACTCTTTGGATCGGCACTATCGGAGGCGGCCTCATTCTTTTCCGTGACGGCCGCTTCACGCGAGTCTCCACACCAGACAACCCTCCCGGGAGCACCGTGCTGGCGTTGTTCGAAGATCGCGAACAGAATATCTGGGTGGGCATGCAGACGGGTCTGTTGCGGTTGAGCCAGGCGGCCATGAGCACGTTCCCGCTGCCGGATGCGCCGAACGCGGATTTCGGTACGATCTATGCAGATCGAGATGGATCGCTTTGGGTGGCGGGCACACACCTGTACCGCATCAACGCCCGACGCGATGATTCCGAGTTGATACCGGCTCCGGAACCGGAAGTCCGCGTCCGCAATGTGCTTCGCGACCGCTCTGGCGCCCTGTGGATCGGCACGGACGGTGACGGAGCATTCCGATCAAAAGCCGGCCATCAAGTTCACTACACCAGACATTCCGGCCTGACCAACGATTTCATCCGCGCTTTCCTGGAGAGTCGCGATGGGAGCATCTGGATTGGAACCGATGAGGGCGTCAATCGCTGGCACGACGGCGCACTGACCAACTATCGAATGGCCGACGGCCTGTGTTACTTCAGTACCCGTGCGTTGCTGGAGGACAGCCGAGGGGGCCTCTGGATCGGGACTGACCGAGGAGTCAGCCACTGGCAGGGAGGTACCTTTGTTCATGATGCCGTTGGGAACCGCCTGGCCGACGAAAAGGTTTGGGCAATTCACGAGGATGGCGATGGCGGTTTGTGGTTCGGCACTCATGGTGGTGGATTATTTCGCTGGCGTGACGGTCGGCTGACCTCATTTGGAAGCGAACAGGGGCTAGCAAGCAATAGCATTTTTCAGATCCTCGAGGATTCTCACGGAACGTTTTGGATGAGCGGCCCGAATGGAATTTCGTCGGTATCGCGCCATGATTTGGACTATTTTGCGGAGCACCCGGACTTTCGTCCGGCAATTACACTCTACGGCGTGTCCGATGGCGTCGAAGCTACTCTAATGCATGGGGGTACCCAGCCGGCAGGAGCTCTCACACCGAACGGTGAGCTCTGGTTTCCTAGCAACCGCGGTCCTGTTCGAGTGCTTCCCGACCAGACCCGGCCCGGCGATTTGCCGCAGGTGGTGATTGAGCAGGTACTCGTGGATGGACGCGAGGAGGTGGCTTCTGACCGACTGGTCGTTCCGCCTGGCGAGGGCAAGCTCCAGATCGACTACAGTGCCATACGCCTGCGATCGCAGGAACGCATCCGGTTCCGATACAAGCTGGAAGGTTTCGATCGCGACTGGACAGAGCCGCTAAACAGCCGAGTAGCCAACTATACAAACTTACCCCCCGGAAAGTACCGATTTAGAGTTCAGGCGTTCGAAATGAATATGCCCGATAAGGCAACTCAAGCGTCGCTGGGAATCGTTTGGCGAGCGCATGTTTATCAGACTGGTTGGTTCCTGGCATTGTGCGCGGCCTTGATTCTGGCCGCGGTTTTCAGCGCTTATCGCATTCGATTAATTCGGGTACATGAGCGATTTGAAGCCGTCCTCGAGGAAAGAAACCGCATTGCGCGAGAGATGCACGACACCGTCATCCAGGGCTGCGTCAGCACTTCGGCTCTTCTCGAGGCGGTCGTCTCGCTCGATCTGGACGAGTCCGGACCAGGTCGCGCTCTGCTCGACTCGGCTCGGGACCAGGTCCGCGCAACCATTGAAGAGGCGCGACAGGCAGTTTGGGATCTCCGTAAAAAGGGGGCCACTCCTCCCGAGCTCAGCTCCCTGCTCGATCAAATGACCAAACAGATGAGCCAAGTTTCCCATGTATCTGTGACGTTCGAAGCGTCTGGCAGGCCCATACCGCTCGGTGATGCGGTCGCACATGTTGTCCTAATGGTTGCGCGCGAGGCCGTTTATAACGCGGTGCGCCACGCGCAACCTCACGTTGTGCGCCTCAGCGTGCATTTCGAAGCCGAGAGCGTGCGAATACAGGTGGTAGATGATGGCCGGGGTTTCGATCCCGAGAAGGCTTTCGCAACAAACGACGGACATTTCGGCTTGGTCGGGATGCGTGAGCGAGTTGAAGGCGTGGGCGGCCGTTTCGACGTTAGATCTTCGCCGGGAGATGGAACTGCACTCTCGGTGGAAGTCCCAGTACATCCGTTGAGCTCCGGGAAGCATGCAATGAGTCTCAAGGCATGAGCCAGGGTCAAAAATTCGGCGTTCTCGTGGTTGACGATCATCCCATCATGCGTTTAGGTGTCGCTGCCATTATCGGCACTCGATCGGACATGTGGGTTTGCGCGCAAGCTGGAACGGGAGAGGAAGCAGTGCTCATGTTCAAGAAGCATCATCCCGACATCACCTTAATGGACCTGCGGTTGCCGGGAATGAGCGGGCTTGATGCCTTGCGCGCTATCCGGCAGGAGGATCCTCACGCAAAGTGCCTGGTTCTCACTACCTACGAAGGAGATGAAGATATTCATCAGGCGATGGCTGCCGGCGCGCTTGGCTACATCATCAAAGGCATGTCCCACGAAACCCTTGTAGACGCTTTGCGCCGCGTGCATTCGGGATCGAGATTCCTGCCTCCGCCGATCGTGCGCAGCCTGGCCGATCGCACTCCCAACTCAGAGCTGAGTCCGCGAGAGCGCGAAGTCCTTTCTTTGATGGCGCACGGGAAGAGCAACAAGGAAATCGCCAGCGCACTCGGTATAACCGAAGCCACCGTAAAATGCCATGTAAGCGTGATCTTGCTGCGGTTGGACGTCAGTGACCGCACGCAAGCGGTCATCGTTGCTTTACAGCGAGGATTGGAGCACCTGTAGGCCTCCCGCAAGCCCACCCCTTCGGCAGACTACTACCTTAGTCGGATTTCAGAGCTTCCCGCCTCAGATATATTGATCACTTACATGCGAGCTACAAAATCAATTTGCAAGGAATTTCCGAGTTGCGTCTCGGCAAATAGGCAGACGTCATGAATCAAGTGGGTAATTTGCAGGCGAAGTTTAAAGCTATGTTCGGCACGGACGCGACGGTCTATCGCGCGCCTGGCAGGGTAAACCTCATCGGCGAGCACACTGACTATAATGACGGCTTTGTCATGCCGGCCGCGATTGGGTTTTCATGCTGGGTCGCCATTGCGCCGCGCGATGACCACAATCTTGTGATTCACTCAGAGAGTTTTGCTGATTCGGTCGAGGTCAGTCTCAAGCATCCTATGCCCGCCCGGTCAGGGAAATGGTGCGACTATCCGCTGGGCGTTGCCTGGGTACTCCAAGAGGCAGGACATAACCTGCGAGGGGCGAACCTCTTGATCCACGGTGAAGTCCCGCTGGGAGCCGGGCTCAGTTCTTCCGCTTCCCTGGAAATATCCACGGGCCTTGCCTTGCTAGGCAACTCGGGCTACCAGCTTGACCGCACTCGCCTCGCCTTATTGTGCCAGCGTGCGGAGAATGAATTCGTTGGCGCTCGCTGCGGCATCATGGACCAATTCATTTCGTGTCACGGTCAAGCAGGTCATGGACTCATGCTGGACTGCCGGTCGCTGGACTACCAACTGATTCCGATTCCGAGTGGAGTGAGTCTGGTCATCTGCAACACGATGGTCAGGCATGAACACGGCTCGGGCGAGTACAACGCCCGCCGCGCCGAATGTGAAGAGGGAGTGTGCGTGCTCGCGGAGGTATTGCCGGGCGTCCGCGCTCTGCGGGATGTGAGCCTCGCTCAGTTGGAACAGAACCGCGACCGTCTGCGGGATATCGTCTACAAGCGCTGCCGCCATGTCATTACAGAGAACGACCGCGTGCGTGCGGCCGCATTAGCTCTCCAAAACGGTGAGATTCAGGCTCTGAGCAAATTGATGGCGGATTCCCATCGAAGCCTCCGCGACGACTACCAGGTGAGCTGCGCAGAACTTGACCTCATGGTGAATCTCGCTTTCAAGCAGAAGGGAGTCTATGGCGCTCGCATGACCGGCGGAGGCTTCGGAGGGTGCACGATCAATCTGGTGAGAGCAGAAAACACGGCCGAGTTCCAGCGTGGCGTCGCCAAAGGTTACCATTCCGCGACCAAACAGCATCCTGACATCTATGTCTGCGAAGCATCGCAGGGGGCTGAGATGATTGCCACCCCTGGTGAGGAGTCCGCACCCGCATCAACCACAAGCGTCAGCGCGGACGTGCGACAGAACGCGACCTAGTGACCGGGGGCGCGGCTTATACCGAAAGCGTCGCTTCGCGGGAGGGATGCGGGCTCATTGTCCGCAAACTCGGCACCACGGAGGACGCGATAATGTGCCATGCGACCGCAAACCTGTTGCTACGGGGGCTTCACTAACCATACCCAGACAGTGATAGCAGGTCTCCATTGCGGTCAGGAGCATCTCTAGGTCAAGCTTTCCTGCTCTTGCGATATACGACCTTAGTCGGATGGCAAAGCCGTCCGCCACCTTTAAATTCATTGGTTGGATGCGATGTATTAGGATTTCTTGTGATGACACACAACCTTGCAGTCCGATTGGCCTTTGTGCTCCTGGCTGGTTTCGGCGTCCTATTGGCGGCTTCCTCCAGAGGGTTTTGCCAGGATGGAGATTCATCTTTGTTTATCGACGCAAGCCATCCTGCCGCTCCCCCGGAAGCTCTTTCATTTGTAGTCGGTGGACGAGCGCCGGACGGACATGCGCTTTCGGCAAACAGCCGCTATTTGATCAAGGACGGATCTCCTTGGTTTCCCGTGATGGGGGAGTTCCATTATTCGCGCTACGCCGAGAGTGGCTGGGAAGAAGAAATCCTGAAAATGAAAGCCGGGGGCATCCAGATTGTTTCAACGTATGTTTTCTGGATACACCAAGAAGAAATCGAAGGTCAGTTTGATTGGGCAGCGCAACGCAATCTGCGCCGTTTTGTCGAACTTTGTGCGAAACATGGATTGTACGTCTGGATCCGGGTCGGACCATGGGCTCACGGTGAGGTACGCAATGGCGGCCTTCCCGATTGGCTGATCCAGAAATGCCCCACGCGGCAAAGTGATCCCGTCTATCTTCGCTATGTTCGCCGTTTTTATGAACAGATCAGCCAGCAAACAAAGGGATTGTTCTGGAAAGATGGTGGGCCCATCATCGGTGTTCAGATCGAGAACGAATATCACGAGCGCGGACCAGGCAAAGGCCCTGAGCATATGCTCACTCTTCTCCAGATAGCGCGCGAAGCCGGTCTCGACGCTCCCTTCTACACTGCCACCGCCTGGGATGCCGCGGAAATCCCCCCGCAGCAATTCCTGCCCGTGTTCGGCGGATATCCGGATGGCTTCTGGAGCCGCAGTGTGCAGGAACTGCCGCCCAACGCGAATTACTTCTTCACGCCCATCCGCTGCGACGAGAATGTGGATGACGATTTACGTTCCAGACGCCCGGACATCGACGCCCGTTTCGCTTCCTATCCTTTCCTGACGGCGGAAATGGGCGGAGGCATGGAACTCTCGTATCACAGGCGGCCCTTGCTCAGCGCAGATGACGTGGCCGCCATGACCCTGGTGAAATTGGGATCAGGGGTGACGTTGTACGGCTACTACATGTTTCACGGAGGAACCAATCCGGATGGCATGCGCACAACTTTGCAGGAATCCCAGGCCACTGGATACCCCAACGACCTCCCGGTGAAATCGTATGACTACCAGGCTCCGCTCGGAGAGTACGGTCAGATGAATCCTTCGTTTCGAGACCTGAAGACGTTTCACTTGTTCCTTGATGATTTCGGTTCCAGCTTGGCCACCATGACGTCCTATTTTCCGGACCGCATGCCGGCAAGTAAAAGCGATACCGCGACGCCTCGTGTAGCGGCGCGCTTCGAGAAGAATCGCGGATTTGTTTTCATTAATAATTACCAGCGGAACTACCCGCTTCCCGCACGAAAGGAATTTCAGGTTCGCCTAAAAACAACAGCAGGCGAAATGAGGGTGCCGCGGCACCCGACGGAAATTCCCAGCGGTGCGTATGTCACGTGGCCGGTGAATCTCGAACTGGGCGGAACCGTTCTTGAGTATTCCACGGCGCAACTCTTGTGCCGGTTGGAAGAGTTGAATACCTATGTGTTCTTCGCCTGGCCAGGTTTGCCTGCGGAATTTTCCTTCAAAACCGCTGCGGATGAGACGATCGAAGCTCCCCAGGCCCGAATCGAGCGTGGAAATCGTCACGTTTTTATTGACCGGATCGAGCCGGGGGAACAGGCCGCCATACGCATCCGAAAGCCCGGTGGGCGGGAAATCCACATCATCCTGCTCTCCAGAGAAATGGCGGGCGATGCCTGGAAGGTCAATCTGGCTGGTCGAGAACGATTGTTGCTTTCTGCGGCTGAACTCTATTTCACTTCCAATGATATACATCTCAGCGCCACCGACCCCAGTCAGTTGGAATTCGAGATTCTCCCGAAACCCGATTTCACGCCGGCGGGATTCACCGCCTCTGGTTCTCACGGTCTCTTCGAGCAATACCAGACCCACGTAAGGCCAGAAAAGATCAAAGCCACGGTCGAAAAACTCCGCGATGCCGACCTTCGCCCACCGGTTCGTATGGGTCAGGAAGTGGCCGAGGCACCGGAGGCCGAGGCATTCAAGGGTGCCGCCGAGTGGAGCATTCAGGTTCCAGCAATCACTTCCCCCGCCGTGCGGAATGTCTTTTTAAGGATCACCTACATCGGTGACATCGCCCGCGTCTACGCCGATGGCAAGTTCCTCACCGATGACTTTTATAAGGGAACACCTTTGCAGATTGCGTTGCGCCAACTCTCGGCTTCGGCGGCGGACCCGATCCTGAAACTCCAAATCCTGCCTATGAGAAAGGATACGCCGATCTACTTGCCAGCCAGCGGCCGCATCTCTTTCCCTCCCTCCGGCCAAGTTGCTGAACTGAAAGAGGTTGAAGTGGTGCCGGAATACCAGGCCGTTGCCGACATCGGCAAGTGAAGGACTTTCGGTAAGCTAATCCCAATCGCAAGCGGGCTGAGAACGATTCCCTGCCGACACCGACGGCCTGCCCTCGTACATGCACAAAAATCGATGCCCTTTATTGCCAATCCTACTTTAGACGGATTTCTTCCCCTACACACTGACCCTAGAATCCGTTAAACGTGAAACACCCGTATTGTTCGTAGCCAATCGGGGGCTCGACTTGCGGGGTTTAAGTGCCAAAAACGTCGAGGATAACAGGGGCGCGCCGCGGTGCAGTGCGGCGTGCCCGCGGATCGGGTGTTTGCTTATGTTAACGCTAAACACTGTTTGGTGGGGTTCACAAATTTTAGGAGGTTCAAGTGAATAATTTGGAAACTCTTCGTCGGTACAGTTTTATGTTAGTCCTGGTGGCGGCGATCTTATTCGCTCCTCTCGCCAGAGCCCAAAACTCGAACACGGGAGAAATCAAAGGCTTGGTAATGGATCCTGTCGGCGCCGTTGTGCCGGATGCGGCGGTCTCCATCAAGAACGTGCAGACCGGCGTCGTCACTCCCACGACGACGAACCAGTCCGGCCTGTACGATGTTCCGTTCCTGGCGCCGGGCAGCTATACGATCACATTCTCGAAGCAAGGCTTTCGCGACTTTGTTCGCTCGGGCATTGTTCTCCAGATTCAAACCTTGGAGATTAGTGTCACATTGCAACTTGGCGTTGCTACACAACAAATCGAGGTGAATGCCGAGGCGCCACTCGTCGAAACAGAGACAACCGACCAGCGTGTGGAACTCACCACGCAGGCCATCGCCACCGCCCCAATTACGGGTACGGATTGGCGCGGCGAAATGACCCAGTTGATCCCAGGAGTGAACCCAGGGCTTAACGGAGGGTCTCAGGCAGGTGGCCAGGGTATCGGCATCAACGGCACGCAGGCATACAACATGAACTTCATGATCGACGGTTCGGCAGCCACCGCGCCGCGCGATTACAACAGCAGCAACTTCTATATGCCGCTGGACTCCATCTCCGAGGTCAGCATCAATTCCAGCAACGCACCGGCCCAGTACGGCAACGGTCTGGCTGCGATCAACGTGATCACCAAAAGCGGCACTAACACCTGGCACGGCGACGTGTTTGAGTACGTCCAAAACACCGCGTTCAATGCCAGAAGCGTTTCCAATCCGGCACCTGAGCCCAAGAGCGTAGAACATTGGAACGAATACGGCGGCAGTGTCGGCGGCCCAGTCTTAAAGGACAAGCTCTTCTTTTTCTTCAGCTATCAGCGCAACCCAGCTTCTACGCCGGTCACCGGAACATACAGCTACCCTACTACGGCGATGCAGGCCGGCGACTTCTATGGGCTGACAGGCGCAACCGGGTCCGCTTTCAACTCTGCCGGTATCCTGCAAGGCGCCTACTCGCAAGTCGCCCAGAAGCTGCAGAAATTCTTTCCCGCTTCGAACTCCCCTGGTTGGATCGCAGGGTGCCCAGGCCCAGCTAATCCCGGGCCGGGCGTCACGCAAACCTGCCAACCCATCAACGACTATGTGTTTAATGCTTCCAGCCCGAACAAGGCTACTTGGTACACGGGCAGAGTCGATTACAACCTTTCTTCCGCCCAGAGACTGTCGTTTACATTTAACTACTTTCCGACGGTTGTCTCCTTTGTGCCCCCCGACCCGCTCTATCCCAACGACGCGTCGGCATTCTCTCTGGGCAACAACTACAACCTGACTGGGCAGCTCTCCCACGTTTACACGATCAGCCCCTCCCTTGTGAACGAGTTCCGCGTCGGCGAGGCGCGCGAACTCGACAAGTACATACCCTGGTCATTCGGCAAGAACGATCCGTCGAATCTGGGCCTCGAGCCAGCTTATGGCACGAACGTTCCTGGCAATGCCAATCTGTTTCCGCACATTTCGATCGACTCCGTAACAGGCCAAGGCGGCATGGCCTTAGGTGCTGGAACCGGTAACGGCAATATAGATGCCATCCTCGGCGATGGAACATTCAACGTCTCCGACGTGCTCACCCTCATTCACGGTAGACACACGCTTAAGTTCGGAGGCGAGTACGACCGCATGTACCAGAATTACACAAGCTGGGGCGACTTGGACTCGGGCCACTTCGAGTTCAATGGAACTGTTACCGGCATTCCCTACGCCGATTTCCTGGCGGGTGACGTGTACTCCTGGCACGTCGGTGAAGCAGTCCCTACCAGCATCCATTCCTGGACCTCGGCTCTGTTCGCCTCGGACGACTTCAAGGTCACTTCCAAATTGACTCTCAATCTTGGTCTCCGCTGGCAGATGGTGTCCGGTTGGGGTGTCAAACATAATCTGTTTGGCATCTATGACCCCCTTCTCCCCAATTCCTGGAACGGTGGAAAGTATCCCGGCGCCATTCTCTTCGGTGGACAGAGCGATAAGGCTTACGGGGTAAGCAACCTGAACACAATCGAGAATGGCGATAACAAGGAATTCGCGCCCCGGGTTGGCGTCGCCTGGGCTTTCCGTCCCAACTGGTCCTTCCGCGCCAGCTACGGGATTTTTGACGCTCCTCGCGATGCCGATATATACGGCGGAGGAAATGGAGGGACCCTCGGTCTGGGCTTGAATCCAACCAGCCCTTACTTGGGGTACAACACTGGCGCCGCGGCCTTTCCGCTTGATGTCGGCCCCCCGGCAGGTTCCGTCCAATACCCCACGTTGGCGACTGCGTCCTCAACCATTGGGAACGGCACGTACATTGGCTACTATCCACGAAGCATGCCGACTCAGTACGTCCAGAATCTCCTCGTAAGCGTGCAGCACCAGCTTCCGGGGCAAGTCCTTGTGGATGCCAGCTATGTTTACACCCACGGCAGCAATCTCAATTACACCACAAACATAGACGCGGTCACGGCAAGCAATCTGGGATGCAGTAGTGGGTGGTGGGTGTGCAACCCGAACCCCAACTTCCCGTACATTGCCGGCCTGATCTTCAGCGGTTGGTCGAATTACAACGCCCTACAACTCCGCGTGCAGAAACGAATGTCCCGCGGGTTGCAGTTCCAAGCCAACTACGCGTTCTCCAAATCCCAGGACACCGGTACGGGGAGGGGCTGGGGCTCGGGGGGCGTAGACACCTATCAGAACCCTTACAGCCCGGCCTCGAACTACGCTCCTTCCGCGACCGACCTCAGGCACTTCCTTGTTGGCCAGGTCGTCTATGAGCTTCCGTTCGGCGCTGGACGTCAATATGCGCTTCACGGCGTGGCCAACCAGATTGCCGGAGGCTGGCGCGTTTCCTCGATCATGCAGTGGCATACGGGGCTCCCCTTCACTCCGTCCGTTTCAGGGACCACGGCGTTCACCGGAAAGAACGCACTTGATCCGGGGTTGAGCACGTGCTGGAGCTGCACCCTCTACGCCGTCAAGGTTGGTGACCCCTATGCTGGCGGTCATAATGCGCCGGGGCTATGGTTCAATCCCGCGGCGTACACCCTTCCGGCTCCTGGCACCTTCGGCATGAATCTCCGGGACAGCCTCTACGGACCGCACTTCTTCAACATGGACTTTGGCATCGGCAAGACCTTCTCTTTCACCGAGCGCGTGAAGTTCGAGTTCCGGGCTGATGCGTACAACGTGTTCAATCACATCGACTACGGCAACCCCAATAGCGCCATCGACGCTGGATCAGGCGTGGCGGGCGTAATCGTCGGGACAGATATTGCTAACAGCCCGCGCGTTTTCCAGCTCGGCGGCAAGATCTCGTTCTAGATTGCAACTCACCAGCAGGAGCCGGCATCCGTGCCCGGCTCCTGCACCCGGCTACCGCGTAGGCCCGGGGAAGATGAACCATAGAATTGGGCGCACACATTACGTTCTGAGCCCTCAGCCTGAGCTAACTTAACCTAACTAACCCCGCGGGGTGCGGAAGTCAGCCTTCTTCCACACCCCGCGGTTTCTTTGTGATTCGTCGAAGCAGCGGATTTCCCGGAATCTATCTCGCGGCGATGATATCCGGAATTCCCGGCCACTCCTACCGGCACGCTGTGTTATGGTGGGAGCGCAATCGTGATCGAGAGACGGCAAGAAACTCCTTGCAACTCGGCCGAACATTCCTAACGGCAGGCTTCGTTCCTCCATGAAAGAACCCCGTCCCTGTAAGCCGTACGAATCCGCGTTTCGCTTGGGCGCTTCCCCGGCAATAGGTGCGAATTCGCTCCGACGCTTGTGGTGCAGGACGCTCGTCTTGGTTCTCGCTGTTCTTGCGAGCGCGTTCGCCTTCATGGGCGCACAAACCACAACTTCCGGCGCTGTCGCGATTCACGAACACCTTCGGAAGGCGGCCGAGTACCTCAAGGCGAACAATCCAAACTCCGCAGTTAAGGAGTTGGACGCTGTCCTGGCACTCGATCCCAAGAATGCCGAGGCGAACGCGAACTTAGGCGTGATTGCGTTCTATCAGCGGGATTATCAGAACGCTGCAAAATATCTGCGCAAGGCCCTTGCAACTGACCCGTCTCTAGCGAAAACGCAAGCCCTCCTGGCAATTTGCCAAGAGCGATTAGGTGACCCCGCCGCTCGGGCCTCTCTGGAAAAAGCGTTTCAGAAGCTGCGTGACAAGCCACTGCGCATTCAAGTGGGCGTGGAGCTGGCGGGTTTGTACGATCGCGAGGGGGACCTCGAGGCGACCGCAGCCGTGATGCGCTCACTCGTCGAAATTGATCCCGAAAATGTCGATATTCTCTATGCCGCCCAGCGGGCTTATTCCGAGCTGGCCGATGACACCTTGAACAAACTGGCCATTGTCGGGCCAAATTCCGCGCGCATGCAGCAAGTGATTGCGGAGCGATTGATCAATGAAGGAGACCTGAAGACCGCCATCGAGCACTACAGGAAGGCCCTGGAGATCAACCCGCGCCTGCCAGGCGTGCGCTTCGAACTGGCCGAGGCCATCCTTGAGTCGTCACCCGACGACCCTAAGGCGCAGGCCGAGGCAGAAAAGGAACTGGAAACTGCCGTGAAGTTCGATGGCGACAATGCAAAGACGGAATGCCTGTTTGGAAGGATTGCTTTTCGGCGCAACGAGCTGGATAGTTCCTACGCTCACTACGAACGTGCCTTTGCATTGAATCCGCGCGAAGTGGAAGCCCAAGTGGGTCTTGGCCGCGTGCTAATGGTCGCAGAGAAGCCCCAGGAAGCTCTGAAGTATTTGCGCATGGCCGTTCAATCGGATCCCCTGAACGGCGAGGCGCACTATCGGCTGGCAACGGTTTGCAGGAAACTTCAGCTCAAAGACGAAGCTGAAAAGGAGTTTTGGCTGTCCAAGGAAATAAAACAGACCAAGGAGCAGGTCGAGGGGTTGTACCGGCAGATGAGCAAGAAACCCAAAGCTGAAGAGGAGCAAATCCCCGATGCGGCACCCTGAAATTCAATCAAGTTCCCTCGGGGATCCCTGTCCCCGCCTCTCTCCGTAACCTTTCTCGACTCCTACCTTAGTAGGATTGCTCCAGCGAATTACAAAGCTAAGATCTTCGCATCAAAAGTTTGGATAGTTGAGACAGCAGGCTTGCGGCAGGTAGCCTCCGGGCCACCTGCCTGAACTGAGAGGAATAGTGCCGAAACCACCACGATTTCTCCTGTGCTCTATCATTCTCCTTCTCGGCCTCACATGCATTTATGCATGCGGGGGCGGCTCCTCGGGCGGCTCACCACCTCCGCCGGTCACCCCGCAGCCACCAACCTTCACCAAGGCGTTCGCAGTGGCCAACGTGGCGCTAAACGGTACCACCTCTCTGACGTTCACGCTTTCCAACCCAAACACCGGGGCCTCTTTGAGTGGGATCGGCTTTACGGATACGATGCCTGCCGGACTGATGGTCGCGACGCCCAACGGCCTGACCGGCTCTTGCGGCGGCGGCACGATAACGGCGGTCGCGGGGTCAGCCAGCGTCAGCCTGTCGAGCGCCACACTCGCTGCCGGCGCCACGTGCAGCTTTACGGTGAATGTTTCCGCGGTTGCCGCGGGAATGCAGAACAACACGACCACCGCGGTGACGTCAACAGAGGGGGGAAGCGGCGGAAAAGCCACCGCCTCGATCACCGTAACAAACAACAGCCAGCAGCCGGCGCAACCCACTGATGTCACCCCGATCAACCTTGATATCTACTACATCCTGAATCAGAACGATGGCTTGCAGGCCGACCTCAACAATGGCTCAACGTCGGCCGGTGATCACATCATCGTGCAACAGCGCAGCTTCACGAGCCTGAGCCAAAGATGGCAGTTCACGAAGCTGGCGGGCACACTTTGGCAGATCGGCAATACCGCAAATGGTTTGTGCCTCGATAGCGCCAGCAGCGGGGTTACAACGTATGTCGTGCAGAATGCCTGCGCCGCAGCGACCACCGTAACGCAGCAGTGGAACCTCACCTCGACGAGCAACGGCTACTACACGGTTTCCAATAAAAGTACTGGTCTTCTGATGGATGTGGGCACGGCGTGCGTGGCGGCGGGCGCTTGCGTGATTCAGACCTCTCTTTCCGGGTCTGCCACGCAGAGCCAACAATGGCTGCTGCGCCCCGCCTTCTTCCGTGGTGTGGACAATGCTTTGCTCGAGAAGCAGGAGGCTGCTCGCGCGGCGTACGGCGTGCCCTGGTGGAAAGATACGGGCGGTCAGCAAGAGGACGTGCTGCAGATTCTCAAGAATCACGGCGTCAACATGGTGCGCCTGCGGCCAAGCTCCGTGCCACCTTACGTGAATGTGTCCCAGGTTGGTTGCAGCGCCAGCACTTCCTGCTACGGAGAAACCGAAGCGCAGGACCTAGACCTGGCGAAGCGCGCGAAGGACCTTGGCTTGAGCTTGCAATTGACTCTGCTGTTTGATGGCGCTAGCTCCGCCAGCGTTCCCTCGGCGTGGGCCGCTGACACCCCCACTCAGCTCCAGACGGACCTCTACAACTATGTCAAGGCTGAAATCATGGCGTACCGCCAGGCGGGGACCATGCCCGACATGGTGGCGGTCGGCAACGAAGTGAATAACGGATTCCTCGGACCCCCAGGGAGTTTGACGACCTCTACTTTCCCGCAATTTGCGCTTCTGCAAATACAGGCCATGAAAGCGGTTAAGGACGCCGCGGCCGATACGACCATCGGCCCCGCCATCCCAGCCCCACTCACCTGCATCCACATCACCCCGGACTGGGATTTAACTGGGTTCTTCACACTCGCAAATCAAAGTGCTATTCCGTACGATGCCATTTGCCAGAGCTACTACCCCTTCTATCATGGTCCCCTGACCGCCGCGCAGGCTGCCGCGTCCAACCCGAACAACAAACCGGTCGAGCAAGTCGTTCTTGCTAACGCCGCCAATACTATCGGCAAGCCTATCTTGATTCTGGAGACGGGCGAACACTACGAAAATGGATTTGGGTCCAACGATCCCTGGTACACTCCGCCGACCCCGCAATCGCAGAATCAATTCCTGCTGGATTTGCGGGGCGTGGTGACGGCGCTTCCGAACCATTTGGCGATGGGCGTTGCCTACTGGGACGCAGCGGGCGTGAACGTGCCCAACTTGAGCGGTGGGTTTATCAACGGTGACAATCAGGCGGACGCAATTTACGCTTGGAGTGGCCTGACGTTGTTTGATAATGCCGACAGCTCGGGAACTACCAATGTGAATGATCCAAACTACTCGACGCCACTCGAGGCGCTTGATGCACTAGGGAATCCATAGGGAGCAGGTGGGATTCGCGCGGAGCGCGGCGGCTTGTAAGCGGCCAACGTGGCTTGGCGCACTGACTGTTCTGGCGCTTTGCCCCCCCGAGGCTCAGAAAGCGACGAAAAGACCATGAAAAGAATTCAAAGCATTATTTTATTGACGTTGGCGCTCTTGCCGCTGGTAACGCCTGTTCGCGCAGCCGAGTATGCGGTTGGCGCCGATTTGTCTTTTCTAAAGCAGGCGGAGGACCGCGGCAAGATTTTCAAGGACAACGGGATAGCTAAGCCTGGCTTGGAGATCTTCAAGGATCATGGCTACAACTGGATTCGCCTGCGGCTGTTCCACACGCCCACCGAACTTCCCAATAATCTTGAATACACGATTGCGCTCGCCAAAGCGGCCAAAAAGCTGGGTTATCATTTCCTGCTCGACTATCACTATTCGGACACTTGGGCTGACCCGGGCAAGCAATTCCTTCCGAAAGCCTGGGAAGGCATGTCGCATGCCCAGCTGGTCAAAGCCGTATTTGAATATACCAAGCAGACAATCTCTGCATTCCGCGAGGCTGGAGTGCTTCCGGACATGGTGCAGATCGGCAACGAGGTCGTCAATGGCATGCTCTGGCCGGATGGCCGCTTGCCTGACAATTGGGACAACTTCGCGGATCTCGTCAAAGCGGGAATTGCCGGAGTGGAAGCAGGAAAGGGGGATGTCCCTCGCCCCCAAATCATGATCCACATCGATCGCGGCGCCGACAAGATTCGGACCAAATATTTCTTCGACAAGCTCAATTCCTATCAAGTCAACTATGACGTCATCGGCCAGTCTTATTATCCCTGGTGGCACGGTAGCCTGAACGATCTTCGCGAAAACATGTTTTTCATGGCGCGCGAGTACAAGAAGGACATCATCGTAGTGGAGGCCGCCTACAACTGGATGCCGGCCGAGTACATAAAGCGCCCCGGACCGTTTCCCGAAACGCCCGAAGGACAAAAGCAGTTCCTCGAAGAAGTGAACCGGGTCGTGCAAGAAACTCCAGATGGCTGCGGCAAAGGCATATTTTGGTGGGAGCCGGCCGTGGTGGGCCCGCTGGGTTCTCGAGGATTCTTCGACGAAGCCGGCAACGCCCTCCCGGTGATGACCACATTTGATAAGTTCACGCGGCATTGAGAAGGTGAAAGATGATGAAGCACATCCCGTCGGCGGTTACCGTGAACCGGCGCGAACTCATTAAACAAGTCAGTATGGCCGCGCTGGTCTCAGCGATGGACTCCACGGGGCCAGGTTTCGTGCTAGCCTCCTCTGACGGTGTGGCTCCAAGAATCCGCGAGAGGTTTGACTCCAGTTGGATGTTTTGCAAAGGCGACATTCCTGAAGCGCAGATTCCTGAATTTTCCGATGCGCATTGGAAAGATGTGGCCCTGCCGCACGATTGGAGTATCGAAGGTCCTTTCGGCGAGAGGGAGCCGGCGGGGGTTTCAGGAGGCTATCTGCCAACCGGTATCGGCTGGTACCGAAAACGCTTCCGCTTACCCGGCTCTTACAAGGACAAGCAACTCACCATCGAGTTCGACGGGGTCTATCAAAACAGCGAGGTTTGGATCAACGGCCACTATCTCGGTAAGCGCCCCTACGGGTACGTCCCATTCTTCTACGATCTCACGCCGCATATTACTCTCGAGGCCGAGAACGTAATCGCCGTCAAGGTGGATAATTCCCAACAGACGAATTGCCGCTGGTATTCAGGGTCCGGCATCTACAGACACACTTGGCTGCTCTCGACAAATAGAGTTCACATCGCCCACTGGGGCACGTTCGTTACGGCTCCCCTTGTGTCCAGGGACGTAGCGACGATTCAGATCAAAACCACGATCAAGAATGAGGGAAAGAAGTCCGCTTCTTGCACTCTGACCACGAACCTACTCGACGCTGAGGGGAAGGCCATCCAGAGCGCGGAGTCAAGCCAGGAAGTCGCTGCCAACGGAGAAAATGAATTCGTTCAGCAAGTGAGGGTGATGAACCCCCACCTTTGGTCCGTGGGCGATTCGTACTTGTATAAGGTACACAGCACTGTTCATGAACAAAACCAAGTTATCGACGAGTACGATACGCCGTTCGGCATCCGCGAGGCTATTTTCGATGCCGACAAGGGATTCCTGCTGAACGGCGAACGCATCAAGCTGAACGGAGTCTGCCTCCACCATGAGGCCGGTTGTGTGGGGGCCGCGGTGCCAGAGCGAGTCTGGGAGCGCCGTCTGGAAATTTTGCAGGAGATGGGCTGCAACGCCATTCGCACGAGCCACAATCCCTTCGCCTCGGAATTCCTGGACCTGTGCGACCGCATGGGCTTCCTGGTGATGAACGAGGCCTTCGACGAATGGAAGGTGCCTAAGGGCCAAATCGGTCCCCATGGCTACAGCAATTACTTCGATGAATGGCACGAACGTGACGTGAGAAACTTCGTCCGGCGCGACCGCAACCATCCCTCAGTTGTCCTGTGGAGCGCCGGCAACGAGGTTGGGGATCAGGGCGCTCCGCAGGGCGCGGAGACTCTCGGGAAGCTACTGAAAGTGTTTCGTGCGGAAGATCCCACGCGTCCCGTCACAGTCGGCTGCGATCACATTTCTTCCGAACCCGCCTCCGATGCCGCGCGCCCGGAATTTCTCGCCCTTCTCGACGTTGTCGGCTACAACTACGTGGACCGCTGGCGCGACCGAAGGGAAAAATACTACAGTATCGACCGCCATGCGTTTCCGCAGCGGCGTTTCATCGGCACGGAAAGCGAGGCGATGGGAGGTATACGCGGCAATTATCACCAGTTATTTTCGGAAGATACTCCCTATGGTTTCCTCAGTTTGCGGAGAGCAATGAACATCGATGTGGAGCAGCTTTGGAGATTTGTCAGCACGTATGACTACATCGCCGGCGATTTTATGTGGACGGGCATTGATTACCTGGGCGAAGCACGGTGGCCGATGAAAGGCTCGTCTTCCGGCGTCATCGATACATGCGGCTTCAAGAAGGATGGTTTTTATTTCTATCAGAGTCAGTGGATCGGCAAGCCCGTCCTGCACATCTCTCCACATTGGAATTGGAAGGGTAAAGAAGGCAGCATCATACCGGTAACTTGTTTCACGAATTGCGACACGGTCGAATTGTTCGTGAACGGCCGGTCCTACGGAGTGAAAGGCTATGCTTTCCCCCGATTGGGCATGGAAGGCAGATACGGCAATTACCCGGAGCGCGCGAAGGTCATTCGAACCACCGCCGACCTCCACTTGGCGTGGGATGTGCCGTACGAGCCCGGCATCCTGAAAGCGGTGGGAATTAAGGATAGAAAAGTCATCGCCACAACCGAGGTCTCCACAACGGGCGACCCGGCTGCCATAGACTTGTCGGCAGATCGAGTAATCATCAACGCGGATCGGCGCGATGTGGCGCACCTCACCCTCCAAATCGTGGACGGCAACGGCAAGGTAGTCCCTATCGCGGACAATGATGTCACCTTTGAGCTGGAGGGCGAAGGATCGCTCCTCGGAGTGGACAATGGAAACCCGGAGAGTCACGAGGACTACAAATCCGACCATCGAAAGGCATTCAATGGATTATGCCTGGCCATCGTCCAATCGAACAGCAAACCGGGACAGATTCGGGTCATAGCGTCGTCTCCCTCGCTCAAATCAGCGAGTGTGATCATCGCGGCCAGAGCCTGAATGGTGAAAGGGTTCGATCAGCGCAGTAAAATCTTGCGCACATTCTTGTCAACATCGAAGACTTCCTCGATCAGTCTTACGGTCGGCAGCGGCTGCCAACCCGCCTCCCGCGTGGGAACAACTGAAGGAACATTAAGCGTTCCCGACTGCTCTGAGCACTACCGAATGCTCCTGGGTGTGCCTCGTAAGTTATTGAAACGCCGTTCCCCGTAGACTTGCCAAGGTTCAGGCGTGAGTTCGATTCTCATAGGCCGCTCCATTTTCTTCGGTACATTTCCTCAGCCCTCCGAAAAATCCCCCTGAACATTTGGGCGAATTCCGGCTATGATGCCCGCAACTGGGTCCTGCACTTGATGCCTGTCTGCCGCATCGCCGTCGGGAGCACCCGGCGGCCGAAACTGAATGCCGTCAGGGAAGCTGCCGCACTCTTCAAGGAAATGATCGCTCCGAAGATGGATTTGGAAATTCAGGGCTATGAAGTGGAGAGCGGGGTCGGGCATACGCCTGCTTCGCGGGAGGAGTTGATGCGCGGGGCGCGGCAAAGGGCGGAAGCCCTTGTGGAACGGCTGAGGTCGATGGGTGAATCCGCGGACTATTTTGTGGGCCTCGAGGGCGGGCTGGATGTAGCGGTGGAGAATGGCCGGCGGTGTGTTCTGCTGGAGAGTTGGGCGTACGTGACCGATGGACCGCGAGGGCATTTCGGATGCTCGGGGAGCATTGAATTACCCGAAGCGCTGGCCGAAGACGTGCTATCGAACGGCAGGGAGCTTTCCGAGGCGATCGATCGTTTCGCGGGAGCGACAGGGATTCGCGACGCGCAAGGAGCCTGGGGGGTGCTGTCAGGGGACCTGATCTCCCGGCAAGAAGCGTTTCGCGTGGCAGTGGTGGCGGCGTTCGCGCCATTCTACAATCAGAGGATGTACGGAAAGGCGTCCGCAGCCGGATTGTGAAACTGCGCAACGCGTGGCCCTGGGCCGCGGAGTGAGGAGATACGACGTGGACATTGTGAAAGGCAACATGGGCTGGATCGAAGTCGTGGTCGGACCGATGTTCTCCGGGAAAAGCGAAGAACTGATTCGCCGATTGCGGCGCGCGGAGATCGCGCGGCAACGCGTGCAGATTTTCAAGCCGGCAATCGATTCGCGCTATACCGCGAACGAAATCGTCTCCCATTCCGGGTTGGGCATCCCGTCCGACAATGTGAGCAAAGCCTCGGAGATTCTGGAGAAGCTGCAGCCGCGCACGGAAGTTGTGGGTATCGATGAGGCGCAGTTCCTGGGGGATGAGGTCGTGGAAGTGTGCACGAAGCTGGCGAACCTTGGGAAGCGCGTGATTGTGGCGGGATTGGATACGGACTATCGCGGCCGCCCCTTTGAACCCATGCCGCGGCTGCTGGCAGTGGCGGAGGAGATCACCAAGCTGCTGGCCATTTGCGTGCGCTGCGGGAATCCGGCGGTACACACGCAGCGACTGGTGGAAAGCGACGAATTGATCGTGGTGGGAGCCCAGGAAATGTACGAAGCGCGCTGCCGCCGGTGTTTTGAGCCGAATCCGGCGCAGGCGCGGAAGGAAGCGGTCCCACTAATTCTGCCGCGCAGCCGTGGCGCGTCAAGCGGCGCGGCTTAAGATAAACTCGCCTTATACGTCATACGCAATCCATTTCTGTTCGTCAGGACGCACATGCTCATCGAATCGAAGGCTCCAACACGCATAGACCTGGCCGGGGGCACGCTGGACATCTGGCCGCTGTACCTGTTTCATCCCGGAGCGGTGACGCTGAACGCGGCGATTTCGCGTTACGCGTATTGCGTGATTGAGACGCACACGCCGGGGGATGAAAGCATCAAGCTGGTATCGCTGGACACCAGGCGCGCGGAAAGCTTTGCGTCGTTTGCAAAACTGGCGCGCGCGAAACGCTTTCGCCTACCGCTGCTGGCGGAGATCGTGAAGTTCTTCCGTCCGGAAGGCGGATTCATGCTGACGACGAATTCGGAGGCTCCGGCCGGCGCGGGCATCGGCGGATCGAGCGCCATGGCGGTGTCTATCTGCGCGGCGCTGGACCGCTTCACGGGGACGGGCCGCAGCAAAGTGGACTGGATCCACATCAGCCGCGACGCGGAGGCCATCGTCATCCACATCCCCACCGGCATGCAGGATCACTATCCGCCGGCGTTCGGTGGCGCAGCGGCCATTGAACTGATCCCTGGGGGCGAGCGCCGCGTCGAGCTCAATGTGAATTTGGACGAACTCGAACGCCGCCTGCTGGTGTGTTACACCGGCAAGCCGCGGCAATCGGCCATCAACAACTGGGGCGTATTCAAGGCCCACATTGATAACAAACGGTCGGTCGTCGATAACCTGGAGCGCATCTCGCAAATCGCGCAAAAGATGCGCGTGGCCCTGGAAGCAGGCAACTGGAAAGAGGCCGGACGGCTGATGCACGACGAGTGGACCTTCCGCCGCAGGAACCTGCCCACGATTTCCACCAAGACCATCGACCGGATCATAGAGAATTCCTGCCGCAACGGCGCCCTGGCGGGGAAGGTGTGCGGCGCGGGTGGCGGTGGGTGCGTTGTCCTGCTGATCGAGCCGGACGCGCGGGAACGCGTGGAAAGGGCCGTGGAGGAGTCCGGCGGGGAGCTCTTGCCGATGCAAATAGACCGGCAAGGGGTCACCGTGGTAACGCAGTAGTTTTGCAAATCTGCTGCTATCCATTCGGCTTTCTGCATCATAAAATAGGGAACGAACACCCCGGCGAGTGGCACGGTCCCTGGAGCCATGCACTATCTTTTAGCCATTGCGATTGCGCTGCTGCTCTTCGCAGATGCGGACGTGCCCAAGGTGATGTCCTTGCGGAGCGAACCGGACATCGCCGCGGAGAAATTTCCGCCGGGCGAGCCCATTCCCCTATGGCCCCTGGTTACAAGCAGCGCTGGGCAGGATCAAACGCAGAGCGCGCCCGCTTCCGGGAAGAAGAGTACGACGCTCCAGGAAACCTCGAAGCTCGCCCTGATTCGCTACGTCTCCGGCGAATTTGCAAAAGCGCGCAAGCCGGTGCCGGGCGGCAAAGAGGGATTCATCCTCTATACCGATAAGCCCATCAACCAGGAGAATCTGGATCATGCCGTGGCCACGCACGGCGCGGCCGTGAACACCGGAGACAACGCCCAGATCACCAATCTGGAATTCCGCGAGCACACCATCGTGGTAGACATCAATGGCGGGGGCCGCGCCAAGAAGCATTGGCGCGACCGCATTCAGATTAGCATGGGTGGCTCGCCGGCGCCCGTGGGGCAGACCACCAGCACGGGGCAAGACCAGGGACCGCCGGGCATCCAGCCAGGAATGGGCGGCACGATCTTTGTGCAATTCCCCAAGGCGGTGCCGGATCTCACTCCCGATCAGTTGAAACAAATTCTTGGGCCGTTCCTGGATTTTTCCAAGGAGCGCTCCGCCGCGGTGCACTGGATCGACACGCTGCCGCCGGAAATGAAGAAGGCCATCACGGAGCGCCGTGCGTTGCTGGGGATGGACCGCGAGGAAGTGGTGGCGGCCATCGGCAAGCCGGACCGCAAAGTGCGCGAGCGCGATGCCAATGGCAACGATACGGAAGATTGGATCTACGGGCATCCGCCGGACAAGACTGTTTTCGTGCGCTTTACGGGCGAACGCGTCACGGCCATCAAGCAGTATCCGCAATAGTGTTTCCGCTCGGGATAGATACCGGGGGCGCTGTAGGACGAAGAGGTCGTTCGTTGTTTGCGGCAAGCTTGCCGTGATGAGTGTTCCAAGAAAAAGGAAAGAGCCGAAGTGCAATACCAAATCGTGGCGAACAATCCGTTTGCGGTGCTGACGGCCATCGTAGCGCCGGCCATTTTGACGAACGCGTCCTCGGTGCTGGCACTGGGAACGAGCAACCGGCTGGGCCGCGTGGTGGACCGTACACGCGTGGTCGCGGGCAGCGTGGCGAGCAGCGCGCCGGGCTCGGCCACCTATCATGCCTGGATGAGCCAACTGAAGGCGCTGGAACTGCGCGCGCAGTTATTATTGAAGGCCTTGCGACTATTCTATGCCGCGTTGGGTTTGTTCGCGGCGTCGGCGCTGGTATCGGTGGGCGGTTCGACTGCAGCGTACTACGGACAGAAAATCCTCTTTGAAGCGGGAGCAGGCCTGGCCATCCTGACCGGCGCGTCGGCGGTGGTGGGGCTCAGCGTGGGCTGCACTCTGATGGTGCACGAGACGCGGTTGGCGGTGCAAAGCCTGGAGGAAGAATCGCGGGCCAGGATTCAGTCCTATGGCGCGGAGACACCGCAGAAGTAGCTTGCGGGAAGAAATGCGGCAGAGAACATTTCACGAATCGATGCGTCTTCGGCCAGGATGTTCATGAGAGTCGAGGACCGATCCAACCCTGAATCGGAAACCCCAAGACCCAGGTAGGAAACCGAACCTGGGGCACCCGCCAACCCAAGACCCAGGTAGAAAATCGAACCTGGGGCACCCAAACCCAGAATCGATTCCACATTCATCGTCCTAGTCACCCGACGGGGAGGAGTCAGAAGAGGGAATGAAGGAAGCGGCTGTTTAGCCAGATATGGGCCACCAGAAGGAGCACGATGGCCGCCATGAGGGCGAAATGGATGCGCCGGACTAGGCCGGAGGGGCTTGGCCCGCGATAACGCAAGACCGCTCCCGCCGCCAGTTGGATGAGCAGCAGGACCAGAGCAATTGTGGCCAGCCAGAGGCCATTTGCGAGGTTTGGCGGGATGTGGCCCGCTCGAAGCGCAGGCCAGGCATGCCACAGGGACAAGCTGGCGAGGAGTAGGGCGAGCTGAGGCCGGTGGGGGAAAGAGTGGCAAGGAGCGGCAATAGGGGCGGCATACGGTAAGGCGATGCGCTACAATGGTAGCCGGAAAAGGGCTTGGACGTAGAGTGAGAGGCAGAGCAAAAAGGGCCAAACCCGCGAATCGCGCTGCATTCTGGTACAGCACCATCGAGCGTAGCAACAACAATCAAACAAGATGATCTGCCAGAGGCCGTGGCAGATTGTTTGTGACCTAGGACACTTCGGTTCGCGTTGACTTTCCCTTACACTACTCCTGGCATTTTCTGTTCTACACATGGCGGCGTTCGCACTCGATTGGTCGCCGCAATCTATCCCCCACCGGAGGAAGCATGGCTATTAAAGTTGGAATCAACGGCTTCGGCCGCATCGGTCGCAATATTGTGCGCACAGCGCTGGATGACAAGGACATTCAGTTCGTAGCCGTGAACGACATCACGGATGCCAAGACCCTCGCGCACCTGCTGAAGTACGACTCGGTCCTTGGAAACCTCTCGCAGACCATCACGCACACAGACGACTCCATCAGCGTGGATGGGAAGAGCTTCAAGGTATTCAAGGTGAAGGACCCGGCGGAAATCGATTGGGCCAGCGTCGGGGCGCAGATTGTGGTTGAGTCAACGGGCTTGTTCACAAAGGGCGCCGATGCCCGCAAGCACATCCGCGGCCCCGTTAAGAAGGTCATTATTTCGGCGCCTGCCACGGACCCGGATGCCACGTTTGTGCTGGGTGTGAACGAAAAGACCTATGATCCCGCCAAGCATCACGTGGTTTCGAACGCCTCTTGCACAACGAACTGCCTCGCCCCTGTGGCGAAAGTCCTGCAGGACACTTTCAAGATCGTCAGCGGCACGATGACCACGATCCACTCGTACACAAACGATCAGCGACTGTTGGATCTACCACACAAGGATCTGCGGCGCGCTCGCGCGGCGGCTCTGAACATGATTCCCAGCACGACGGGAGCGGCGAAGGCGCTGAAGCTGGTCATTCCGGAATTGGACGGCAAGCTTGACGGCTACTCCATGCGCGTGCCCACGCCGAATGTGAGCGTGGTGGACCTGACCGTATTCGTGGAAAGGCCGGCCACGAAGGAGTCCGTTAACGCCGCTCTGAAGGCGGCGGCCGAGGGACCGCTGAAGGGGATCCTGGGTTACACCGAGGAAGAACTGGTTTCCTGCGACTTCAAAGGCGACTCGCGCTCGTCCATCGTGGATGCGGGCTACACCAAGGTTGTCGGCGACAAGTGCATCAAGGTCTTGTCGTGGTACGACAACGAGTGGGGCTACTCCTGCCGTGTGCGCGACCTGATCAAGCTGCTCGCTTCGAAGCTCTAGAGGAAGTGACTCGTGACTCGTGACTTGTGACCCGTGACTCGCGTGAGAGCGAGCCACGGGTTACGCTCCGGGCCGTGCGCCTGCTTATAAAGCTGCATCCCAGACGGTGGGTCACACATGGCAAACCGTTCAAGGATGAGATTGAAACTTTGGCGCAAACCGGGTTCCTGATATCTGATATCCGTTTCCTGATTTCCGATAACTGATCACAGAAAGCAGATTCACCATGAACAAACTTACGATTCAAGACCTCGATCTCCGCGGCAAACGCGTGTTCATTCGCGTCGATTTCAACGTGCCGCTCAAGGATGGCGTCGTCACCGACGATACCCGGATCCGGGAGACGCTGCCCACATTGCGCATGGCCATTCAAAAAGGCGGGCGGCTGGTGCTGGCCTCGCATCTCGGGCGGCCAAAGGGAGGGCCGGAACCGAAGTACTCGCTCCTCCCCGTGGCCAAAAAACTCGAGCAGCTCATCGAAAAACCCGTGCGCTTTTCGTCGGATTGCGTGGGTGCCATACCCGAATCGAAGAGCCATAGCCTGGGCGACGGGGACATCCTGCTGCTGGAGAACGTGCGCTTCCATCCCGAAGAAGAGAAAAACGATGCTGCTTTCTCGAAGCAACTCGCGGCGCTCTGCGACGGGGTGTTTGTGCTGGACGCGTTCGGCTCAGCGCATCGGGCGCACGCTTCCGTTGTGGGCATCACGAAATTTGTAAAGCAGGCGGCGGCGGGGCTGCTGATGGAGAAAGAACTCGAATACCTCGGCAACGCAATCAGCAATCCCACGCGGCCGTTCATCGCCATTCTGGGCGGGGCCAAGGTCAGCGACAAAATCGAAGTGGTCGAGAACCTGATGAAGATTGCCGATGCCATGTTGATCGGCGGGGGCATGGCCTACACCTTTTTGAAGGCGCAGGGATTGCCCATCGGCAAGTCACTGGTGGAAGAAGACAAAATCGAGCTGGCGAAGAAAATCCTGGCCGATGCCAAGGAGAAGAACTTCAGGTTCCTGCTGCCCAGCGACAGCGTGATCGCGCCGGAATTCAAGGCCGACTCTCCAGCGACAATCGTTGACGTTTCCGCGATGCCCGCGGACCAGATGGGGCTGGACATCGGCCCGAAAACGATCGCGGCGTACCAGGCGGAAATCGCGAAATCCGAGACCATCGTATGGAACGGCCCGATGGGCGTGTTTGAAATGCCCGCGTTCGCCAAGGGCACCCTGGAAATCGCCAAGGCCGTGGCTGCTGCCACAACGGGCGGCGCCATCTCCATCATTGGCGGGGGCGATTCCGTGGCAGCCGTGCATCAGTCTGGAGTGGCGAAACAGATTTCGCACATTTCGACCGGGGGCGGCGCCTCGCTGGAGTATCTCGGCGGGCGCAAGCTACCCGGCGTGGAGGCACTAACCGACAAATGAGCACCGTAAAACGCCGCCGGGTAATCGCCGGCAATTGGAAGATGTACAAGAACCAGGCGGAGACGCGCAACTTTTTCTGGGCGCTGAAGCCGATGGTGGCGGGGGTGAGCGATTGCGACATCGTCATAGCTCCGCCCTTCACCGACATCCCGGAGGCCGTGAAAGCCGCGGAGGGCTCCGCCATCAAGATTTCCTCGCAGGACGTGTTCTGGGAGAAGGAAGGCGCTTTCACGGGACAGATCTCCACAGGCATGCTGGTGGAGGCGGGTTGCCGCTATGCGATCATCGGCCACTCCGAGCGCCGCCAGTTCTTCGGCGAGACCAATGAAACTGTGTTCAAGAAGACCAAAGCCGCTCTAGCTGCTGGACTTACGCCCATCGTGTGCATCGGCGAAATGCTAGCCGACCGCGAGGCGGGCCATACCGAGCAAGTTTGCCAGAACCAGTTCCTGGGCAGCGTGGGCGCGTTGACCCCCGAGGAGTTCTCCCGTATTCTGATAGCTTACGAACCGGTCTGGGCCATTGGCACGGGCCGCACGGCCACGCCGGATATTGCTGCTGCGGTCCATAAGTTCGTTCGCCATTGTGCCGCGGAGAAGTTCACGGCCAGCCATGCTTCCGCGTTGCGGATTCTGTACGGCGGGAGCGTCAAGCCTGACAACATTCAGGGATTGATGGCGCAAGAGGAACTCGACGGCGCTCTGGTGGGTGGAGCTAGCCTGGACCCGAAGTCGTTCGCAAGTTTGGTGAAGGACTGGCCACGGTAGAAGTTGGCTAGAAGCCGCCTTCGGACGACAAAGACAGCCGCCGCCGCAGGCGGATACGACGTTTAATGGATTGAGGTGCGTGGAATGCCAGCTTGGATGAAGTGGACAATTGCATTGCTGATTGGATTTGGGATCATCACCGCCGGGTTTCGCTTTCCATGGGGCGGCTGGATACTAAAGCCGTTCTTTGTGCTGAACTGCCTGGTGCTGATTATCGTGGTGCTGCTGCAAAGCGGCAAGGCGGCGGACCTGGCCGGAGCATTCGGAGGGGCGGGCAGCCAGACGGCATTTGGCCCACGCGGGGCGGCATCCGTGCTTTCGCAGGCTACAACATGGTGCGCCATCATGTTCATGGTCTGCGCGATGGCCATGGTGGTGCGCGTGGATCAGAATGTGGATCGAGGCCAGGGTGGTGGTGGCTCGATTCTGGAGAAGTACTCGAAACCCGCACCGAAGGCGGCGACGCCGGCTCCCGTAAAACCGGCGCCAGCGACGCAACAGCCTGCGGCACCGCAGTCAACGACACCGCAACAGCAGGCGCCGGCGACACAGCCCAAGCCCTAACCGATTAAGGGGGGGACTCTTCGCCATCAGCGAACGCACACCCCTGGTTGCCAAGCGACAAGCTTTCCGGTTTATACTTGATTTTGCGCGGTCGTGGCGGAACTGGCAGACGCACCAGCTTGAGGGGCTGGCGGTAGCAATACCGTGGTGGTTCGAATCCACTCGACCGCACCAAACTTTCTTTTAACGCGCAGTAGTTCCGCACATACTTATCTCTGTCCAACAAACCCGATTTGTTCGTCAGATGGCCTGGGTCTGCCGGAATGCAGGAAATCATCTCGATTTCATCCACTTAAGAGACCCGCGTTGCCGGCTCCTCCTCAGGTTCACTCCAGCCCACTGCCCCAAAAAGCGCCCGTCGCGGTTAAGCAAGCGCCCGTGCGATGTCGATCTTGCCGCTAAACTTGTTTCTGCAGAAGCACTGCTGGTTTTTCTTTTGCAATGGCCAACAGGCGCAAAGCGGAACTTTGCGGTTTCCGCGAGCCTTGCTCCCAACTGCGGACGGTACCGATGCTGGTGCAAAGGAACTCTGCAAACTGAGGTTGGCTCAATCCCAGTTGGACCCTGATACCGCGGATCTCCTTGGGTTTTAGGCTGACCGGCTCGAAAGCCGCGCGGAATACACGAACCTTGGCTTTCTTCCCGGCGCGGTACTTTTTCGCCTCGGCAAAATCAGCAATCATTTCGTTGAACAGATCGTTATTCACGGCCTTCCTCCTGTAATTCGCCAATGATCTTCTTGAGCGCCTTCTTCTGTTCCTTGGTCAGATCGTCTTGCTCGTCCTTACTGAAAACCATCAACAGGAAAATCTGCCCGTCACGCTCGATGTAGTAGTACAGGTATCTGAAGCCGCCGCGTTTTCCCTTGCCTCGGGCCGGGTCGGCTGCTCTCGCTTTTCTCACCCCACCCGTCCCTTGTATCACCGTTCCCCGGTCGGATTTCTCCAAAAGGTCGTTCTGGATTTCCAGCAAAACGTCGTCGGCGTGCTCTTTCGCCAGAGCCTGCAGGCGCTTAGTGAACACAGGCAACTCGATAAACTCTAACACTCTGTTACAGTACCACAGAGTAGTACTATCTGCAATGGAAAGACGCCGGACCCCCGAGGGGCCAACTGGACATTCTGAAGCGTGAAGGCCGGCGCCGGTCTCTTCGTACCGTTCCCCGGGCGTTGCACCCTGCGGCTTGGTATTGCCGGGCGGTTTGCTATCATTTTGGCATGGCCCTGCAACTGTCGGAAATTGAAGCGCGCGTGCTCGGCGCACTTGTCGAGAAAGAGATCACCACGCCGGAGTATTATCCGCTCTCGCTCAACGCGCTGCTGAACGCTTGCAATCAGAAATCGAATCGTGAACCGGTGATGACGCTGGAGGAAGAAGCGGCGCGGCAGGCATTGCGCTCGCTTTCCGATCAGGCGCTGGTGCGTTCGGCAAGCGGCGATTCCCGCGTAGCAAAGTTCGAGCACCGGCTGAATGAACTGTACAATTTTCACCGCCACGAAATCGCGGTTTTATGCGTGCTACTGCTGCGCGGGCCGCAGACGCCGGGCGAACTGCGCACGCGATGCGAACGGCTCTTCGCATTCGAGGATTTGGATGCCGTGCATGCCGCGCTGAACCTCCTGATGCGCCGCGAGCCGCCGATGGCGAAGGTGCTGCCCCGGCAGCCGGGCACAAAGGAATCGCGCTACATGCATCTGCTTTGCGGAGACGCCGTGCCCGCGAGTGCTCACGCCGCGTTGAGCGGGGCGGGAACGGACCTGGCTGAAGTGGCGGGGCCGACTGCGCGGACTCTCTCATCGGTGGATGGGGAGCGAATCAAGGAACTGGAAGCGGAAGTGTCAGAGCTCAGAAGGGAACTCGAAACCCTGCGCCAGCAATTCGCCAATTTCCAGAAGCAGTTTCAGTAGGTAGACCCGGGCCTCACTTTTTCCGAAAGATGCCGTGGACCACGGCGGCGCGGCCCCTGTGCATGTGGCCTTCGTCCAAATCGACCTCCACCTCAAGCAATTCCAGCTCCTCGGCCCCAACAAAATCCCTGCGCAAAATTTCCGCGGTGTAGAGCAATTCCACTTGCTTTGGTCCACCGGAGGAGTGCTTTAGCTGCGCGGGAGTGAAGGCTTCGATGATCAGCAATCCGCCCGGTTTCAGAGCGCCTAACATCTGCGCATGAATCTGCGAGCGAAGGTCGGGAGGGAGATGCAGAAAGATGGAGGCGACAGCGTCAAACGCACTAACTGGCCAAGACCATGTGGTCAGGTCGGCCTTTTCGATGGACATCGCCAGGCCCGCCGCTTGCGCCGATTTGCGGGCGCGCTCGACGCCCACGGGAGATAGATCAACGGTCGTGACCCGGAAACCCTGTCTGGCGAGCCAGAGGCCGTTGCGGCCGTAGCCATCGCCGGGAACAAGAATCTTGCAGCCGGGGGTGAAGCGGTGAGCTTGCGCGCGCAAATAAGCGTTCGGCTGTTCGCCGTAGACCGGCTCCGCTTGCGCGAAGCGTTCGTCCCACATTTTCTGCGGATTGGCCCACTTGTCGTTCGCCACGTTTCCTCACCCCTCCCCATCATATTCCAGAACGGGCGAGGGCGCCCCTAGGCGAAACAGGCAGTGGGTCAGCTTTTGATTAGGGGGTGAGTAAGCCTGAGGCTTCGCAGCGCGACTTCGTTTTCCGAATCAATTCGGGCTGGCCGCTGCGCGCTTGCTAGCGTGTCGATGGTGCTTGTTTTTCGAACTTTTTGTTTGAGTCTTTTTCGCCTTGAGCCGTTCGTTCTCCTGTTTCAGCGCGGTGTTCTCCTGCGTTAGCGCATCGACGCGATTCCCCAGATCGCCATTATTCTTGACGAGTTCCGCCACATGTGCCTTCAACTGTTCATTCTCTTGCCGCGCTTTTGTGTCCTCGCAGCCTATTAGCGGCAAACCTAGCGCCACCGCGAGCAGTAGACCAGCCATGGTGTTCTTGCGCATCCTTGCTCCTATATAACGAATGTGAATTGCAAAAGGGACAGCAGTCAAGCAGCCAGCACGGCCGCGATGCGTCACATTCGCGCCGTGCTTGTCTGCTCTTGGCTTGGGCTAAGAGGATCCTCTCTCTCATATAGACCATTCCCGCTTTGGAAACAAGGCCGAGGTAGGTCCCATTCCGACGGATCGCTAGGAATTAGCTGGGCGCATCTCCTTGCCAAGGCGGTCACCGGAAACTGCCCCATGACCGGCCGCCCCGTTTCTTGCAATTTGGCGGGCAGGGGGTAAGATACGAACCTAGTTCCGGGCACCGCGGCAAGCGAATCTGCTTCGAAAATGGTCACTTACGACGACGGCGGCACCACTTTCCCATCTACCGGCTCGCGCTTCCTCTCCCGCATGTTTTCCACTCATCATAAAACCATTGGCTTGCAATACCTGTGGCTGGCGCTGGCCAGCGTGCTGGTTGGCATGGTGCTTTCGGCATTGTTGCGGTTGCACGCCACCTGGCCGGATCGTGCCATACCGTTTCTGGCCTCGATAGAAACGACGCCGGAGCGATTTGCAGCCATGCGGCTGCTGCACGGCTCGCTGATGATCTTCTTTGTGTTGACGGCGGCGCCACAGTTGGGCTTCGGGAATTTCCTTTTGCCGCTGCAAATTGGCGCGGAGGAAATGGCGTTTCCGTCGCTGAACCGGCTCTCGTTCTGGATGACCGTGGGCTCCCTGGCGGGAATGGCCGCGTCTTTCTTCCTTCCGCTGGCCAACGGAGTCAATTTGTGGCTTGTCAGCGCCGCCCTTTTTTCCTTGGCCGCGTTGTTCAGTGCGCTGAATTTCGCAACCACAACAATCGAACTGCGCGCGAAGGGCATGACCTTGCCGCGCATGCCGGTCACCGTGTGGGCGTGGTTTCTCAACGCGATCTTGAGCATGCTGATCTTCAGCGTTTTGCTGGCAGGATGCGCCGCTGTTCTTTCCGACCGCCTGCTCGGCTCGAATTTCTTCAGCGCGACTTCCTTCCTGGCCTCGCAGCCGCAAAATCTGGTGCGGCAAGGGAGCCTGCCCATCCTCTGGCAGCGGCTCTTCTGGTATTTTGCGCAGGCGGAAGTGTATGTGGCGATGCTTCCTTGCTTTGGCATCGTGACACACCTTATCGCGACGTTTTCGCGCAAGCCCGTGTGGAAGGAGCGCCTGGTCGTGCTCGCCCTTTGCGGGGTAGGGCTGGTGGGATTTTGCGTGTGGGGTTACCACATGTTTGCGACCGGGCTGAATCCGTATGCGCCGCTGGTTTTTTCCGTGCTGGCGGCTTCCCTGGGAATTCCCGCGGCGTTCCTGCTGGCCAGTTGGCTGGGAACGTTGTGGAACGCGCGCGTGCAACTCAACACGGCCATGCTTTTCACGATCGGCTTTATCTCGCTGTTCATCGCCGGCGGGCTTTCGGGGATGTTTCTGGCGCGGCACGACCTGGCGCGCGCCGCCGTCAGCGAGGATTTCGTCATCGGCCACTTCCACCTGGTCATGGGCGTTGCCGCTACTTTCGCCATACTCGCGGCGCTGTTTTTCTGGTTCCCGAAACTATTTGGCACTCCGCTGAACGAGCGGCTCGGAAAAGTGCACTTCTGGATGACGTTTGCGGGGGTGTACGCGATTTTCATGCCGCTGCACTGGGTAGGATTGCTGACGCAGTCGCACGTGCCAGGAGAAGCGCAGCGAGTGGCGATTGCGTCGGCGGGGTCTTCGATTCGCACGTTTGTGACGCTGGCAACCGTTTGCACCGTGTCCGCGCAAAGCCTCTTCGTCATCAATTTTCTTTACAGTCTGCTGCGCCGCAAGCAAGCGGAAGAAAATAACCCGTGGCGAGCCACAACGCTCGAATGGAGCATCGCTTCGCCGGCCCCGGAGGAGAATTTCGGGGATGTGCCGCCGGTTGTCTATCGCGGCGCGTATGAGTTTCGCGATGATCCAGAAGTTGACTTTGTGCCGCAGCACCTCGCGCCCGAGTTGCCGGCTGAGAAGGCGCAGTAACAGAAGGGAAGGAAGAGCATGGCGGGCACGACGACAGGGCAGGACCTCGAACTGGTCATCGGGAAGGGGAACGGAGGCGGAGGCAGCAAGATGCCGCCCCCGGGAGGAAACGGCGGCGGCGATGGCGGGGAGCGCGGGCCGAAAGGGCAGCCTCCGCCTACAAAGTATTACGCCGGGATGGCCATCGCGATTGTCGCCATCCTGATGTTCTTCATGGCCCTGGCCGCCGCGTTTCTGATTCGCAAGGGAACCGGCGGATGGGTGCCGGTGCATATTCCGGGACTTTTGTGGGTGAACACCGCGATTTTGCTTGCGAGCAGCGCGACGCTGGAAATGGCGCGCAAACGCCTGGCAAAATCCGACGCGATCGGCTTCAGAAAACTTTGGCAGGTAACAACAATTCTCGGCGTGATGTTTCTGGTAGGGCAGTTGGTGGCGTGGCGAATTCTGGCTGGGCAGGGCATCTATCTGGCCACGAATCCTGCGAGCAGCTTCTTCTACATTTTCACGGGGGCGCATGCGTTGCACCTGCTTGGGGGCGTCTGCGCGTTGCTTTATGTGGCGAGGCGGAATTATGATCACGCCAAAGTGAGCCGTGGCGTAGCCGCTGAAGTGGCGTCTTACTATTGGCATTTCATGGATGCGCTTTGGCTGTTCCTGCTGGCACTGCTGTACCTGGGGAAGTAGCGCGCCACAAGAAGGGAGCGTCCCTTCATAATCTGGTAGACAAGTTGCGATGGCCTACAGTTTATGGAATAAACGATTACCCAATCCGACGGTGGGGTACTAGACCATGGTGTTAAACAAAAGAATTAGTCATAAACCGATCATACTTTGGGATAAGTCATAGATTGGAAAGCAGATTGCATCTTCGCCCTGCCTAGTTTTCTGTAGGGGTTCTATACTGGCCACGAGAGAGATTCACAGATTCTCAAAACGAGAATTCGATTCGTGAATAAACGAGGGGGGAAGTTCATGAAAAACATGTTTCGGAGTTTGTTGGTGTTGGCAGCGGTGGTCGCGTTTGCAGCACTGGCTATGGTGCCGACATATGCCCAGACGAGTAACGGTACGATCGTCGGGACAGTGACTGACAAGACCGGAGCGGTGGTTCCCCAAGCCAAAATCAAGGCGACGAGCATGGAGTTTGGCAGCGAACGCCTCACGGTTGCTGACTCCGTAGGGGCCTATAGAGTTGAAAACTTGGCCCCCGGCACCTACAGCGTTACCGTTGAGGCCAGCGGGTTTCGCACGTCTAGAGTGGAAAACGTACTGGTTAAGGGCTCCCTGGAAGTCACCGCGAACGCCACCCTCGAAATAGGTAGCATCACGGAGACGGTGGAAGTGCAGGCATCCACTGGCCAAGAGTTGCAGACCGAGTCTGGCTCGCTATCGGGGGATATCTCTCAGCAAGAGATTCACGACTTGCCCATTCAAAGCGGGAACCCGGTCGAATTGGCGCTAACGTTGCCGGGCGTTCAGGACGGGAACGGATTCTCGTTCAGCAACGGAGTTGGCTTCTCGGTGAACGGGACGCGGCCACGCGCCAACAATTTCCTTGTGGACGGTCAGGACAACAACGACAACTCGATTAGCGGGCAGGCGTTTCAGACCACGAATCTCGGTGCCATCCAAGAGGTCACGGTTTTAACCAACGCGTACAGCGCGGAGTTTGGCCGCGGCGGGGGATCGGTAACGAACGAGATCATGAAGAGCGGAACAAACACCTACCACGGAGAAGCATGGTGGCAGAACCGCAATGCATCCTTTGCCGCGGTTCCACCGCAAGCAGCTTTGGGGGGCGTTACCACCAATCCGCGAGACAATGAAAACGTCTTTGGATTCAACTTTGGCGGTCCTATCAAGCATGACAAGCTGTTCTTCTTTGGTAGCGCCCAGTGGGACCGCGATTACGCGTCTGCTGCGGCCGATGCAGCGACTCTCACCATTCCAACGGCCGTTGGCATCGCCGAGTTGAATGCGTTGCTGCCCAATCCCAATGTTCAGCTCCTATTGAGTTCACTCGGCGGACTTGTTGCGCCGGCCTACCCAGTTGGTACTCCGGATAGCGCAAAGAACACGGTCGCGCTCGGGCCGGACACGAATGGCGTTGACCGTGGCAGCGTGGAATTAAATAACTTCGTTCGCAGTCAGGGTGACGTTGTTGCCCTGACCCGCGAGTGGGAAATCCGCATGGATTACAACCCGACCTCTGTGGATAGTCTGCGAGTCAGTTATAGGCGGACAGACGGATCGTTCGCTCCCGACTTTTTCAATAACCCAGGTACTCTGCCTCCGTATGACACCCAACAAGGCGGCCCGGCACAGGCCTTCACTGCCATGTGGGGTCATACTTTTTCCAACCGAGCTATAAACGAATTGCGTTTCTCTTATTCCAACATCGAATTTAATTTCGGCCCTACAGCCGCCTCCTTGGCGAATCCGCTCGCTAACACGCCGGGGATTAGCTTCAACGGGTCTTCCGGCTTGCCCGGCATCGGCATTCCTACGGGAGACCCGCAGTTCCGCGGTCACAAGTCTTACCAGTTTCAAGATGCACTCAGCTATACTGTCGGGCGCCACACCTTTAAGTTTGGCGGCGACATCGACTATCTGAAAGTTGATGATGGTATTCCCTTCAACTCTCGCGGAACAATTTCCTTCTTTCCGACTAAGCAGGACCCGAATAATCCCGCAATTACCCCTTACACAGATCTGGCTAACTTCATAGATAACTACACCGGACCCTCCGGGGCAGTCTCCATTAACTTTGGAAACTCGGAAATAAAGCCTAAGGTGGGAATCTATGCTCCCTACGTCGAGGACACTTGGCATGTGAAGTCGAACTTCACGGCTACCCTTGGCCTGCGGTATGAGTATTGGGGCACTGTCGGCAATATTCTCCCCTACCCCTCCCTGAATACTCAGCAACTCCCGCAGGGAGTTCCGGGGGCTGTCTTCCCCAACTTCTATGCCTCGAAGCAGCAGGGCGACAAGAACAACTTTGCGCCTCGCATCGGTTTGGCGTATACACCGAAATTCTTGAAGTGGCTCGTGGGAGACGATAAGACGGTGATTCGCGCCGGATACGGCATCTTTTACGATGGTATCTTCACGAACATCTTGGACAATACCGCCAGCTCGGTTCCCAATGTCAACGGTGGTTCACAAATCGCCCCCTCTCAGTCGGCCCCCAATTACCCCCCTCGGGGTCTCGCGAATGCCACAGGCTTGCTGAGCGGCCTGACACCAGTGGCAGACCCGACGGCAATTACAGACACCATGGCCAGCCACATTCTGAATCCACTGACGCACCAGTGGAACCTGGATGTCCAGCGCGAGCTGCCGGGCGGGTTCATTCTGACAGCCGCCTATGTCGGCACGCGTGGCGAACATCTCTTCGCTAACCAGGAATTCAATCCCCTAGACCCCAACACAGGTTTGCGATTGAATCAAAACTTTAGCGAAATCGTGGTCCGCGACAACGCGGGTGATTCGGACTACCATTCTGGCCAGTTCACTTTGGACCGTAAGTTCTCGCACGGCCTGCTCCTGCGTGCTGCTTACACCTATTCAAAGCTCATTGACGATGCCTCCGAGGTGTTTACCAACACGGGTGGCAGTTCATTTTCGCAGGATGTCTTTAACCAAAAAGGGGACTATGGACTGTCGGCTTACGACCGGCGCCATCGGTTCGTCCTAACCTATATCTGGGACCTGCCCTACACTCACAATGAGGACAACGCTGGCATGAAGGTCTTGAGTCAGGTGACGAGGGGTTGGCAGTGGGCCGGTACGCTTACTCTTCAAACCGGCGCCCCGGAAACCATCTACGACGGTATCGATGCCAACGGAGATGGCCATAGCGGGAATGACCGACCCTCGCTAGCTAACCCGAAGGTCCCAATCAACTATAGCTCGGCCTGCCTGAATCCGAACGGTACTTGCGATTCTGGCGTTGGCTTCAGCTTTGACGGCACGACGTTCGTGGACTTCAACTCTTCCTATGGCTTCGATCCGAACACGGGGGCGTTTACGGCCGCCAGGAATAACTTCCACTATGTTGTCGTTGTGGGCCAGAACGGTGACCTTGGGCGGAATACCTTTATCGGCCCTGGGCAGTTCTACTTCAACACCAGCGTGCAGCGCTCATTCAAGTTCCTGGAACGCCAGTCGCTGACGCTCCGGATTGAACTCTTCAACGCCTTCAACCACCCGAATTTGTTCACAGACGGTGGGTTAAATTCATTCGCGCTGACAAGCTCACACTTCGAGGACATCGCCTCCACCATCGGCTTTACAAACGGATTCCGACAAGTCAAGTTCTGGCTGAAGTACGCTTTCTAGGCCAGCCACCAACATGACTTCCGTAAAGAAAATGGGAGCCACGCAACAGCGTGGCTCCCGTTTTCGCTGTGTAGCCGTGTGCCCGATCTCCTGTTCCTTGAACTTGCGCTAGACCCAGAAAGCCGCAATTCAGCGCAGACGGGCCGGCGGGTCAGCGGAGGGCGGAAGTTGCGGCGGAGCCGGAGCGGTGCTCGCGGAAATCTTCGCCGGCGCTGGTTGCGCGATGCCGACGCCGGAATTCCAATCCAGGTGCTCCTTGCCACAGGCGGGGCAGTAGCCTTTGCCGGTATCTTCGTCGCGCAGGCTGGCTAATTCATAACAGCCACAGACACAGTCACAGTAGCCGGTTTCCGAAGCGGTTTTGATAGGAATCAGGGCCATGGGGTCTCTCCAGCAAAAGATTACATGAGGAACGCGCCGGAGCAAAGCGGAAGGGCATTCCGACTGCCACGGGGATCTACGAAAAGTCGCAGCAAATGAGTCCCTATAGGTTCCTCAGATGCGCGAGCTTGAAAGGCGAAGCCAGATTCTCGCGGAGTTCCAGCCAGTGCTCCTCCGGAATGGTGTTGAACACTTCAACAATTTTGGGATCAAACTGTGTTCCGGCACACCTGCGCACCTCTTCTCGCGCGTGAGACATCGGCAGGGCCTTGCGATAGGGGCGGTCGCTGATCATGGCATCAAGCGCGTCCGCGATGGAGAAGATGCGTGCTCCAAGGGGAATTTGCTCGCCACGCAGACCCCGTGGATAGCCGGTGCCGTCAAAGAATTCCTGGTGGGCCAGGACGATTTCCGCGGCGTCCCGGAGGAACGGGATGCGCGTCAGCATGTTGTAGCCGATTTCGCAGTGCGTGCGCATGATGGTCTTTTCATCGTTGTCCAGCGGGCCAGGTTTGCGCAGTATGGAATCGGGAATGGCCATTTTGCCGATGTCGTGAAGAAAGGCGGCGCGCGCGAGCACCGGCAGGTAGGGAAGCGGCACGCCCACAGCCTTGGCAATGGAAATGGTGAACGCGGTTACCCGCTGGCAATGGCCTTCGGTCTCCGCGTCTTTCAAGTCCAGCGCGCTTCCCAGAGCCTCCAGGGTATCGTCGTAGGATTGCTCGAGCTGCGTAATGGCCATCTGGAGTTGCGCGGTCTGTTCATCCACCTTCTGTTGCAGGTTGATCTGATAATTGCGGTTTTCCAGAACCAGGCGCCGGTGTTGCAGCGCGCGGCCCACCCCCAGAAAAAGCTGGTCCTTTTCAAACGGTTTCAGAATGTAGTCGTAAGCGCCGCGGCGGATCGCTTCCAGTGCCGTGGAGATATCGTGAATGGCGGTAACCATGATCACCGGGACTTCGGGATCGTGCTCGCGCATCCAGCTGAGCAGCTTGATGCCGTCCATTTCCGGCATGATCATGTCGCTTAGAACGAGATCCGGCGTCTCCCTGCGGACCACTTCCTGCGCCGCCCTCCCGTTGCTTACGGCAGTACAGCGGTAGCCGCGAGATTCAAGCATGGTCGATACGACCTCTCGAATCGCCTCTTCGTCGTCCACAACCAGTATGCTCTCGGTGTCCACGATGGTCTTTCTCCCAAGTAGCATTATACGGGACAGCACACCCCTATGTGGGTACCCTTGCCCAGTAAGAAAATAGCGTGTTAGCGTCAAAGCAGGCGTGGTGCCGCTGCTTCCGCTCGTGAGCGCACGGCACCATTTTCCACTTCTATACCCGCAACACCTCAGGAGAGGGTCGGCCATGGTGCCCAATCAAGGCCTCCAGGGAATTGCGTTCTTTGAAGCCACGGCGTGCCTGACACTGCTGGTGTTATTTGTTCATCTTCGCCGGGATAACCGCGCTACTTTCTATAGACTTTGGTTGCTGGGGTGGATTTGCCTGACCCTGTCTTCCTTCAGCGAACTGGCCTTGTTGTTCAGGCCCGGCCCGCTCTTGCGCGTCGCCACGTCAGGTGCCGGGGTCGCCGCGCTAATGCTCTTTCTGGCGGCCATCGTACAGTTCACGCTCGGCAACAATCGCATGCAGTGGCCGGTCTTGTGGTTATCGGCGCTATTCGCGCTGACCGTCTGCTATTACGAAAGCAAAGTCACGCGCTTCGGCGAAGTGCGCTGGGAAACCGCAATCTTGGAGAGCGCCATTTGCCTGGCAACCGGGTGGCTGCTATGGCGCGCCGCGAGCGCCACCGGCGGTCACGGCGCCAAACTGCTGGCGGGCGCTTTCACGCTGCTGGGTTTGAACAGTCTCGACCGGCCCACGTGGACTCAGCAGGAGCTGTACCTGCTGCGCTTCGCGTTCGACCATTTCCTGAACGCGAGCCTGGGCATTGGGATGATCGTGCTGCTTCTGGAGGCGGCACGCGAGCGCTCCGAAGAAATCAGCAGGAAGATGCAGCAGTTCACCATGCTTACGGCTTCCAGCAGCCAGTCGGTCTCGCTTCAGGAATTCCTACAAAAGGTTCTAGTGCAGATCACTGGCAGCCTCAACGCAAGTCACGGAATGCTGCGATTGCTGGAGGGCAAGGGCGATGCCGCGGAATTCGTGGCCCGTGCCTCGGTGGGTTTCAGCGAGAGTTTCATGAAGCAGCATGAGCGCCTCGATCTGCACGGCCCATGGATTCAGGAAGTCCTGCGGGAGAACTACTCTATCTCGCGCTTCGAGGAAGAAAAAGACGTCCAGAGCCGCCGGAAAATGGCGGAAGCAGGGATCACGCAGTTGATTACCGTGCCGCTTCGCGGCAACGAAGGCCCAATTGGCATCCTGAATATCGGTGCGCTGCCGGGCAAGCGTTTTCACGAAGACGAGCTCGCTTATCTCGTTAACGTTGCCAATTTCCTTGGAACCACCGTCGAAAACGTGAATCTTTTCGAGCAGGTCAAGACCGTCCAGCAGCAGTGGGCGTACACCTTCGATTCCATTGGCGACCCCATTCTCGTCCACGACCGGGGCGGCCGCATCGTACGCGGGAATACGCGCCTGGCAAATCTGCTGGGCCGGGAAAGTCCGTCGATGATCGGGCGTGCGGTCAGCGACCTTTTCAACCCGCGGGCGAGCGCCTTCGAGATTTGCCCTTATTGCGAGGGCGTTTCCGGTGAGGCGGACTCTCCGGACCCCTGGCTGCAGGGATTTTTTCTTGCCTCGAACTCGACGTTTACGGATCCTTCCGGCCACAAGCTGGGAACGATTCATGTCCTGAAAGACATCACCGAGCGCAAGAAGGCCGAGGAGAAGTACCGCATGCTGGTGGCCAGCGTCCAGGAGGGCGTGTTCATTACCACCGTGCAAGGAAGATTCCTTGATTTCAACGACGCGTTGATGCGTATTACCGGCTATGAGGATCGCGATGAGCTCATGCAGTTGGACATTGCACAGGCCTTCTATGTGAACCCGGCGGAGCGCGAGCGGCTCAAAAAGATTCTGCAGGAGCACGGCGCGGTCCAGGACTTTGAATTTGAAATCCGCCGCAAGGATGGAGAAGTACGCACCGTGAGCGAATCCTCCACGGCCGTGCGCGATGCCAAAGGCAACGTGACCGCCTTCCAGGGCTTTGTCCTTGATATTACCGAACGGCGCCGCGCCGAACAGGAGATCCGCCGGCGCAACCGCGAACTGGTCGTCCTGAACTCCTTTGCGGAAACGCTGGTCGCTTCTCTTGACCTGAGCGATTCCGTCCATCGCATCCTGCGGCAGCTCCTGGAATTGTTCATGCTGGACGCCACGGCGCTCTTTCTGTTTGAACGCGACGGCACCACTCTCCGCCTGGTCGCTTCCGCCGGCCATCGTACCGAGTTTGCCCGCAGTTTTCCGGTGGTGACCATCCCGTCGGAGCTCATTCAACAGATTCGCGCCGTGCGCGCAACGTTCCTTTCCGCCCAGGGATTGCCGCTGCCGTCGGCCCTGCGAGAACTGCAGAAGAAGGAGGGAGCCGAATCCACCTACATCGTCACGCTGTGGTCCAAGGAGAAGCTCATTGGCGCACTGACGGTGGCCTGCCGGACGGCCCGCGAATTCACGCCAGCCGATATCAGCCTGCTGATCGCCGTGGGCAGCCAGGTTGCCAGCGCTGTCGAGCGTAGCGTGTTATACGATGAAACCCGCCAGGCCTACGAGAATCTTCGGCGCACCCAGGAACAACTGTTGCACAGTGAAAAGCTGGCCGCCGTGGGGCAGTTAATTTCCGGCGTCGCGCATGAGTTGAACAACCCCCTCACGGCCATCCTGGGGTACAGCCAATTGCTGAGTTCCAGCGGGCAGGTGGGGCCGCTGGCACTGGGCTATTCCGAGAAGCTATACAAACAGGCGCAACGTACCCACCGCATCGTGCAAAACCTGCTGAGCTTCGCGCGGCAGCACAAACCCGAACGCGTGCCCGTGCGCGTCAATACCATTCTAGAAGACACGCTCGCGCTTCGGGACTATGACCTGCGCATGAGCCAGATCCGCGTGCATCTCGACCTCGCACCCGATCTCCCCGAGGCGCCCGCCGATCCACACCAGTTGCAACAGGTCTTTCTTAACCTCATCAATAACGCCGTGGACGCCATTCTGGAAAAAGGCGCCCAGGGCGACCTTTGGGTGAGGACAGGCGTGGAAGGCCGGCAACTCTTTATCGAATTCACGGATAGCGGGCCCGGCGTAAAGGACTCTTCACGCGTTTTCGACCCGTTCTACACGACCAAGCCTGTCGGGAAGGGCACCGGGCTGGGACTCAGCATTTGCTATGGAATCGTTACCGAACACGGCGGAACGGTTCGCGTGAAGAATAAGCCGCCACGCGGCGCCTCTTTCCGCATCGAGCTGCCGCTGCATCGTACTGCCGCCAAACACCCCCCTGTCGTGACGAATGCGCCCGCCACGGGCCGGAGCGGCCGGATTCTTGTCGTTGATGCCAATGAGTCCGTGCTCGAGAGCGTGGCTGGCCTATTGCGCGCCAGCGACTATCTGGTGGAGACCGCGAAAACGTTAGGCGATGCGAGAGAGCTGTTCGCCAATGGTGGATTTGACCTGGTCATTGCCGACTGGCAATTGGCAGCTCAAGAGACGGGACGGACCGTGCTGGATGCTCCGGAGAGCGGAATGCCGGGCCTGGGGTCGCGGATTCTGTGGATGAGTTCTCTTGCTCCGGACAAGGACGGGAAGCCCGTGCTCGCAACGCCCGGCGCCGGCACCCTGCAGAAGCCCTTTCAAGCCGCGGACTTGTTTGCGGCATTGGATGCAATACTACTGCGTCCCGTCGTCACGCTTCTTCAGAATTGAAGCGAAGGCAAGACTCAAGGCGGAGCGCTCTCCGATCTGGGAAGTGGCCATCTCCAGCCGCAGCGCCATGCCACTGGTCGTCTCTGAGAGACGCCCAAACCCGCGCCAGGGTTCCAGTCCCAGGAGCAGCCTCCAGCGCAAGTAGCGACAACCCAGGGCAAAGCGGAGATTCAGCTTGAAACGCTCGGCTTCATCTAGTGCGACCATCTCTGGCGCCATCGCCGCTACCACCCGGGACGCTTCCAAGAGCTTCTCGTATTCCTCCTGCAGGCAATCCAGATAGAGCAGAGCAATGCGCCCGCGTTCCGAACGAATCCGTCTGCGAAGCGTGGCGAACCCTCGAGCGCGCAGAAACGCCGTGTCTTCTGGCTGCAAGGCCTGCAGGATTTGGGGGAGGCGGGAGTAATGGTGTTCTTCGGTCAATGCCCGCAAAACGTCATCGATCGAAACCAACTTACGTTTTGGTGGCTGGACGGCCCAGATGAGGGCGCCAATCAGGAGCACTGCCAACAAGATAAACAGAATGATCGTGATGTTCATGAGCGCGGGTTCCCCGAATTGAGAAGTTGATTAAGATGTTCGTTCAGCAGGCGAAGGCGGACGTTGAGTTCGGAAGAAAGCCTCCCGTACAGTTCCTTGGGCACGATAACGGGAACGCCGGCCGGGGCCGTCTCGGAGTAAGCGCGAGCAGCCCCCAGCCAGAGGAGCAGACTGGCCAGAAACGTCAGAACACCGAGAAAGCTCCAGAGATTCATAAATCCAGTGGCCCACTTTTCGAGGATGGAGTCATTGATGACAGCGAAGCATGAATACAGGCAGAAACCGATACACAAAGAACGATCCAGGTGGTTCATCGGCAGCCCATAATAGCGGGCAAAGAGCAACAGCGTCACAATCACGGCCGCGACAGCAAGTCCCACTCCGCGGTCCAAGTTCAACGGATATTTACGGTAGTACTCTCTCGACAGTAGCGCGGCGTAAACAAAGACACTTCCGGCGGCAGCTATCAAGACGCGCCGGCCCAGTGCCCAGATCCCGGCAAAAGGAGAGAGAACCCGCCGCACTACCTCCGCTACTGCGGCAAATCGCGCAGTCTCCATCACAAGTTGACTGAGCCAGTAGGTGAGCCACGCCCTGTAGCTTTGGGTGCCCCAAATCCCGTACGTCGCCGCCATAAGAACGCTTTGCAAGATGGCACCCAGAATATAGGCGGAAAAAATCGGGTGCGAACGGAAGAGCTTTCGACGCACTAGGTAAACAAAAAGTATCAACTCCGTTAGGGTGGTAAGGGCCCACTCCAGATTGCGCAGGTTGAGCGTCTCGGACATTGGAGATAGGCTAGCATAACATAACTCGACAGTAAATAGAAATACTTGACCAGACTGTCATACTAGCCTTCCCGATATTAGAAAACACTTAAACGGCTCGGCTGCCACGTGCTTTAGACAAGACCGGGATTGATCACGTTGGGAACGAACGGAGGCGGCGCAGGGACGCCCTCGGCAAGGAGATTGGGATTGATCACGTTGGGAACGAACGGAGGCGGCGCGGGGACGCCCTCGGCAAGGAGATTAGGATTGATCACGTTGGGAACGAACGGAGGCGGCGCAGGCACGCCCTCGGCGAGGAGATTGGGATTGATCACGTTGGGAACGAACGGAGGCGGCGCAGGCACGCCCTCGGCGAGGAGATTGGGATTGATCACGTTGGGAACGAACGGAGGCGGCGCGGGGACGCCCTCGGCAAGGAGATTGGGATTGATCACGTTGGGAACGAACGGAGGCGGCGCGGGGACGCCCTCGGCAAGGAGATTAGGATTGATCACGTTGGGAACGAACGGAGGCGGCGCGGGGACGCCCTCGGCAAGGAGATTAGGATTGATCACGTTGGGAACGAACGGAGGCGGCGCAGGCACGCCCTCGGCTTGGGCTGCTCCGTTGTACCAAGTGGGCAGCGTAGAAGAATTGTTGACCGGTACTGCTATGGACAGTAGGATTAGGCTTACCGAAAGTGCAGCTACAAGAACGAGTAGACTCTTTTTCACGGGGCACGCTCCTTGTCAGGGAGGGTGCCAGCTCACAGGGTGGTCTGGACTGCGCTTGGAAAAAAGTTCTGTCGACGGAACGCCGCTTCAAACGGGAATGCCCTGATGCTCGATCAGCTTCAACTTCACCGCCAGATCCTCTACGACCTGTCGGTACACTCCTTGGAACCCATGGGGGGTATGTATGAGCGGTTGGCGTACGTGGCCAATCTCCGCGATCCATCCACCGGAATTTATTTCCATGAGCGATTGTGTGCGGTCTTCGGTGAAGAAGGCGTCGCTCAGGCCCTTGCGGATTGCCACGAGGAGCTTTTTGAGCGCTTGTTGGAATCGCCGTTAGCGCTGCAAGAAGAGGACTTGCTCAGCTATTTGGACGTTTTACCCGGGGGAAGGGAAGAGCATCTCCGGGAATGTTCCGAAAAGGCCAAGAGCTGGATTCCTCCCCAGGCCCCGGACTACCTCAAGAAACTCTTCTGTTCGAATCTGAGTGCATTGTGCGAACTGCTGCAGGAGAAGAAGCCCAGGGTTCGTTCAGGTAAGTAACCAGGCCCACTACCTGCCCGACAACCTCAGCCTCTTCCGGCGTGCGCCACGTTTCGGGCATGCAACGCGAAAGTGTGTGGGGTTGCATGATCAACCGGGCCTTCTCTTGTTGGAACCAACCGCAGCGATATCCACCCCGCAGCTCAACGAAATAGATCGGCCGGTCATACTCGCTGGACCAGTCGCTCTCCTCGATCTTGTGCACGGAGGTATCCACCAACACCAGGCTTCCAGGCCGTAAAATCGGCGTCATGCGGCGGTCGGAGAGTCCGATATAACCGTAGCGATAAGGTCCATTCGCGTATGGCTCCAATCTCGAAAAAGGCCCAATTGCGGGAGGCAGTCGATTCAGCAGCCCTGTGGCCAGCGTGTCGAAGCTGGCATCGCGGCTAATGGCCGTCGGCGCCGGCGGCGACGAGTTGCTAAGGTGTGTCCGTGGGGGAGGAAACGCAGCCCCATCGTGAAACGCTTCCTGCAGGGGTGCCTCGTACCAGCAAGTGATCTCCAGCGGGTCCAGGTGATAAATGACTGCCAGTGAATACAACTTGTGCAAACTGGGTACAACATTGCGATTCTCAATGTCTGCCAGCCGGCTGATGTGCAGAATGAAATCCGGCCGGCCACGCTTCGCGGCGATTTCAAAGCTCGCCGATTCCACATCCCGGTAGGTTAGACCCAGTCTTTCACGGGTTTGACGCATCCTTAGCCCAGGTGGAAACATTCGTACCTCTTCCGGAGTTCAAATCGAGCTCCCACAAATTGCCATTATAGCAACTTATCAAGTTGTTACGAATACAGAACGCAATAAGAGCTGTGGAAAACTTTGCGAGTGTTTCATTTGGGGCGGCCACGTTCCCATTCGGAGACCTGGCCGAACCTCAAGTCTCGTTTCAGAGCGATTCCCGTGGAAACATGTCCCTGATTGGGAAAGAAGCCCTGGAGGCCCGTCCGTTTGTGAGGCCTTGCATAGCCAGTTAAGTACTTTATCAGGGGTAATATAGGACACTTAGCCATTACTGTGGAACCTGGTACGTTCCTGAGCGATCTGGTCGACGCCCTGCAATGCCTGCTCTCCGGGAACAGCGCCTGCCGCCACCTTGAGCCCTCCTGATTGAACACACTTCGGCGGTCAAATTCGGGAGTGCCTGAGAATCTGCTATCCTGCAAAAATATGGCTTCGTTCAAACATTTCCTCAACCGAACTGCCGGGGCCCTGATCCTGGCGGCGCTCTTTCTATTGAGTCTCCACCCGGCTCGCGCGCAGCAGGCGGCGACAGCCCCATCCCCGGCCGCTCCCGCAAAGAACAACCCGGAATTCCTGGCCATGGCGGACGAGGTCTTGCAAGAGATGAGCGCTATCACCGGCTGGGACCTGAAGAGTCCTCTCAAGAAGTCCATACGCTCTCGCGAAGAAATTCATGCCTATGTTCTCCGCGAGATGGACGACGAAAAGGATGCCAAGGAACGCTATGCCTCCAAACGCAGCGCGGAGGCCTTTGGGCTGATTCCCAAAGGGTTTGATCTGGATAGCTTTATGGTGGATCTCCTGACGGAGCAGATCGCCGGCTTGTACGACCCAAAGGCCCATGAATTCTATATCGCGGACTGGATTGATCCGGAAGACCAACGCACCGTGATGTCCCACGAGCTGACGCACGCCCTCGAAGACCAACATTTCCAGATCGAAGCGTGGCTGAAGGCGGCGCGCCCGAATGACGATGCGGAGATGGCGCGCGAATCGGTCCTGGAAGGCAGCGCCATGGCCGCCATGCTCGAATACATGCTCAAGGAGAAGGGACTGAGATTGCGCGACGTTCCCGATATCGATCCTTCGATTTTTGTGGGCGACCTCGCGGAAACTCCCATGCTCAAAAAAGCGCCTCCGTTCATAAAGGATTCGCTGATGTTTCCTTATTTCGGCGGGCTCACATTTTCCCTGGCGGTCCTGAAAACCGATGGATGGAAGGGCTTTGCGAGCGTGTTTGCGCGCCCGCCCGCAAGCACGCAGCAGATTTTGCACCCCGATCTCTATCGCACGGGGAAATCCTTGACGCCGATCAAGCTCCATCTTCCCGATGGTCTGCCCGGTAATGGCTGGAAGCTGCTGGAAGAAAACTCCCTGGGCGAATTCGGTTGGAAAGAAGTTTTGAAGCAGTTTCTTGATGCGGGCCGCGCAGGCAAGCTGGCGCCTGCGTGGGATGGCGACATCTATGCGACCTATGAGAGCAAAGACGCCAGGCGGCTTCTTCTATTCGTCCGTGTCCGCCTGGACTCAAATGAATCGGCCGCGCGCTTTTTCGGCCAATACTCCGAAGCGTTGGAGAAAAAATATGCCGTGCGCAGCAACCTTTTCCGCCGCCCGGATTTCTTCTCTTTCGATGCGCCGGACGGCGGTGTTTTTCTGCGGTGCTTCCAGAACGAGTGCGTCAGCGTGGAGGGTGGCGATCGCGCTCTTATGCTTCAATGGAACAAAAAGCTCAGCTGGGAGGCCATCCCGGAGGTACCCAAAAAGCCGAGCGAGTCCGAGGTGAAGATTACCCGGTTGTTCGCCAGGCCTTAATCTACGCGGCGGAGTGCCAGCAACGTCAAGTCGTCCTTCTGTTTCACTCCCCCGGAAAAACTGCTCATCTCCGCCAGGCAAGCGGCAATCAACTCTTCGGGGCGCGAAGCGGCATGGCGCTTCGCAAGCGACTCCACACGCCGCATTCCATACTCATCGCCGGCAGGATTGAATATTTCCGTGAGCCCATCCGTATAGAGAAACAGCGTGTCGTTGGGAGCGAGGGTCAGCTCGCAGACCTCAAAGCTTGTGCTGCAGAACATCCCGAGTGGCACGCCGGTCGCTTCCCGCGCGGACACTCCAGCCGGTGAAACATGCAGCAGCGGAAGGTGCCCTGCGCTCACGTATTCAACTCTGCCATCCGGCCAGGCACGCCCCACCACTAAAGTGGCGTACTGGCCCGCGGTGGTGCTGTCGCAGAAAAGCCGGTTGGCGAGCTCCACCAATCGGTGCAAAGGCAGTTGCTGGCCTGCCAGACTGCGAAACGTCGCGTGCAGATGGCTCATCAACATGGATGCCGCCACGCCTTTTCCCGCGACATCGCCGAGCAAAAACAGGAAGGCCCCATCGGATTCGATCAAGTCGCAGTAATCGCCGCTGACTAAACCCGCCGGCTGGTAATGGTATCGCGCCTGCCACCCGGCACTCGACCACTCGGTGGGTGGAAGAAGCGCGCGCTGGATGCGCGCGGCGAGCGTCAAGTCACGTTCCAGGGCGCGTTGCTCGTCGCCGGAAAGATGATCCAGGCAGAAACGCAGCAGGGGGTTGCACAGTAGACGGTCCGCTTCGATCGGATCGTGGCAAGTTTCACAAATGCCAAATGTGCCTTTTTGCAGCCGGGAAAGCGCCGAATCTACGCTGGCCAGCAGGTTGCTCAACGATTGATCCGTAGTGTTGGTGCGAGTGGCAGAGAGCAGATGCTCGCGGCGCAATTGCAGTTCCCGCAGAAAATAAGATTGTTCCGTGGCAGCCATAGTGTCCTCCGGGATAGTTTGCCGCTTTGTTGCTGACGTTTCCATCCGATTTATACCTCCAAATTCGAGAGTGCGGCGAGAGGGAACGGAAGATCTACAAGAACACTAGCTTTTGCCGGCTGCCGCCGAGTGCCCTAGCAGCGGAGCGTGAGCCCCCCCGGCGCTCCTTTCTATCCGATGCCGCAAACGCTCCAGCCGGCACAGCAATTTGTTCTCGGCCCGAGCCGCTCGCGCCGCCGCATAAGGATCGCGCGAATGGGCGCATTGGCGGTGCAGCTTTGCGAGGGCCAGTTGCGCGAACTGCACGGCGCGCTGCAGATCGCGCGCGTTCCGTTCGTAGTGAATCGCCAGATGCTCGCACGCGGCGACGCCATCCTGTGGGTCGTGCACCAGCTCATGCCAAAGTGAAGCCGCTCTCTCCACATCGCCGCGACGCCGGGCCATGATCGCCAGTTCGCGGGTTGCCTGCGGGCGGAATTCGGCGGGAAGCCCCGCACCCAGCGCCTGGGCGCACATGGAATGAGCACGTTCGTTCTCTCCGCGGCGGTGCAAATATCGCGAAAGCCCGAACAAATCCAGCGAATCGGCGGCCTCGTGAGCGGCTTCACGCTCATCCAGCAGGGAATTGATCTTGCCAAAAAGCGCCGCAAGCCCCCGCAGGTCCATCTGATTGTGTTTCACCACGCCCGCCAGCGGCTTGGCCGAGCCTCCACGCAAATAATCGAAGTAATACTGTGGAATGAGCGCCGAGGAAACGTCGTCTTCGCGATGCCATCCGAGCCTCGCGGCGTCCAGCACGTGCCGCTCGAGTTCCACCAGGCGCACCGAACCCAGCCGCAACTTCCACAACGCCCGCGCCGGATGCAGCAGGTCGAGATGCGCGGCCAGCGACGGAACGCGAATCGCCCGCGTCATCATGAAGCGATTCTCCAGCAGTGGCCAGTCAAACGATTTTCCATTAAACGTGACCAGCACGGGGCGTTCCGCCAAACGCGCCGCCAATTCCTGCAGCAGCGAGTGCTCCTCCGAAAAATCGCGCAGAAAGAGTTGCTCCACCTGCAAGCCGCCCGCATCCCACCACGCGAGTCCCACAAGAAACGCGTACGTGCCCGTGCCACCGGCGAGCCCAGTCGTTTCCGTATCCAGAAACAGCCATTTCTCTGTGTTCTGCACGGCGGCCCGCGTTCGCCGCGAGACGGATTCATCGCGCGAGCGGCCTTTGTAGGGCCCGTCCTTCTGAGGCGGGCCGCTCTTGGGTTTGTCCTGTCCGCTCTTGGGTTTGTAGCGGCCGCTTTCTGAAGCGCGCTCTTTGCGCCCCGGATGGTCTTGCGGGGCAGTCGCCCTGGTCAGCAAATCCAACGTCACCGGTGATGGCTCGGAAAACTCCGGCGTGGCAAACCAATTCCGGATGGCCAGGTGCTCGCCGTAGTGATTCCGTGCGATGCCCGCGCCCAACAAGCGGCTGAGCGCGTCCGTTTCATCGGGCGCACGCAAGGCCGCCGGCCTCTGCGCAATTCCATGCGCCGGCTTCAGCGCCGCCAACCGTGCGAATTTATCCGCCGGGCTCACTCAATTCCCTTTGACGTCAGTCAGAAGAAGCGGTTGCGGTAACTTCCCAGTGCAGTACTTTCGGTTCGAACTCCAGAAGAAACTCGCGGTCCTCGGGATAATACTTGGCTTGGTCGGCCGGCGTCCCCGCGAATGTCTCGATTGCCGATAAAGACTCCCACAGCGTGAAGGTGATAAAGTGTGCCACTTCTCCCTCATCGCGCCGCAGGATGTGCACGGCGAGGTTCCCGGGAATTGCGCGGTAGCCCGGAATCGCCAGCCGGTTCAACAAGGCGGCGTATGCGTCCGCCTTGGCGATTGGTGTGCGTCCGTGCCACATGCGAGCGATCACAGTGCCTCCTCGATGGAAGAAAAGGTCATGCTGTCAGCCGGTCCAGGATCGCCAGCGCTGCTTCCTTGGCCCGAGGCGCCAGATCTCCCGCGGGTCCCACGCACGAAGGGCACCCTTGCTCGCACGGGCACGCGCGGATCAACTCCCGCGTCTTTTGTACCAACAACTCGTGCGCGCGAAAGAGCGGCTCCGAAAAACCAATGCCGCCGGGATACGCGTCGAAGAGATACAAATTTGGCTCGAAGAATTCCTTTTCCCCGGACATCCAGGGATTCCTTGCGTTGGCCCTAAGATCCTTGGCTTCGCCGAGGACAGCCGTCTCGTCTGAATCGGGTGCTGGCGGGCGCTCTCCAATGGCCGTGCCAAGGTCCCGTGCATCGCACATCAGCAGCAGCGTGGCCACCGATTCCAGCGCGTGAAGCAATCCAAACATGCCCGATTGCCGCTCGCTGATCGTATAGGGGAGCGATTCCAGCAGTGGCCGCTCCAGCGTGATCCAGTAGGACGTCGTGTGCATCTCGTTTTCAGGCAATTCCAGCTGCCCCGCGCCCACATTCTCGTTGGTGAAGAACTTGATTTTCTTGAAACCCACCACCTGCGATCGCACCAGCACATCGCCATGCGACCGCCAGTGGCAAAGGCACTCTTGTTCACCCTGAGCTTCGAAGGGCCTGTGTTCTTCGATCGATCCAGGTGGCATCTGCTTCTGCGTGTCCGCAACTTCCAGCACGCGCACCTGCGTGTACCGGATCGCGTCCGTGTAGTAATCCACCTCCACCTGCTTCACGTAAGCCTTGCGCTCCTTAAAATCCAGATGCTCCACGTGGTACTGCTGCCCGCCGTGAAGGTAGATGGCTTTCTCGTGCACCGTGGTCAGCGCGCTGGGGAAATCCACTTCGCCGATCACCAGCGGCTGGCCCGTGATATCAATGATCACGAAATTGTCGCTGGTAACCGAACGCAGGCTAATCGTGTCCGCGGGATACGCCTCGTTTGTCCAGTGGTAATTTTCTCCGGCCAGGTGCAGGTAGCCCGCCTCCGCCAGCCGTGCGCACAGGTCGCGCAAATCCACATCGCCAAACCGCTCCTGCGGACCGATGGGCAGCTCAAACGCCGCGCATTTCAGGTGGTTGATGAGGATTTCCAGATTGTCCGGCTGGATGAACGCGTGCTCCGGCGTGTTTCCGAAAAAGTAGTCCGGATGGCGCACGATGAATTGGTCAAGCGGCGACGACGAAGCCACCAGCACGGCGCAACTGCTGCCGCTGCGGCGGCCCGCGCGCCCGGCGCGTTGCCAGGTTGCCGCAATCGTTCCCGGATAGCCCGCCATCACCACCGAATCAAGCGAGCCCACGTCAATCCCGAGTTCCATCGCCGAAGTCGTCACCACCCCGCGAATCCGCCCTTCGCGCAAGCCGCGCTCAATCTCCCGCCGCTCATTGGGCAGATACCCACCGCGGTAACCGCGAATCGTTTCGGCCCTGCCCGGCATTTGCGGGTTCGCCTGCTGCAGGTAAGTAAGAATAATCTCCGTGTGCAGCCGCGAATTCGCGAACACCATAGTCTGTAAATCGTGTTTCAGGAACTCCTGCGAAACGCGCGAAGCTTCATTGATGTAACTCCGCCGTATGCCCAGCGCGCGGTTCACCACCGGCGGGTTATAGAAGACGAATGTCTTTTCCGCGGCGGGGGCCCCGTTTTCCGCCAACACTTCCACATCGTCTTCGATCAAACGCGAAGCCAGCTCGCCCGGATTCGCGATGGTTGCCGAACAGCAGATGAACTGCGGCTCGCGTCCGTAGAACTTCGCAATCCGCCGCAGCCGCCGCAACACGTTGCACAAATGGCTCCCGAAAACGCCGCGGTAGTTGTGCAGTTCATCCACGACGATGTAGCGCAAATTCTCAAACAGCCGCGTCCAGCGCGTGTGGTGCGGCAGGATTCCCGTGTGCAGCATGTCCGGATTCGTCAGGACGATGTGACTCTTCTCGCGGATGGATTTGCGCGCGTCGCTCGGCGTGTCTCCGTCATAGGTGAACACGCCAAAGCGGTTCTCCAGCCGCTGGTTCAGATCGTAGAGCTCCGCCAACTGGTCCTGCGCCAGCGCCTTGGTAGGAAATAGATACAGCGCGCGCGTGTCCGAGTCGGCGAGGATCGCGTTCAGTATGGGCAGGTTGTAGCAGAGGGTCTTGCCGGAAGCCGTTGGCGTGACAATGACCACATTCTTGCCCGCGTGGACCGCTTCCGCCGCCGCTGCCTGGTGGGTGTAGAGCTTACGTATGCCCTTGGCGTGGTAAGCCGCGCGCAGCTCCGGGCGAATCCACTCCGGGAACTCCGCCCATTGCGCTTCGCGCGCGGGGTAATGCCGCACGGCGGTCAGCACCTCGCCGTTGGAATCGCGCGCAGCAAAGGTGTTCAGCACCTGCGAGACGTGCGCCAGTGTTGTGGCACCCGACGACGGTGCCGGGGATGAAGTTTTGGCCAAACGCACGGCGAGAGAATTAGACATGAGGCGGATCTCCAGTTGTTCGCCTTTTGTTCGCTCACACTAGCACGGCGTTCCCGCCCCCGCAACCCTCATTTTTTGCCCGGTGTGGAAACCGTCCTTTGGAGTGCACTGGCTTGCATACCGTGCTTGCCCCGATCTTCGAGGGGAGCTTCCAAGGGCCGCCACTTTTGCAGCCTCAACCCCCGGGCCACGGAAGTTGGCAGCATCCTCGGACGGAAGTTCAGCGGGGACAACGGCACTCGTCGGGTTTGCGTTTATCAGCCCTCTGGCTGCTGAAAAACTCACATGATGGCGGAATTTCTAAGTTGGAGTGCGTGGCGGCGGGGAAGTTCATGTTTCTCGTGCGGGGTTTCAAAAGGTAAGAAGTCGAGGCCTGAGTGCTCTGTTCAAAAACGAACACTTATTAGGACAGGTCCGTGAGAATGTCAGATACGCGGACCGCCAAAACGGGTTGTGATGTTGTCCGCAGATAAACCAGGCGAAGGCGCTAGAAATGTTGTCTTGAGAGAAGCAACGGAAAAACCAGAACGCAGGCCGAGATCGGAGTTAGATCGAAGCTGAAGGGAGATTCCAATGTTACTGATTTTGTTGATCATTGTCCTCGTGCTCTTGTTCGGAGGCGGCGGCGGTTATTACGGATATCGGAGATGGGGTACGGGCGGCGGCGTAGGGATTGTCGGGCTGGTCCTGATCATCCTGTTGATTATGTACCTGTTCGGCGGCATGCGAATGTGACGTGACCGGGGATTTTTGCCGCAGCGGGAGTGAGAGAGAATTCACTCTTGATCGAACCGGCTTTTTCATTGAATCCGGAAGACAACGGTCATTGTGCGAACTAACAAATGCTTTTCCCAGTTCCGGGATGCGCTGACTTTTTCGGCGCTCCTATTGGCCTTGCCCACAGTCTGTCCAGCCCAAGAGGCAGATCGCTTCCAGCTTTCTCCCCCTGCGCTGCAGGCCGGGCGCAACATCGCTGTTGAGCCTCACACAGGACCGCAGCCGCCATGCGGAAAGGAACCCGTTCCGCCCTATCCTGGTCTGGATGATCCGGCCATTGTGATGTCATGGAGCAAGTCTGATTTCGGCCGCGATTGGAGACCGCCCGCGTGCACAGGTTGGGCTGCGGCGGGCTTTACGGCGTTGGTAACCACAGCTGCGCGATTTCGCCATACCTCGGAAACTGAAGGTTTGCTTCGCCACATCGGGGCAATTTCAGAACTCGCGGGCATGCGCTACTGGTCGACCACTCACAAGCAGTGGCAAACATTAGTTGTGGATGCCTACGCTCTGACGGGCTTGCACTCTGGTCAACGCCGCGAAGATTTCACGGCCGATGAGTTGAAGGAAGGCAAGGTCCTCTACTTTGAACAGGTCGATAACCTTTCCGGGAAAGCCATCTACCGAATGCACATTGCCGAGGCTTCGGCGGACCGGCTCGTCTTCGATGTCGAAAACGTCAGCACGATGCGCTATTTCTTCATACCTATCTTTCAGCCTGGCGAGATGCAGTCGATCTATTTTCTGGATCGCGAATCAGATAATGTCTGGCGCTATTACAGCATCGTGCGCACAGGAAAGAACGCCAACCGGCTGATCGCGGGAAACGAGTCTTCCTCGATCAACCGGGCCGTTGCGTTCTATCGCTACCTGGTCGGAATTCCCGCCGACCAAGAGCCGCCGGCGGCGCGATGAAGGCAAGAGGGATGAAACCCTCGCGGTTTCGGTCACGGGCACGCCCGCCTTAAATGACTTGATGAGTGGCGAGTTGCGGCGGCCTAACTCTGTTAATTACGGGGTTAAATCCAGTCCATAGGACGGGTGGCCGAAGGTGCCGCCGATCTTGATGGGCACGATCTCTCCAGCCTTCTTTTGCTTTAAGAATGGCTCTACAAATTTAAGCAGAAATGATTTCATCCCCTTCGTTCCCTTGGAAAGCTTGTTGTCGACTTGCAAGCTTCCGTGAAGGTTAACCTGCTCCGTCAACAGGCCGTATGTGCCATGCATACGAGCAAGGGCACCCGGAACGCTAAAGGAGAGATCTGAGAACGTGGCGACCGCGTCTTTGAGCGCGACATGTCCCTTTAGGTTTTCAATGACGCTGGCCGGATCGTCGTCCTCCTTCTCCCCCTGAGCCACCTGACTGAGGCTGTCAACCTGCTCCTGCGTCGTCGAGCGGGTGAAACTCATGGCGTCGATTCCAAAGTCTCCTTGCAGGTTCACCCTTTCAATGAAGCCTCGCTTGCCGGGGGGGACCAGGACTCGTGCCGAAAAGTTCATCGCTCCCGTCAAAGCAGGACGATCCGCCTTGGAAAACAGGCGTAACCAATCCTGGATCCGGCCCTGCAGTTCTGTCGCGCCCAGCGAAACGGTCTTACCTTCCGAGCCCGACTTCTTTGCCACTTCGCCTTGCGATACGACGAACGTCCGTCCAAATTGTGCGTGCACCGACTGTAAAGCAACGTCTCCCTGCATCCCGTTCACAATCGCATGGAATTGCGTCTTCAGGCGTACTGCGTGCTCGCTCCTCTTTACTTGGAAATCGGGCGCGTCGGTACTGCCTTCGACCGCGATGTGTTCGAGCACACCGTTGAACTTGCCGGTAGAGGACAGCGTTCCCCCTATGCCGGGAAATACGCCCAGGTCCGCGTGTTCAAACACATAGGAACCGGAAAGAAAGGTGCGGCCGACATTTTGCGGCTGCAGGGGGCCGAATTGCCCGTCCGTACGAATTTCTCCGGGGGGCTTCGCATTCAGCAACGCGGCGTGAAACGACATTGGCCGGTCGTCGGCCACGGAGTTCAGCGTCAATTTGTGAATTTCGAACTTAAGGGGCTCTGTTCCGGGTTCGTCGGAAGCAAACTCCACCACCGCACCGTCCGCGGTGATCTCGTCGATAATCACTGCGAACTGCTCCAGGCTGCTGGCAGGTCGCGCTTCGTTGTCGCTGCGTTCACTGCGCGGTGACGCGATTATGTGCAAACCTTCGACCCTGACGCGTCGAACACGCTTCGGAGTGCTGAAAAACTCCCAGTAAGCGCCCTGGATGGTAAGCTTTTCGATCGTGGCGATCGGCGGTGCGTTTGGATCGCTGTTGCGCCGGAAGGTCACACCTTCGGCAACGCACCCCGGCGTGAAATACGTCCCGTGAAACGTTTTCAATCCGACTGTGCTGGAGAAATCTTCCTGTAGTGCCCTGACGATGGTATCGCGCGTAAACGGCCAGCGGCTTGCCACCAGCACCACGGCGCAGCCGAGCACAACTAGCGCCAATAATACGCCAAGCTTGATCCAGCGGAACAACACCTTAGACTTCCCTTATTAATGCATCGAATAGATAGAGGTCTTTCAATCGGGAACTCTCAATGCCTACACACATCAGCAGAGGCTTCCCATCTCGAAGTCCCGAGTAATTAAAGAGGTTAACGAGTCGAGGCTGAAGAATCTGTACACAAAAGAACACATTAGTCAGAACCTCCCTCGACTTGGCGGGCGGCGAGGGTGTGGCTGGAAAATGTCGCTGTCCGAAACTGCCGGCCATCTGCTCCCTTGGCCCTAATGCGTCTGCCCCCATTTCCCCGATTCGCACCGGTGTATAATGCGGGCCAACAAGTTCCTTTCGCGGGAGTCCCATGGAACGCAGCAGCACGGGCAAACCAACGCGCAGCCGCGCGGCGAGCATCTTCACCGACATTCATTTCTGGGTGCCGGCAGCGGTTCTTCTCGGCGGACTCTTGCTCCTGAGATTCATTCACTGATTGTTCCTACGGAGACTCATGCCAGCCGAATCGGCGTCCACTTTCCCGGCACAAATCCAAGACCCGGCCCGGCAGCGCAGCCTGCAACTCCTCGGCATTCTCTGCGGTTTCACCGCCGGAGCATGGCTGGGCGCGGCAGAAGCGCCGACGAAGCTCGTTTCCATCGGCGTCTCCCCGATCGTGATTTCGCTCATCATGGTTGTCGGCGTTTTTCTTGCGCGTTGGAGCCTGCCCGCCCTGGTCCTGGGCACTTCCTCCGTGCGAGCCGACGTGCGCCGCGCGCCGCATCTCATCCTGTGGGCGCTGCTGGCGGGTTGCCTGTGGGCGGTGGCCAACACGCTCACCATTTTTGCCATCCGCGACATCGGCCTCAGCATTGCTTTCCCCCTGTGGAATTCCAACAGCCTCCTCGGCATTTTCTGGGGTTTCCTCTTTTTCAATGAGCTACGGCAAGCCGGCTGGCGCCGCTGGGCCGGCGTGCTTGGCGGAGCAATGGTCATGTGCGTGGGCGCCGCGATTCTCGCCATCGCTTCTGCCTCGCAAGGGCCTTCGGCGCACTCCCTAAACGGTGTATGGGCCGCTCTCGGCGCGGGCGTTCTTTGGGGCACGATGTATATCCCCTACCGCAAGGCCTATCTGACGGGTATGAACCCGCTCTCGTTCGTCACCTTTTTCACCTTCGGCGAACTCGGCATGATGAGCGCGCTCGCCTTCGGCTACATCGGCGTATCCCCGCTTTGGCTCGTGCTCGTCGAGGCACGCGGCGTCATCTTCTGGCTGATGCTCGGCGGGTTCATCTGGGTGATTGGCGACCTCTTCCAACAGTACGCCGCGAAGTATGTGGGCATCAGCCGCGGAATTCCTCTCTCCAACACCAACCAGCTCTGGGGGCTGCTGTGGGGGATTCTTGTTTTCGGTGAATTGCACGGCAAGAGCCACACCACTTATCTGGAAGTGATCGGTGGCTCCCTGCTAATGATGTTGGGCGTCGGCGCCATCGCTCTTGCTTCGGCCACCGGCAAGGAGCAGCAGCACTGGAAAGAAGCGGCGCAGCGCGAAGGCGAGCGCTACCGTGTCGCTGCCGACTACGTAGACGCGCGTTTCGAAGGCCGCCAGGCCGCCGGCGAATCGCTGCCAAGCCGCAGCGCGCTGGACTGGCTGCTTGTGGCCGCAGCCTCCGCCGTCCTTCTGGTCTTCGCGGCGATGGCCCGAGTCCCACAGTTTTCCTTTCGTTGGGGACCCGCGCTCGCCCTGACAGCCGCGCTCCTCTTGCTACTTTTGCTTTGCGGGCGGAAGCTTTGGCGCACCACGCGCTTTCACTGATAGACTTTCTTCTAAAAGCCATCTCATGAATGACCCCCGGGAGGGCACGGCTTCAGCCGTGCCGAGAAGCTGAGGAAATTCAGGGGTTTCAACCCCTGAGGTGCGCATGTTGGTCGCTCGAACTATTTATGGGATAGGCTCAACACAATGACGAATCTTCCGAATGTGGATGTAGTCGGTGTTGGACTCAACGCCACCGATACGCTCATTCCCGTTCCGCATTTTCCCGAGAGCGGCTCAAAAGTGGAAATTCATTCCGCGAATGCCATGCTCGGTGGGCAGGTCGCCTCAGCGGTAGCCGCATGCCAGCAGTGGGGCTTGCGCACGCGCTATGTTGGCAAGGTCGGCGAGGATCATGCCGCGGCGCTCCACCGCGCGGAATTCCAGCGTCTCGGCGTTGAAGCGCACCTTTTCACCGCGCCCGCGTGCACCAGCCAGCAGGCCTTCATTCTCGTCGATCATACCGGCGAACGCACCGTGCTCTGGAAGCGCGACCCCCGCCTGACCCTGCTGCCGGAAGAACTCGAGCGCGAATGGATTGTGAACGCGCGCGTTCTGCATCTCGACGGCCACGATACCGCCGCCGCCGCCCTCGCCGCCCAATGGGCCCGCGCCGCGGGAATCCCCGTCGTCGCCGATCTCGACGATCTCTACTCCGGCTTTGAAGCTCTCTTGCCCAACATCGATTTCCTGATTACCAGCCGCGATATCCCCGCTCGCCTCACCGGCGAACCCGATCTTCGCCTTTCGCTCCCGCAGGTCCATCGCCGCTACGCCTGCCGCCTCACTGCTGCCACTTTAGGGCACGAAGGAGTGCTTGCGTGGAATGGCGAGCGATTTCACTACGCGCCCGCTTATCGCATCGATGCGGTGGACACCACAGGTGCCGGCGACATCTTTCATGCAGGTTTCATTTACGGGTTTTTGCAAGGCTGGCCATTGCAGCGGCAATTGGAGTTCGCCTGCGCCGCCGCCGCTCTCAACTGCACTGCCGTCGGCGCCCGCGGTGGCATTCAGCCCGTGCAAGCCATCGAAGCTTTCATGGCCATGGCTGCGAAGCACCCCGCTACTTTCTAGCAGCTTGCCGAAAAAGAATGATTCCGTCATTCCGAACGGAGTCAGCGGAGTGAGGAATCTCTCTTTTCTTGGGTTTCCGCCGAAGAGGGATTCATCACACAAAAGACGTGCGATGCAAAATCGTACCTCGCTTCGCTCGGAATGACGGCACAACTTATGTCAGTACGCTGCTACGGCGTAATTTTTACCATGACCACTGAGTGCGGTCCCACGCTCGCCTTGAAACTGCCGGCGAACGAGCCCAGATCCTTGTGCGCCCACAGATCGCGCACTTTGGCCGAGAGGTGCCCCGGGTAAGCAAGTTCTTCCCAGGAAACGCTCACATCGCTTTCCGATTTTCCGCGATTGAACAGAATCACGGCGCGGCTGCCGTCGCTCAAAAGCTTTGCCCAGACCTCCAAGTCGCCATTCTTCCGGATGCGGTGCCCTTGGCGGCCCAGCTTATCCTGGTTCACGGCGATGACTTCCGTGTTCGTCAAAATCTCCTTGATCTCCGGAGTCATCGAGCGCACATCATTCCCGGAAATCAGCGGCGCGGCCAGCAAAGCCCAGAAGCTGAAATGCGCGCGATATTCGGTTGTGGTCATGCCGCCGTTGCCCACTTCCAGCATGTCCGGATCGTTCCAGTGGCCCGGGCCCGAGAATGTTTCCAGCCCCGCCTGCAGGTCCACGATGTTTACCATTCCCAGTTCGCAGCAAGACCCATCAGGCCACTTCCCCTTGCCTTCCCACTTATCGCTGATGTCGCCCGTGGTGCGCCAAAGGTTCCCAATCCCTTTGCCCCACAGCCATGGCTTGGCCGTGCCCCATTCGCACATGCTGAAGACGATTGGCCGGCCGGTCGCCATCAGGGCATGGCTCATCGTGGAGTACGCCTCTTCCGCGTTGCGCGTCTCCGTGCTGCACCAATCGTATTTTAGGTAGTCCACGCCCCAGCGCGCATATTGCAGCGCATCCTGATATTCGTGTCCCTGGCTCCCCGGGCGCCCGGCGCAGGTTTTTGTACCGGCATCCGAATACAATCCAAATTTGAGCCCCTTCGCGTGAATGTAATCGGCCAGCGCCTTTATTCCAGAAGGGAAGCGCTGTGCATCGGCGACGATATTGCCATTCTCATCGCGCTTGACCTGCCAGCAGTCATCAATCACCACGTACTGGTAGCCCGCATCCTTCATCCCGTTGGTTGCAATCGCATCCGCCACGGACTTGATCAAATCCTCGCTGACATTGCATTGAAACTTGTTCCAACTATTCCAGCCCATCGGCGGCGTCGCCGCCAGCGATTCATCGCGCATCTGCGCCAAGCAAAGCGTGGGCGACGCCACGCACAGTAACACACCCAGCAGAAATAAACCTCGAAATCCAGCAACGTACTTCATCGCATTACCTCCCATGATTGTTCAAGCAAATGATGAGCGAGGGCCCGGTTTGCTTGCCTCACGCAAGCGGCATGTGGCCTCACGAAACATAACGCCCCTCCCGCGCTAAGTAAAGTGAGATGCGGGGAGCCACCAGTTTCGCTGACAGCGTCAATCGGGCAGTGAGGCAATTCAGCTGGGGAGAATCCTGTTCGCATCCACAATCTGGCAGCACAGTAGTGTCCGATAAGGTGCTTGGGGGGCGGGCCGCTCCATTTAATGAGCAAGGGACGCGAGCGCTGTAGTTATAGACGATGCGCGAACCCTTAGCTACCTTAAGGTTCAGGTGGCACCCGCGGCGTTTTAACCTTGTCTTTGGCTTCCACATCAAACAGCAGATAATTCGTCAAAGTATGTTTGTGGTGGTGGCGGCGACCCCTCAGGTCAAAATACATCTCTCCCTGTGAGGGTAGCCAGAGTTCCACCGTAGAGGACTGAAAATGGACCGGCCCGTAGTCGACGATCAATTGCTCTCGATCCAAGCCCAGACCTGGGACAGGTTCACGCAGAGCCGTTTCCAGATGGAGGACGGTGTAGTCGTTTGCACCGACCCACATGCGACCCTTTACGGGAATGGGATAGTCTCTATTCTTGTGGTTCCACGAATGGATGCGTGAAGCAACGTCAGGCCGTTCCACAAAATGGAGCTGCCATGCTGGTTTGCCATTCCAGGTCCCGAGCCCCTCGCAGGTAAATTCAAAATCCTTTGAGAACACGGGATTAATGATCAGGAATCCCAGAAAAACCAGACCGTGTGTTTCGATCTCAGTTGGAAATGAGTTCTGCGATCCACGTGCGTTTCTGTCTTCCACGAAGTAGTAGGGCAGCGTCTTGGTGTGTTGAACAAAGATCAAATAGTTGAAATCCCGTGAGACCGGGTTCGTCCACACCCCGTTGGCGTCAAGGAATTGGTGCTCTATCCTTTCTGTGGCGGTGAACTTCTCCAGATCTTCCAACTGCTTGAGAATTCGCTGCTGCGTTTCCTGGAGAACATCTTCTAGCGAACAAGACACACCGGGCACGGTAGAGGGAGTTTTAGCATCGACGTCGGGGGGCGCCCAGGACGTTGCGAGTCTTGCGGCGACAGCCGCAACGGATTCTGCCTCCGGTGGCTTCGTAGAGTCCAACGGTGAGAGCGCCGATGCGGCAGTGGATTTATTTGCTTTTTCAGTCTTCTCCAAGTACTTTTTTGCTTCTGGAATAGCGTCATTTTTCGGGTAGTCTTTGATGAAAGCCCGCAGCGCTTGTTCTGCCTCGGAGTCCTTTCCTTCAATCATGAGGATCTTGGCGCCTAGAAACTTCATGGCAGCAGCCTTTTCCTGGTTTAGGCTGCCAGCACGCTCGGCCTCGACTTTAGCTTTTGACAATTCCCCGGTCCGTACCAAGGCGAGGGCCAACAGATAATGTGCTCGCCAGTTGCCAGAATCCGCCTCGACGGCGCTCTGGAGCGTCACGCTGGCGTCCTTATCCTCCTTCGCCTCTAACTGCATCTGACCGAGCATAAGCAGGCTGCGCTCATGTCTCGGATAAGTGGTAAGCACAGATTCGAACCGCTTCTTGGCGGCCGGCATGTCTTTAGCCGTGTACTCCAGCATGCCCATCAAGAACAAAATGTCAGGGCTGGAAGGGGCCATCTTGTGGGCTTTCTCGAGATGCTTTCGCGCTTCACCATATTTGTTTTGTCGTAACGCAACGAGACTCTTGTCCAATTCCCGCTGGACGCTCGGAGCCAGGGCCACGCCCTTCGCTGGAGTGGCGAGTATCGAGCTTCCCACGGGCTTCATGAAGACATATACAATTACTCTCACCCCTTTCATGCTGATCATGGTGTGCTCGGTGCCATTCTCGTATCCCACCGCCTCGACCTCAATGTCGTATTGCGCCGGCTCAAGCTGGAAATGGGCTGTACCGGCGGAGGTCTGGGCACTGCCCGTGGTGACATCTATTGTTTCTCCATGCCCCGGCCGCGTGACGCGCACAATGGCTTCTGCGGACAGCGGCTCTCCCGACTGCTCGCGAACGCAGACAAGCAAATCCTGCGCCGAGCTTGTCGTCGTCAGGAAGCCGAAGCTCACTAGAAAGAGCGCGAGCGCGTAATAGATTCGCACCTTCGGGTTGGATGACATAAATTCCGATTCAAAATCGCTTGCATGTGTCAAACAAGTCTTAAAGCAGCGACAAGCCAAATCGACGCCGGACTCTCTTTCCTTCAGAAGTTGGCTCTGCCTTCAGTACCCCTAGCATACGCCGTCTCATTCATCGGGCCCACAGAGCCATGCGCCCATTTCGGAGAATGGCCCACCAGGAACACTCGACAGGAGCGCGGGGCAGGGAATTCCTCATTCTATGCCTAAACCCCTGCCCCCAGTTTCACTCTCACCGATCGCTCCATCAAATGCAGGGCCAGCGCCTGGTTTGCCTGTGTCCACAAGAGCGGCGTGTGATCGTTGGGGACATATTCCCCATTCTTCAGGAAGTACAGTTCGGGGCAGCCTCCCGCGGGCGTCAATTGCCGCAACGAGCGGTTGAAATAGTGCACCTGCTTACGAAAACTCTCCGCGTCCGAAGGGCTCGCCAGAAATCGCACGCCGTAAATGATGGAGAGTTGCGGATCGAAAATGCACCACTGCGCTTCGCAACCCGGCTGCAGCAGCGCGTCCCGGTAGGCCATGCGCTCGCTGAAGTCGCTGCTCATCTGGCCCGGTGCGAACCATTGGCCGTAGTCCTGGCAAAAGTAGGAATCGCCGGCATAACGCTTGATGCCGATCTCGCCCTTCAGCCGCGCCTGCACCAGATTGATGATGGCATCTTGCGCCGCAAGCTCACGAACAAGGTGCAACGGGTAGATCAAGGAGAGCAAGGCGGAATCCGCGAGCCGCTCTGGGGGCGACTCAAACGGCATAGTGGCTTCAAGCCGCGCGCGCCCCTTGGCGATCAAATGGTCCAGCTTCGCCAGCGTGTCGGGAGCCGCGGAGACAGCGTCACCTTTCTTCTGCCGATCAGGAGAGCGCACGTACTCCCGCATTTCTTCCAGCCCCGCCACAACGGCGCCGACGCTGGAATTACGAATCGCACGCCCTTCCTCCCACGCCCCGCTATCCCGATCCTGCCAATACTCGATCGCTTCAAAGTAGCGGGGAAACAGCTCGTAGATTTCCCAATCCGCGGCAGTCAGCGGAAGCGCACCGAATTTCGCAAGCACGAAGCGCAACCACAGCGCCAATCCCAGCGCGTCGTTTTGCGCGTGCGGCCACTTTTCTGGAAGCTCGCCGAGCGCCTGTGCCGCGAACCGTATGTGCGGCCGGCGCTGCACATCGTCTTTCAGCTTGTGCGTGCCATCCTGAATGATCTCCAGGAAGCGCGGCCGCTGCTTGGCAAAGAATTGCGACAGGCCATGCATGCAGGCGATGGCCGGCGCAAGTTCGCCGCGCAAACAGAACGAATTCGCCACCAGCACATTGTCCCGCACCCACACGTTGTGATAACCGGAAACGCTATTCGCGCCAGGCGCCGCCGTTGCCGCGAACAACCCGTGCTCCACCGGCAGGATCGCATGCGTGCCGTGGGCTTCGAGCGTTTCCCGGATCTTCGCGAGGCTCTCCGGCGAATACTCCTCCGCAATCAAATATTGCAAGAGCCCGTCTTGGGGCATCGATGCCGCCTTCCTGCCTGCGAGGCATTCGGCATTCATCACCGAAAGGGAATTCTATCGCACCCGTGCTCATCCAGCGTCCTGAGTCAGAATAGCTTGCCTATTGCTGCAGCCTTTCATGTCATTCCGGGGGTCACGCGCTTCGCGGGACCCGAGGAATCTGCTTTTGTTCTCAACAATCAAGCTAAAAGCAGATTCCTCGCTTCGCTCGGAATGACAATTTAAACTTTCTGGCGAACTTGTGATTCAAGTCACCCAAAGATCCCCACCGGAAGTTTACACAGGGATGTATGCTCTATGGCGGCGGCGTCACGTGCGTCCAACAGGCTATTGCCGAGAACAAAACATCGACCCGCGGTGTCTGAAACATAGTAGTGGTTCCCGTCGTATCTTCAGGGCAGAGGCACGCTGCACGGGCTCGATACCTGCGCGCCTGCTGTTTCCCCGAGGAGCGCCGGGTCCATGAACATTGAGGCATCAGGACCGCGAGGGCTGGATCGCCGCAGGTCCCCGCGTTTTCCCTACCAGGTTCATCTCGAGATCGAATGGGGCTCCGCCCGGCTGAAAGCCCGCACGCGGGACATCAGCGCCAGTGGGATGTTCATCGAATCGGAAGATGTGCTTTGGGTAGGCGCGGGCTTCCGCGCGCGAATCGCCATCGAGCGGCCGTTGTGGCTGGATTGTTCGGTGAAGCGCGTCGAGCCCGGTCGTGGCATGGGCGTCACCTTCTCGCTTGCCGAAGAGCAGCACCAGCGGCATTTCCAGGAGCTGCTTGCCAAACTCGCGGCGGCATCCTAAAGCCGTATACTAAAGTTCATGACTCGTTGCCTGGATTGCGGTGCTGTGCGTACTTCAGATGAGTGTCCTGTTTGCGGATTGACCTCCGCCGCCGCGGAACTCGTCTTCCGCCGCCGCTTGCTGCTGCAAATGGCAATCTTCCTCGCCGGCTCGCTCCTCTTTCCTTATGTCAGCCAGATTTACGCTCCATTGGATCTGGACGCGATGCTGGTGTTCTTTGGCCTGCTCTTCTTCCTGGCGCTGACGCTGGCCGTATTCCTGGAGCGCCGCGCGCATGCGCGCCAGGAGATCGAGGTCCTGAAGCATCTGTTCACGGGATTAATTCCCATCCCTTTCATCCTGGTGACCGCGCTTTTCCTGAACGGCAGGCTGGATTCGCCGAAGGACGTGACCTATCACTCGGCCAGCGTTTACGGCCGTTACCAGATGAAGGGTGTTGTGCGGGGCACACGGCGGTTGTTCGTGAATTCGTGGCGCGAAGGGCACCGCTTCGAGCGCCTTGCGGTGGATTCGGACGATTTCGATCGCTTTCGTGACGGCGACAGGGTTGTCGTTGGCGTCGAGCCGGGAGCTTTAGGCATCCCTTGGTTTTACGGCATCTATCGCCAGTAAATCCCAATTGGCGAACGTTTGCTCTTCTTATCAATCACCTAAAAACTGTCATCCCGACCGGAGCGGCTTGGGCTGCTCGTAGTCTGGCACAGTCACTCCTCACTATGCTCTTGGGTCCGGGTGCCCCAGGCGCGGAGTGTGTGCCTGGGTCTTGGGGTTGGGTGCCCCAGGTTCGATTTTCTACCTGGGTCTTGGGTTTGCCTTTTCCCGCCTCGTCATTCCGATCGGAGCGGCCCGATTTTATTCTTCGCGCCGCCGTTCGGCGCGTCGGGCCGCGTAGTGGAGGTACGGTTTTCCATCGCACGTTTTTTGTGCGATGAATCCCTCCGCCGCCTTGAATTCCAAGCTCAGTAAATTGGCCGCCCGTTGACGTCGAACGGCAGTTGCAGCTCCAGAACGTGGCCGTCCTTGCCAAGACGGAAGCGCAGTCGTTGCATCCGGCCGACGTTGCGGTCCGTCCAATCGGGCGTGTGGATGGGTTTATCGGGGAGATCGGCGAAAGACCACGTAACGCTGTTTCCCTGGATGGTGAGTTTCTGCGGATCCAGATCGTAGACCTCTTCTTCCTCCACATCGATGAACAGGTAGCGCTTCCAGAGCCGCACCAGCAGCAGGCCCTTCTTCTCGCAATGGTAGATGTTCCAGGAATTGGGCGCTTCGTCGTTGAAGCGCACAATGGCGAATTCCAGAGGCTTCCAGGTGTATTTCCTGGCAGCTTCGTTTTGCGCGTGCGCAACGAAAGCCCATGAAAGACATATGGCAGCCAGAAAAGCAACGCGCCCCAGCCAGCGGCGGAGCGGGCTCATCTGCCGAAGCCGCAACAGCGCCACAGTGCGCCCCATTCCCACCGGCTGAAACCAATGTTGTGCGGAGATGCATGCCCGCGCGGGTGCGGTTTTCAATTCTGGAAACCTCGGATCGAGTTCATTCCAAAGTGTACGACAGGAAGGGAAGAAGTAGCGAGCGGAGCCGCGCCCCACAAAAGCGCATGAAGTGTAAGCGCCGCAGGCGCCCTGGCAATTTTCAGAGCCAGCCACCAGCATCCCTGGAGCGGAAAATCACTGCCCGGCTCCGGGCAAGCCAGCGGCACAGATGCGGGACCGGGAACTCTATATAATGCAAGTGGAACGTTGCGAGGCATAATTTGACGACAAAGATGTGGCGTGTGGTTGCGCGGGTCTTTCCGCGATGCAGCGTGATCTCTCAAGCGATCGCGTTCAACCTCTTTCTGGCATTTTTCCCAACCTTATTATTGGCGGTGTGGTTTGCGTCCAGTTGGATCGGCAGCAAAACCGCCTTGCTCGATACGATCCGTAATTTCACGGTGTTTCTGCCGCCGGGCAGCCAGGGGATCGTGACGGACATCCTTGCGCGTCGCGGACCCGATGTGTGGAAGTTTGCGCTCCTCGGCTGGGCGGGGACACTTGTTGGCGGGTCGCAGGTGATGAAGCTGTTGATGGATGGGATCCACTCGATTTACGGGGATGATGAGCGCCTCGGCTTTTTGCACCGCCAGTTTCGCGGACTGCTGCTTTTGTTGATCACGATTGCGCCAATCCTGGCGGCGGGAATCCTGGGAGTGTTTGGGCGGCCGCTGCGGAAATGGTTCACGCTGCAATTCGGCAGTAGGGTTCCAATCCACGGCTTGTGGCTGGTGTTTTTCCCGGCGGCGGCGATGGTACTGGCGATGCTGGCGTTGACGGTCATCTATTGGGTGGCGCGCCCGAAGGAGAAGAGTTTGCACCACGTGCTGCCCGGAGCCATGCTGGCGACACTGCTGTGGTGGTTTGTGAACGTGCTCTTTGGCGTCTATGTGCGGCGCGTGCCGTACAGCGTGGTTTATGGCGGATTGGCTGCGGTGATCGGTTTGCTCATCTGGATGCAAATCTCAACAGTCATTGTGTTTTTAGGTGCAGCTTGGAATGCAGAGCAGGCGGTGGGAAGAAAGCGGTAAAGAGGAAGAATGCGCCCACGGTTACACTGACGCAAATAGAGGAGCAGGGGTAGAAGTGAAACGCGTTGGAGTGGAATGCTATGCGGGGTATCGCGCGGACGAGCGGCCAGTGCGAGTGCGCCTGGGCGAGGAGACGCTGCTCGTGGCCGAAGTGGAAGATCGCTGGTACTCACCGGGCGAGACATTTTTTCGTGTGCGCGTGGCCAACGGAGACCGCTATGTGTTGCGGCATGTGGAAGCGCAAGACACTTGGAGCCTCGAGGCATTCCGCAGCGGCTCGAAATTAGCGACAAGGCAATCAATGCGCTGAAGCGTCACAGGACTGGGCAGAATGGCGCTTGGACAGCCACTAACGTGAGCGTATAGTCAAGAAGTCCCACCTCCACAAAACGACCTGAAAGGGACGACGGAGCTCAACGGATAGGCCGCCAGAAAGGGTTCGGGAAGCCATGAACTCCAAAGTGACCCAGCGGCAGACCCTGCACCTGTTGGTGCTCCTGGTGATTCTGACGATATCTGCCGCGTTCTCTCGTGCCCAGGACTCCTCGGGTGCAGCGGGCCAAAGCAACCCACCCGCAGAGAAAACGCAAGGCAATCCCACGGAAACGCAGAATGCCAAGGACAACGGCGAGGCGAAGCAGGAAGTGGCTATGCAGGACACGGGCGCGACGTTCAAACTGCGCGTAAACCTTGTGCAAGTGCACGTGATCGTGCGGGACTCCGCCGGCAAGCCAGTCGAGAATCTGCGCAAGGAAGATTTTCTCGTTTACGACAGCGGCAAACTGCAGGCGATTTCCACCTTCGGCATAGAGACGGCCAAGTCCCGTAAGGAACGTGCGGAGGCAGCCGCAAAAACCCAGACCGGCGAAGGGGAAACCGCTGGCGGGGGTTCCGTGATGCTGCCGGAACGATTTGTGGCGATGACCTTCGATGACATCCATCTCAAAATGGCGGACGCCGTCTCTGTGCGCGTGGCAGCGGGGCGGTTCGTGGATGCGATGACCCCGGGCGACCGGATAGGCATCTTCTCGACCTCGGGGCAATTGACGCAGGATTTCACCAGCGACAAAGAAGCGCTGAAGCAGAAGCTATTGGGGCTGATGCCGCGCGGCGCCATGGGCGGCCACATCAGCGATTGCCCCGACGTTTCGCACTATATGGCGGATCAGATTGAAAACAAGCACGACCCCCAGGCGCTCGCTGTCGTCATTCAGGAAACGCTGCAGTGCATGTTTGGCGGGGACCAGCGGATGCTCGGTGCCGCCCAGACGGCAGCGCAGTCTGCGGCAATGATGGCCCTGAATGCGGGGGATGCAGACAACAACTTCACTTACCGCCAATTGGAGGTCGTGCTGCGTGCCTTGGCTGCGAAACCCGGTGAGCGCGTCCTGCTGCTGGCGTCGCCGGGATTCCTGATTACCGAGGACCAACTGGATGCTCCAGGGATCGTGGACCGCGCCAACCGGGCCAACATTGTCATCAATGCGCTGGACGCGCGCGGGCTGTACGCACCCGAACCAGGGGGGGACATCTCGCAGCACAACTCGGACACTCCAGTAACGGCGGGATACAAGGCGACCTACCGCATTGCGGAACAGTCTGAAGAGCAGTTCGTTCTGATGGATATGGCTTATGGTACAGGCGGCACGTTCTTCCACAATTCCAACGATTTGGAGGGTGGGCTGAAACTGGCGGGTGGCGTACCGGAAGTTTCCTATGTGCTGGGTTATTCGCCACAGAATCAGAAGATTGACGGAAAGTACCACACCATCAAAGTAACTTTGGCGGGGAAACAGAAGTACGCCATCCAGGCGCGCCGCGGCTACTATGCCCCAAAGAAGCTGAACGATCCGCAAGAGACCGAAAAACAGGAAATTCAGGAAGCGCTCTTCTCGCAGGATGAGATTCACGATCTCCCGCTGAGTTTGCAGACCCAGTATTTCAAGACCGGCGATACGGACGCGCGGCTGAGTGTGGTCTCGCACCTGGAGCTCGCGGGGATGCGGTTTCGCAAGGCGGAAGGAAGGAATCTCGACAATCTGACGGTCGCGACGGCCGTTTTTGACGAGAACGGGAACTTCATTACCGGCGGCGAGAAGCTTGTGAAAATGCGCCTGTTCGATGCCACGCTTGAAAAGCTGCGCCGCACCGGGTTGACGGTCAAATCGAGCTTCCAGGTGAAGCCGGGCAGATATATGGTCCGCCAGGTGGTGCGGGATTCAGAAGGCGCGCAGATGGCGGCGCGCAATGGGACTGTGGTTATAGCGTACTGAGTCGGGAAGAGGCCTGAACGAGGGTGAGATGACTGATTTGTACTCATATCAACCTTGCCGCGCGTCTATCTTGGTAACGCCTCGCATGCTCGAAATCAGTGCAGCGCTCTGAAGGAGGGGGAGATGAGCTTCAATTCAGGAATCATCAACAGCAAGCGATTTTTCGCGGTGGCCCTGCTGGCGCTGGCCGTATGGGCGCTTGGCGCTCGCGCGCAAGCGCCGGATGCCGCCAAACCGGCGACACCGCCCGCGGCGGGAAATGAGCAGGTCGTGGCCACTGGCACTGTCATCCGCACGGAGTCGCGCATCGTCCTGGTGGACGCAGTGGTGACCGACAAGAAAGGGAAGTACGTCCCGGACCTGACGCAGCAGGATTTCAAAGTCTTCGAGGACAACAAAGAGCAGTCCATTTCTAGCTTTTCCTTTGGCTCAGATCCGACGGTGCAGGCCAAGGGGCAGCAGCATTACATGATTTTGTTCTTCGACAATTCCTCGATGCAGATGCCCGACCAAATCCAGGCGCGTGGTGCGGCGGCAAAGTTCATCGAAAAGAGCGCCGGGCCGGACCGCTTGATGGCCGTCATTGATTTTGGTGGATCCCTGGTCGTCAAGCAGAATTTCACGTCAAACGCGAAACTCCTCCAGGCGGCCGTATCGGGTGTGCACGCGCCCAACATTGAAACCAATGCGCAGAGCGATTCACAGCCCATGACGGTCGCTTCGGTCGGGATGCCGTCGGTGAGCAGCGCGGAATCGAGTTTTGGCGCGCGCAGCATGCTCGTTTCCATTCGCACCTTGGCTAAAAATCTGCGCGCGGTACCGGGCCGCAAAATGCTCATCCTGTTTTCCGCGGGCTTTCCGCTGGATCCCGAGCGCATGTCGGAGCTGACTGCCACGATTGACGCATGCAACAAGGCCAACATTGCGGTCTACTCGCTGGACGTGCGCGGACTGATTGCCGGCGTGCCGGGGGGAAGCGCGCAATTACAGCTACCTTCGGGCAAGCGGAGTGCTCACACGGCGGCGCTTAAAGATGGCAATCGAGTCATCCAGCCAAGGCTGGTGATGACCAGCTATAGTCTGGCCGCTGCCATGTATCCCCAGAAACCCGGCGGTGGCGGTGGCGGAACAGGTGGTGGCGGAGGGACCGGCGGTGGAGGGACTGGCGGTGGCGGCGGCAAGGGTGGAGGAACCGGTGGAGGTACCGGCGGCACGGGTGGAGGCACTGGTGGCGGTAAAGGCGGGGGAACCGGGGGAGGCACGGGCGGGACTGGAGGCGGCAAGGGCGGGGGAACCGGCACAGGCACTGGCGGTGGCAAAGGCGGCAGCGGAGGGGGAAGCACGGGGACTCCCTATTCCAATTACTACAACAACCCCAACAACCCGTTGAACCAGCCGCAGATCCTTGTGCCGAAGATGCCGGAAACTGGGGTGACCAATCAGCAGGTCCTGCTGGCGCTTGCGGAAGGCACCGGCGGATTTACCATCTACAACACCAATGACCTGCTGGGTGGGCTGGATCGCATCGCGCAGGAGGCCAACCAATTCTACGTGCTCGGTTATGTGCCGCAGTCGACTCCGGAGGGCAGTTGCCACACTCTCAAGGTGAAGCTGAACCGCGGCGGAATGGAGCTGAGGTCGCGTAGCGGATACTGCAACACGCGCCCCGTGAATCCGCTCGATGGCAAGCCTCTCGAGAAGCAAATGGAGGTTCAGGCGGCAGGATCGCAGCCCGGAGCTATTCACGGCTCGATGCAAGCGCCCTACTTTTACACGGCGCCCAACATTGCGCGCGTGAATCTCATCATGCAGATACCCGGCGACGCCTTGGTGTTCAACAAGGACAAAGGGAAATACCACGCGGTCGTCAATGTACTTGGAATCGCCTATAAACCGGATGGATCCACCGGGGCGCGGTTCAATGATGCTTTGAACCTCGACCTGGACAAAGACGAATGGAAGGAGTTCACGAAAGGGCCGTACCGCTACCAGAACCAGTTCGATGCCGCACCGGGAAGCTATAAGTTGACGGTCGTGCTGAGTTCCGGCGGCGATGCTTTCGGGAAATTCGAGGCCCCGCTGAAGATCGACCCTTACGACGGGAAGAAATTCACGCTCGGTGGCGTGGTCTTGTCCATCAACTTGCAGCCTCTGAATGCGGTCTCGACGGAAATGGACACTGCGCTGCTGGAAGACCGCACGCCGCTTATCGTCAAGGGCATGCAGGTGAACCCAGCGGCGGATTACCGCTTCAAGAAGACGGACAATGTGGTGCTGTACTCCGAAGTCTACGAACCGTTATTGAAGTCTGAGAATCCCCCAAGGGTGGGCGCGGGCTACAGCATCTTTGACAAGGCGACAAGCAAACAGGTGTTCTCCACGGGAGCCGTGCCCATGGAGGATTACATTCAGAAGGGCAATCCCGTGATTGCGTTTGGGATGAAAGTCCCGGTGAAGGATCTCCCGGCGGGCAATTACCGGCTGGTGTTGCAGGCCGTGGATGCCGCGCAAAACCAGGCGCCGCCGCGGGAAACGGAGTTTGTTCTGAGCGACTAGCAACCCGGGCCAATTTTCGCGGACACAAAGACTTGTTGGCGGCAACTTTCCGGCGTAAGCCGGGTTAAGCTGGGAGTGATGCTGTCCCGGAATCGCTCCATCTCCATTAAGCGCGGCGGGCTTGTGGACAGGTCTGGGCACGGCCCGGCCGCGGGCCTCGCCGTCACTCCCAAGTCCATTCTGGCGATGCTCCTCAGCATGGCTTGCCTATGCTCGCTCGTCATTGACCTGCCGGGCTTGGCGGCCAGCGCGCTCGCCAATGATAAACACCCCAAACAAGACCCTGTCTTGAAGGGCTTGCCGATCACAGAATTGAGTGCGGATGAAGCGATTCTGCACGCGCTGAACCGGCTTGCGTACGGGCCTCGCCCCGGCGACGTCGAGCGTGTCCGCCAAATGGGGCTGGCGAAGTGGATTGACCTGCAACTCAACCCGCAAGCGTTGGACGACAGCGCCATGGAGGCACGCCTAAGGGCCTATCCGACTCTGCAGATGTCCAGTACGCAATTGCTGGCCGAATACCCCAATCCGAAACAGGCTGCGAACCAGGCCGCGAAGCAGGCGGGAGTCGCCAAAGAAGACACCAAGCAACAGGCCCTGCAGAAGGAAGCCGATGCCGGTGTCAACGCGATGTTGCAGGACATGCCGGCGAGCGATTCCGCCATGAAAGGCGAAGCCGGCGCTGGCGGCAGCGAGAACACCGCTTCTGCGGATTCGCCTTCGCCCATGAAGTTGAATCCGGCCGCGACGGCCGCCGACAAAAAAGATGTCCTGGGAGTTGACCCCAACGCCGTGCCGCGCGCGATCGCCGATGACAGCAATAAGCCGCAGCGCGTCGTGCAAGAGCTGGCCATGGCCAAGGTGACCCGGGCGATCTACAGCGAACGCCAGCTCCAGCAAGTGATGGACGACTTCTGGTTCAACCACTTCAACGTGTTCGCGGGCAAGGGTGAAGACAAGTGGTACCTCACCTCTTACGAACGCGACGTCATCCAGCCGCGCGCCCTCGGCAAGTTCAAGGACCTGGTTACGGAAACGGCCAAGAGCCCGGCAATGCTCTTCTATCTGGACAATTTTCTGAGCGCCGATCCCCGCGTCGCGGCGCGCCAGGCCGCGCAACGCGCCATGCGCCAGCAGATGCGTCGCGGGCCGTATGGCGGCTTGGGACGCCCGCTTCCCACACCGGGGCAGGGAGCCACCAAGAAGAAACAGGAGCGCGGGCTCAACGAAAATTACGGCCGGGAATTGATGGAACTCCACACGCTGGGTGTGGACGGCGGCTACACGCAACAGGACGTGACGGAAGTGGCGCGCTGCTTCACCGGCTGGACAATTGAAAAGCCGCGCGAGAATCCCCGCTTCAAGTTTGACGAAAAAGTGCACGACCCCGATCCCAAGCGCGTGCTGGGCAAAAAGATTCACGCGGGCGGCATGAAGGATGGCGAGCAGGTGATCGACCTGCTGGTGAAAAATCCCAACACCGCGAAATTCATTTCCACGAAGCTGGCGCGGCGATTTGTGTCAGACGCGCCGCCACCCGCGCTGGTCCAGCGCATGGCCAAGACCTTTCAGAAGAGCGACGGGGACATCCGCGAAGTTCTGCATACGATGATCTATTCGCCGGAGTTCTGGTCGCGCGAAGCGTATCGCGCAAAAGTGAAGATGCCCTTTGAGTTGGTGGTCTCGTCTGTGCGTGCGCTGGGAACCGATGTGGATACACCTTTGCCCCTCGTGCAGTGGGTGGGCCGCATCGGCGAGCCTCTCTATCAATGCCAGCCGCCAACTGGCTATTCGGACAAAGCGGAAGCCTGGGTGAACACCGGAGCATTGCTGAACCGCCTGAATTTTTCGCTGGCTCTGGCGGGAAACAAAGTGCGCGGCTCGCGCAGCGATGTTACCGCGCTGCTCGGGAGCGATTCGAGCGCCGACGCCAAAGCGGCTCTCGACAGGGCCGTGGCCGTGTTCTTGGGCGGGCAGGCCGCTTCCGGAACCGTCGAGACGTTGCAAAAGCAGCTCGACAATCCGCAGGTCGTGCAGGCCAAGCTGGACGACCCCGTGAAGCAGGTGGATTTGGGCGTAGTAACGGGATTAGTGCTAGGCGCTCCCGAATTTCAGCGCAGGTAATTATGGAGTTCTCATGAGCAATGCGTGTTGCGAAGGGGTGCGGCCGGCGAAATTCTCGCGCCGCTATTTCATGAAGCAGGGCGGCATCGCTCTCGTCGGCTTGAGCACGGTTCCGGCCTTCTTGCAGCGCGCCATCGCCGCAACTCCGGGGGCAGGGAAGAAGCAGCTCGTTGTCCTGTTCCAACGCGGCGCTGCCGACGGCCTGAACATTGTGGTCCCCTTCGGCGAACCCAACTACTACCGCCTGCGCCCATCCATCGCGATTCCGCAGCCGCACCGCGGAGGCCTTGATGCCGCGCTCGACCTCGACGGATTCTTTGGCCTGCACCCAAGCCTCGCCCCGCTCGTGCCCCTTTTCCAGCAAAACCAATTGGCGATTGTGCACGCTGCCGGGTCTCCGGATACCACGCGTTCGCACTTTGATGCTCAGGACTACATGGAGTCCGGCACACCCGGCGTGAAAGCCACCGAGGACGGCTGGCTCGACCGCGCGCTCGGCACGATCCCGGAGGAAAACGCTTCGCCGTTTCGCGCCGTGGCCATGGGCCCCAATTTGCCACGCATGTTGCAGGGCGGCACCGGAGCAATGGCAATTCCCGATTTGCGACAGTTCAAGGTGCAGGCGCAATCCCCGGCAATGGCGAATGTCGCGCAGGGCGGCTTTGAGGCCATGTATGCGCAGACCGTGGATCACGCCCTTCACGGCACCGGTGCGGAAACCTTTGAAGCCATCGACATGCTCCGCAAGATCGACATCACTAGATTTCCGCCGGAGAACGGCGCCGATTATCCCAAGGGCCAAGTGGGACAGAAGTTGCAACAGATTGCCGTAATGCTCAAGGCCGACATCGGCGTTGAAGCGCTCTTCGTGGATTGCGGCGGTTGGGACAATCACGTGAATGAAGGCGGCGCGCAAGGCCAGTTGGCCAACCTGCTCAGGGAACTCGGCCAATCGCTGGCCGCGTTCCATCAGGACATGGGCGATCGCATGGCGGATATTGTCGTCGTCACCATGAGCGAATTCGGCCGCACTGCAAAAGAAAATGGCAATCGCGGCACGGACCACGGCCATGCGAATTGCATGTTCGTCCTCGGCGGCGACATTAAGGGCGGCCGCGTCTATGGCCGCTGGCCCGGGCTCGAAGACCACCAATTAAACGAAGGGCGCGATCTGGTGCTCACCACGGATTTCCGTACGGTAGTCGGCGAGATTCTCGCGAAACATCTGGGCGTGCGCGACCTGAACGGCGTTTTCCCCAGCTACGACAACAATCCGCGCAAGTTTGCCGGTCTGATCAAGACTTACTGAGACTCGCAGAACATAGAAACATAATTCATATTGTCATCCCGAGCATAGCGAGGGATCTGCTTTTGCCTGAACGCAAGATACAGCAGATTCCTCGCTTCGCAGACTCCGCTCGGAATGACAACATACTCTCGTTGAGTGTTTTCCCGATGCTCGTGGGATGTCACTATAAACTGCGACGCTCAGTAGTCCTCTGCGTTGGCCAAAGATTTAATCACGCTGGACAGCTCCACCACCTCGATGTCTTCTGGGCACTCGGGCCAATTGTGCCGCCAACAGACAATTGCATCGCAACCGCTTGCAGGGTGGCCGTGGTCGCGGAAATTCCTGCTCTCAAATTCAAATTCGATGTCCACGCGCTTCCAACGTCCCGGACCGATCCGGCGCTTGGCCTCGCAATCGGGGAACCCCGTTTGCATAGCCTCAACCATGTAGCCGAGCTCCCTGGCAAGCATTCCGAACAGGAATATCACGCCCTGCTCGTTGACCGGCTCGTGGCGCAGCCCGCGGAAGTCCATGGGGTCCCCATAGGTGGGACGCGCGCGTAACTGCGCGCGCTGTGCTCCGTTCGGCCGCGTCGAGGAACGCGGATCTTGGTTCGCTGGGGCCTCCTCCTTTCGTTTGGAAACCGGCAGAAGCGCCACGACACCCGCCCATTCGCGCTTGCCTTTGGCAAAATCGCGAAAGGCCTGTGGCACGGAGGACCAGCCGCCGAACCGTTTTTCCAGGGTGCGCGGCTCATATTTTCCCTCGAGCAGATACCCGCGCCGCGAAGGCACCGCTCGCTTCTTCCGCACCGTTTCGCCCCAGTCTTTCAGGAGTTCACTATCCTGGAGCGTTACCCTTAGCCTGCGCGGTTCGAGGCCCGCTGCCCTGACGGCGTCATTCCATTTGGGAAAGAATTTCGCGACCGCATACTTCGTGATTTCTGCGCGCCCGAAGAATTCCGCGTGCGATGGCGTGCGCCCAAGCTGCCGCGCAATGGCGCGTATCGAACCTAAGATCTGCTTCTTGTCTAACACTGGTTCTCAACTTTGGAGTGCGGCGGCTCGCCGCCGCTTTTCTTTTCATTCGCGCTGTCAAGACACGCCTGAAGCGTGCGCACAAGAAGCTCACGGGACTGGAAGCCATCCGGCTCTGTTGACATCCTCCCGAGAATCACGCGGTCGGACGAAGAATCCTGGGGCGCCTTGCGAGAAAGCGCCGGAGGCGCGCCACAAGTTAGCCCAGCCCGTAAGGGCTGGGTGCGCGTCCAGCACGAACCTCAGCGCCGTAGGTGCGGTACTCCCACGCGCACGCCACCCCCAAAGTCTGTCCTTTTGCGAGGATGCCAACAGAGCCAAGCCATCTCACAAATGGCTCCCAGGAGGGCACGGCCTCACAGCTTGCGGAAAAAAGGACCACCCCGTCATTCCGAACGGAGTCTGCGGAGTGAGGTACGGTTTTCCATCGCACGTTTTTTGTGCGATGAATCTCTCTTTTCTTGGGTTTCCGCCAAAGATAGATTCCTCGCTTCGCCCGGAATCACGAACTGAGCGAGTTTTTCCGTAGCCTGTTCAGCCGTGCCGAAAAGCCCCGCGAATTTAGGGGTATTAAGCCCTGGGGAGTGCGGGCCGACCGCGTGAAGCATTCATAAGACTGGATTTAGGCTGATTTTCTCGCGAGCGGTGGACGAACCACACAAATTGCCTTGCCAACACCAGCCTAACGAAGGAATGTCTTCTGGCAGTGAGCTGGGAAACCGCTAAGCGAGGATCGCTGCCCCTAAAATGAAAAAAGCGGGAGATCAATCTCCCGCTGTCTGCCACTATGCAATTCTCTACGTGCACTACTATACAACAACTGCCGCGCCTCCGTCAAGCAAAACTTTCAAGCGCAACTTCGGTACGGCAACCGCGGCATGGACCACGGCCACGCGAATTGCATGTTCGTGCTGGGCGGCGAGGTCAAGGGCGGCCATGTGTACGGCCAATGGCTGGGGCTTGAAGACCAATCAAATGGAGGGCGCGATCTGGCTCTGACGACGAATTGTCGCTCCGCCGTCGGTGAAATATTGATGAAGCACCTCGGCGTGCGGGACCTAACCGGCGTATTCCCGGCTTCGACAACAACCTACACAAAGGCGGTAATATACTTGGCTAACCAAATTTATGGAAATAGGGCCACTAATGCCGTTCTGATCGTATTGAACGAAGCGTGCCCAAGGTCAATTGGACAATGGCCCTCTTCAAGTAAATTCGCAAGACTGATACCCGGCTTTTTGGGATAGGCACTGGCAATTAAGGCCCTCAATCGAAGGGTGGCGTCTTTTGTCACGCCTCGCTTCGGATCATTCATGCATATGCAAAAGTCATTCACGCATTGAAGTCTTTCAGGGAATCTTTGCTCAAAACTTGGGAGCAGCAGAGTATCAAGGCTGCCCCTTACCCCGACAGCGGGAACAAGCGCAATCGCTATATCAGGAGAACCTGCCAGCGTGACAATCGTATTGGCGGCAACTGGAACGGGGTATGGTTTTGCTGGGTTCCGAGCATTAGCCTTGTCGATTTGGCCACACGCCTCTATAAACGCTCCTGCTGGATCATTGTCGGCGTCTACGAGAACTACAACCCGACTGATATTGGGGAATTCCGCCTGTAAAGCGACAAGCACATTACCTATAGCAGTCTTGCCAAGGCCACCGTTTGGATCATCCTTCTTGGGGCACCGCACATCGACATTCTTTCCGCTGCTTTTTAGCAATCGGGAGAAGAATACCTCGTCTGCTTTACCTTCGCAAACGAGTTGGTAAGAAGCGAACGTTGGCATCTATCTAGCTCCAAGAATTTAATCCAACCTGATCTCAATATCCTGATTTATCGCCTCGATAGAAGAAACCCCTTCGATCTGCCTCAAGCCACACTCCCCGTTATGAAACTTTGTTTTTAGCATCGACAAATCGGTTTCCCGATCTTTCAAGGCGGAAGCGATTGCCTTTAGGTATTCCTTGCTGTGTGTGGATGCAAACAACTGAACTCTATACTCGTCGCAAAATTCCACGATGGCCTTAAACGCCTTTTCGTAGTCTAGAAAATAAAAACCGTTTTCGGCTTCGTCCAAGAGTACAACGCCCCCCGGATTCAGGCTTATCCACAACAGAACACTCGCCAGTCGATTGACCCCGGATGAATAAACCGCCAGTGGAATAGCTTGTTTGAGTCCTTTCAGGTACGCCCAAATCATCTGCTGGCCAGCAATACTCTCCGAAGTCAAATCCCTAATGTCGGAGTAGATTCTTTTTATAGTGTTTACAATCTTCTCCTTCTTGCCCTCAACGTTTTGCAGGGACAGCCGTTCTGCTGTTTCCCTTGCACTGATTGCAAGAGAGGAGGCAAGAAATACGGCGGGAAATGGCTCGGGCGGATTGGCTACCACAATCTGCCCACCAGGGGCGATTTGCAGGGGACACACGTATTCGGTCTCTCCCACTTTCCAACGAAACTCTAAGGGATGGAGACCGGAAGTTACTGGTTGGGGCTTTTGCAGATTGAGAGTTGCTTGCGACGATCCGCTGTAGCAAATATTCAGAGATCGCGCCCCTAACCCAGAATCAAAAATTTGTATTAAAGCACCCGATTCAATGGACGGATCATAAAAAATGTCGCTGAAAAAACTTTCGTAAGAGCGGCGATCCGAAACCATCATAGCCTGCTCTGCCATTCCACGAAATGCACGCATCCGAAAATAGATTTCGGGACTTAGCCCGCCTTGAATCCAGAGGGCCTCCAAAAACGCGGTTTTGCCGGTACCGCTCTCTCCTATCAGGATATTAAAGCGAGGCAAGTTGGACAGCGCCAGTTGTCTGAAACCACGAAAGTTCGCAATCTCGAGAGATTGAATCATTAGATAGTCCTCAGGTACAGCGAATTGGGGCAGTTGACTTTTTATTTGATTCTGCTCCCTGTCCTTCAAAACGCAAGCGGAAAATCTTTTACACTAGCCCGCGAATCCAGATGTTGCGAAAGCGCACAGGGTCGCCGTGGTCCTGTAGCGCCAGCGGAGCCTTGTCTGGGCCAGGCTCGTATGTGGGGACATCCCCGATGGCGGTCCGGCCTCTGATTTCGACGTTGTCCTGCACCAGCACGCCGTCGTGAAACACCGTAACGCGCGCGGGCCGCAGCAGCTTGCCGGACGCATCGAAACGCGGGCCGTGGAACACGATGTCATAACTCTGCCATTGCCCCGGCGGCCGCGAAGCATTCACCAGCGGAGGATACTGGCCATAGACGGCAGCGGCCTGCCCGTCGGCGTAGGTTTTGTTCTCATAGGAATCCAGCACCTGAATTTCGTACAGGCCCATCAGGAAGACGCCGCTGTTGCCGCGTCCCTGATCTTCGCCTTTGGGCGGTGACGGTTCCGCAAATTCGACGTGCAACTGGCAATCACCGAAT
>Ga0209517_10000160_pt1 | contig 119156 bp, 102 predicted proteins | sample PeaSoiMetSII2010_FD_187695 | JGI IMG/M metagenome (GOLD analysis project Ga0209517, IMG submission 187695) | Peat soil microbial communities from Weissenstadt, Germany - SII-2010 (SPAdes) (version 2) | ecosystem: Environmental > Terrestrial > Soil > Wetlands > Peat | place: Germany...
GTGTGGGATGTGCGGACCGGCTTGCCGTTGAACGAGCCTATGAAGCATGGCGGCCCTGTGTGGTCAGCCCGATTCAGCCCGGACGGCAAGCGCATCGCCACGGCTTCGGAAGACAACACCGCGCGGGTGTGGGATACCCTGGGCAGTCCGCCCTTGCGCCAGACCTATAGGCATCAGCGCTTCATCAGGTCGGCACAGTTCAGTCCGGATGGCCGAAAAATCGTCACGGCCTCGTATGACAAAACGGCGCGGGTGTGGGATGCGTTGAACGGGACGCCGGTGACTGAGCCCCTGCCACATGGCGACGAGGTGGAGGCAGCCTGCTTCAGCCCGGACGGCAAGCGAGTTGTTACCGCCTCGGCCGACCACACTGCCTGCGTATGGGATGCGCAGACTGGTCGAAAACTGGCCAACCTGAAACATGACGACCGCGTGTGCGCTGCGGAATTCAGTCCTGATGGGAGGCGGGTCGCTACGGCCTCAGGGGACCGCACGGCCCGCATCTGGGATGCGAGCAGCGGTCAGCCCTTGACTGAGCCTTTGAAACACGGTGCGCTGGTTGGGGCGATCCAATTCAGCCCGGACGGCGAGCGGATCGCCACCGCCTCGGATGATCACACGGCCCGTATCTGGGATGTTCGGAGTGGCCGGCCGACGATCGCACTATTAAAGCATGATCACCGGGTATTGTCAGTGAACTTCAGCCCGGACGGCAGGCGGATCGTCACGGCCTCCTGCGACCACACGGCGCGGGTTTGGGATGCGCAGAACGGCCTGCCGCTCACAGGGCCACTGAAACATGTTGACGCGGTGGAATCGGCGGAATTCAGCCCCGATGGGAAGCGAGTGGTCACGGCCTCGTGGGACCATACGGCGCGGATGTGGGATGCCCAAAGCGGCTTGCCGCTCACCCCGCCCATGAAACATGGCGAAACGCTTCACTCGGCGCGATTCAGCCCGGACGGGAAGCGAATCGTCACGGCCTCGGATGACAAAACCGCACGAGTTTGGGATGCGGAGACTGGCCTGCCCTTGACAGAACCACTGGCACACCGCGGGGACGTGTGGGGGGCGCAATTCAGTCCGGGGGGCAACCAGATAGTCACGGCTTCGGTTGACGGCACGGCGTGCGTGTGGGATGTGGCTCCTATTCGGGCAAGGTGCCCCGATTGGTTGCTTCCTTTGGCCGAAGCGATTTCCGGCCACATCCTCGACAAACGAGGCCTTATGGAAGAAACCAAACTCAACCGCGCTGAAGTCCTCAACCAGCTTCGGCAGAAATTGCAGACCGAACCGGACGATGATGACTGGGTGGCATGGGGACGCTGGTTTCTGGCCGAGCCCGCCGCGCGCACCATTTCCCCATTTTCCAAATGCACGGTTCGCGAATTCATTGAGAGTCGGATCAATGAGCAGACCATGGAATCGCTTGATGAAGCGGAGCGGCTGGCCGCTGGCAACACTGGACTTTTGGCGAGGATCTCAGCGGCGCGCGGAAAGCTCGAGCCAGCCAGCCAGTCTCTGGCGCTGCTGCGCCAAGCCGGCTTTGCGTCGATCCCTCCTCGAGCCACCAACGCAAGCCCGAACCTGATTGATCTCTCTGCACATTACAACGCGGGGTTGACCGAAACCTGGCACTCCGGCAGCCGCAACAACAGCCTTGTCAACCTCCCCAGCGGCGTGCAGACCTTGGCCGGGGTCGCCTTCGACCTCCGGGGCCTCATCCAACTCCGCGGCGAATCCGCCACCGAGAGCCGCTTCCGGGAGCAGGTCGCCGGGATTCCAGTGGACCGCGAGTGCCGCGAAATTCACTTTCTGCACGCGACGCAAAGGTCGGTCTCTCAAGGGACACAGATCGGCCATTATGTGGTCCACTATGCGAACGAGTCCGAAATCAGCCTGCCCATCATCTACGGCCAAAATGTTCGCGATTGGTACACCAAATCAGGCGAGCCAGCCGCTCCCGCGGGTCTCGCGACGGCTTGGACTGGTTCCAACGCTCAAAGTGACGCGGTTGGCGGCTCCATCCGGCTATTTACGTGGACCTGGAAAAACCCCTTCCCAAATCTGGTGGTCCGCAGTCTCGATTTCGTCTCCGAAAAAACCCCGTGCGCGCCGTTCCTGGTGGCGATCACGGTCGAGTGAGCGATCTTTCTAAAAATCCAGACCCGCACGAGTGAACTGGCATCGATGGCGGCCTTTCATCAGACCAAAATCGAGGTCTAATCCCCGAACTCCAAGCCCTTTTTCGCCTCGTTCCACGGGATCAATCGTTTCCCCCGGTTGCGGAGGATCGCGTCGTTCAACTCCCGGAGGTCTTCGAGGTCTTCGACACGTTGGCGCAACCGATTCAGTTCGTCATAGACAGCGCGGATGGTAATCCTTTGCCCGGACCGCTTCTTAGGTTCCGTGGTGAGAACATTACTCATAAGCTTTGTCGGAAATTGCCAACGAATATCGAATGGTCGCCACGCAGCGGAAGGATAAGCCGGATGCTTCGAAAGACAAGCTGGTTAACGGCATGAAAGCCCGCGCTGGCCGCCTTTGACGCCGACCCGGTTCCGGGGCGCAAAGCGCGGATTGGTTCGGGAGGACTCTCTCCTTGGGGAGAAGGCCGAGATGGGTTGGGTGCCCTCACCCAGCGTCCGAAGCGGCATTCCCAGCCCAACTGCAACTTTCTAAAAATAGTTCCCCCCTTTTCGCCCCCAAATCTCGCATTGTCCTTGGGTGAGCAAATGCGCTGCCCAATGGAAACGCTATGAAAACTCAAATCAGTCGCCAACTCGCGGCCCTGGCCCTCTGCCTGGCCGCCCCATTCGCCGCCCGGGCCGGCACGCCACCCGTGGTGACCAACGTCGTCGTCACCGCCGTCAGCGGCTCGGGCGCCAACACGATAGTGACCGTCAGCTATGACATCAGCGACGCAAACTTCACCAACGTCAACGTCTTCATGCTCGTCTCCCAGGATTCGGGGGCCACCTGGACCGTCCCGGCCACCCAGTTCGGCGCCGTTTATAACGATTACGGTACGAACGTCGGCGTGACCACGAATCCGACAACCAAGTCCTTCGTATGGTTCGCCGGCATTGATTGGGACGGCAATTACACCGCCAACTGCCGGGTCCGGGTGCTGGCAAATAACGTTGGCTTGGTGCTCATTCCCCCCGGCAGCTACCTGAGGGGCAACGGGCTTGCAGCCAACGACGGCGTGAATCCGGATGGGAGCCCTGGCACCCTCTCGTATGATGGCGACATCACAGACGCGCCAACGAATTCCGTCTATGTCAGCACCTTTTACATAGACAGCACCTTGGTCACGGGCGGCAAGTGGAATCTGGTGGTGGGAGGCTATGCTTCGAGCCATGGATACGCTTTCGACAATGTCGGCTCGTTCACAGCGAGCTCTCACCCCGTGCAGACGATCAACTGGCTGGATGCCGTGAAGTGGTGCAACGCGCGGTCCGAGATGGAGGGGATCACGCCGGTTTATTACACCGACGGCGGGTACGGGACCGTCCTTAAGACCGGCGCGGCGGCATCCACCACACCGTACTGGAAGCCGGGTGCCAACGGCTACCGGCTGCCCACCGAGGCGGAGTGGGAAAAGGCCGCGCGCGGCGGCGCGGCTGGCCACCGCTTCCCGTGGTCGAATGTTGACACCATCAATTGGAGTCAAGCGAATTATACTGTTGTCAAGTATTTAGTATCGTCCTTCGCTGACTGTTTAAATGTGGTCCCGTTTGACCTGCAAGCCTGCAACTGTGGTTGCAATACGCCCTTTTGTTATTGCAGCTTCGGGAGCGACAGCGCCGTCGGTTCATTCGCACCGAACGGCTACAACCTCTACGACATGGCCGGCAATGTGGATCAATGGTGCTGGGATTGGTATAGCCCCAGTTACTACGCATCGGGTCAGACTGATCCTCAAGGTCCGTCAACCGCTCAGAGCAATCGCGTGTTGCGGGGCGGCTCATGGCTCGACAACGCCGACAACGCGCGGTGTGCGAATCGCAACAACAACACACCGGCGAACACCAACAACAACATCGGTTTTCGTTGTGTGAGGGGGGTGCCGTGAGCAGGGGATCGGAGATTGGGGATGGCAGGTGGCACAGGGGAAATGGATGGGTGGATTGATGAGAACGCGAAGATTGAAGATTGGAGGAGGAGGATGGACAGGACTTTCGGGGCTTGCGAAAGGCACCCAAGCTCCGGTGGCTCACTCAGCCGGCAGTTCAGCGAGCATCTTCTCGACCTCCGCCTTCAACTGTGGGACATGCTTCTCAACCGTCTGCCAGACAATGCTCTGGTTAATGCGAAAATAATCATGCACCGGGATATTCCTCATGCCGGCGATCTCTCGCCCCGGAACGGCTGGGTATTTCTGCTTGAGAACCGGGTCGAGACCGCGCACCGCCTCGCCGATAATCATCAGATGATGCACCATCCAGACCTGCACGAGCGAACTGGCATCGAAGGCGGCCTTCCCCTTGACCTGCTCTGCCTCGATTTGGGCAATGGCGTCCAGAATGTCCTGAAGGCGGTCGCCGAACCGCCTCATAATGGCACGGCCTCCCGCAGGACGCGCTCGCGCAGGCGAGGCTTGAGTCCGTCCTCCGTTACCAGGTCCACGCGGCACCCCAGCAGATCCTGCAGGTCTTCGAGCAGACCGCCCAAGTCGAACAATGAGCAACCCGGGCGGGGAGTCACGAGAAGGTCCAAGTCGCTCGCCTCGGTGTTGTCCCCGCGCGCCACCGAGCCGAAGACGCGCACTTTGCCGGTACGGTACCGCTCCGCCAGGCGGAGGATTTCCGTCCGGCGCTCGTTCAGAATACGTAAGGTCAACATATCAAACTCGCATACAGTACAGAATGTGGGCCGGCCACGCAACTTTCGACCGGCTCACGGCGTGAAAAGGGCGCACTGCACCGATTTCCTCCTTCTCCTGCTGTTGCTTTGCACTGCAATGGGGGCTTACGCGCAGATCGGCGGCGCGTCGTACGCCGATTCCGTGGATTTCATCCTGAACACGACCGAACTCTCGCCCATCGTCGGGGGCGCGTCGTTCGCCGACTCGGCGGACTTCACTTTGAACACCACGGGTCTGTCGGCAATCGCGGGGGGAGCATCGTACGCGGATTCCGCTGACTTCACCTTGAACACGACGGGACTGTCGGCAGTGATCGGGGGTGCCGCTTATGCCGATTCCGCCGATTTCACGCTGTCAACCATCCCCCCTCCCTACCCGCAGGCCATCTACCTCAATTACAGCTTTACGAACTTCGCGGGCCTGCCGGGCACGTTTGGCGTCGATGACGGCACCGACGCCGGGGCGCGGTTTTACGAACCCGATGGCGTGGCCATGGACGGCGCGGGCAACCTCTATGTGGCGGATTCCCGCAACCACACCATTCGCAAAATCACCCCCGCCGGCGTCGTGACCACGATCGCGGGCAGCCCCGGCCAGCCAGGCAGCGCGGACGGCACCAACGGCGGGGCGCGCTTCAATTTTCCCCGCAGCGTGGCGGTGGACGCCGCCACCAACGTCTATGTGGCGGACACAGGGAATTCGACCATTCGCAAGGTCGCTCCCGTCGGCGGCAATTGGGTGGTGACAACGCTGGCGGGCGTGCCGGGGTTGGTCGGCACCAACAACGGCTTCGGCAGCGCGGCGCGATTCAATTTACCCTACGGCGTGGCGGTGGATCCCCCAACCAATAACCTGCCCATGCCGTTGATCGCCGGCGGACGGGCGGTCTATGTGGCCGATACCGGCAACAACCTGATTCGCCGGCTCACGCCCATCGGACCGAACTATGTGGTGACGACGATGGCGGGGGATCCGCAACCCGGCTTCACGAACGCCCTAGGCAGCCTCGCGCGGTTCTGGGCGCCCACCGGCGTGGCGGCGGACGGGGCGGGCAACCTCTATATCGCCGATAAAGGCAACTATATGATTCGCAAGCTGACTCCCTTGCTTGTGGTGACGACGCTCGCCGGCACCAACACGCAATTTGGCGGCGCTGATGGCCCCGTCAGCACGGCGCTGTTTGAGTCCCCCTTCGGTGTCGCGCTGGACGGCGCGACCAATGTGTTCGTGACCGATGCGAGTGGCGAGACGGTTCGGAGGATCAGCGCCGACGGCCAGGTGCGGACGCTGGGGGGCAACTTCGGGCTGAGCGGCAGCGCGGATGGCGTGGGATTCGCCGCCCAGTTCAATTCTCCCACCGGCATCGCCGTGGACGGCACAGGCAACCTGTACGTGGCCGATCTGGCCAACTACCGCATCACCAAGGGTACGCCGCCCGCAGCCACCCAGCCAACGCCTGCCAGGTTGATTGGTCCATCGTACACGCCGGCCGGCGGCTTCCAGTTCAGCGTGACCGGCCAGAGCGGAGGCCACTACATCGTGCAAGCGGCGACCAGCCTGACTGCCGGCAGTTGGCAGAACCTGGTCACGAACGTCGTACCTTTCACTTTTGCGGACACCAACGCGAGCGCATTTCCCGAGCGCTTTTATCGCGTCGTCTTCCTGCCGTGAGCGTTTGACGCGTGCGGGCACGCGGCCTACAGCCAATGAGCCGCAGCCGTTCCAGGCCGGGTGCGCTCACCCGGCGTCCGAGTTGGCATTCCCAGCCCGACTGCAACTTTCTTAAAAAATAGTTCCCCCCTTTTGTCCGCCAAATCTCGCATTGTCCTCGGGTGAGCAAGATTTGCCTGCCTGCCGAAAATTCTATGAAAACTCGACTCACTCGCCTCCTCGTGGCCCTGGCCCTGCACTCAACCCTCAACCTCCTGGGGCCTCGGAACAAAGCGCAGGCGGGTCAACTCTCGCTCGCGAGACTGCTCTTGCTGCTCCTGCTTTCAACCCTCAACTATCCATTATCAACTTCCGCCCAGGGCACTGCCTTCACCTACCAGGGCCGTTTGAATGATGGAGCCAACCCCGCCAACGGTAATTATGATCTGCAATTCACGATCTACGACGCCCTCTCGGCCGGCAACAGCGTGGCCGGGCCGATTACCAACGCACCCACTGGCGCGACCAACGGCCTTTTCACGGTGACGCTGGACTTCGGTTCCGGGGCCTTCACCGGCCCGGCGCTCTGGCTGGAAATTGGCGTGCGCACCAACGGCAGCGCGGGCGTTTACACCACGCTCGCTCCGCGTCGGGCCCTGACGCCGGCGCCTTACGCCATTTTCTCCGAGAACATCGCGGGCAATGCGATTGGGACGGCCAACCTCCAGAACAGCGCGGTCACCAGCGCGAAGATCGCGGTGCCGCTGAGTCTGGCCGGAACCCTCGCGGGTCAGGCGGTGATCGCCGGCAACAACAGCGCGGCTGGTTCTGGTTCCGGCCTCTCCGGCACTGGCGACACGGGAGTGTCGGGCACTGGTGTGACGACCGGTGTGTCTGGCTCCAGCACCAACGGTACTGGCGTCCTTGGCGTGGCATCAGGCGGCGGCGGCAGTAGTGGTGTACGGGGCAACAACACCAGCGACGGTTACGGTGTTTTGGGAACCGCCGGCACCAATGGCGATGGCGTGGCTGGCTTCAGCAGCGGCACCGGCGCCGGCGTGTTTGGCAGCAGCGGCAGCACCGGCTACGGGGTGGAGGGCGTCGCCAGCAGCAGTGGCACTGGCGTGGCTGGCTTCAGCAGCACGAGCGACGGCGTGTACGGCAACAGCGGCAGCGGAGATGGCGTCCATGGCTTCTCTCCGAGCGCCAGTCGAAGTGGTGTGTGGGGGGAGAACACCGGCGGCGGTTACGGCGTCTCCGGCAGCAGCACCGGCAGTGGCATTGGCGTTTCTGGCAGCAGCAGCAGTGGCTTGGGCGTCTCTGGCATTGGGGTGACGGGAGTGTTTGGCAACGGGGGCACTTATGGGGTGGATGGCTACAGCGCCAGCGGCGACGGCGTGTATGGCCACAGCGGCGGCAATGGTGTCCATGGCGAGTCTTCAAGCAGCAGCCAAAGTGGTGTGTGGGGTGACAACGCGGGCGGCGGCCCTGGCGTTTCCGGCAGCAGCAGCGGCGGCCCTGGCGTTTCTGGCAGTAGCAGCAACGGCAATGGCGTTCAGGGCGTGTCCTCAACCAGCAGCTATAGTGCTGTATTTGGGCAAAACACCGGCGGTGGCGATGGCGTGTACGGCAGCAGCACCAGCGGCAATGCCGTTTCCGGCAACAGCACCAGCGGCATCGGCGTGCATGGCAGCACACATGCCGCCAGCGGGAACATCGCGGGCGTCTGGGGCGAGAACGACGCGAGTAACGGAACGGCGCTCGTGGGCAAGGCTCCGGGTTCTGGCGGAACCGGATTGTATGCCAGCGGCGGCAGCGGCGGCTACGCCGCGTACTTGGACGGCAACGTCCATGTCTCGGGCACCCTAACGGCCGGCACCAAGGATTTCAAAATTGACCATCCGCTCGATCCCGCGAACAAATACCTGCTCCACGCGTGTGTCGAGTCGCCGGACGTGAAGAATATCTACGACGGCAACATCACCACCGATGCCGCCGGGGATGCCATCGTCGCGTTGCCGGATTACTTTGAGGCGCTCAACCGCGACTTCCGCTACCAGTTGACCGCCATCGGCCAGTTCGCGCAGGCTATCGTCTCGAGCGAGATCAAAGGAAATCAGTTCAGCATCAAGACGGACAAACCGAACGTGAAGGTCTCCTGGCAGGTCACGGGCATCCGGCAGGATGCGTATGCGAAGGCGCACCCGCTGGTGGTCGAGCAGGATAAGCCCGCCAGCGAGCGCGGCACCTATCTGCACCCGGAGTCGTTCGGCCAGCCCGAGGCAAAGGGTCTCTCATGGCCGCGGAACCCCTAGCGCAAGCGAAAGGAAGCAACCATGAAACGAATCGCATGTTCATTCGCGGGCCTGGCCATTCTGCTGTCGTCGCCCGCCACCGGCCGCGCACAAAGCTACTCCATTGACTGGTATAAAATCTCCGGCGGCGGCGGTGCCAGCACCGGCGGCGTTTATTCCGTCAGCGGCACCATCGGCCAGCACGATGCCGGCGGACCAATGACCGGTGGTGGTTATTCGCTCTACGGCGGTTATTGGGCGCTCTATGCCGTGCAAACGCCCGGCCTGCCGTGGTTGTACATCTCCCGGACGGGGCCAAGCAATGTGCTGGTCTGGTGGTTGTCCGGTTCCGGCAGCTTTACCCTGCAAACCAATAACAACCTGACCGCCAGCCCCTGGGTCGGCTACGGCGGCGCGGTCAACAGCAGCAACGGCACAAACAGTGTCACGATTTCACCGCCGACCGGCAATTTGTACTTCCGGCTGAAGCCATGAAAACGAACTCTATTTGAAAGAGTCCCATTATGATTGACTTGAACCAGATCCCGAAAATGCAAAGTGGGAGAATTATGAACACCAAACTCGCCTCCATGAAAACCCGGTCTCGCCGGAGCCAGCCCAAGACGGGTCAACTCTCGCTCGGGAGACTGCTCTTGCTGCTCCTGCTAGCGACCCTCAACTATCCACGCTCCACTTCCGCCCAAGGCACTGCCTTCACCTTCCAAGGCCGGCTGTTCGACAACACCAATCCCGCTAACGGCAATTACGCGCTGAAGTTCACCCTCTATGCCGACGCCACTTCCGGCATGCCGGCGTTGGCGGGGACGAACCTCGCGCCCGTCGTGGTCAGCAACGGGCTTTTCACCGTCACGCTCGATTTCGGCCCGGGCCTGTTCACGGGCGCGCCACTATGGCTGCAAGTTGATTCGGCCACCAACAGCGTCTCTCCTATCTACATCCCCATGGCCCCGCGCCAGTTGCTTACGCCCGCGCCTTACGCCATTTTTGCCGCCACGGCCAGCAACCTGTCCGGCACACTGCCCACGGCGCAACTGAGCGGCACGGTGGCCAACGGCCAATTGGCGAGCAATTCCATCACCGTCAGCGCCGGCACCGGCTTGAGCGGCGGCGGCACCGTGTCCCTAGGCGGTTCAACGACCTTGAACAATACCGGCGTGCTGTCGGTGACGGGCAACGCAGACATCACGGCCTATACCGCGAGCGGAGGGGCAGTGATGCTGGGCGACACCGCCACCTTCAACAACATCACGAACACCCTCGTCAAGCGCGACAGCAGCGGGAACTTCTCGGCCGGGAGCGTGAGCCTGAGCGGCAACTTGACGGCCAGCAGCGCGACCTTGAGCGGTAATTTGAATTTGCCGTTGACGACGGCCACTGCGGGCATCATCAACTCCGGCGGCAGCACATTAATTCACGCATACGGCCCCAACAACTTCTTCGCCGGTCCGGGCGCGGGCAACTTGACGCAGACCGGGCTGGGGGCCAACACGGGCGTCGGCTACCAGGCCCTGTCCTCCGACACCAGCGGCTTCGCCAATGCCGCCAGCGGCAATGAGACGCTGCACGCCAACACGACGGGCAGCTACAACACGGCCGATGGCGACCATGCGCTCTTCTACAACAGCGTCGGGATCCAGAACACGGCCAACGGTGCTGGGGCGCTCTTTTCCAACACGAACGGAGCCAACAACACCGCGAACGGTTATGACGCGCTTTTCTCCAACACGAGCGGCAGCAACAACCTGGCCAACGGCGCTCAGGCGCTTTACTCCAATCAGAGCGGCAGCGACAACACGGCCAATGGGTATCAGGCTCTTAACAACAACACGAGCGGAGCCAATAACACGGGCAGCGGCGATTCGGCGCTGTTAAATAACAATGGCAGCTACAACACCGCCAACGGGTATCACGCGCTTTACCTGAATACCAACGGGGCCAATAACACGGCCGACGGCTCCCAGGCGCTGTACGGCAACATGAGCGGTAGCAACCACACTGCCAGCGGCGCCGGGGCGCTTTTCTTCAAGACCAGCGCCCGGCGCGCCGCTCTTAACCATCACGCTGACCACCACCAACACGGTGATGGTCTCCTGGCCTTCCCCCTCGACCGGATGGAATCTCCAACAGAACAACGATCTGACCACGGCCAGTCGGGTGGCCGCACCCGCGCCCACCGACAACGGCACGATCGAATACATCATCGTCAATCCACCCACTGGCAACCAGTTTTACCGGCTTAAGCAGTAGAAAAGGCAGAGGCTAACCCAACCGTTCATGACCGATCCCGCCAACCGCGAAGTGGCTGTCTTTGGCGCGGCGTTGCATTTGCCCGCCGGGCAACGCGCCGCCTATCTGGACCGAGCCTGCGCTGGCGATGCCCCGTTGCGTCAGCGGATCGAGGAACTCCTCCAGGCCAACGAGGACGCCGACAATTTCCTCCGGGACCTCGCGCCGGAGGCCCCGCAACCTGATTAATTCTCTGGCACAAGTCAGCCTTTGATGGTATTATCCTTCTCATTAGCCACGCGACCCAGATTCTCGAAGCTGTTCAGCAGGGCGACCCCAAGGCCGCCGATGAATTGCTGCCGCTGGTTTATGGGGAATTGCGCAAGCTCGCGGCCGCCAAAATGGCGAACGAAGCGCCGGGCCATACGCTGCAACCCACGGCGTTGGTACATGAGGCCTGGCTGCGCCTGGTCGGCAACGAAAACCCAAATTTCGAAAACCGCGCGCATTTCTTCGCTGCCGCCGCCGAGGCCATGCGGCGGGTCCTGATTGACCGTGCCCGCCGCAAGTGCACGCTGCGTCAAGGGGGCGGCCGGCAGCGCGTGGACTTTGAAGAACTGGACATTGCCACCCCCGACACGGAGGACCAACTTTTTGCCGTGGACGAAGCGCTGGACCAGCTCGCCGCCCATCACCCCGTGCAGGCCGAACTGGTGAAGCTGCGTTACTTTGTCGGCATGACGGTGCAGGAAGCCGCCGAAATTCTTGGCATCTCGGCCGACACCGCCAAGGATTATTCGGCCCACGCCCGCGCGTGGCTCTTTCGAGAAATCTCCGGCCAGGCTCGTTGACGCATACATGCCTTCAGGGAAGTCTCGCGAAAAGATCACGACCGACGTCGATCATGCCTGCCTCGGAATTCCCAATTTCCTGGCAAGAATGGGCGGGCGCCGCCCCGTCTCGCGGACACCAAAACGGACACCAAACCGTTTAAAACTGGTAAAGTGTGGTTAAGCAGATCAAGTCGATTAGAACTCAGCGTAACCGGCGTTGAACTAACTCGCCCACTACTCGCTAACTCTGCGGAAGACCCGCCCGCCGAAGGCATCTTCCTTCCGTATCTGTCCCGCGTGCGTGCTGGCGACCGAGCCGAGCCGAGGCGCAACGCCGTTCAGCTTTCAGGGTTGAAGGATGTTTTTTGCGGAGAGCCAGGGCACATACAAGTGTAGAACGCAGAGTGCAAATTGCAGAATGCGCGGAGCGCGCCCATTTGCCCTGGCCGATCCAACCCTGGGCTTCGAGGCGGAATCCCTTTGGGATACGGAAAGAGGACCGATGAGGCACACTTTCAGCGCTGGGCATGATTTTTGGGTGGGGCCGTCCCCAGGGCTTCGCTGCGCTTCACGCTGGGCTGGTATGAGGCGGGCCGTTGGCCCTGGAAGCCTGACCGATCCGACCTTTCGGAACTTGTCGGAGCATTTGCGCTTGACTTGGCAGCCCAGGAATCCCAAGGTTAGCTCATGAATTGGCGGCGATCTTGCCAGGGTTTTGGGACGGTTGAGGTGGAAGGGCCCGGGCGACGCGCGCGGGCATCCGGGGTTCGGTTCTCCATTTCCAGCATCGCAGGTGCGGTGATATTAACGTCAGGCGACTGGCGATTATGAACACCCGCAAGATGATCATTTGGGCCTCCGTGCCTCTCCTCATAATCGCACTGGTTATCGGCGGGAGGGCTACGGTGCATTATAATCTCCAGCGAGCACGGAAGAGCTGGGCGATTGCGGCCGTCCGGCAACTCGCGGCCATAACCCTCACCAATATGGAGATCCGGACGGAACTCGACCAGATAAAGCACCCAACCCCTGACTTAGATTTTGGTTGGGCACATGAGCATGTGATTCTGATGACGAACGGGGAGTATCTCGTTTACGCATGGTGGCATGGGGCCAACAGTGGTTTTGTCGATCACCTCTTCCTTGCGCGTGGCACAGCCGGCAAATGGTACTTCAGCACCTATCATTTCTGTAATCAAATGGCCGGGATTTTGGGGGACGAGCCTGCCGGATCGATTGCGGAGTTTGCCAAGAGGTATTCGGTGCGCGAATTCGACGGAAAATCGGAGGACTGCCTTGAACACACATGGCCACCGAAGGGATGAACCGTTACCGCGATGCTGTAGGACGCCGAAAGCGGGCTGACTTTTCCCTTGGCGAAGGTGATGAAGTTCCTGGAGAACGGACGGACAGTGTGCAGTTTTTGCGAAGGGGATTCACGAGACGTAGGGCGAGGAATTGAAGTGAAATGGATTTTGTGCGCATCAAGTTCTTCATGGACTGGGCGGGCAGCCCCGCCGAGGCGCAACACCTTTCAGCTTCACCACGAATTCAGCGTCCGCCGTCGAACGGGGGACGCCGTGGAAATTGCTGGAAAACCCGCCCACCAGGATGAACGGCACACCCGCTGCGCCGAGCGCCGCCGACACCCGCAACGCCACATCGTCAATCGTCACAACGATTCCTCCAGCCGGCGCTGCAATTCAAGACGCCGGCGGAGAAGGTCCAGGCATTGTTCCTCGGATGCTCCGGGATTCTGGTGGCGAATGCCCGCCAGCGTTATCCGGCAGGCGCTTTCAAAGAGTTGCTGCCCTGCCAAAATCTTTTGCGCCGGCGTCATCGCGCGTGCCTCGAGCAACTCCTCGCGATATAACTCATCAATCAGCAGCCGCGTCTCCGGCGGCGGGACGTAAGGCGGGGATTGTTCTCTCAGCGCGTCAGCTTCGCGGTCCGGTGTCATGGGTTCATTTGAACAGAGCAAAGCCACATTTTAGAAATGTGCGGTAATCTAAAATAAGAGCGGTCCCAGGGGAAGTGCTATTTCAAGCCTGCCAGGGAACAGGGTTACAGGGTGGGAAGAGGGGAGGGAAGCCAGGGGTTTGGCTCGGTTAGGGTCCGTGCAAAAGCAAATTTGGATTTTCACGTGCGAACATTTGGAGCACGTCTGCTGGCCGACGCTTCTGGGCACGCGTGGGGTTCGAGAGCGGCAGCCCCGAACTCCGAAGGCCTTCGGGAGCAAGAGCGTTCGCGAGCAGGGGTTTTTGGTTTTGCGCGCTGAGGGCGCGGAGCGTACGAGGGAGGCGGGGTGCGTTAGGAGTCGGTGCCACAGGCGCAATCATTCGTTTTTGGTTTTCTTTCCGACGCCATCCGGCATCCAAGGATCATGAACGTTAACAGCCGTCACCTCTCCTTTTTCATTTTTGATGAAGATTAATTGCCCACCACTGAGCTTGAGGTAGAAATTCGTTTCCGATTCGGGATAGACGCTGAAAGGTCCGGGAATGACCTTCTTGCCTCGCACTTGCCACAACATTTGATCTCCGTTCCGCCACATCGTGGCTTTGATTCCGGTGGAGAACTCGTAGTCGCCCAGGCACGCATCGAGAACATTCGTGTCGAGATGGACAATGACAGGCGGTTTTGGCGGCTCGTAACCTTTGGGCGGCTGCTTGGAAATTTTCTTATACGAAAAAGTCTCGCCGGAGAATTCTACGGTTAACCGGGTCACCTCGCCTTCATCATTCCGAGAACCAGTGAAAGGCATGGCGCTCATCCTTTCAAAAAAACGGGTTTCCGATTCCGGCAACAATTCACCAGTGATGCTCAGCGGAGCCAGTTTGATGAGGCGCTTTTTCTTCGAGGTGTAGCCGTTGCGCGTCTCGGCTTCGTATTTGATCCGGCCTTGCCCGAACGTGCCGACTTCCGCCACTGGCTTGCGCAACTCTTTGAGCTTGTCCGGCAGACGCAGCCGGGCAGTGCTGTAAACATCCGTGTCCGGCGAAACACGAATCGACTTGCCGCCTACCTTGGCTCTGGCGTAGTATGTCCCGGCTGGTATGAACTGCATCAAGCCAGGATGCTTGTGGAACGTGCGCCCTCGCCGGTCTTTTGACGTGGTGAAGCCCGTAAGTGCCCTATTTGCAACGGTTTGGCTGGGTAGCTCAGTTGGTAGAGCAGAGGACTGAAAATCCCGACCCCGAAGGTCGCAGTGCGTGTCATACCGTCTCATAGCGTCTCACGAAAGCTGCTCTCAATTCGGTGTTTACATGCGAATCTCACCCTTGGCGCACAATCGCGCGTGTTTACCAATATGGAACCGAATTAGGGTAAAAGTAGAACAAAGTAGAACACCTGCGGGTGGCGGAAACTCCGTGGCCTTGAGCCTGACCCACGGCAACGATAGGTAATCAGTTCCCAGCATTTGTAGCCTTCTTCAGGGCGGTCTTGGGCGCAGCATCCAAGGATGACGGTATAGGTGGCGGCTCCGCATCCAGGCACTGCCGCACCGTTTGGATCAGTATCGCCGTCGCGCACGGTTTGTGCAGAAAGCAACTTCCAGTCCTTCGGAAGAATTCGGTATCTACACCCACGACATCGCCGCTGTAGCCGCTCAGGAAAATGACCCTCAGCCCCGGCTTTGCTGCGCGCAACCGGTCAGCCAACTCCCGGCCCGTCACCCCTTCCGGCATCACAATATCCGTGAGCAACAAAGCGATTTCGCCGGCGTGCCGGCCCCAGACTTCGACCGCCTCCCGGGCACAACTGGCCTCATGTACCTTGTATTTGAATGTTTCCAGCACATGCCGCGTAATCATGCGCACCGAGTAATCGTCTTCCACCAGTAGAATCGTTTCACTGCCTCCGCGCAACTCCGCATCGGGCGCCGCCACCGCCGTCCGGGCTGGTGGCGGGATGGCGGGTAACAGGATTCTAAAGGTCGTGCCCACCCCGACTCGGCTGGACACCTCCACCCAGCCCTGGTGCTGCTTGACGATGCCATACACCGTCGCCAACCCGAGGCCCGTTCCCTTGCCGGGCTCCTTGGTCGTGAAGAAGGGCTCGAAAATCCGCTCCAGGTGTTCCGGCGCGATGCCAGTGCCGGCGTCGCTCACGCTCAGGCAGACGAACTCCCCTGGGCGTGCGTCAGGATGTGTGCCCGCGGAGGCCGCATCAAAGCGGACTCCTTCCGTTGCGATGAGCAATTGGCCGCCGCGGGGCATAGCATCCCGCGCGTTGACCACCAGGTTCAGCAGCGCTTGCTCCAGCATCCCCGGATCGGCCTGCACGAAAGGCAATTGCTCCGCGTAGCGGCATTCCAGGCGAATGTCCTCCCGGATGACCCGCTTGAGCATTTTGGTCAGGTTCTGCACCAGCCCATTTAGCGCCAGCGGTTCGGATTGTATTGCCTGCTTCCGGCTGAAGATGAGCAGTTGCCGGGTCAGACCGGCGGCGCGTTCCGCCGCCGCCGCGATGTGCTTCAGGCACTCATTGGTTTGGGAGGTATTTTGCTCCGCATCCATGAGCAGCAGGTCGGCGTTGCCGCGCATGACCGCCAGCAGGTTGTTAAAATCATGCGCCACACCGCCGGCGAGCTGGCCGATGGCCTCCATCTTTTGGGCTTGCCGAAACTGCGCCTCAAGTTGCTTCCGCTCAGTGATGTCACGGGCTACCCCAAGGACCAGCAGTTGCTGCTGAGTCTTTGCCGGGAAGGTCCGAATCTCCAGCGACAGCTTACGCCCATCCTTTCTGGTCAGCTCATACTCTTCGGGTCCGGTGGCTTCTCCTTGCGCGTTGCGCGCCAGGGCTGCCGCCGCCCGCCGGAGGTCTGATGCCGAAAGCAGATTGAGGGTTAGAAAGCTCTTTCCGATCAGCTCGGCCCTGGCATACCCGACAAGTTCCTCTGCCGCCTTGTTGCCGCCCACAAATCTGCCCTGAAGGTCACACAGATAAATGCCATCCGGAGCGAGTTCAAAGAGGGTTCGGAAGCGTTCCTCGCTTTGGGCCAGAGCCGCTTGGGCCAATTTGTGCGTTGTGACGTCCTCAATTGCGGCCATGGTGCGCGCGGGCCGGCCGGCGGCGTCGCGGATCACAGTCATGTTCACGTTCACCCAGGCCACCACGCCGTCTTTGCGGACGTAGCGTTTTTCCAGACGGTAATCCGGGGCGTCGCCCCGCACGACCTGCTGGAACAGCTCCCAGTCCCGCTGCCGGTCTTCCGGGTGAGTGATGTCCGGGACGCGCATCTGGAGTAGTTCGTCAGCCGCGTAGCCGGTGATTGCGCACATCTTCTGATTGACGCGCAGCCATTGGCCGGTGCGCGGATCGGTCTGAGCCATGCCGATCGAGGCTACCTCGAAGATGGCACGGAACTCATCCTCGCTTTGCCGGGACGCGGCTTCAGCCCGTTTGCGCTCGGTCACGTCCTGTTTGACCGCCACGAAATGGGTGATTTCGCCGCCTTCATTGAGCACCGGAGTGATGGTGTTCTCCTCGGTGTAAAGGCTGCCGTCTTTGCGACGGTTGACCATCTCCGACCGCCAGACGCGCCCGGCCAGAATCGTATCCCAGAGTTGGCGATAAAAGACCGCATCATGCGCGCCGGACTTGAGCATACTGATCTTCCGGCCACGAAGTTCTTCGAGCGAGTATCCGGTCAACTGGCTGAAGGCGGGGTTTGTCCAGATAACCACACCCTCGCGATCGGTGATAGCTATGGCGTTGGCGGCGGCTTCCAGCGCAGTGCTGACCAGGTGCAGACCCGACTCGGCCTGACGGCGTTTGGTCTCGTGCTCGATGCTATCCAGCGCAAAAGCCAGGTCTGCTGCAATCTCCTGCACCAGCGCGACCTCCTCCGAGTGGAAGGCTTCACGGTGGTCGGCGTACACTGCGAGGGCCCCCAAGACGCGCCCGGCTTGAATCATTGGCACCGCGGCCAGCGAGGCCAGGCCGCGGGCCAGCGCAGGCTTTCTCCATGGCGCAAACCCCGGGTCCACAGCCGTATCCTGACACAACCAAGGCTGCCCGGTACGGATGGCCGCTCCGACCGGTCCCTGTCCGGTTGCACTCTCATCCCAGGTCACGTTGATCTCATCCAGATAGGCGGTTTGTATGCCGGCGCAGGCTGCCGGGACGACGCGCTTGCCGTCCGGTTCGGTGAGACCGATCCAAACCAGCGCGTAGTCGCGGGTTTTGACCAGGAGTTCGCAGCTCTCAGCCAGCAGTCGCTGCGGTTCCCGCTCCCGCACGATGAGCCTGTTTACCTCACGGATCGCCAGCAGCAACCGATTCAACTCCTGAACGCGGCTTTCGGCGCCCACCGCCGCCGTGGCCTCACCCGCCGCGGCCGTGAAGGCCTCTTGGGGGGTCTGAGATTCCACGCCGTCTTTATGCTGCGGAGGCAGCGGGACTTGCGCCGCCGCTTCCCGCAATTTCCTCTTACGCATGGTCTTAGGTCCTCTCAGGGAAGCGCCACCCGATCGAGGGGAGAGGCGCGCGGCTCCCGCCGATTCCCGCCGGGTGGAACGACATCGCGGCGGTGGAAGCCTCCCGCCCCCGAGGGGAAGGCAGGCGGGATTAAAGGGCTTGGCCCCCCGCCGCCGCGAAAACTCAGCCTGGATCTAATCATGCATAGAACCTACCAATAATTCTCCGCACCGGCATATACAGTGGATTCTGTATCTTGCAGACTGCTGATGCGGCAGGCGGGTGCAGCGATCCGGCTAGGGCTCGATGATGTGTTCGCGAATGGCGTAGCGCACCAGTTGGTTCATGGAGCGCAGTTCAAGCTTGCGCATGATGTTTGAGCGGTGGGTCTCCGCGGTATGGACACTTATGCCAAGTCTATTGGCAACCTCCTTGTTGCTCTCGCCTTCGGCGAGGAGTTGGAGTATTCCCCGCTCGCGGGGGGTCAGGCGGATGCTTTTTTGGGCTGCCCTGTATTCACCCGGTCGTTTCTTTCGAGTCATCGCACGAAAGCCTACGGCTTGTCTCCGAACGTTCAAATACAGCGGATTCTGTATTCCGGTCCCCTTTGTACCTTCAGGCAAGCGCGGCGATCCAACTACGCTTGGATGATCTGTTCTCGGATGGCGTAGCGCACCAGTTCGCTCATGGAGCGCAGTTCAAGCTTGCGCATGATGTTCGAGCGGTGGGTCTCAACGGTATGGACACTGATGTCGAGAGCGCTGGCTACCTCCTTGTTGCTCTTGCCCTCGGCGAGGGCCTGGACAATCTCCCGCTCGCGGGGCGTCAAGCGCTCGCCTCCCGTTGGGGGGGACTCCGCCGGACTGGGATTCAAGTAACCTTCCAGAACCAGCGCTGCCACTTTGTACGTGAAAAACGGCTTGTGCTGCCTCAGATGCTCAACCGCGGTGACGACGGCATCGCCCAGATCGGTCTTCAGCAGAAACCCGCGCGCCCCGGCAGCCAGAGCCTCCCGGGCCAACCGCTCGGAATCGTGCATCGTGAGGATCAATACCTCCGTGTCCGGGAGCGCCCGCCGAATCTGCCGTGCGGCCTCCAAGCCGTTCAATTCGGGCATCCCAACGTCGAGCACCACGACATTGGGCCGCAGTTCCCTGGCTTTTGCCACCGCCTCGCGGCCGGTGGCCGCTTCACCGCAGACCGTCCAGCCGGGGCGTTCCTCAAGGACCTTACGGAGCCCCTGCCGAATCAAGTTATGATCGTCTGCTATCAGGATTCTTGTCATCGGCGTGTTCGCCCCCGGGCGGGTCCAAGGGCAGGCTGGCTCTGACGGTCGTGCCCAGCGGGCCCGACTCCAGTTCCAGCCGTCCGCCCAACTGGCGCAGTCGTTCCCGCATCCCGGCAATGCCCACCCCCAGCTTGCTCGGCTGTTTCTCGCCTGAGGCCGGGCCGTTCTTCAGCTCGAGGCCGCGTCCTGTGTCCTTGACTTCCAGGCGGATGGCACTGTCCGATTGGGTGAGGCGAATCGAAACGGTCTTGCTGCCGGAATGACGATGCACGTTGGCCAGGCTCTCCTGCAAGACGCGGAATAAGGCCAGCTCCTTCTCGCGGGGTAGTCGTTCCAGATTGGACGACACCTCCAGATCCACCCGCACGCCGCTCCGCTGGGTAAAGCCGTCCGCGTAATCCCGCACCGCGCCCGCCAGCCCCAGTTCCTCCAGCAACGGCGGATGCAGGAGATAGGCGAACGTACGGACTTCGTTGGCACACTGCTCGGCCAGGGTATGGCACTCCGCCAGTGATTCCCGCGCACCGGCCTCCAGTGCGGAGGCCTGGGCGGCCAACCGCCTCAATCTGAGCAGCAGGACCGCGAGTTTCTGGGCCGTGCTGTCGTGCAACTCTCGCGCCAGCCGGCGGCGCTCCTCGTCCTGCAGTTGCAGCAGCCGGCCAGACAGTTGACGCAAGGATTCTTCGGCCAGTTTACGCTCGGTAACGTCCAGCGCGGTGCCCAAAGCCGCCGGCCGTCCCTGGAACTCAATCACGCCGTCCGTGAAGTCCAACCAGCGTTCTTCTCCGGACTTGGCAAGAATTTTGAATTCGTAGCGGACGGGCGGGTGGTTCCCTCGTTGTCGGGCCAGGCCGCGGGTGCGCACCAGTTCCCGGAATTCCGGGTGAGCCACGTCCCAGAAATTCATCCCCAGCAGCTCGGCCTCGCTGTAGCCGGTCATGGCCTGGAAAGCTGGATTGACGTAGCGGTAGTGGTCGCCTTGATAGATGGCGATGGCGGACGCCGTGCCGTTCGCCAGCACCCGGAACTTGGTTTCGCTCTCGCGCAGCGCGTCCTGCGCGCGCACCTGCGCAGTGACATCTTCGTTGACGATAACGGCCCCCACGATCACCCCCCCCGGGGTACGGATGGGCGCCGAGGAGTTCAAGATGGTCTTGCGCTGGCCATCATAGGTCTCGATATCAATCAACTCGTTCAAACTGGTCCGCCCCTCGGATAGCGCGTGCACTGACGCCCAATCTGCCGGAGCAATCCTCTTGCCCGAATCATGCCAAAATCCTTTGGACTGTGCCCGTCGTTCAGGGCCGGAGACGATCACGTTCCCCCAAATGCGCTTCGAGGCGGCATTAACGAGCAGGATGTCTCCCGTCCGATTGGTGACCGCGACGCCCACCGGCAGTGTGGCAAGGACCAGTTCCAGAAGTTGCTGGCTTTCGCGTAGCGCCTCCTCCGCCTGCCTCTGATCGGTTACGTCGCGGCAGACGGTCAGGACATGCGGCTCCCCACGGAACCGGATGCGCGAGGCCGATGTCTCCAGCCAGCGCCAGTTGCCGCTGCGGTCGCGGACGCGCCATTTGAGGCGTTGGGATCCACCGGCTACAACCTGCTTCCACCATAGGAGGCAGGACTCGATATCCTCGGGGTGGGCGAATTCGAACATGAAACTCGGCAACCGGCCATAGAGACGCCCGACCGACGGGCTGGCATAGATGCTCCGGCCCTCGACATCATGCAGGCGGATCAAGTCGTTAGCGTTCTCCGTCAACACTCGCATGAGTTCCTCTCGCTCCCGCAGAGTGTCTTCCATCCGTTTGCGCTCGGTGATGTCCTCGAGGATGATCGTGACACCGATGGCTTGCCCTTGCGCGTTACGTTGCGGTGCCGCCGAGATGCTGCAAAACAGCGGAGAGCCTCCATTCTTTCGACGATAGCGCACCAGCCCCAGCGAAGGTTCTCCCCGCATCGCGCGGCGGACCATGGCCAGATAGTCTTCCATCTCCTGCGGCGGGACACCGGGACACAGGTGGCCGATGGACTCACTGGCGCTCCAGCCAAACACTCGTTCCGCTGCCTGATTCCAACTCTCAATCCTGCCCTCCGCATCCACGCTGATGATCGGCAAAGGGGAGGCTTCCAGGATCACCTGCAGCCTGACGTTCGTTTGCTGCAACGCCTCGTCCGCCCGTTTGCGCTCGGTAATGTCCTGAGCGGTCCCGAACAGGCCCACAGTCTTGCCCGCCGCGTCCTTCACCGCGTATCCGATTTCCCGGACAGTCTTCAACTGGCCGGTTCGCGTCACCACACGGTATTCAAGCTCGAACGGCTTCCCACCTGCCCGGGCTTCGGCGTTCGCCTGCAGGACCCGCGACCGATCGTCGGGATGAATGCAGCCCAAGAAGGCCTCAAACGTGCCGCCAAAGGAATGTTCCTCGATGTCGAAAATCCGGTAAAGCTCTCTCGAACACCGCACCACGTTGGTGGCGAGGTCCAGCCTCCAATTGCCCAGCTTGGCGACTCGCTGCGCTTCTGCCAGGTCCGCTTCGCTCTGGCGCAGCGTGGCCTCAGCCTGTTCGTGCGCTGTTGTTCCAGCCCGTGTTTCCTGCCCGGCTGGCGGGTGCTGCGGCAAGTTGCCTGTTGAATCCGATGTTGCCATGTTCACCTTTGGGCGTCCGGCTTCGGCTTCACGCTCCGGGCGTTCGTTCGCTCCCTGGGTCGCGTGGCGGTTCGCCATTTTCTGATCCCAGGCCCCGACCCTTGCGACGGGCACCTTCCCCGCCGTAGCTTCTGCTGCTGGCCCATCTGCTAACGACACTCATGTTACCCGCCCGGAGTGGCTGCCGCCGGAGTCTTTAGGGCCGTTGCGGCGTTTTTAGGGCCGGCATACCCGCACCGCGACCGCTCTCTTTGGTGGCTCTCTCGGTTCCGTCACATGAGGTTTCACTATGACCCAAAGAAACCTCGCACTGGCTGGGAATTCGTCAAGGTTGGTACCCTGTTGGTAAGGGTGTCAATGCAGAGCACCTGTTAAAGCCTTCCAATATTGCTTCGTTAGCTCTTGCTGTGCAGCTCCAGGTTGCTGTATGGTCTTGGCGTTTTGAAGTGGCAAGCGGTTAATGTGCGTCGGCGAAAACCTGACTTGGGCGTGATAAGCCCCGTTTCGGATCCAGAGCGCGCGTACGCCCTTCTCGTCTTCATCGAAGACCTGAACGAACACGCCCTGGCGCTTCCGCGGGAGCTTGCTGGCATCTGCGATTCAATGCGTCTCATTGCGTTTCATTGGGCAAAAGTAGAACAACAAATCGGACTGGGGATTCGGAACAACTATCCAAGTTCCGTGTTTTCAATGGATTGGCTGGGTAGCTCAGTTGGTAGAGCAGAGGACTGAAAATCCTTGTGTCGGCGGTTCAATTCCGCCCCCAGCCACCACTCTTAACTGTTCGAGCAGCAAGGAGTTAAGCGGTTGGAGGGTCCTGGTGGACACCAACACGGACACCAATTTTGGTACTCCGAAACAAACCGGCGTAACGGGCGCAAACACTCCCGCTACACCGTAACGGTGCGGCAGCGGTTTCATTTATCCTCGCGGTTGCGTGAGAACTATGAAAACACGTTACCGCTTAATCACCCGGGGCAGCCGGGGTGGAATGTATTATTACTTCGACAAGGAGACCAAGAAACGCCGCAGCCTGCAAACGGCCAATGAGGATGAAGCGAAGCAAATCATCGAAGCCAAAAACAACGCCGAGCGGCAGCCAGTGTTGAACTTGCAAATCGCCAAAGCCTACCTGGCCGGAGCCGATTCCAGTTTCGTCAACCGCACCTGGCGAGAAGTCATGGACGAGTTTGTCCGGGTCAAGCAGGGCAGCAATCGCACCCGCTCAGAGCGAGCGATGGCTGACGAAGCGTTCGATACGCTCCGCGACCTCCAAATAATCGAAACACGTGGCGAGCATTTGCTGCGCGCTCTTGAAGTGGGCTGCCTCTCGACCAACAATTACTTGCGCCGCCTGCACAACTTCGCCCTGGACATGGGCTGGCTCGCTTGGCCCATCCTCCCCAAGCGACGGTGGCCGGCGATTCATTACCGGGAAAAGCGGGGCATTACCAAGGCCGAACATGAGCTAATCGTCAGCCGCGAGACGAACCCCGAACTGCGCTCGTTCTACTGGTGCTGCTGGCACTTGGGCGGCTCGCAGAGCGACGTAGCCCACCTGAAAGCGGAGGACGTTGATTGGCAGGCCAAAGTCGTCAGCTTCTTTCGCTCGAAGACCGGCGTTGCTCAGATCGTGCATTTTGGCGAGGGCTTGGCCGAGGTTCTCAGGGGGCTTCCAACAAATGGGCCGATGCCTCCTCGTCTGTTTGCAATGGACGAAAAGCATCGCGCCAGCCTGTTTCAACGCGCCTGCCGCCGCGTCAAGGTGACTGGGGTTTCCCTCCACTCCTACCGCTACGCCTGGGCAGAACGCGCCCGCAGGGCGGGGTATCCTGAGCGGTTTGCACAGGAAGCACTTGGCCATACCAGCAAGGCGGTGCATCGGGCGTACGCGAAGAAAGCTAAAGTCGAGTTGCCGCCATTGGAGGACTTCGAGAAGAAGATCATTTCGTTCACCGCAGCGGCACGAGACGGCGACGGAGCGACTTCGGTGCCAACGCAACGCCAGCAGACCACAGCAGCCATGAACGTGTGATGGCGTTACACGGGCTTGACGGTCAGGCGGTGGATGGCAGGGCGGCGGCAGCTTGGGCCTTTACCCTGCCTGTGTTCTTTTGACGCCAGTGCTCAACAACAGCATCTGAGGCCCTGCCGAACCACCTTTCGTCCCGGCGCAGTTCTTCCAGCGTTGCCGTCAGGAAAAACTTCTGCCCGTTGCGCGCTGGACGGCCCAGCGGTTTGAGCAGACCCCGGCTGACGAGCATTGGAATTTCATAGACGGAAAAGCCCAGAACCCAGGCGGCCTGCTGGGTCGTCAGCCGGGCCGGAAGGGTCTTCAAACCCAGGAATCGTTCAAGGTCTTGCTGCATAGCTCTGCTTCCATTTTAGCTCCGCAGCAGCGCGGAGGAGGCCCGCTCAGCCGAAATCCTGCGGATTGGCCTCGCCCAGCGCACTAAAATGGGGCATGAGCGATCAACATGGACCGAGTTCGGGGGTGCCTGAGAAGTTTTACACCATCGGCGAGGTAGCCAGGCTGTTGAGCGTCAGTCGCACTACAGTTTATCGCTGGCGGCTGGGCAGCTTGAGGGCTGTCCGCATCGGTGGTGTGGTTCGGCTGAGCGAATCCTCGCTTCGAGAGTTTATTGGCGATCACAACGCGCGAGAAAAGCAAGCGGGCAGTGCATGAGAGTTAGCTTCCTTTCCCTTTGGAGGGGGCGCGGTTGATGAGGCACGGCAAATATCGCCAAACGATCTTCTCGAAATGAAACGGCGCCCGGAACGGCTTTCAGCGCATGGGTAGGACGAAAAATCAGATTCAGAAACCGGCCACGGTTCACAAATTGAAGAGTGGCAAATGGGCGGTCTTTGTCGCTTTGGTCCAGCCGCGCGAGCTCGAAGGCAAGTTGCGGAGCGGTCGCCAAAAGTTCGAGCGACAAACCGAGGCCCTGGCCAACAGTCTGTGCGCCGAGATCAACGCGCAGTTGTGCGGCAAAGAGCTGGCGCGTCAGCTTTCGGATCGCGAGCAGGAGATCTCCAGAAAAGTCTTCTGGGAGATTCTGGAACCCGATCACCCCGACTGGGTAGATCATCTGGTGGACATTGTCCGCCACGCCGAAAAGACAGGTTTTCGCCCCCCGGATGACACGGTTCCAACGATAGCAGAAGCAGCGAATATTTTTTACAGAGAACACATGGTGAATCTGGAGAAGGAGACGCGGAGCAACTACCGCAACGTCATTGCCTTTCTTCTCCCAACTTTCGGCCATCTGAAAGCATGGGAGATGACGGATCAGCAAATTCTCCAAATGGCCTACGGGACCGAGCCGCTGAAGTACCTGCGGTCATCCGGCAAATCTTACCATTCAGCGGTTGAGCGCGAGGAGCGTGTTTGGGACACGCTGGACGTCTCGAAATCAAAACGGCCATGGGGCCCCTTCATGATAAATCGCTTCCTCCAGATAGCGCGCATCTTTAAAAACTGGATGCATGGGTCCAAGGACCCAGGAACCCAGGCCAAGCGCAATTGGTGTCCAAAATCAACCCTTGAGAATGTCCCACGATCGAAACCCCAAAACGGCGCCACCCGGGAGACTCGGCTGCACAATTCGGATCACGGTGCTGATTCTGACTGTCTCAGGAATCCGGCGCTCACTATCCCGCAAGTCCAGGCCCTGATTGACGTTGCATGGGTGGTTTACGGGGGCCGATATGCGCCGTTCTATGTTCACGGCCTGTGGTGTGGAAGTCGTTCCAAGGAGATTTCGCGCACGAATGTGACGGCCTTCAATTCTCACGACGGCATCTTGGCCGTCTCCGACACGGCGGCCAAGACAGACCGGGGGCGCGAGAGTGAAGTTTACGCGAACACAATCGCAATGGTGGAGACGCTCCGGTCCGCCAGTCTATACACGCCCAGAGGACTGCGCCCCGGCTTCGGACAGCGCGCCGTAATCCAGATCTTGGCTGGCTTCACGTCCAATGATAAGCGGTCGCTGGCTCGCGCCGAGCGCGAACACAAGCGTCTGGCTGCTCGCGGTATCATTCTGCCGAAATGTAGTTGGGGAGTGCCATTTCCCCAAAACGCGTTGCGCCGTACCGCGCTGTCCATGCATTACAAGTTGTTCTTGAATGTGCCCTTCACCACCGGTTGGGCAGGCAACTCACCAAGGGTCTTCAAGGAGTTCTACAAGCGCCTGGTCACAAAGCAGGAAGCGCGTGAGTACTGGGTCATGCTCCCGACCTGGCTCAAGGCAAAGGGGGCGGTTGCGGCGGAACTTCCACAGGGGCACAAGCTGGATTCGGCTATAACCGAGACGGTCAAAACGACGGTCGCAGCGGCATGCGAGGCAATGAGCGCTTTCACGAATGAGGCTGCCGCGGATGCGCGGTGCGGGATGCACAAATCAGAGCACCTGAACCCGCTTCCCATTGAGCCCGAAAATCGCGAGGCGGCCGTTGCGTCCTTAAAGTCCCCGACCTCGGAATTGCCGCCTTCGGCTCTGCCGTCGCCAGCAATTGCTGCTTGAGAAATCAAGCTACGTTATTCCGCTACAGCGAGGGCAAAGCCGGACGGAAACTGCCGAAAACTCGCCGAAAGCGCGAAGTGTTCCGTTCATGGGCTATGACAAGCGCCGCTTTCCATAAGCCCTTGAGAATCAACGAGCGGAAACCTGCGGTAACCTGCTGAAACGCGCTGCAACAATATCGAGCAACAACAAGTTGCGAAGAAGTATCCCGAAATGGCCCTTTTCTGTTACGCTGGCCGTCGCAGGAATTTCATTCCAGATGCCCCCGCGGGCGTCGCGCAAGTGCAGCCGGGCCCTGCCAGCCTTCGACCCCGGCGGGAGAGACAATTGGCCGCCAAACACAACGATGCGAACGAAATCGCCGAGTTGTGACAGAGGAACCTTACGCAAAGACCCAGGCGCGTCCGGGAGATCTCCCTGCGGACCCAACCCAATCCACGGCACCTGGGCTGGATCCCTGCCGGATCGTCGCGCCGGTGTCAGGCGCAACCGCAGCATCTCCTTCGCCCTTATCGGAACTGGATCAGTGGGTCTCGGCCAAACGGTTGCTTGAAATTCTCTGGGATGAACAGAGCCGCCCAAGCATCCAGTGGGTCAGGAAGGAGACCAGAAGGAAGATGCTGCCACATATTCGGCGTGGGCGGCTCATCTTCTACCGGCCGCGTTCTGTCATGGATTGGTATAGCCAACGAGAGTGCCGACCAAACAGCATGAAATAGCGTGGAATAATCTCCCTACGCCCCAGGGAACAAGGCCCGTGCTTTACATTTTTTGCTCAGGCGACGCCAATGCGGCGGTGAATAAGTCGCTACAAAAATCGGAGGGAAAGTCTTGCCGCCATCTTCGCTATCTGACACCATTAGAGCAATAAACGGGAAAGGAAAGCCATGAAAGTTAATTTGAAGATCGTCCTGGTCGGGGTCGCCGCTGTCTTCACGTTCACACAGGCACAGGCCATGTGCTGGTACAGCCCCAGCACGGCGCACTGGCTCACGCGCGACCCGGTTGGAGAGCCCGGTGCCTCGCTGTTGAACGACATCGGGGGTAGCGTAATTGTGGGCGGCGGTTCCAGCGAGGTGATTGGTGGCCCGAACCTCTACGCCTTTGGGGGCAACAGTCCAGTCAATAACGTCGATATCCTCGGGCTATGGAACGAGGATGTTCACAGGGGAAGAACGACTCAGTGGGCAGGCCAACTCGGAATCTCTTCCGGGTCGGCTACCGCAATCGGCATAGCGGATAACGACATTGATACGCTTTTCAGACCGGATAACCTCCCGCTGACGGATAGAAAGTTCTCGTGGCATTTCAACCGCTCAGTGAGCGGGGGAGATTCTCGGTTGGAGCATCGAGACAAAATGGTGAAGACGGCGCAAATCTTTTGCACCGGCGATGTAGACGACCCCAACATAGCGGCCCGCTTCCTTGGTTACGCGCTCCACCCCCTTCAAGATTGGGTGGCGCACGCCGACTTCGACAGACGGCAGGAAGCCCCAAGCCTCACGACCTCCACGTGGGAGTCTCGCCTCTACGCTCACAACTATCCCCATTTCAAGAAGCCGGACAACCCTAGCCTGGACTCAGATGGAGTGGACGGACGCGCGACAATTGACGTGCTACACCTGTCCCATACCCTCAGCAACGGTGACCGGGTTTACACAGCGAACTTCCACCCGGGAACCAAGCGCATCACTAAGACGGAGCACTTGACGAAGGATTTACTGACTGACTTCCAGGGCTACGTCCGGGTAAATGCGAAGGCTTGTGGCAGGTGCCGTCAAGCGTTCCTGCCAAGCAACTGATATGCAAAGCAGACGCGTTAGGACAGTTATTGCGTCGAGCGGCGTGGGGGTTGCCACCGGGTTGGTAATGGTAGCCGCCTTCTTCTGGAGGGTGCTTCCAAGCCCAGTTGACAGGGCGCTTGGTATCCTCAATGCACCAGCCCTCTGGTTTGCCGAGCGCTGGGCCGACAGAAGCAGCGGTCCCGGGCTCCTGTCCGGGAGCGGCTTTCTGGCTTGTTCGGTGGCCATAGTAGCGCAGTGGGGACTTCTCGGTGTCTCGGTCGGGCTCTGGCGCTGCTGCCGGCCTCGCATTAACGCCGCCTAGTGACGATGCCTCCCAAGCAGCAGTTTTCCTCGGTTATGGATTGCATCCGCTCCAGGACTGGGTCGCGCATGGCGGCTTTAGCACCAAGAACCGGGCACCATCGCTTACCGGCGCTGGGCTGGATACGAGGTACTACTGGCACAATTATGCCGCCGGAGGGTTTTGGACAGCAAGGCAAGTGGATGACCCGACGCTTGACGTGCCTAGCGGGCCCCATGGCCGTGCGACGGAGCGCGACATGGCTTGGATTATGTTAGGCAACGGTGATATGGTCGGCTGGGTAGTTTTCCGGTCCGGCAACCAGCGCATCAAGTTAACGGAAAAGATCACCAAGGAGATGCTGTCGGAATTTCAGGGGCATGTCCGTGACCATGCGAAGGCCTGCGGAGAGTGCCGGAGGGCGTTTTTGGGAAGCAATTAGCTGTGTGGAAACGAGCACTCATTGCGCCCGCGCTTGGACTTGCCTTCGGGGTGCTCATGGCGTTGCCGCTGGCCTTCGCTGTCCAGTTATCGGAAACGGCCCTTGAGTCCATCAATGCCCCGGCACTTTGGCTTGCGCATACCTGGACGTATGACTTTGGTTTACCGCCTCGCGGTGAGATCGCATGGGTGGTAGTGCCTACGGCGGCGATAGTCGTGCAGTGGACTGTGCTGGGGCATTTGATTGGGTTATACTTGTGTTTCAGATCGCGGTGGACGCGACCTGTGTCGTCGGGCGATAATCAAGCCCGGATGTCTGACAAAAATGTGTAAGTAAGGCCAAAGCTTCCCCCCCGTCACCCAGGCGGCACACCGTGGCGACGGCGGCGACGCTTTCCTCTCTTCTCGCTTGTCGGAGCTGCCGGCGGCGTTAGACTCCAAACATGGTTCACTCCTTCACAGAGGCGAAGGGACGGAACCCGAAGCACGCGTTCCGCCGAAACGGCGCTGAACTGGTTCGGGTATTCGCCTTCAGGTTGGCTATTGGGGTTTGTTTCCTTTTAGAGGGGGGCCAGGCGCGGGCTGCCCAGCAGGCGCAGGAGAAGCCGCCGGCCAAAACCGAGGCTGCGGCTCCGGCCGCAGCATTCAAGCAGCCCAGGTCGCTTGCGGAACTCCTTGCCGTGAAGCCTGAGGACCTGGAGAAGGTGGATATTGCGCTGTTGAATCTCCTCTGTGCGGAGGGCTTGCGCGGCTCGGAGAACCTGGACATTCAGCAGTGTCTCGACACGCTCGAAGCTTGGGCGCGGCATGTGAGACGTGAGACCGACCGCAATTCTCACCAATTCGCCGAGCATCCCGAGGAATTCAAGAACGCCCTGGCGTACTATCGCATGGGCGTGCTGGGCGCGGTGCTGTGCCAGGACCTGCGGATTGAATACAACCCCGAGCTTGAGCGGGTCTCGAACGAAGCAATGAAGACGCACGCGCTCGAAAAGTGGAATCGGTTCTTTGGCGATTCCGGGGACGTTTTTATCCATGGCTTGCTCAGCGGCAAGCACCTCGGCACATGCTCCTCGATGCCGTTCCTGTACGCAGCCATAGCGCGGCGGCTTGGCTACCCGGTCACGATCGCCGCCAGAAAGCACCATCTGTACGCCCGATATGACGAGGGGAACGGCGAGCATCTCAATATTGAGGCGACCGAGAATCGTGGGTTTGCGACGCCTTCTGATGACGAGTTTCGGACGGAGCCGCCGCCGATGACCGACGAGGAAATCCGCGGCATGGGTTGGCTCCGGCCCCTTAGCAACAAGGAGATTTTGGCCATCTGTCTGCTCAACCGCTCCGGGTGTCTGCGGAGCATGGGCCGGCACGAGGACGCCAATGCCACCTTGGACCTGGCAGCTCGGTACCAACCAGAGACGACTCTGGCGAAACGCGTTTTTGAGAAGAATCGGAGGTTAAATCGGGACCTGATTGCCGCTGATCGGTGGGACGTGCTATGGAGCGAGGTCGAGAACCTGCTCATGCCCTCTGGCGGACTTTTGGCGGAGCACTTCCGGGACCGGAGGGTTGGCGTCCAATTCTTCATGAACCAGAGCACCAATATCGCCGAGATCGAAAAGTCCGTAGCTGGCTTCAAGGATGAGTTGGCCCGGTACCGCGCCGAAATCTCCGACGACCCGGCGAAGGTGCAAGCCGCCTTTGGCCCGCCGCAGATCTCTGGCGAGCAGCAGAAGTTCCTGGCGATGTTGGCCGATATTCCACAGTCCGGGCGCATTCTCATCCCGCGAGAGCAAGTCCCGCTGGACTATTGGGAAGGCATTCCGCCGGAGCTCGAAACCAGGCTTCAGGGGATAAACGACCCGGAAAGGATAGTGGAAGAGATCAACGCCTACTACTCGCAAACCTATACCCGCAAGTATGGTCACGCCCCACCCGACGAAACCCTTGCCAAGCAAATCGCAGCATTGCCGGCTCACGAAAATGAGTCGCCGCACATCAGAAACATCCTGGCGAGAGACCCGGCCTTTGGTTACCAGAAACTCAACCCGCCCAACGACGCCAAAGAGCGGGAGCGCTGGATGCGAGAGCAAAACGAGGCAACCACGCGCGAGTACATGCAGCGGGTGAACGCTCAGCAATCCCGTATTCGCGTCGTGCCTTCATCTGGCCTCAACCGAGCCATTCAGCAGGGGCCTCCGGAACCATCGGCACCGTCGGCACAAGTACCCCAAAATTCGCTGTTGACGCCCTCTTCGCAATCTGAGATAAATGCGCCAGTAAACGGGAAAGGAAAGCCATGAAAGGAAATTTGAAGATTGTCCTGATCGCGATCGCCGCCACCCTCACGCTCACCCAAGCCCAGGCCATGCGCTGGTACAGCCCGAGCACTGCGCACTGGTTGAGCCGAGATCCAATTGACGAGGAAGGCGGGGAGAATCTGTACCTTTTTTGCGGTAACGACTCGATAGACAACTGGGACCTGCTTGGGGAGAAGTGGAAGGTTGACCGCAACGGAGGTGCAAAGGCTTCGGCACAGCCGGAAAAGGGCGACACGGTCGCTGACCTGGCCGGATTGGTTGGGCTCAGCTACGCCGAGTACGAGCGCTGGCTAACCCCCTCGTCTGGGACAACCATGCCACAATTCTGGGGCCAGCCGCTGACCGGCTGCGAACATTTTGAAATCCCGAACACCGTGGTCGCCTACTGGGCTGGATGGGGCGGAGGATTCGGTCGGTGGTATGTGACATGGAACTCCAGCGTTAAGTATCTCCGCGCACGCGGCTTCAACGTGGACAACCGTTTCCATAAGAAGGGCGACAAGCTCGCACTGGAGAAAATATTCGTAGCGAAGTCCATCGGGAAGGAGCTTCATGGTCTCTATTTCTGGGGCCACGGATACGCGCCCTATCCGTCCACAGGGCTTGTGAGCGACAGTAACGACGAGTTATTGTTCTACTCAAGCCCCGGCCTTTATTATCACATGGCTCTCGGTCTGGTTTTCGCTTGCGACTCCAATAGTGGCAGAACCGCTCTGATGAGCGGCGGCGCGGGTGAAATCTGGCACGGATACACCGGAACCCTGTATCCGGTACCGTTCAGGGCGTATCACGCGAAGCATTTCATCAAGCCGGGCCAGCAGCAGACCCACTGAACTGATGCGATGGATCACTCTCGCTCTCGTTTACGCATCCCTGGCCTTTCTGAGCACGGGCTGCTACACCATGTCAACGCTCCGGTTCGGCAACGGAACCGCTGCGGATGTCAAGGTGAAGAGTTCTCAAACTGGTCAGGAAATTGAGATTGCTCCTGGACGTTTCAAGAAGCTGCCGCATGCCGCTGGGGACATCATCGTGACGACCAAGGCTGGCGAAAAGTTTAAATTCACCAGTATCGAGCCGCCTAGAGTTGACACCGACAGCACCGGCACCAATTACCTTGACAAGCGGAGCAGCTTATTTGGGCCAGGCTACATCACGCTTGGTCTAAAGCTCGGCACAAATATGGAGCTTTTCGCATTGATGCCGGGCAAGAAGAGCGTTGATACGAAGATTCCGCAACCCAGCGGCTATCCGAAACGTGGGGAGAAGATGGCGGACTGAGATGTCCGCCAAGGCTGCCCATTCAGCCTTTGCGGCATCTGCGGACACCAACGCGGACACCAAAGAGGTTAGAAACGGTTTGCGGGGCTAATTGCCGATTATGCTTGATTAGCCCATAAAATCGGGCATATTGAACTTGCAATCGCGGTGGAAAATGGCCAATTCCGCCCCCAGCCACCAACCCAACAAAACCCAATTTGAGAATGCCGCCCGGCAACCGCCTGGAAGCACTGAAGGGAGACCGCAGCGGCCAGCACAGCATCCGGGTCGATGACCAGTGGAGGATTTACTTCGAAAGTCAAGCGCTTTCGGAGCGCGGCAAATCGAGGACTCGATTCGGGCGTATCGAAATAAAAAGGGTGCCCCTGTGGCGCTGGTATCAGGAACGCTTGCTGCTGAATAGTTACGGCTAGCGCCCCACCGAGTTCGTTGCCGTGCTGCTGGAGGGGGCGGTGTCCTTAATGAACTTCTCGAGAATGGCCAAATAACTATCCAGCATGCCGCTGGGATCATTTCCCTGTTCCTGCTTGAGTGACCGGAGTTGATCGGCGGCGGCCTTTGCCTGCTCCCGGATGTCATTCATGCTCACTTTGCCGCTCATCAAGCCGCCAAGCAGTTCGTCGAACTTCGCCTTAGCTTCCGGCCCTGCGCCATTGAGAAACTGGGTCTGGACCTGCTGGATCAGATTTGTGTCCGCGCCCAATCGGCCAAGCGGGCCGGCCCCCTCCAGTGGGGTGTTCGTTCGGACGACCGGCAACGCCGACGCCTGGAGCGTCGCCACGGACGGGGCCAGGTTTGTGGCCGGGCTCACGCCCACCGTCACCGAGGCCACTTTGGCGCGCGGAAGCGTGAGTGTACCCAACACTTCGCTTTGGAGAACAATGGTATTGGAGCTGAGGGTGAGCACTTTGCCCGCGTAGCGATCGCCATTTTTCATTTCCACCTGGTCACCCGCTGCCCATCGAGCGGCCAAAACGAGCGCCAGGACGGAACCGCCTAGCAGACCCCGCCGTGAGAGCACACCGGAGCGGCGTTGCTCGGCCAGGACCGCACTACTAGATTCCTGCTTCACAGCTTCATCCTACCCTGGTTTCCTCTCTGGGGCAAATCTTCCTAACCGCCGCCGATTCGCGCCAACCCCTCAATAGGGAAACCGGCTTGGGCTTTAGACGCTTCCGACCTTCCGATAGTGCAGCTCCATCGCGTTGACGTGGCTGCGCATCCGCTCCGCCGACAACTCCGCGTCGCCCGCCTTGACGGCGTCATAGATGCCCCGGTGTTCTTTGAGTTCCCAGGCCGCGAATCCCTCCAGTTGTTCATAGAGCCTAGGCCCCCAGGGTCCATGAGGCTTTTGAGGAAAGACTTAAGGAGCACCGAAAGCACCTCGTTTCGGGCGGTTTCAGACAACAACACGTGAAAGGCGGAGCCATACCGGAGAGGGTTGTCTAAGGAGCGTTCATGGGCTTCGAGAATTGCCTCGATCTCCTGCAAATCCACTTCTGTCCGGCGCTGAGCCGCCAGCCGGGCTAAGGCTACCTCGAGGATCAACCGCGCCTCGAGCAGGTCGCGCGTTACGCCTTTGGCTAACGCCACCTCAATCGCTTCGGGCCGCTGATGTTCGGCATCGGCCGCCGGAGGAGCCAAAACAAAAATCCCTTGACCATGCCGGACTTCCAGATTGCCTAGTGCCGCCAGCGCGTTGAGTGCCTCGCGCAAGGTCGAACGGCCCACTCCGAGCTGGCGCGTTAATTCGCTTTCCGTGGGAAGCTTGGTCCCTGGCGCAAGGTGGCGCACCGTTTCCAGCAATTGCTGCGTTACTCGTTGGCCAAGCTTCAGCCGCGGCACCGAAGCTATTGAAATCGGTTCGCCCATAAATCAAATCTATGACGAGGCATAACAACCTCGCAGTCAAACGTCAACAGACAACCAAATAAGTTCTTCTCCCTCGAGCATTTGTTCCAAAAAACCCTTAGATCGATTCGTTAACCATATTTCTGGTAAAAATTTTGACACAGATTTTTTATTAAGTTATAAGGTGAGCATGTCATCAGATAACATAGAGGCTCACGGATAGAGTCGAATTTCTTTTAAACCAAGTATAATTGCCTATGAAAACACGAAGGTTGTCTGCCGCTGCGGTGAGTCGGCGCAAGTTCATTAGTCGCACGGCGATGGCTGCGGCTGCCTTCAGCATCGTTCCCCGCCATGTGCTCGGTGGACCGAAATTCGTCGCTCCGAGTGAAAAGATTAATATCGCTATCATTGGTTGCGGCGGCCAAGGCCGGGAAAATGTGCGCGCGTTGTTCAATCATCCGGACGCGCAGATCATCGCTGTGGCCGACCCGGCCGAGGTGCAGGACCTGAACGCCTTTTATTTCAAGGGAAAAGGCGGCCGGCTCCCGGTCAAGGCTGAAATCGAAAAGCACTATGGCGAAAAGACGCCTGATTACAAAGTGGCCGATTACGAAGACTTCCGCGTGATGCTCGAGAAAGAGAAAACCATCGACGCAATTCTCTGCGCCACGCCCGACCACCAACATGCCTATGTATGCTTGACCGCCATGCGCCAAGGCAAACATGTGTATTGTGAGAAGCCGCTGACCCACAATGTCTGGGAGGCCCGGCAAGTAGCGCGCGTGGCAAAAGAAACCGGCGTCGCCACCCAGTTGGGCAATCAAGGCCATTCCGGGGACTTTATCCGCCAGACGTGCGAGATCATCTGGGCCGGCGCGCTTGGCGACGTGCGGGAGGTTCATGCCTGGACCGCCGCGTCCCGGTGGAACAAGCAATCCCTGGGCGGGAGACCTGCCGCGCAAGAAGTTCCTCAAGGTTTGAATTGGGACCTGTGGCTGGGACCTCGCGAAATGCGGCCCTACAACTCGGCGTACAACCCCGTGAGTTGGCGCGATTTTTGGGATTTTGGCACGGCGCCCATCGGCGACTTTTTCTGTCACAATTTTGATCCGGCGTTTTGGGCGCTGGACCTGCGCGAGCCTCTGAGCATCGAGGCTTCAGCCGCCGGCAAGGTGGATTCCTATATCGCCCCCATCGCGGGGCTGTACACTTATCACTTCGGTGCCCGTGGCAAGATGCCACCGGTTAAATTCACTTGGTACGAGGGCGGCCTAATGCCGCCCCGCCCGGACGGTTTGGGCGAGGACGACCAACTTGGCGCCGGCGGCAATGGCATCCTCTTCATCGGCGACAAAGGAATGCTCACCTGCCCCGGCTGGGCGGGACGGCCCTCCCTCCTGCCAAGTTCGAAAGACGAAGAATACCAGCGCCCCGCCAAAACGCTGCCCCGTTCGAAGGGTCATCATCGCGATTGGCTCGATGCCTGTAAAGGCGGGTCTGCCGCCAGCGCGAACTTCGAATACGGCGCCGGATTGACCGAGATCGGACTGCTGGGCTTGGTGGCCATGCGGACGGGCAAGAAGATCTATTGGGACGCGAAAGCAATGAAGGCGACCAATGCGCCGGAGGCCGACAAGTTCCTCAAAGAAAATTATCGTTCAGGGTGGGAAATTGAGTAAACCCAAACTTCCTTCTGCGGCGGGCGGTGGTCAGCGGTACGCTTTGGGCCTGCAGACACTGCTGGCCGGTCTAAGCTTTCTCCTGGCACTTTCGGGCGGAGCAGAGGAGAAGTCGCCGGCTGATTGGGTCAACCCGTTGATCGATACCCACAAGTCGCGGTGGTTCTTTTTTTCATCAGCTTGCCGCCCATTCGGAATGGTCAACCTCAGCCCGGACATGGTGGAATTTAAGCTCGATCCAACCGCCCAAGGGACAGGCTGCTATTTCGTCTGAGCGCCGTAGCTGCAATCCGGCGTTGGGGAAGCGATTGAACAGCTTTCCGTAAACCGCTCGCACGGCTCGAGTAACATAGCGCAGGTTTCCAAAGTTTCCAAACTGCGCGCAACGTCGTGACACGTACACGCCGGGACGGGCGGTCGAGCACTCCCAACCGCCACCGCGCTCGCGCGCGCCTCTCCTCCGGCAGGGCGCGCACTCCGCTGCGCGGCGCCCGAACCGGAAGGGACGCTCTTGATCAGACCCGGAGAGCCGGCCACGGGAAATCCGTTTTCAATAGGTGAAACTTTTTCGCGCGTGCTGTGTCCTCAACACAGCGGCTGATGCATATAATTAAATTGACTATATCTGGGCGGCGCGGCGCCTCGAGAGCCCTGCTCGCGTTGGCGTTCCTGATCACTTGGGCGGGCGCAGAGGCCAGGTGCGCGACTCAAGCAAACACCAAGGCCCTCGAATTCGATAAGGTCGTTTCTCATTATGCTCGCAGTGGTTATTTCCAAGGTGTGGTTCTTGTCGCTAAATGCGGCCAGGTGATTTACGCCAAAGGAGTTGGGGACGCGAACCTGCAAGCGCAGGTGCCCAACACCCCGCAAACCAAGTTCGGAATCGCCTCCATCACCAAGCAGTTCACCGCGGCGCTCGTGCTGCAGCAGGTTGAGCAGGGGCGCATTCACCTCGATGACACGATCTCTAACTATCTCCCATGGTATCGCAAGGATACCGGCCAACGCATGACTGTCGATCAACTGCTTCATCACACCTCCGGCCTGCCGGCGGACTATGATGACCCTGAATTCTGCGACACACCGGAGGCTCGCCAACATTATTCCCCTCGGGAATTCGCGGAGAAATTCTGCCAACCCAACCTCGATGCTGAGCCGGGTACCAAATGGGCCTACAGCAATCGCGGCTATGTGCTGCTCGGAGTGATTCTGGAGCACGTGACGGGAAAACCATTCGAGGATCTACTCAAGGAGCAACTGCTCGAGCCTTTGCGTATGAAGGATACGGGCATCGACCACAATGACCTGGCGGAAAGAGGAGGTGCCTCCGGTTACGCTCGGCATGCGGGGCCGCGGTACACACCTGGACCCTACCTGGACCGAGGCCACATCTTTTCCGCCGGAGCCATGTATTCGAGCGCCGAAGACCTCTTACGCTGGAACCAAGCGCTTTCCTCAACCAACTTCTTTTCACCAGAAATCCGCAAGGCGATGTTCACGCCGGGTAAGCACGATTGGGCCGATGGCTGGTTTGTCACCAGAATCCAGGGCAGCCCGGGTGAAAGCAATCATTTGGCCGAGATGCGAGGCGACATGCCCGGGAACTTCTTCACCTGGATCCTTCGCTACCCCGAGCAGGATGCGGTGATTATCACGCTGCGAAACGGCTATGGTTCCACAGAGCATCTGGAAGAAAACCTGCAAGCAGTGCTTTTCGGCCAGCCAGCCCACCTGCCGTCGCGTAGCCCCAAAGATGTCATAGCGCATCTGGGTTGGGTGATCTGGAGGTCTATGGCGGAACACATGCTGCTTACAGTGTGCCTGTCTCTCGCGGTGGCCTCAATGGTATTGGCGATGCGAGTCCGTGGCAGATTCTCTCCCACTGCCACCGCCACGCCGCCAGCCTTGGACTAATGACGGCATTCTTTAAGGGTCATTAGTTACCACCGCGAGCTGCGGCGCAAGCGCGCTACCGCCATGCTCGTGCAACTCAAAGAAACAAAATTGCAAGCCCAACGCCAGTGCCTCGCGTGCAAGGGCTGCGAACCCAATCGCGGTTGATAACAAGCCTCAAAGGGTGCCGCCCCCACACCAGTTTCGTTGCTTGCTTTTCCTCGAATCACCTTGCGTCGGTGCTCGCTAGGCGCATAATTCCCCAAGCGAGGGTTGCATGAAGACAGTGGAAACGAGCCATGCGCCGACGGAAGCCGCCCCGCCGCCCGTTACAAGCGGTCGGACGCTGAAGCACTTCCGACTGGAAGGCCTGCTTGGGGAGGGCGGGATGGGCTTGGTCTATCGCGCTTACGATACCCACCTGCACCGGCGCGTTGCCGTGAAACTGCTCTCGCCCGAGGTAACCTCCAACCCGGACCGCAAGCAGCGTCTCTTACAGGAAGCCCGTGCTGCCGCCCGCATCAGTCATCCGGCCGTCGCCCAGATATTCGACGCGGATGAGGAGAATGGCGTCACGTTTGTCGTGATGGAGTTGGTGGAAGGCAAAACCGTGGCACAACTGATCCACAGCGGGGAATTGGATCTGGTAGGCACCATGGAAATCGGCAGCCAGGTGGGCCGCGGCTTGGCCAAGGCGCATGAGCTTGACATCGTCCACCGCGACATCAAACCGGCAAACATCATGCGCACCCCCGATGGCCATGTGAAGATCCTCGATTTCGGTCTGGCCAAGCTGCTCCAGCCACTCCCCATTCAAACCCCAACCGGCACCATCCAGCTCAACCCACCGGACTTGGCCCGCACGCAGCCAGGAATCGTGATGGGCACGCCGGCTTACATGAGTCCCGAACAGGTCCGGGGCCTGCCGTTTGATTCGCGCGCGGATATCTTCGCCCTGGGTGTCCTTTTGTTCGAGATGGCGACTGGCCAATCGCCGTTCGAGCGTGAGAATTTCCGTGCGGCCCTCCACGCCGCGGCCTACGAAGAGCCGCCGCCGATGAATTCGGTCCGGCCGCACATTCCTGATGCGCTCCAGCGAATTGTCTCACGGTGTCTGCGCAAGAACCCCGAAGAGCGCTATCCGACCGCCACCCTCGTGGCCGAGGACCTCGAACGCCTGCGCCGCGACACGGAGGCCAACCTGGCGCAGCGGACCTCGTGGCGGCAGCGCCTGCGGGATGCCTTGGAGGGCTTGCGCCAGCAGCCACCCGCGCGGCTGATGTGGTACGGTGTCGGCGCGTTGGTTCTGCTCTCGGCCCTGGTTTATTTGTTGGTCGCCCGCAGCGTGATGGGAAATGCCGTGCCCCTGACGCTGGCGGGTCTCTTCATATATCGCTATGTTCGGAACCAGCCCCACCGGCTGCAGGGATCGTTCGTCCGGCAGGCTGCGAAAGTTCCGGAGGTGAGGTTGGTCGTGTTTCGAAGCGGACAATTCGACGTGGTGGTGGACCGCGCCGTGGCGCAACTTTATGGCCGGCTCAACCACCAGTTGCGCGTCTGCAACCAGAAACTTTTTTTTGGCCAACCGTTGACGCTTTCCATCCTGCACGACCTTTCCGGTGAACAGCTCGACAAATTGCTCGCCGGCCCTGGCGTTCAGTACGTCCGCCCGGACGTTCTCGAACAGCGATGACCTCCTCTCTGGCCCAAGGTTTGTGCATTCCCCATCCCGCCTGACGAGACAGCCCTGGCTTGGGCCGCAGACGGGCCGATGACGGATCGGATCAACCCGGCCTCTTGGCGCGCAGATTGGCGACTCGCTCCATGAGCGGCGGGTGGGTTGCAAAGTAATCCCCCGCCATGCCGACGCCCTGTCCAGAGATCCGTTGCGCAAGTTTCTCCAGAAGGCGCTCCCCTGCCACTGCGTCGCCGCCAGCCGTTCCGACCAGGGCGACGGCGAAGGCATCCGCCTCCAGTTCGTCGTCCCGGGAGTAGGCGCGGCCCAACACCTGCCGCCCCGCCCCGCTCAGCCAGGCGCTGGCTGCGTGCCTGCCGGAGGATTGTCGCAGTAACAGGGAAAGCGCGGCGTCTCTGACGAGCCGATCAAGGGTGTGACGCCGAACGATATGCCCCATTTCATGGCCGAGCAGGAAAGCGATCTCGTCCCGTTGCCCCTGGCAGATGTCCAACAAGGGCCAACTCACAAAAACAGCGCCACCGGGGAGGGCAAACGCGTTCGGCTCCCGCTCCGCCGTAACCCGGACACTGAAAGGAAGAGTCTTCTCCTTCACGTTGGCCGCTAACCATTCACAGATTTGCGCCGCAAATCTCGTGTCGTCATTCTCTTCGATCAGGGGAATTCGCTCCAGCAGGGCTGCCGCCAGGTCGCGGCCCAGACGTATTTCGGCGCGCAAGGATTCCTCCTCCGTCCCACCCATCAGGGCCAAAGCGTTCTTGGCCTGAGCGGCTTTCTGGCCGAGTCGGTAGCCAATCGCCTCAAAGAGTGTTTTCGCCATCGCAAAACCCTCGGTGGCCTACCGGGCTGTTCCGGCCAAGTTGAAACACCCAGGGAGGACGGCAGACCAGTCAATCGCTCTCAAATCCATGTCCGGCATCGTTGCACCCGCCCTCCGCGTGAAGCAAGCCGCTTTTCCGCCTGTGGCAACAATTGTTATGCCCGCGAGGAGAACGCGCCAGGGCCTGCGTGCTCATTGCCGCTCATAGAGAACCAAGGTCGAGCCCGGTGTGTTCTTGAGTTCGAGCTCTAGGCCGGTCTCGAGTAACTGCTGTCCGGTCTGGGTACTTTGTCGGCGCGTGTCCAGGTTTGTGAGGCGATAGGCAGCATGCTCATCCAGGCCGCGCAGCGGAAAGCGGGCAGATTGATAAGGACTTTGGGGGCGGCGCAGAGCTACCACCAGCCCTTGGCTGCCATCGGGCTGGCCGAGTTGATAAGCCATCCAGAGATCGGGCGCCTGGGAATAGCTGGTCAACGGGTAGTAGTCGCCGTAGTACAAGTCGCGCAGTTTCAGGTATTGGTCCAGCGTGCTTTTGGCCCAGGCAAAAGGGAAATCGGGCGGAATCCGTTCTGCTGGCACGTCCGCCGCCACCCACCAGTTCAGGCACAGGCCGCTGCACATGCTGCTGCGAAACTCGTAGTCGTCCCCAGCGCGGTCCTGGCTGGTGGCGCTCAGAGGTACCCAGCTCAGCAAGCCGTAGGTATGGCATTGATGGGCGATCGGATCGCGCGGACCGTCAGTTCGCCAAAAGGGAGTTGCACGTCCCAACGTTTCGAGATCGATACGGCGGCCGCCGCTGGCACAATTATCGATCAACAATTCCGAGTGCCGAGTCAGCAATTCATCCCAGAAAGCATAGAGGCCCTCGATGTACCGGATTTCGGTGATGCCCTGGCGGTCGGGCGCATCGGCCTTTCGCCAGAAACCGAGTGGGTCGATGTTAAAATCCTGGCGGTAACAGCCGAGCCCGAACTCTTGAATCTTGGCAGAGATGAAATCGGTGAGAAATCTCCGCGCGGCAGGGTTGCCCAGGTTGAAGAGCAGACTGTCGGCGCCATTGTCCAACAGCCACTCCGGATGGGCTTTGTGCCAAGGAGTGCCTTTATAGACCCGCTCTGGTTCGAACCAGAGCAGCAGTTCGCGGCCCGAATGCCGTAAGGCGTCGCTGATCGGCTTGAACCCGGCCGGATAGAGGTCCTTCTTTACCTCCCAATTGCCGACGTTGACAGGCCAACCGCCCTGCCCGAACCATTCGGCATCGATCCAATAATAGGCCACCGGTAACTGGTGCTGGATGATCTTTTGAATATTATCAAGGTGAACCTCAGCCCGCGTACCGCCCCAGTTGCCGCAGGTGATGGGTGCCATCAGCGGTTGCCCGCCGGGCCTGGGGCGATGATGGGCTAGCACGAACTGCCGCCACAGATTCTGCCCGTGCCAGCGGTCGCCTTGATAGAATAACAAGCACAGTCGTGGGGTGCGAATGGACTCGCCGGGGAAAAGTACGAGATGAGTGCGAGCCAACCCGGCCTTGATCGACACCTGGCTCTGCGGACCGGTGGAGAACTCAGCGACCCACTCACCGCTCCAACCAATGGCCGCCACGATCCCGGCGTTGGCGCCCTCGACATTAAAGAACGGCAAGACCTGGCTCGAGGAGCGACCTTCGCCCGGCTGGAGGCGAAAGTTGCTGCCGGGGTACAACACCTTCTCTTGGGGCGCAAAATCATCAAAGGACGCCACTGCTCCGATGTTCCAATGCAACGTCGGCGAGACTGAGTTGGGCACCGGCAAGGCGCCGTCCATGGCCTGGATATCCTCGATCATCGGTGTGTTGGTCTTGCCAGTGTTGGTCAGGTGCGCCACCCATTCGACGACCGGGAAGTCATTGAATCGAACCGCCTCAATTCGCAACTCCAGCCCGGTGTCCGGGTCCTGCCAGGTGCCCTCGCGGCGGTCGCGCTGGCTATCGAGGGTCTCCTCATGCACCTCACGCGGCCAGCGGGCTAATAACTCGGCACTGTTGGTCCCTCGGTAGCGGAAGGAAACCGCGTAAGGGTTGAACCCTGGAATGTCGGCCCAAGGCAAATCCTGAAGGCGCAGGCGTATGCCATCCTCGAGCAGGATCAGGGCGTCGGCCCACAGGGCTTGGTCCCAGCCCCGGCCATCGCCACCGTCCTTGACTCGGATCTCAAACTGACTGGCTCCAGACAGATCGACCTCCAGCGGCTTGGGGCCGTCCCTGAGCCGCAGGATCGGCGAGCTGAACAGCTCTTTGCCATCGACCAGCACATGGAAGGTGACCGACCCTTGGCCCAGGGCCTCCCCGCGGCGGGTGTCATCGTTGTTCTCCAAACCAACCTCGGCCGAAAAGTGCCGGGCGGGCTTGCCGAGATCCACTAGAATGTGCTTGGTAGAATTGAACGCCAACCCGTGGGCATACGTCTTGTCGCCAAGCTGAAATGGGGTACCGCGCCAGGAACGGCCACGGGTCACTCCGTCGGAAACATCCTCGTACAACAGCTTCAGATGCGGGCTCGGCGGGCCTGGGTTCGTAGCGCCAAGAGTTTGATCCCACCAGGCGCGGCAGGCAAAAAATTCCTCGGGTTGTGGACTTTCGGCAAACGATGAATAGGCGAGGCCCGCCAAAGCCGAAATTGCGACCATTCCGCCGGACAGGACTCGGGTGCAGACTAACCAGAGCGCGTTGCCCATAGCCTGACCAGATTTGCCACTGTTGGATGACATGAATGCTGGCGAATGCGCAACGAAGCTGTAACGCCCACCAGCACATGAATACTCACAAACAAGTTCTAACTCCCAAGCCCACTGAGCGCAAGCCGCAAGCGGAAAGAAACGGAAAGAAAAGGCGCAGTAGCCCATTAAGGGAATTTCATAAACGTGGAAATAGAAGATTCCAACAGGCAAAGCATTCTGCTTGCGCGAGGCCGAGACGGATTGGACTATGTCCTAAAGCGTTGCGCAGTGAAACCCAAAATTACCATCGTTGACTGGGCGCTCTCGCCGCTAAGCGACGGCCGGGCGTCCGTGGAGCGCGAAGTCATTGGGGATCTCGCCCGAGTGCAATGCTGTCAATGCTCCACCGACCAGGATTTTGACGCCGGGTTACTGGATTCGATGGCCTTAATCGTCTGGCACAACACCCCGATCACCGATTCCACCATCGCCAAACTGAAAAACTGCCGCGTAATCGTCCGCAACGGCGTCGGTTTTGATTCCGTGGATGTCGTGGCGGCCCGCGCGCACGGCATCCCTGTCTGCAACGTGCCAGATTACGGCACGGAAGAAGTGGCTGACCACGCCATCGCACTGGCGCTCGCGCTTTGCCGTCAGCTTTTTCCGCTCGACGCGGAGGCGAAAAAACTCGGCTGGAGGATTCGCGTCGAACCCAAATTGCGTCGCCTACGGGAACTGGTGTTCGGCGTGGTGGGCTTGGGCCGCATTGGCACGGCCGCCGCCTTGCGCGCCAAAAGTTTGGGATTCAAGGTTTGTTTCTATGATCCTTATGTCGTCAGCGGCTCAGACAAGGCCGTGGGCGTGGAGCGAGTCAGAACATTGGAAGAGTTATTGCGCAAAGCCGACGTGCTTTCGCTGCACTGTCCACTGAACGATGAAACGCGTCACCTGCTTGCCGAAAAGGAACTGGCCTTGCTAAAACCGTCCGCATTCGTGGTCAACACCGCGCGCGGCGCGGTCATCAAGAAGTTGGCCATTCTCGCCGCATTGCGCGAAGGCCGGCTCGCCGGCGCCGGCCTGGACGTGATTGAGGACGAACCGCTCGAGACCGCGGAGGAGGCGGCCACGCCCAATTTGATTGTTACCTGTCACGCCGCGTTCTGTAGCGTGGAATCCAAAATCGAATTGCGTCGCACCTCCGCGCGCATAGCCCTCGCCGCCGTGCGCGGTGATCCACTCGAAAACGTCGTCAATGGCGTTTCTCCCAAGGGAAACCCGCTATGATCCCCTTTCCTCTCATTGATGCCCATCTTCATATCTGGGATCTCAACCGCTTCCAATACCCGTGGCTGGCCGGAGTTCCTGCCATCAACCGCACGTATCTGCTCCCCGATTACGACCGGGCGCGGGGCGGCTACAAGGTCGAAGCCCTGGTGTTCGTCCAGTGCGAATGCAAACCCGAGCAGCACTTGGGCGAACTGGCCTGGGTGCAGTCGGTGGCCGACGCGGATCCACGCCTCAAGGCGATCGTGCCTTGGGCACCCCTGGAAACCGGCGAAGCTGTAGCCGCCCAACTCGCCAGCATGGCGGCGGACCCGCGCGTCAAAGGCATCCGCCGCATCATCCAGTTCGAGGACGACCTTGACTTCTGCGTGCAGTCCGGATTCATCCGCGGCGTTCAATTGCTCGGCGAAGTAGGACTGCACTGCGAGTTGACCATCGCACCCTGCCACTTCCCGAATGTGCTCAAGCTGATCCAGGCGTGCCCTGGCACCTTGTTCATCCTCGATCACGTCGGAAACCCGGACATCGCCGCCGGCGGGCTCCAGCCGTGGGAGAATTCCTTGAAGTTGTTCGCCGCGTCGGGGCCCCATGCCTGCAAGTTCTCCAACTTTGTCTGCAATGCCGACCTGCAGAAGTGGACCGTGGGAGACCTCAAACCATTCGCCGATGCCGTGATCGAGACTTTTGGTCCGGACCGCCTGATGTGGGGCAGCGATTGGCCGCACGTGCTGCGCGCTTCGTCCTGGCGCCGCTGGCTCGAGGCCGCGGACGCCCTCACCGCTTCGCTGAGCGAACCGGACCGCCAGAAAATCTTCCATGACAACGCCGCCAGATTTTATCGTATCGCAACCCCAACGACCGCAAAATAAGGAGAGATCGTGATCCAGCATCAGCCCGTTCCAAACCGGTTCAAAGGCAAAGTGGCCATCGTCACGGGTGGTTCGTCCGGGCTCGGACGCGCCATCGTGGAGGAATACTGCAAGGAAGGCGGCCAAGTCCTTTTCACCGGCATCACCGAAGCCGGCCACAAAACTCAGAGGGAATTCCAAGCCGCCCGTTACACCACGCAGTTCCTGCGCGGCGACATGGCGGAGGAAGCTTTCTGCACGGAGGTCGTTGCCAGGACCATTGAGGTCTTCGGTAAAGTGAACCATCTGGTGAACAATGCCTTTGCCTTCACCGCCAAGGCGCTCCATGCCACAACCAAAGACTGGATGCGCAGCTTCACCGCGGGCCCGCTCGCCTACGCCCGCATGGTGCAAAGCGTCTGGCCGCACATGAGGGCCACCGGCGGCGGCGCGATTGTCAATATGTCGAGCATCTCCGCTCACATCGCGCAGAAGGATCGCTGGACCTACAACGCCGCGAAGGGCGCGGTGAACCAATTGACCAAATGCCAGGCGCTTGACCTGGCCCCGTTCAACATCCGCGTCAACAGCGTGGACCCCGCCTGGATCTGGTCGAACGAAACCGATAAAGCGGCCAATATGGACGGCGGCGGACGCGCAAAATGGGACCCGATCTGGGGCAAGTATCACATGCTCCGTCGCATGGGGCAGGCTGTCGAGGTAGCCCGGCCGACCCTTTTCCTGCTCAGTGACGACGCTTCATTCATCACCGGCACGACGCTGATGGTTGACGGGGGTTATCTCGCGATGGGGCCCGAAGGGCTTGGCGACACGGCCGTGATCGCCGGATCGGACTGAATCATTGCCGCGCCACCCGCTGCCCTCGGGACAAATTGATGCTGCGACCATCAGCGACAAACCATGACTTCGCAATTCATCCTCGGTTTGGTGCTCGTGTTCCTCGCTGGCGCGCTGGAGGGATTGTTTTCCCTGGGCGTCACGCGCACGCCGAAATGGAAATGGGAAAATAGCTGGGGCCTTGGTTCGTTAATCGCGCTGGTGGTCGTGCCCTGGCCCCTGGCGTTGCTCACCATCCCGAACCTTCCGGGCGTTTACCACGACGTCCCGGCATCGAAATTGTGGCTCACCTTCCTGTGCGGCGTCGGGTGGGGACTGGGCGGCATTTTCTGGGGCAAGGCTATCGCGGCCGTCGGTATGGCCTTGGGCGTTTCCCTGCTGATGGGATTGATCAATGTGTTTGGTTCCCTTTTGCCGCTGGCGCTCTTTCAACGCGCGAAGCTGGCGACCGCCGGGGGCGGAACCCTCCTCGGAGCGGTCGCCATCATGGTGCTGGGCATCATTTTCATCGCCCGCGCCGGACGCCTCAAGCAACAAGAGCAACAGTCGCAAAAGGATTCCGCCGGGGCGGTCGCCGCGCCCACCGCCCCCTTCTCACTCGGCCTGATTTTTTGCGTGCTCTCGGGGGCGCTCTCCGCGCTGGTAAATTTCAGTTTCATTTCGGGAGCCGACATCGCGGCCACAGCCGAAAAGGCGGGGGCGAGCGTGTGGGCAAAAGGCTTTGCCATCTGGGCGTTGGTGTTCACCGGGAACTATCTCGTAAACTTCCTCTACGCCGCGAACCAAATGGCACGCAACCACTCCTTCGGCCAGATTGCCCAGGGCGACGCGGCACATTGGTTCTGGGTGTTTTTCATGGGCCTTGCCTGGCCCGCGGGCATCGCGGTCTATGGCATCGCGGCTTACTTGCTTGGCAGTTATGGGGCTTATGTCGGCTTCCCGATGATGTTAGTCTGCTCCATCCTGTTCGGAAATCTCGCCGGTGCGCTGACCGGCGAATGGCGTAATACCTCCTCCCACGCCCGCGCCCTGATGACCTGCGGTGTGCTAATTCTGGTGGCGGCGCTCGCTCTGATGGGGTTCTCGAACCAACTGCTAGCTCAATCCCAAGGCAGGGGTTAGGTACGACATGAGGAAAACCGGCCGGGACGAAAGCCACTTGCACCGCCCTGGTCGCGGCACCGGTGAATTTTTTCGTTCGGCGGCAGTTGCGTAGTGGTAAACTCAACCCGTGGACATTCTTGACGCGATTGGGAACACCTCGCTTGTTCGACTTCGCAGGGTCGTTCCGCCCAATTGCGCGAACATCTTCGCGAAGCTCGAGTGGGAGAACCCCACCGGCAGCATGAAGGACCGGATGGCCCTGGCCGCGATCTCGCGGGCCGAAGCCGACGGTCGCCTCAATCCCGGAGACACCATCGTCGAGTACTCGGGTGGTAGCACCGGGGCGTCGATTGCGTTGGTCTGCGCCGCCAAGGGCTACCAACTCCAGATCGTTACCTCGGATGCGTTCAGCAAGGAGAAGCGCGACCACATGGCGGCGCTGGGTGCGGAGCTGATCCTCGTTCCGAGCGAAGGAGGCCTCACCACCAGGAAACTGTTCCTGGACATGATCGCGGCCGCTCGCAAGTTGAGCCAGCAGCCTCACACCTTCTGGTTCGACCAACTCAACAACAAGGACAGCATCGCGGGCTACTACGCGCTTGGTGAGGAAATCTGGAGTCAAACCAACGGGGAACTCGATGCTTTCGTTCACTCCGCAGGCACAGCGGCTTCTTCGCGCGGGATCGCCACCGTGTTGAAGCGACACAAGCCGAGCACCAGGATCGTCGTCGTGGAACCGGCAGAGTCCTCGGTCCTGTTGGGAGGCCCGCCAGGGGCTCACAGGATCGAAGGAATTGGGATTGGCCGCACGCCTCCACTCTGGGAGCCGACTCTAGTGGACGAAATCCTGTCGGTCAGCACCAATGACGCGGAGTGCATGGCGAGACGCCTGGCGCGCGAGGAAGCTCTCTTCGCGGGCACGTCCTCCGGTGGAAACGTCGTCGCCGCCATTCGCGTGGCGGAGCGGCTGGGGCCAAGTTCCAAGGTGGTCACGCTGATGGTTGACTCCGGTTTGAAATACCTGAGCACCGGCGTGTACCGGAGCAGATCAGAAACCCGCTCTCACACGGCGGGTTAGGCGGCTAACAGAAGTCGGGCTGGGGCCGGCTCCAGAAATAACCGTGATGCTTTTCGGGTTTTACCGTTGCCGCCTTGAGGATATGCTACAGCAGTTTCTTGACTGCATCTGGCACCTGGAATTTGCGATCGGCCAGGTATTCATTGAGAACCACGCTGATCCATTCTCGGGAGCAGGTCGCACCCTGAAATGAGATGGCTGTGACGCCATTCTCCTGAACCAGCTCGTAGCGACCGATTTTGACTGCGATGGGGCCCGTTTCCCCTTTCAATGCCAGTTCCGCCCACATCGTTTTGGCTTTCGAATCAATTTCAAGCTTCATCACCGCACCGAATCGTTCGATCTCTCGGTTGAGGAAGGTCTTCGCCACCATCTCCACCGCCCCATCCTTTACCTCTCTGAAACGATCGGCAAGAGAGCGGAACATTTTTAGGGTGCCTTCATATTTGTTTCCTTACCGGGCAGGAGATTTATCAAAGAGTCTGCCGCTTGGAAAGGCGAAACGCCGCTCCAAGCAGGGCTACTTGTGAGGCGGGGCCATGCTCTTTAGCCGAACGCAACCTGCTCAAGGCGGGTTGTGGCATTCGAGCCTGAACGCGAATGCGTGCTGACAGGGAGGAGCTTTCACAGTTGCGGCGGGAATAATAATCGTCGTCGTGCCGGCCGAGTCGGTTTCCCACCTAAGCGGTTTGCGTACGCCCAGTAAGTGTATCTTCGTGCCGGCCACAGGTTTGATCGATGACAGCGTAACCTGCTCCGGCAGACAATCGCCCTCGGTTTTGGTCACGTAAATCGCATAAACACTTTTTCCCTTCTTCGTAAACACCACTTGGCCCTCCTTATAGGGCGCGACCGGGCGCGTGCCGTAGATTGCCTCGCCGTTGACTTTGAGCCACTCACCCATTTCCTTCATGCGCTGCTGCGCCACCGCCGGCAGCTCGCCGTCGGGTTGCGGCCCGACATTGAGAAGGAAATTGCCGCCCTTGCCGACAATCTCGACTAACAGCTCGATGAGGCGATGTGTGGACTTGTACTTGTCGTTGGGCTTGAACGACCACTGGTCGCCCATGGTCAGGCAGCTCTCCCACGGGTAAGGCAGTGGCTCATCCGGGACCTGCTGTTCGGGCGTGCGGTAATTCTCATACCGGCCCCCCACCGTGCGGTCCACAACGATGAGGTGGGGCTGGTGTCGCCGCGCCATGGCTACGAGCGTGTCCATCTGGAGATCCTGCTCGGGCGGGCGCACCTGGCCGGCATCCAGCCAAAGAATGTCGATCGGGCCGTAACCGGTCATCAACTCCTCGACTTGGCCGTGGGTGTATGAAACAAATTTGGCCCATTTTCCAGGCTGTGCCAGAGTATCGTAGTTTGGGTTGCGCGTATGGGCCGGAACGTCGGGACTCCAATAATAAGGGCTATGCCAGTCGGCCTTGGAAAAATAGGCGCCAATCGCGAACCCGTCCTTTCGGAAAGCATTAAAAACCTCTCGGACCACGTTTGACCGGACGTTGGTGTGGAACGGCACATCGCGGGCCGTGATGCGGTAATCGCTAAGCCGCGTGTCGAACATGCAAAAGCCGTCGTGATGCTTGGTCGTGAAAACGACATATTTCATGCCGGCGGCTTTCGCGGTTTTGGCCCACTGCTGGGGATCGAATTCTACCGGGTTGAACGTTTTGGGCAGCAACCAGTAATCATGTTGGAACCGCGCCAGATCCTTGTCCCGTTCGACCCAAGGTTTGAGGTCCTCCGGCCGTGCCCATTTGTCCTGCTCGACCAGCGGCCAGGACTCGATGCAACCCCATTGGCTGTAAGGGGCGAAGTGCATCATGAACCCGAATTTCAAATCCTGGAACCGCTCCAAGCGTTCGCGCAGCCACGGTTCCGTCACAACTTGGTTCGTGGACTCAGCCGCCGGGACAGCCCGAATGAGGGAGGTAAGTAAGACCGCCAGAAATCGCGCCACCGTCCAGGAAACCAGGGTTCGTATCGCCATAGAATTCGATGAAGTGTCTAACGGCCGCCTGCCCCATGTCAACCGGGCCGATGACCAAGGGAAGTGAGCCCGGCGCCAGGGTGAGTTTCCATCGGAGAATTATGCACATTTCCTGCCTCAATAAATATCTTGACACAAAATGGCAACAAAGGCGCTGGCGAGGGCTCTGGGCGGCGGAGCCGTGACGCCAAAGCTCGGAGAGGCATTTCTGGTGATGGCCTCCAAGAAGGACCTTGAAGTGGTGAAATGCTTGCGACGCAAAATAAAAGTGGTTACGATGCGTCACTGCCGCCGGGCAGGCTTCCAACGGCATTGACTTGGCGAGCCGGAAAACAAAAAATGGGTGCATGAACAGATTTCTTTCTTTACTTCTCGCAGTGGGCAGCTTCCCCGCGCTCAGCTTTGGAGCAGAAACTGCAACCCACCATGAAGCGCGCTTGGCTTGGTGGCGGGCGGCGCGCTTCGGGATGTTTATTCACTATGGCCCGGTGGCGTTGACCGGCCAGGAGATTAGCTGGTCACGCGCCAACTCGAACCCGAAGTGTCCGAACGCAGGTGCGACGCCCGTTGAGGTTTACGACAGTCTCTATCAAAAGTTCAACCCGACAAATTTCGACGCCGCCGAGTGGGTCGGCGTCGCGAAAGCGGCGGGCATGAAGTACGTGGTGCTAACCGCCAAACATTGTGACGGGTTCCTGCTTTGGGATTCCAAAGTGGACGCTTACAACATCATGACGACGCCGTTCAAGCGAGACCTCTGTGGCGAACTCGCTAAGGCGGTTCGTAAAAAAGGCTTGAAACTCGGTTGGTATTTCTCGCCGATGGACTGGCGTGATCCGGATTTCCGCACCGAACGCAATGCCGCCTTCATCGGCCGAATGCAAGGCGAACTGCGCGAGTTGTTGGGCAACTATGGGAAGGTCGATGTGATGTGGTTCGATTTCGACGGTCGCGAAGCTGTTTACGACCAAGCCAATACGTACGCGATCGTGAAGCGGTTGCAACCGAAGATCATCATCGATAACCGCCTCGACTTGAGCACCAGCAATGACAATACTCAGATGCTCAGCCCGTCTGCCGACTATTACACGCCGGAACAGCGCATCGGCAGTTACGACGACGAGCGTCCGTGGGAAACCTGTATGACCCTCGGCACGCAATGGTCGTGGAAGCCCAACGACACCATCAAATCTGCTGCCGAAGTCATCAGCATCCTCGCGCGCGCGGTAGGCGGTGACGGGAACCTGCTCCTGGATGTCGGCCCAATGCCCGACGGTCGGATCGAACCGCGCCAGGTCGAGGTGCTCAGAACGGTTGGAACGTGGATGAGGGTCAATGGCGAAAGCATTTACGGCACACGCGGCGGTCCTTGGAAACCGACCGACGCCATCGCCAGCACCCGGAAGGATAGGGCGATATATCTTCACGTTATGAAATCCAAGGACGGGCGCATTGAACTGCCTGCGATCCCGGCGAAAATCAAATCGGCTTCATTGCTCAACGGCCAGAAGGTCGCGTTCGATCAGGAGGACGGCAGGCTTCTCCTCAACATTCCAAGGGCATCGCTCGGTGCGATCGATACGATCGTAAAGCTGGAGCTGGATCGGCCGGCCATGGAAATTCCAGCAAGAGCAGTTCAGCCAGAGCGCGGCAAGTAAAGAGATTCTTCGACCCCGGGGGATGGCAGGCGAAATTTTGCGGTCGCGCTCGACATGCGGGACCAAATGCGGCTTAATGTCCGCATGCAAATGGTCCGCAGAAAACGCCCGGTCTCGATTCAAAAACCGGACCGCTTGAATCTTGTCCGACAAATGAAAGATCCTATGCCAACACGTTACACTCCACTCACCCTATGCATCTTGATCTCTGCTGCTTCCGCCGCCTGGGGAGTCGATGTCGGCTCCCCGTTCTACGGGGACGCGCCAGATGAACACCATCCCTGGGCTGTCCATGACCGCAATCGGCCACAGCCGAAGCTGGTCACCCCAGGCACATTCAGCTCGCAGGAGCAGCCCGGCAAGCCGCCCTCCGACGCGATCATTCTGTTCGATGGCACCGACCTTTCCAAATGGGAGGCGGACGAGGGCCAAGGCGTGCCCACCAAGTGGGTGGTGAAGAACGAGGCCATGGAATGCGTCCCCGGCTCCGGCTATATTCGCACTAAAGAAAAAATCGGTGATTGCCAATTGCACGTGGAATGGGCGGCGCCGACAAAGGTTGAGGGAGAAAGCCAAGGGCGCGGGAACAGTGGCGTCTTTCTGATGGGTGAGGTGGAAGTGCAGGTGCTGGACAACTATAACAACCCGACCTATGCCGATGGATTTGCTGCCTCGGTTTATGGCGTGAATCCGCCGCTGGCCAATGCCCTGCGCCCGCCCGGTCAATTCGAAGTCTATGACATCGTGTTCCGGCGCCCGAATTATCAAAATGGCCAAGTCGTTGATCCTGGCTACGTAACGGTCTTCCTCAATGGCGTGCTGGTGCAGGACCATACCCCCCTGGAAGGTCCCACGGGTCACATGGCGCGCAGCAAGCCGCGGTCCCTCGGGGACGCCGGTCCCCTCAAGTTACAGGACCATGGTAATCCGGTTCGGTATCGCAACATCTGGTATCGTCCACTGCCGCCGCGAGTCAGTGAGGGCGGCACCGATGGTTATCTTAGCACGGAAGCCACCCAGGCGAAGCGTAAAGCTATTGCCGCCATGATCCGGGAAGATGCCGAAAAGCTCAAAGACCCGGCTCATCCGTTGCCCGAAATGCTGCGCCTGGTCGAATCGCTGGTCTATGAACCCAATGACCAAGCGGTCGAGCGAGTGCAAGAATTGGAGCGCCAATACTGGGATGGGGTCCAGCAGCTTGGCCCCGACCAACTTGCCGCCAAGAAGGACGAGATCAAGCATCTGCGCGACATTTGCAAATACCTGATCCGGTTCAAGATCATACCAGCGGATTCCGAAGAGTTGACGACGCTAAACCAAACGATCCGAGAGAACAACTGGGACAAGAAATAGCGTCTTCCCTTCGCCGAGCCGGTTGGATGGAATTGCGCCACCTCCGATATTTTGTTGCTGCCGCTGAGGCGGAGAACGTCTCGCGCGCGGCAGCGAAGCTGCACGTATCCCAGCCGGCGTTGAGCCGTCAAATCCATGACTTGGAGGAGGAGCTTGGGTTTTCGCTCTTCAAGCGGAGCGCCAAAGCGGTGCGCTTGACGGAAGCCGGACAGACGTTTCTCACCGAGGCGCGGGCGGTTCTCCAGCGGGCCGATGAAGCGGTGAACCGTGCGCGGGTCATTGCAAACACCGGGCGTTCTGAACTTCATGTCGGCTATGCCCCGTTGCCCACCGTGCGAATTCTGCCGCCAACGCTGCGTGCGTTTCAAGCCCGGATGCCGAAGGTGCGGGTCAGATTGCACGACCTCTCCACCGAGGAAATGGTGGCAGGGGTTCGCGAAGGCAAATTGCAGTTGGCGTTCCTGGTGCGGCCTAACCGCCGCATGCTGCGAGGACTGCACTTCGAGGAACTCGCGCGCGACGTCATGTGCCTTGCTCTCTCACCCAGTCATGCTTGGGCCCGACTTCGCTCCGTTACTCTCGAACAAGCAGCCCGAGAACCGCTCTCGGTCCTCAGCCGCAAGGACTATCCGGAATACCTCGAATACCTCGAGGCCTTATTTGCGCCCCTCAAGGCCAAGCCTAAAATCGCGGAGGAACATGACAGTTCCGCCAGTTTGATTGCCGCGGTGGAATCAGGCGCTGGGGTGGCGATCGTGCCTCAAAGCTTCGCCTGCTCGACCGGCCGCCGACTGAAACTCATTCCGCTCTCACCCACACCAGAGCCCATCGTCATCGGCGGAGTGTGGTCCAAGGATGGCCTGACGCCCGCGGCTGAAACCTTCTGGAGGTCCGCGACAGAAGCGGCTTCGACGACGAAATGAGCCAGTTGGTTCGGGTGAACCTCCCGCTTATTGCGCCGTGGGTGGCGTCAAAACGACAAATACGCCACGGCGATTTTTCGCCCAAGCCGCTTCATCGTGGCCCTGCACCGCCGGACGGTCGAAGCCGTAAGAGATCGTATCAACTCGTGTTGGAGCGATGCCCAGCCGAATGAGTTCCTCGCGGATCGCCAGGGCGCGCCGCTCGCCCAGAGAGCGGTTGTATTCCGCGGTGCCCCGCTCGTCGCAATGGCCCTCAACTTTCACCGCATTGGGCGTGTTGCCTTTCAGGTAATCCGCGACCGCGGCCACCTTGGGCTTCTCGTCTTCTTTGATAACCGAGCTGTCGAATGCGAAATAGACGGTATCGGCCTGTAAGATGTCCGTGTGCTCGCCCCAGTTTGCATGGCTGTTCGGGTCATTGGACGGAGTTCCCGTCGAGCCTACCTCCTCGCCCGGACGGATGGGCCCTGACGGAGGGACGTCCTCCAGCTTATTTTTGCCGGCGTATCCTGGGAGCGGCGTGACCCCACTAGGGTGCTTGTGGCAGCCGGCGGCGGCGACGGTGAAGGCTAAAGCCAACACCAACGGTTTGGCGAACTTGGTCAGTTTCATCTTTTCTTTCTTTCGTGAACGGGCTATCGGGCCCAACTGGGTTGCGAGTTACTACTTCCCGAAATTCGGGAAACATCTTTTACTTGTTTGGTTGGCGCGTCAAGCAGCGAGAGTACAGTCCCCCCGCCTTGCCGGCGCGTGTAAATCAGCGTTCGAGAATTGGGCGCCCACGACGGATCTTCCCCATCCACCAGCAGCGTGGCCTGGCCGCCCCCCGCAGGAACGACGCAGATTTCGAAGTTCCGGTACTGGGCGGTGTACGCAATCCACTTGTTGTCCGGCGACCAATCCGGTTCCGTGGGGCTGGGCGTGCCGGTGGTGGCAATCCGTTGGGGCGTCCCGCCGGAGGCAGGAATTTTGCACAAGGACCGATGCTCTTTGTCCTTGGCGGCGTAGCAAATCCACTTCCCGTCCGGCGACCAGCAAGGCGAGGACTCGTCTTGAGGCGATTTGGTCAACCGGCGCAGGTCCGTGCCATCCGCTTGGCAGACGTACAGGTCCGTCCACCCGTCCTTGCTTAAGATCATTGCCACTTGACTGCCGTCGGGAGACGCGGCGGGGCTCATGTTCGAACCGCCGTAGCGGGCGAAAACCCGGCGCGTGCCGGTCGAGAGGTCGTGGTAAAAGATATCCGGATGGTTGAGTTTGTAGGAGGTGTAATAGAGGGCGAGGCGCCCCGGCACCCAGCAGGGCGCCACCACGAGCGTATCGTCCCGGGTCACCATTTGCGCGTTGTGCCCGTCGAAGTCGGCGATATAAATCTCACTGTTTGCGCCGTTCTGGACTTTGCATGCAATCTTGGTTTGGGCAATGCCCTTCCTGCCGGTCACTTTCAGTACGATGTCGTCCGAAAACGCGTGGGCCTGGCGGCGCAGAGAAGCCCCAGTGTAGGCCTTCGAAAGCATGGTAGAATTGTTGTGGGGGTCCCTAAGCTGGCCGGTGACACTCCCATTATTGCTCCCCGTGATGAGGTACTGGGCCGCCTCCGGGCTGGTGAAGGTGAAGCCCTGGACGTAAAGATCAAATTCCAGCACCTGCGCCACCTCCCCCGAAAACCCGCTCATCGAGACGGGAATCGGCTTGGTCTGTCCCACGACCTCGATGGCCTTGCTTACCTGGAGCTCCGTCTGACCCCGCGCGCTGATGAGCGTGAGCAGGCAGACTGAGAACGCTAGCACGACCCCCCGCGCCAGGGGCGGGGACGTCTCGTCCCCGCAACTTTCCCGCCCTGCTCTTGACTTCAAACCTAATCCTAAATTTTCGTTGTCTTTCATCCCAGTAATCGTTTCGCTTTGAGGTTGAAATTGATCGTGTAAATACGTTGTTTGTCTTTTGAGCCTTCTGGAAAAGGAGCGATATAAGTGACCCGGTCCAAGGTGCGCTGCACTGAGCTATCCACACTCGAATCGCCCGAACGGCGGATGATGTGGGAGGACACGACCGAGCCATTGCTGGCAATCGTGATCGTGACCTTTGTAATCGCCTCGTCATTGGCCGCATCGTCGGGTGGAATCCAGGCGTTTTCGTAAACGCTTTTCACGAACTGCGCGTAATTGGCGTAAGCTTCCCCGCCTCCGTCTGGGCCGTAATTGTCATCGATGGTTGTCGAGGGGGACAAATCGTTGCGCAGGCTATTAGCCGCGTGGCCAATCAAAGCTGCCGCCTGGCTCCGCGCGGCGGCTAGCCTCTGCGCCCGTGAATCGGCCTCAGATGGTTCCCTGGGAGTTGAGTTCGTGCGCGGCTTTCGCTTTACCACGGTAGTGCTGATTTCCGGCAGGTGGGTTGTGCGCGTCTCTTTGGCGGGCTCCAGCGACTCAGGGTCCGGCTGGGTGCGGGGGACGCGTTCCTTGGGTGGCTCAGGAACAGAGGCCTGTTGCGGCTGCGGCGGCGGAGGCAGCGCGGGTTGCGCCGGAGCGGGCGGTGCAGGCGGCGGCGGTTGCGCGCGCGGATTGCCGCCACCTGAGAAGGCCTGATCGATCAACTTCGTGGGAACGAAATCGATCGTCGGCATATCTTCGAGCCGGCTCCTCGAAGAAATGAAGGCGGGGCCGACCACCAGGATCAGGGCCAGCAGCAAGTGGCAGCCGGCCGAAGCGATGAAACATTTTTTTTGCAGGCGGTTCATCGGTGCTCCAACGGTTGGGTGCGCAGTGAATAGCGCGTAAGGCCGTGGCGCTGGCACCCGTCCAGCAACGCTGCCACTTCTTTGGTGCGGCTCTCGCCGTCGGCCCGGATATAGACCACCAGGTTGGGATTGGCCCGGTAGTCCATCACCAGTTCGGCCTCGATTTGTTCGAGTTTCATCGGGTGCCGGTTGAGCGCATACACGCCCGTCGAGCTGATTTCCACCGTGCGGATGTCCTCTTTGCGGAGCGGTTTTTCCGGCTGGCCCTGAACCCTGGGCAGATTGAGCTCCAGCCCCTTTTCGAGCAAGGGCGTCGTGATAACGAAGATGATGAGCAGCACGAACGCCAGGTCCAGCAGCGGCGTGATATTGATCTCGCTGAGCGTCACCAGGGAACTGCGTTGGGAGAACCGGCGCATGGCAAAGCGTGGGAACCGCTATTTCTCCTCCAGACATTCGGTTTCCATTTTCGAAACCAGTTCCTGCGCAAAATTGTCCAGCTCGACAGTCAAGACGCGCAGGTTATGGACCAGCCAGTTATAGCCGAACATCGAGGGGATGGCGACCAGGAGGCCGGCGACCGTGGTGATGAGGGCCGCGGCCACGCCGGGCGCCATGGCCGCCATGGTGGCGCTGCCCTGCTGGGCGATGTGCCCGAAGGTGCTCATCACTCCCCAAACCGTGCCGAGCAATCCCAAAAACGGCGCCCCGCTCACCGCGATGGCCAGCAGAATCAGCCCGGATTCCAGTTTGAGGGATTCCTGGGCCACGGTGTTCTCAAGACTGCGTTTGACGTGCTCCATGCCCTTGAGCGAAACGAATTTGCGACGCGAGTTGTTCTCGGGGTCCTTGAGCCGCGCATCCAGCTCGAGGCTGCCGGCCTGGTACACGACGAACATCGGGCAGCCGTCAGCCTGGATGCGCCGGTCGAACACCTCCAGCACGCTCTTCTGCGTCTTGTATTCCCGGGTAAAGAATAGGTTGAGCCGCTTGGCGCGGCGCATTTGCAATGCCTTGGCAATCATGACCGACCAAGCCGTGATGGAAAAAATGACGAGGCAGACGATGATGACCTTGGCTTCAGGCGTGGCTTGCTCCCACACATACAGCAATTCAGGCTTGCTGGTGTTGGCAGCGGCGGCAGCTACAAATCCAAGAGCTTTCATTCCGACACGATCTCACTATGACTCCGCAAACTTGGTCGTGAGGAATAGAAGCGCCCAAGCGGAACTTGTTTCAAAAATAACCGGCTCGAACCAAAAAACAAAACTAACAGCACTGTTATTACCAACGTTTTCCAAAATTGCAAAAACAAAATTCGCAATTTTTTACGATTTTTCCCTCCCCCTGTCCAGCCGGGATTTGGCGGTCTGGGGCCTTAGGGGCCTTAGGGCCTTAGGGCGCACCTTGTGTGTCCCACCAGCCGAACGGTGGGATGGTAGGGCGCGCAGTCCCCTGCGCGCCGCGAATTGTAAGAAACGCCCGACGCTACAGGACCGCGGCGGGTAGCCGAATGGGCACCCCGGCAGACCTATTGGCCTGTGGATGGTGGTACTGTCCAGATGCGTCCGGGGCCTCAGATGTTCGGAGATTCCCGGGAGCGACCACCGGCCGGCTTTTCTGCTAATCGGAGCTGTGCGCGTAAAGCCGGTGGCCTTGGTCGAAGTAAACCAGGCGATAATCGGCCTCGAGTCCACTCGTTTTTGCGGCAAGGCATCTGGACGTTCTTGCCGCCTTGCTAACAGCGAAAGTGAGCAGCCCTTTCCTGCCCGCGCCCGTCTTTTCCATCCAGCGACTTTTATGCATAATCATTTCCTCCCGTGCGCGATGTGGAGAACCGCTGGCACCACCTGTGCTATGGTTGGCGCACGAGGTTCTAGCATCCGCGAAATCGGGCTAAGGTCAGGAGTTAGCCTGCTTTTTGCGTTTCCACCCAGAGTACGGCGTAGCGCGCCAATTCCGCAGCGTCTTCGATCTCGAGCTTGATTTTTATCTTTGTGCGATGCGTTTCCACTGTTTTGATGCTCAGGTGCAGGCGTTCAGCGATCGCGCGGGTTCCTTTGCCTTCGCCGATAAGCTGAAAAACCTCGAACTCGCGATCGCTGAAGCGCTCGACCGGCGATTGGCCGGCGGCGGAAGGCCGCCCCGAGAGACCTTCCAAAATGCGGACGGACAACCCTTCGCTGAGGTAGATGTGTCCGTCCAGGACACGGTGAATGGCCTCGAGTATCTTCTTGCCCCCTTCCTGCTTCATGATATAGCCCCGCCCGCCCGCGCGCAGCACACGCTCGGCATGCAGTGATTCCTCATGCATGGAAATGACGAGCACGGCTAAGTCCGGATACACCGCTTGGATGTCTTTGATCAATTCCAGCCCGCTCTTGTCCGGCAAGGAAATGTCCGCCAGCACGAGATCCGGCTTTAGTTTTCGCACGGCTTCCAGCGCGTCCTGGCAACTCCCCGCTTCGCCGCAAACCGCCAGTCCAGGTTCGTGGCCGATCAATTGCACCAACCCTTCGCGCATCATGGGATGATCGTCCACGATCAGGAGCTTCCTCGTCGCTCCCTTGCTCGCGGCCTGTCCTTTGGAGCTCACAAGTTGTCCGGGAAGACGCATTTGACGACGGTGCCTTTTCCATTGGCGCGCCGAATCTCCAGTTCCGCCCCGATCATTCGCGCCCGGTATTCCATAATCCTCAACCCCATCCCCGAACCGTCCGGCCGAGTCTTGGGAAAGCCAACGCCGTCATCGATCACCGTTAGACTGTTCCCGTGGTTTTGGCGCTGCAGGCCGATGGCGACGGCTTTAGCCTTGCCGTGCCGGACGGCGTTATTGATGGCCTCCTGCACAATCCGGTAAAGGTGAGTAGCCATGACATGATCGCGCAACAGCACCGGCTGGTCATACTGAAGCGAGCAAGCGATGTCAAACATTTTGGTCACCGTTACCGCCAATTCCTGCAAGGCGGACATGAGGCCGTTGGTCTCGAGGGCCACGGGCGAAAGCCCTCTGGCCAACATGCGGGTCTGAGCGATGCCCTCGCGCACGCGGGCAGCGATTTTGGCGGCTTGCTCGCCTTCGGACTTGGCCTTTTTTGCCAGGCGCCGGGCGAGCACCTCGCTCATTAACTCGATGCCAGCCAAATGTTGGCACAATCCATCATGCAGATCCTGGCCGATGCGCCGTTGCTCCAGCTCGCTGATCTCCAGAATCTCCCGTTCCAGGCGCTTGCGCTCGGTGATGTCTCGGACAAAGCCGGTGAAAACGCGCCGATTGGCCAGGCGCACCTCGCTGACCGCCAGGTCCATTGGAAAGGTGGTGCCGTCCTTGCGCTGGCCGATGACTTCGCGGCCGATCCCGATGATTTTAGCGTGCCCGGTCCGCTGGTAATTGGCGAGATAGGAATCGTGCTCCTGCCGGTAAGGCGCGGGCATGAGCAGGCTGACGTTGCGGCCAATAACTTCCGAGGCCGCGTAACCGAAAGTACGTTCCGCCGCCAAATTGAACGACTCGATCAGGCCGCGCTCGTCGATGGTAATAATCCCTTCGACGGCGGTTTCCAAGATCGCCCGCAGGTGCTCCTCGCTGTCAAGCAGAGCCGTTTGCGTTCGCCGGCCCTCGAGGGTGCGCTCGGCTTGTTGCAAGGTGTTGGCCGCGATGGTCTCCTCCAGCAATTGCAGTCGCTCAATCAACTGGTCGCGCGTCAGTCCGGCGTAATCCGTCATTAGCCGGATTGTAATCCCTCCCCATGCGCGTTGCCAAGAATCCAGTCAGCCCCACGTTCCCCCCGTTTCCTATTTGGCGATTAGCTGCTTCCGATAGGTCGTCGGCGATTTGCCCAGGATTCGTTTGAAGAGGCGGTTAAAATGCGTCAGCGATTGGAACCCGACTTCGTAGCCGATTTCGCTGATGCGAAGGTTCGGGTTCAAGAGCAGGTTCTTGGCTTTCTCCACCCGGACCCGCGCCAAGTACTCGGTGAAATTGATGCCGGTGGATTTCTTGAAGGATTTGCAGAAATAATGCATGCTCATGTTGACCGATTTGGCCACTTTGCCGAGTGAGAGCGGCTCCGCTTGATTCGCTTTGATATATTCTTTGGCGCGGAGGATGGCCGGGGGCTCGGAATTCTGCTCCTGGATGACGATTTGGTTGCTGGTGATGGAGAGATGCTGCGCAGCGATTTTGAGCAAATCCACCACCGCGGTATGCTGAGAGGTTGAGAGGACGCGCGTCGAAAAATAGGCGTCTTTGAGATCGCCGTGGTTCACCGGCAGGCCCCATTGGGCCATCAAACCGGCGGTGCGCTCGAATTGCGCCTGCGTCGGCTTGCGGCGAAAAATCTGGCCGGTCTGCAAAAAGCCGACCAATTCCTCGCCGAGATGCACCGGCACCGCGGTATCGGACAAGCCGTGGTAGCAAGTGACCGTTTGCGCCTCCTGTCGGGCGGAGTCGGAAAGCCTTTGCTGCACCTGCAAGCAAGCCGCGCAGGAGCGGCTCTTGCCGGCCATTAGGGCGCAGAAGCGGTTTTCGTTGGTCTTGCCCCGCAACGGCAACTGCCAGGATTCGAGCGGGCGAAGAGATACCGCCAAGCCGGTGGCGCCGCTGAAGGCGCGCTCATAGTCCTGATATACTTTGGAACGTGTTAGCTTTTCAAAAACGCTGCTGTTACCATTCATAGTCGTCAAGCGTAAGCAATTTAGACTGTGCTAAATTTGTCTTACTGCTGCCAAATTACAGCCGATCCCCCAAATCGACAATTCAGGAAAAGCCTGATTCGATTCGGGGGGTTGATACGATGGGGATAGGGGAATCCCTGAGGCTTAGGCGGCGGTCTCTTTGAGCGATCGATGCCGCGCCAGCAAAAACTCGCACCAGGCTTCCAGGCCCACGCCGGTTTTGGAGGACGTTTCGAACACGATCGCCTCGGGAGCAAGGCGCCGCAGGTTCGCCAGCGCCACGTCCCGCTGGTACTCACAGGCGGTGGCGAGATCCATTTTGCTGATGACGGCCACGTTCGCCGATTGAAACATCGGCGGATATTTCAGGGGCTTATCTTCGCCCTCGGTCACCGACCAGAGCACGACCCGCAGCTCTTCGCCCAAATCATAAGCGGCGGGACAGACCAGGTTGCCCACGTTCTCAATAATGAGGAGTTCCACACCCCCGAGGTCCAGTTGCTTCAGGGCGTTGGCCACCATTTCGGCTTCCAGGTGGCACACGGTGCCCGTCGTGATCTGCACCACCGGGGCGCCGGACTCGCGGAGCCGCTGAGCATCGTTGTCGGTGGCCAGATCGCCAACGATCACACCGGTCTTGAGGCGTTTGCCGAGCGCGCGAATCGTTTCGCGAATGAACGTGGTTTTGCCGGAGCCGGGCGACGAAAGGACGTTCAGAGCTAACAGACCGCGCCCCAGGAAGAACCCGCGATTCCGCTTGGCGAGACGGTCGTTCTTGTCCAGAATCGCGCGCCGCACCTCCACGGTGCGGTGTGTGGCAACAGCGGCATCGTGCGCATGACCAGCATCCGTTTCTTCATGGGAATGCTCATGATCATGCGGGTGGTCGTGGTCATGCTCGTGCTCATGATCATGGGCGTGACCGCGATCGTGGTCGTGGTGGTGATGATCGTGGCCGTGCTCATGCCGATGAGCACTGATGCCCACCGGATTTTCTCCAGGCAATCCGCATCCGCATTCTTTACACATCAATCAATCTCCAGTGAAGCCAACTCCAGTTCGCGGCCCGCGCGCAATTCGCGGCTCAACTCGCCGCAGTCCGGGCATTCGGCAAAAAGCTGCGACCCTTCAAATTCCCGTTGGCACGCTGCGCACCAGAAGCGCGCCGGGATATTCTCGACGATCAACTGCGCCCCTTCCGCAGGCGTTCCGGCGGAGAGCGCGTCGAACGCAAACCGCAAGGCATCGGGAACAACTCCGCTGAGAGCGCCGATTTTCAGCCGAACGGCATAGACGCGACTCGCTCCGGCCTGCTCCATCTGTCCCACCGCCAGGCTGAGCGCGCTCTGAACAATCGACAACTCATGCACACATTACAAATACACCTTCCTGGGCGCTTCGTAAACCACGCTCTGGCCGAATGGCTGAATGGCCGGATTTGCGGCCGGCATCGATGGCGTTTCGGATAACTCGCCGCCCGTTATTCTACCGCGCGTTTATACGCCATGACGCCGTCGCAGATGGCCTGCGCCAAACGCCGGCGGTACGCGGCATCGGCGATCCTGCGACCCTCGACCGGGTGCGACAAAAAGCCCGCTTCGATGAGAATCGCGGGCAGGCCAGCCTCCCGCAGCACCTCGAAGCGCGCCCGTTTCACGCCGCGCTCGGCGACTCCGCTGTGGGCCAGAGCTTTCTGCACGCTGTAGGCCAGCAGCAGGTTCTCGTCATTATACCGGTTGCCGGTCATCACGCCGGTTCCGCTGCCTTCGCCCCGCGCGTTGGTTGATGCAGCGCCGGGCGGCGTCATGCAATAGACTTCCGCCCCCTCGACCGAACTGGCCGAAGTCGCCACCGCGTTGAAATGCAAGCTAATAAAGAGGTCCGCGTTGCGTTGCTTGGCCAATTCCGGGCGAGCCGACAATTCCACGCGCTTGTCCCGAGTGCGCGTGAGCATGACCTTAAGCCCCGCGTTGCCGAGTTGATCCCGCAGTTGTTGGGCCAGCAACAACGTGTATTTCTTCTCCTGGCGCGACCCGACGCAATAGCCGGGGTCATTGCCCCCGTGACCAGGGTCCAGGCAAACCAGCCTAACGCCGGCGCCCGGGCGGCCTTTGCGCGGCCAGAGCAACGGCTGGATGGTCGTGCGCAAATCCAGTTGAGCAAGATAGGCTCCCCCGTTGCGCTCGACCACCGGCAAGGAGAGCCACACCTTGACCCCGTTGAGCTCGGCTTCGCGTGAATCAACTTCAAGCGTCAGCCTCGAAGAATGATTGTTCATCTCGAGCGTTTCGTCGCGCTTCAGCCAGTGCATCTCCAGGTCATGGGACCGCGCCCAGTCCATCACGCGCACATACGCCTTTCCGCCGATGATTGTCTCTTCGGCGGGGCGGGGGACGGGGAATGCGGGCAGTGCCCCAAGCGCCAAGGCGAGCACCGTCGCCAGGCCCGGGAAAAGGTGTGGTCGGTGCGTTCTGCTCTCGTCATGACAGCAGGACGTGTCGCGTCCCGCGCTTAGGTGTATCGATTGCCCGGTGGTCACGCAGCAAAAGCTAAAGTGTGGCGCAAGGCTGACTCAATAGAAATCGCATCTATAACAACTGGCGTGTCGCGCACCAAATATGTTCAACAATGGCCGGGAATGCCTGGCGCAAGGGAGCTGTCATGGAAGTGGTAACCGTGAAGGGATCCTGCACTTCGACCGCGAAAATTTTGACCCGCTGCGGGACGGACAAGCCCAACCGCCTCCCCAGGGCGAGCACTTCCCCCACCCCGAGAAAATGCGGTGAGCCCGACGGCAACACTCGGAGCTCAGCGCCCTCGAATTCGTGGACAAAACCGGGCGGAGCTCGGCCCGTTTGCACCGCGTCCAGCAAAACCAACTCCTCGAATCCCACAATGTCATCGAGCAGAGAAAGGCCCATTTCGCAGGTCTCGCGAACCTCCATCGGATCGGAGGCAGAGAGGCGCTTGCGGATTTCTCGGGCGATGTTCAAGCCCACGGCGTCGTCCCCCAAAATGTCGTTGCCTAACCCGAGCACAAGCACCTTCTTCGCCGGGGCGGCGCTCGCCGGCGCTAACTCGGCCGCGGGTGCGTTCACGACTGCACCAGTTGGCGGAGCAGGTGCCGCTCCCGATTGTAGATGCTGACGGATAACGGCAGGTGACCGGGCAGTGAGTGGGTCGCGCAGCCAAAGCAAGGGTCGTAGGCGCGGAACGCCATCTCTACCATGTTCAGCAGTCCCTCGCTAACCTGGCCTTTCTTGATGAGGCCCCGCGCGGCTTTGTCCACGCTCATCGCGATGCGAGCCGCGTTGTTCTGCGTAGCGACGATCAGGTTCGCTTTGGTGATGAGGCCGCGGTCATCGGTTTCGAAGTGGTGATAGAGTGTGCCGCGGGGCGCCTCGACCACGCCAACGCCCACGCTCGGCTTGGCCGACGGGATAACGCGGAGATTAGTGTTCGTGATTTCCGGATCGTTGACCAATTCCACCATGCGCTCAGCCGCGTAAATCATTTCAACGACCCGCGCCCAATGGTTGGCCAGCGTGTGGTGCACGGGCTTTCCCCCGAGCGTGTTAAAGAACTCCTCGTAAGCCTTTTGTGCCTGGGGCGTGGCCATTCCCTCAGCAACATTGAGGCGCGCCAGCGGCGCGACCGCGTAAACACTGCTCTGCGGCCCTTCTTCGAAGCCGTGCCAACCAATGGGTTTCAGAAAGCAAAACTTCACGTAACTCCAAGGTTCCACATGTTCCGCGATGAAGTCGCGATACCGCCGGGCCGGAAATTTCGCATATTCCTTGCCCGTGGCGTCCACCACCCGGATCAGGCCGTCGTAAAAATTCACCTTGTTTTGTGCGTCCACCAGGCCCATGTAATACGTGCGGTGCGTATAGGTGTCGCCGGTGATCAGTTTGACGTAATCGGGGTTTTTCAGCACCAGGTCCTCGAAAACCTGGAGCGTGAACAGTGCGAAATCGAGCCCGTCTTTCGCCAGTTCCTTAAACTGCGGCAAATCTTCCGGCTTGAGTCCCTTCGATACCCCTCCCGGCAAGCCAAGCACGGGATGAATCACCTTGCCGCCGAAATACGCGATCAGCTCGCGCAGCCGGCGTCGCATCGAAATGACGCGTTTCCCCACTTCTACCCCTACTTTTTCTATGACCCCTAGAATATTGCGTTTCTCGGGGGGCGCCTGTGGCCCGACGATAAAGTCTGGTCCACCCAGGATGTAAACGTGCAGCGCATGGTCTTCCAGCACGAAGGTGTTATAGACCAATTCCCGTATTTTGCGCGCCGCCGGCGGCGGCTCGACTTGGTACAAATCGTCGAGGGCCTTGGTGGCCGCCATGTGATGGGCCGTCGGGCACACGCCGCAGATGCGGCTGGTGATTTGCGGCATCTCCTCGGCCGGCCGCCCGAGGCTGAACACTTCGAAGCCGCGCAATTCGGGGATTTGCAAATAGGCGCGTTCAACGTCACCCGCGTCGTCCAGGAAAATGTCAATTTTGCCATGGCCTTCGAGCCGGGTGATGGGTTCAACGGTTACGCGGCGGCGTTCCGCCTGGTAAGTGGCGTTGGCTTTTAGATTGGCTTGATTCCAGGTTTGTTGAGTCGCGGGGTTCATGGGGTCTCCGGTGTTTCAACCGGCAAATCGACTTTGCGCCGCAGCAGGCTCTTGGCCAGCCCGTACCGATAAAAGGTCCCGACCGGATCAGGGATGCCGGAAAGAATCGCGCTGGCTTCTTTCTCGTCTTTGGAAGCCACATTGGCGCAGAGGGAGGAGAGCATCTTGGCGCCCTGATCACGCACGCGGGAGGTCGGCCCGAAACACCCGGTGCAGGGCATGTTGCCGCCGGTGCAAAGCGCTTCACAACCGCCGCGTGTCGCCGGTCCCATGCACACGACCCCCTGGGCCAGAAAGCAAAGCTCCGGATCGAGCAGAGTTTGGTGTGGACGCTTGAATTGGCTGAAGCTCAGATTCGCAGGCTTGCTGCCCTTGCGTGAGCATTGGTCGCACAAGGCGATGTCGGGCGCCAGGACGCTTCCCTTGGGTGGCAGCTTGCCCGCCAGCAACGCGCTGATCGCCGCTTGGGTGAGTTTGGACGTGGGCGGACACCCGGGTATGTAGTAATCCACTTCCACCACCTGATCCAGCGAGCGCACCACTTGGCGCAACTGCGGGAGCGTCATGGCATGGCCGTTATTCTGGCAGGAAACCTGGGGGCGCGTTTTCGCTTCGTTCACCATCGTCGGCGCATCTTCATAGACATACTTGAGCATTTGCTCGCGGGAAAACTGGTTCGCTAGACTGGGAATGCCCCCGAGGTGCGCGCAAGCGCCGTAAGCAATCAGGAACTGGCTTTTGCGCCGGAGTAAATGCGCCATCGCCTCCTGCTCGCTCGTGCGAATCGCCCCGTTAAGCAACGTGGCCACAATGGATTGGTCCGCCATGGCCTCGATATCCTTCTTTTTGAAATCCATCGCCACGGGCCACAGAACGATGTCCACGGCCTCGACCACGCCGAGGATGCCCTCCGCCAGGTCCACGACCGCCTCCTCACATCCGCCGCACGAAGCGCACCAATAAAGAGCAATTTTGGGCTTAGGCATGAGTCACCTCCGGTTCGGGGCGCGCGCTGGGTTCTTCCGTTTGGAGGTGCGCTTCCCATTCGCTCACTTCCCGGTCCCAATCCGCGAAGCGGTTGGGCAAATTCAGGGGGCCGAGCGCTCGAACTTGCTCGACCATTTCATTTATGACGGTTTTGACGCGGTCGCCTTCGGACGCCGAAATCCATTCCAGCCGCACCCGTTGCTCTTCGATGCCCAGGTCAGCCAACAGGCGCTTGAGCATTTCAAATCGGCGCACTGTCTTGTAATTGCCTTCGACATAATGGCAATCGCCGATGTGGCAGCCCCCGATGAGGACCCCGTCCGCGCCGCGCGCCAGCGCCTCCAACACGAACTGCGGATCCACCCGGCCGGAGCACATCAGCCGAATGACGCGGACGTTGGGCGCGTATTTGAGGCGGGAGACGCCCGCCAGGTCGGCGGCCGTGTAGGTGCACCAGTTGCAAAAGAACGCGACGATGCGCGGTTGCCAATTCGGGTCAGGCATAGGACAAAACTCCGTCAATTTCGCTGAAGATTTCCTCGTCTTCGAACAGGTTTTGATGGATCGAGCCGCTCGGGCAGGCCGCCACGCAAGTGCCGCAGCCCTTGCACAACGCGGCATTAATGCTGGCTTTTTGCTTCGCCTCGTCGAACGTGATGGCTGTGAACGGACACAGGGGGAGGCACGATTTGCAGCCCGAACAATCCTGCTCGAGGATATAGGCGGTGTTCGGCTCTTGTTCGATGTAGCCCTTGTCGATCAGCGCCATCGCCTCAGCCGCGGCGGCCCCCGCTTGCGCGATGCTGTCCGGAATGTCCTTTGGACCCTGGCAGCAGCCGGCAATGAACACGCCGTCAGTAAACGTGCTGACCGGCGCCAGTTTCGGATGCTTTTCGAGGAACCAGCCTTCCGAGCCGCAGCTCAGGTTGAACAGCCGTCGCACGTCCTGCGCATCGGCGTGCGGTTCCATCCCAACGGCTAGCACGATCATGTCCACGGGAATTCGCCGCACGAACCCCGCCAAGGTGTCTTCAACGCGGATAACGAGCTTGCCTTCCTCCTCCGGCGCGAGCGCCCAATCGGTTACCTCGGCGACGCGCCCGCGAACGAATTGGATGCCGTCCCGGAGCGACTTGTCGTAAAACTCCTCACACCCTTTGCCGGGTGCGCGGATGTCCAGATAGAACACCGTGACGTCGGCGTCCGTATGCTCCCGGACCAGTTGCGCGAGCTTCATCGAATGCATGCAACAAGTGCGCGAGCACCAACGATTGGTCTTCATATCGCGCGATCCCACGCACAAAATGAACCCCACGGATTTCGGAGGCTTGCCGTCCCGCAACACGATTTCGCCCGAGGTCGGCCCGGAACTGGTGACCAGCCGCTCCAATTCGATCGAGGTGACGACATTCGGGTACAGGCCGTAGCCGTACTGCGGGATGCGTTTGGCATCGAAAAGTTTGAAACCAGTGGCCAGGATAATGTTGCCGACCTTGATCTCCACCAGTTCCTCTTTCTGCGTGAAATCGATGGCCTGGCGGTCGGCGCAGGCTTCCAGACAGGTTTTCTTGCACTTGCCCGTTTTGAGCTGTAGGCAGTAATGAGGATCGATCACAACGACCTGCGGCACCGCTTGGGGGAACGGGATGTAAACCGGTTTGCGCTTGCTCAGGCCGACGTTGAATTCATCCGGGAATTTCCCCTCCTTGTACACACAGGCCTTGATGCATTCCTGGCAGCCGACGCACAAATCCTCATTTACGTAGCGCGGCTTACGTTTCACCGTCACCGTGTAATTGCCGACGTAGCCTTCGACCTTCACGACCTCCGAGTACGTCCAGAGTGTGATATTTTCGTGCGAGCGGACGGCGGACATTTTCGGAGTGAGAATGCAGGCCGCGCAATCAAGCGTGGGGAAGGTCTTGTCGAACTTCGCCATGTGCCCGCCAATGCTGGGGTCGCGCTCGACCAGGAAGACTTTTTTGCCCGCATTCGCAATCGTAATAGCTGCATGAATGCCGGAAATGCCACCGCCCACCACCAGCACGTCCGGGTGGATCGGGACCCGCGTGGTCTCCAGCGCCTTATGAAAACGAACCCGCCGCACGGCCGCGTGCGCGAGCGCCTTCGCCTTGGTCGTGGCCGCGGCACGGTCCGTGTGCACCCACGAATCGTGTTCGCGGATATTGACCATCTGGAAGAAGAACGGGTTCAAGCCCCCCGCCGCGACCGCTTTCCGGAAAGTCGCCTCGTGCAACAGCGGCGAGCACGAGGCCACCACGACTCGATTGAGTTTGTGCTCGCGAATGTCCTGCTGGATCAACTCCTGGCCCGGGTCGGAGCACATGTACTTGTAGTCGCGGGACACCGCCACGCCGGGCAGCTTGGCGACGTATTCGGCCACCGCCGGGCAATCCACGACGCCGGCAATGTTGTGCCCGCAGTGGCAGATGTAAAAACCGATTCGAAGCTCGCCGTTCTTGCCGTTGGCGTTCATACGGTTGCCCTTTCCGTTCCAAGCGCTTTCATAGGAATAAAGTTCCGTTGTAACCCCAATTGCCGCGCCGGCAGGCCGAAGGCCAAGCCCATTAATTGCGTAAAATATACCGTCGGAATGCGCGCCGGGCCCCAGCGCCGGTCGATTTGATCGTGGTAGGCGTCCAGGTTGAATTGGCAGAGCGGACAAATGGTCGCAATCACATCCGCGCCGCGGCGGACCGCTTCCTTGAGCAGGATGTAGGTCAGGCGGAGCCCGGCTTCCGGCACCGTGCCGGTCAAGCTCCCGCCGCAACATTTGGTCTTGAGCGGGTAGTGAACCACTTCCGCCCCGAGCGCCGCCAGCAGCCGATCCATCGTCGTCGGGTTCCAGGCATCGTCAAACGTTGAGTAAGGCCGGACGACCTGGCAACCATAATACGGGGCGACTTTCAAGCCTTTGAGCGGGCGCACCACCTTTTGCTTAATGGCTTCCAGGCCCACATCATGGACCAGGACGTCAAGCGGATGGCGGACCTTGGTATTGCCCGAGTAAGTGAGATGGCCGCGGCGGAGCGCGTTATGGACGGTGTCCCGAATGTCGGGAAAGTCTTCGAGGTTGTGCTTGGTCTTGTTGAGCACCAGGTAGCACGCGCTGCACGGCGTTAACAAATCGTGCGGGCCGCTTTTCTCGGCGATGGCGAGGTTGCGGGCCGCCAGAACGCCCGCCTTGGCTTCGTCCACGGACATATAGGCCGTGGCGCCGCAACAGTTCCAATCCTCGAGTTCGGCGATTTCCACGCCGAGCTGTTTCATCACCGGCAGCAGTGATTCCTCGTAAGACCGGCCCAGGCCCTTAAGTGAACAACCGGGGAAATAGGAGTATTTCAAGCAGCCTCCTTGGGTTTGCCGTTGCCCTGGTTAGCCGCGGCAAGCATGGCCGTGAGCTCGGCTTGCCGCTCAATGTGTTCCTGGCGAACCACGAAGCGGCCCGTCCGAATCAACCCCAGCCCCAAACGCCAGGAGCCGAGCACCGCCCGCCAGTTCGCCTTCAGGAAGAGGCGCATTACCAGCAACGTTTCCGTGATGCGCCCTTTGCGCCGCACCATCTCGGAGAACTCCTTGGCCAGAATCGGGATGGGGAAATGCCTCGGGTAGATGCCGTCCTTGATCGCCCGCTGTTTGAGCGCGTACATGATGTCCGTAATCCGGATCTTGCGGGGACATTCAACCGTGCAGGCATAGCAGGAGGCGCACAGCCAGACGGTCTTGCTGGCTAGCACCTCGTTTTTGAAATCCGCCCGCACCAGGGCCATCACCTGGCGAGGGGAGAAATCCATGTAGATGCTGAGCGGGCAGGTGCCGGAACAGGTGCCGCACTGGATGCAACTTTGCAGTTGGTCGCACCCCGACACACTCATGATCTCCTTTGAGAACCCCCGGACCCGGTCGGCCTCGTATTTAATCGTGCGTCTGACTTCCATCATAAAGCACTCCGAGCTTCTAGGTCTCGCTCATGTGTTGGGCGAAACCGCAGTTTCCACTTGCTCCTAATTTAGGAGTCTCTAATAAGAAAGCAATACATACTTTGCAAATAACTAACCATTTTTTGCATCTTCAAATGCCATGCACAATAAGGGATAGTAATCATTGTGCTTAAGCAAGGCCGCGGCTGTCCTTGCTACTGGTGGATGGATCTGAAGCGATGCACCCCGCAGCGCGAGCGGGGGCGGGGACGTCTCATCGACGTCTCCGCAGGAAAGGAGAACCCGTTTTCACGGGGGCCCCTCTAGTTGAAAGAAGCTCGAGTTGGTGCCCACGGGCAGGCTAACCGCCAGGTTGCTGCCCGTGTTTCTGCCACCGACACCGACCGGCGCCCAAACCACCGGAGGCAAAAGGTCCGAAGTTGTGTAGAGCGTGAAATTGCTGGCCCACGTCGGCCAGGTTACCATCAGTGTGCTTGCCGATAGGGCGGTGGCCAGTAGCGGCCTGGGCGGCGTCGTGACGATCTGCGCATTGGAATACGGGCTGAAACCCTGAGCGTTCCAGGACCTCATTCGATAAGAGTAGGTGGTGCCCGCGCTGACGGAGGCGTCCGCATAACCAGTCGCGTTAGTCGAAAGACTGGCTATTTCGCTCCAGATGCCGTTCGTGCCGAGACTGCGCTCGATCTTGAACCCGGCCTCACTCTGGTCATTGTCGCGCCAGAGCAGACTTACGGAGTTGCCGGCGACTGCACTCAGCAATCTGGGCGCAGCCGGGAGGTAAAGGGCTGGGCCGGCGGTTAGCACCGCTATATTGTCCACGTACCGGTACTCGCCGTTGCCCTGTCCACCATCCATCTGCTCAAAATACAGCGTTACCGTCTGGCCGGCATAATTGGCAAGGCTCGCTGTCAGCGTGAACCATGTGTTCTTGTTCGTCAGTCCTGCCCAGGGCAGGAGCGTCACCAGGCTCCCGGTGGCAGGCAAGAGTTGGACTTGGAGCAGTCCGTCGTTCAGTGCCAGCGTGTCAAAACTGAGAGCGGTCGCGTTGGGCGGCAGGATGATTTGACGGGTGAACCATGAATTGACATTGGTGCTGACCACCCCGAGGTGTGAGCCATCCATCAGCAATCCGCCAGGGGGATTGCCAATGTTGTTTGTCCAATACGCCTTGTCGTACGGGCCGCCTTGGGTGTGGCCAACCCAGCCTTGGGCGCTGGGGGCGAAGTCGTATGACAATTTACGTCCGATGTTTGCCACCACCAAGCGCTGAAATTCCTCCGGCGTCACGACCTGGACGTACGAGACCAGATTAGTCACGACCTGCAGCACGGAGGATAAATTCGGGTAGGTTGAATCGTTCAGATGATATTCCACCAGCTTGTAACTCGCGGGATTGGCCGGATCGCGGGGCGCGTTGTTGGCGTGGCTGGCGACCTGCGCCGGCGTTTCCAGGCCTCCCCAAATCAAGTCGCTGCAACTGAGCACCGGCTTGCCATTGGTTGAGAAATACATCGCGCCCCCCAAGGCGTCGTATTGCGAGTATTCCAGGTAAATCAGGGCGTTGATATTCGGCTGGGCCAAATACTTATTCCACAGGTTCGAGTTGCCAAACGAATTGAAGTCCAGGATCTGAGTGATGTCCATGTCGCTGCGGGTCATGAGGTCGTTGAGCCTTTGGACGTAAAAATCGAGCGTCGCCGGCGGATACTTGCTCGGGTAAAAATAGCCGCTGCCACTCGGTCCCGCGACAAAGAAGTCACGGTTGGGACCATTGGAAGCGTTATCGAAATACCAGCGCAGGACCGAGGGGGCCAGGTCCGCCAGCGAAGCGCAAAGGGACCAGCCGAAGCTGAACTGGCCGCGGTAGCCGCTTTGATAGATCGCGGGATCGCTGCCGAGGTTCTCCTGCACGTTGTCGCCATCCGTCATCACGAAGGTAACGTAATTCACGTTGGTTGCCGGAATCGGAATTGTGTAAGTGCGTTGGTGGATGGAAGGATCGGTGATGCTGCTCAGGGTTGACAGATCCAGCGCCCAGTCGGAAGCGATCATGTGCACGCCGTTCGAGGAACAATCTCCCACGAACGTGCTCTCTCCTTGAGAGGCATCGCCCCACCCCAGGCAGGCGGCGTCCGGGTTCATCGCGCGCATCACCGACGTGCGGAAGGCGTCGTTTCCTTCGTAGAAGGTGAACGCATTGGCCATCGTGGCGAAGTCGCGCAGGTTGTCGGAAAAGGTTTGCTTTTGCTCGACCACAACATCTCGGCTCAGCAGGGCGTTGTAATTGGGACTGGCGTTGGTCCAGACGAACTGGTCGGTTGCCGTGCTCACGTCGGCAATGAGATTGGTAACGCCGTAGCTTCTCACGGTGCTTTCGATGCTGCTGTCCACCGCAATCGCGTTGCAGGGGCCGCACAACGAAGTCGCGGCGTCGAGTGAATTGGTGTTGGCCGAGAGATTATAACGGATATAGCCGCTCACCAGGCCCTTGAACTGGGTCAAGAGGGACCAGGTGCCCGGCGAGTACACGTAAGGAATGCCGTAGGCACTGTTGAGGTGGCTTCTCCAGATCGTGTAACCGCTGCCGCCGTCGATGTAGATTTGCTGTCCCGACTGCCGTGCGACCAGGCCCTGCAGGGTCGCCACCATGACCAGTTCGGCAGAGTTACCGATGCCTCCCTCGCTGATAATAACGAGGGAAGTCAGATTCGTCCCTTTAGGCAGCACGGCGGCGTCCACCCGGAGAGCGGTTGCCACCGCCAAGCTGAAAACGACCAGCAGAACGGTCAAACGCGGCGCGAATGGGGACGGGTGGTGAACCAGGAGGTTGTCTGACATAAAGTATTTGCGGGCCTTTCAAGTCGGAGGGCCGGCTAGTTGTGCACTGTCGCACGGTCCGCGACCCACTGGATATCCCGTTTGTCCGCCCCAACCGGGATGGGGAATCCGTTCTCGTTTTTCATTACCGCTCTGAGGGTGGTTGAGGCGAGCCATTTTTTGATTTCCGAGTGACCGTCGGCGAAGGAGAACCCGCAGGCGCCGCTGTGCAATGATGAAGGGAGGTCACTCCAGGCGTTACGCTCGGAGGGATCGGCGCTGGTGCAGAATACAAACCAGCCGTCATTGATGCTATCGGGATGCTCATCCAAAAAGACGAACATGTTTGGCGAATTCCGAAAATCGGAGAGTTTGAGGAACTGCTGCCATTGGCTATTGATGGGAGTGCCCTGAACATCCTGGGGGCCAACGAACGCATTCATCGAGACGCTCCTCGTCCGCGGCCCGCTCGCCGAGGGGACCGTGTCGGCGGGACATTTATAGACGCCCACATTCTTGGCGGTATAAAAGCCCAGCAGCGCCTCGGTGATGAGGCTCAGGTTGGTGTTTTCCGGGTTAATCCCCCAAGTCATCACGTTGCCGACCCAGTTCTGCAAGTCGGTCGAAGCAACCGGCTTATTATAGACCAGTCGATCGCTATTATCCATGGCGTACATCTGCCAAGCCAAAGTCAATTGCTTGGTATTGTTCATGCACTTGATACCCTGCGCTTTTGCCTTCGACTTCGCCAAGGCCGGCAAGAGCATGGCAGCCAGGATGGCGATAATGGCGATCACCACCAACAGTTCGATCAAGGTAAAACCAGTCGAAGCTTGAAGACGGCGTGTGCCGCCAAATAACCGTGGCTCCATTTGCATCGTTTTCTTTTCGCGGATTGCCGCCTAATACTGACGAACGCGGAAATACTGCTGGCTGAGCGAAATGCCGTTGGTTTGCGGACTGTTTTGGTTGGCTGTGCGGTAGTACGGACCACCCGCGGAAGCCGCGCGTTGCAGCTCGCCCACACCCGTCCAGGACAACACGACATTGTTGCCGGCCCGGTTGAGGCTCAGCACGGGAGGGCCGCCGCTGACGGTGCGGGCCTGAAAGGCATTGACCCGGGCGGAATTAGTGGAGAATTGGCCGTAAAGGTCATTGACGAGAACGGGGTTGGCCTGGGCGTCTTGGGTAAACCACTCGATACTGGCATCGCCCGCACCCTGCTGATAAAGCACGCGCAATGGATAGACGCCCGCCTGCGGAGCAACAATTCCGAAGAGTGTGCCCGGGTAAACGGCGCCGCGCGGGCCGCTAAATTGGCCCAGGATTTGCGCCTGGTCTCCTCCACCGACGGTCGCGAAGACGGGGCTGGTGTTGTCGGTCGTACACCGAGCGAGGATCGATTCGCCGTCGCCGAATACCAGGGAGAGAAGCGGGATGGTGGTGGTCGGCTGAGCGGCCGAAGGCGAGGTGTTGGTCGGCACGACCATGATGGAAGCCACGGCCCCCAGCCGTTGGCAGGCGTTCAATCTGAAATTGACACCGCCGCCCAGCGTGTTGCTGGGCCCGGCTTGTTGGAAGATAACGATGTTGCCTTTGAAGGCACTTGCGTTGAGCAGATGATTAGTATTGCTGCCGCCAAAATCTATCGGATTCGCGGCGACCACCCGCCCGCTGACCGGCGGAAACAAGCTGGCGTCCGCGAAGTTGCCCACGGTGGGATAGGCCGCATACGGGCGGGCGATCCCAGGCGGGGCAGTGACGTTCAGGAGCGCACCGCCTCGGCTATCACCCACCGAAACCTCGAAGCCGTCGTCGCTGTCCACTCCCATTTGGTAAAAGCCGGCGGTTGGGAATTCCACGTAGGTAAGGATTTCTGCGACGGCGTTGGCGGCCCGATGATCGGGCGCACCGTCATAGTTGCCCTCGGTCCCCGGAAGACCAGGAAGCAAAGCGTCGGCATACCCATTGTTGAAAGTGAAAAAGCCGGCGTCATTGACATCCCCGAACAACTTATAGTTGATCATGTTGGGTTCGTCATAAAAGCCCTTGTCGGTGAAGGACCAACTCACCATATCGGCCACGTTACTGCCCCATAACCCGAGTGACTCAAGGACGCCCAGATTGATATCGGTGAGATAATTTGCCGTCTGCCCGCTGCCGCCATTGACGCCCGGGTTATTGGTGGCGTAGGCCAGGGCAAGCCCGCTGGTGCTGAACAAAAAATTGGTCGATAGCTGAATCGTCTTCACCCGGAACCCAGGCAGCGCAGAATTGCCCGAGCCCAGCGGCGTGGCCAGGGTGACGGGCAGAACCTGGTAGGTCGCGGCCAGGAACGTATTGGTTCGAGTCACCGTTCCGCTAAAGTTGAACCCGGAAAAACTGAGGCTCACCATGTGTTGAGAGCCGGAGGCAAAGAGATTGGTTTGCGAATACACCGTCGAAGTCACGATCCCGCTCTTGGAAATCGTAACGGTGCCCGAGGACACGTTCGTGCCGTCAAAGATAATGGTTGTGCCATCGAGTGCCACGATCAAGGTATTGGTGTCGGGCATCGCCGGGCCGGAATCTTCGATGTTGAGAATAAAGCCATTGGCCTCGCCGATGATGGGGTCCACGACCGGCTCCGGGCTGCCAATCGTCAGCAAACCCACATTGTCAATGTGCTGGTATTGGTTCAGTCCGCCACAGCGGCCGCCCACGATGATGCGGCCTGAGCTGGGCGCGTAGCGCGAGGGGAGAACGTAATTCGTAAGCAAGGTATTGCCCTTCCAGGCTACGTTCAGGAGGCCGTTGGTGGTTAACTGCACGAAGAGGCGCTGCCAGCAGAGCCCCGCCAACCCGGTGTCGTTGGTACCGGTTTGCAGCGAATTGGTATCGGCACACATTCCATTGAGGACCGCCAGGGGAAAGTTGGTGATGATGACATTGTCCACCCGGACCCCTAAACCGACAGGAGCATTGCTTTCATCAATGGAATTGCCATCGTCGAAGGCTTCGAAGAACACCGCCAACCCGGTTTGGGTGCCCATCTCGGGGTCGTTGGCCTCGCCGCTGGGCTTGGCCGCCCAGCCTTGGTTGTTGAAGGGCGTGTTGGACAACAACGGGTCGCTGGAGCGGGCGTAGTTCACACTGAAGCCGTCGGCCGGAGGAGTTGTGCCACCACCGACCCTCAGATCGCAGAACAGGGTGAAAGCTTGCACAATCAGGCCGTTATCGACATCCGGGAACACGAGGGTTCCCCGTTCGGAGTTGACGTTGTCGGTGATGGCAAAGTAGCCGTTGGTGGATGGATCGGTGGCCGGATCGTTGGGGGAGCCATTGGTGGCGACCAAATAACCGCCGCCCAATTCACCGAAGGCGATGAAGCCGTTAGTGGATGCCGGGGAATCGAAATAAAAATAATTTGTGCCGGCCTGGGCTGAAGCAGCCAGCAGAGCGGCAGCGCCGATAAGTTTCGAAAGGGCTTGGCAGGTTTTCATAACGAGGGGATAGGGCTGCAATGTTTCAGTTTATCTCGGCCTCAATGCTAAAAGTCCGGCCGAGTTCTCGCAATTGCAATAATCTACTATTTATAACAATTTTGTGCCAACTGGCGACTAAAGCATTGACATTTTGCGGAATTGGTAGTTAAATTCTAAAAACAAAACTCAAAGTAGCGTTTTGCGAAAACCTAAACCACTAATTCATGGATCGGAAAACCTATGACTAAAGCAAATCAAGCCGGCATTCGGCAGAGCATGTTGTTGGCCGCCGCCGCGGCCTTGTTAGCCGCCGCCACCCCGGGCCTGGCGCAACTGAATCTTGGCCCGCCCAACCCCGGTTTTGAAAACGGCAGCTCGAGCTGGTTTTCGGGCGGCACCGGCGGGACGGCTGGTTCCGTCAGTTTTCTCAACCCGGGACAGAACGGCCCAAGCGCCCCGGGCACCAATGCAGTTTCCATCACCAGCGACGGCACTGGCAACACAGACTTTCGCTCCGTGACCTTCTCCCTGGGGTCGGCCGCGGGGGGCGCCCAGCCGGTCACCTTCTCCTTCGACTACGATATTCTCGGGACCGTGACCCCGGGCAACAACGTCCGGGTCGGGCTCCGTACCTGGCTAGCCAACAATAACAACAACTTCGAGGGTGAGAATAACAGCTTCATCGGTGACAACACCGGTGATTCAGGCGGAACGGGTTGGGAGACGTTTAGCGTGACTTACACGCCGAGTGCCAGCGCCAACTTTGCGGATATCCGCGTGAGCATGAACGTCTTCAACCATAGCCCAGGTGTGGGCGACTATTGGACGGATGGGACGGTCTTGTTCGACAACTTCTCAGTTACGACTGTTCCCGAGCCGGGTGTGCTGGCTCTGTTCGGCTTGGGCGCCCTGACGTTGGTGGCCCGCACCTTCCGCCGCAGATAGTGGATTCGAGAACGTCGGAGGTGGCGGGGCCGAGACGGGCAGCGACTGCCCAGAATTGCCTTCGCTGAACAGCCCCAGCGGCAGCGGGCCTCCTTATCTCACGGGGCACTCGCATAGGGCCTTCCGAAAGCCTGCGGGTGTCCAGCGAAGGCATGAGCGAACCCGCCTACGACGGGAAATCGCTCAGCGATTGGATCGTGACAAGGAGAGTCGCGCGCGACCCGGGGGTGTCTTTGGCGACGGGAATTTCTCTCTGTATAATGCAAGATGCTCCTCAGCTCGCTCCTTTGCCGCATCCCAGTCGAATCTCCCCTGCCTCTTCGGGCTGCCCTCAATCGCATCACGGATCTCGCGCCGGAAATAAACCCACTCGGGTGTACTAGCGCCGCCTGAATTTCAAGGAGCATCAAACTTCGCTCCGGTGGCCGCAAAAAGCTGGCGCAGTTTCTCCATTTCTGGCTTGGCCAGGCCAGCCGTTTCGAGTCGCTCGAAATCCGTGAACTTTTGAATTTCGCCTTCGACGCCCCGTCCAACCACCGTTCGCAGCAGCCCGAAAAGGCCAGCCAGGTTCTCGTTCATTTCTCCGACCTCCCGCACGAGTGCCGGCACGCTGCGCTTGGTCCAGAAATCGCCCTCATCGCTCACCTTCAGATCGATGCCGCAAGCGGCCGCCTTATCGAGCAGCGCCACCAGCGTAAGATGGCACCGGAGGAAGTTTTGCACCCCGCCCAAGCCCGGATTGCTCGCGTACTGCGTCTTGCAGAATTGTGACCAGTGCCAGCCGCTTCCCAGCTTGGTGCCGATGCGCCGCTCGGGGCTGACTCGAACGAAGGCCGGATAGCGGCACAGACCGAAGCTGGCTGATTCGCAGCCCTCACCGGGGTCGGTGATGAAACCGATCAAGTGCTCGGGCCAAACCTCGGCGCTCCGGCTGGTCTTGCCGTCGGCCAGCTTCCGGCGGTCGAATTGAGCCCATTGAACCCCATCAGTGATGAGAGCGCGCACGGGCTCGTCTGGGCTGTTCCTATCCGCGCGGCAAGCGTCCCCGCTCACTTCGACCAACTCGCCCACGCTCTGGAAGGGCAAATCCAGCGCCGCCTGGCGCAGTCCTGCCACAAGTTCCCGCGCCTTCTGTCTTGGGCCGCTCGCTTTGAATCGCCAATGGATGGTCAGTCCCATGTTGTTTTCTCGGTCGATAGTCTATCCCGCTCCTCCGCCGCCCAATACTCCAATTTTACTTCGCAGGGTATGCTTTCAAGGCTTGAGCCAGTTCAGCTCGATAAAATCTCCCGGCTTGAGTGTGGCGACCCTTGCGGCGATGTCCGCCCCTTTAGAGCGGATCGTGGGCCAGTCGTTGGTTGGCAAAACAAGAATCGCAAGCTTCCTTCCAAGTACCTGCTGCTGGTATTTGAGGTTCTGATCTGTCGAGATGAATGCCTCAAATTGCCCTTCTGCTTCCCGGAGCAGATCGCCGTTCTTCAATCCGCCCCAGCCCATTTCTTGTGCCGTGCTAACAGAGTGGCCCGAAAGGAATCTGCGCAACGGACGGGGCGTACATGCGTCGAGCAAAACGTTCACGCCGCAGGTTGGAGCGTCAGTTTCTGTGCGTATTCGAGCACGGCCACCGCCTGCTCGCGGGTGACATCTGGAAAACAGTCGAGGTACTCTTCCAGACTAAGGCCGCTTTCGAGATTGGTAAACAGGCTGTCCACCGGGACGCGGGTGCCCTTAAAGCAGGGCGCCCCGCTAAGGCGCTCCGGATCAACCCAGATCGGCACTTCCGGCGGATAGGTCATCATACTGTCTGCAATAAGCATACGATTGTATGCTTATTGCAGTCAATACTTGCATGTAAAGACGGTAAAGACGTAAAGACCCGCCCAAGCGTCTATTCACTTTCCTACCCCACGCCCCTGCCGGTCTTGTGTCTCAGCCAAACTGCCGGTTGCCCGGTCCAAGGCGTATTGCGCCTTGGCGTTCTCCGCCACCGCGCTCGCGTAATCCGAACGCGCCTGCGTCAGTGCTTGTTGCGCCTGGATATCCTCCAGCACCACCCCGACACCATACTGTTTGCGTTGCCGGGTCAGCTTCAGCGTTTCGCTCGCCGTGTTTAGGTTGCGCTCGGCCAGGTCAATCTGGGCCGCCGTGGATTTCACTCGGACCAGTCCAGCCACAACCTGGGAAATGATCGTGTCCTTGAGCTTGGCTTCGGTGAACTGGGCGGCAGCCAGCCGAGCCTTGCTGGCGTTTACGCGCCCGGAGTCGAACAAGCCGCCCGGACCGATCCGCCAACTCAGGCCCACCGTGTAATCTCCTTCGGCGCCAAAATGGTTGGGACCGCTATCCGGCCCCCCGCCCAAACCGCCCCCAAACGCCTGCGCCCCTACCGACGGAATCAGGGGGCCATAGACCGCCCCCGTCTTCGCCGCACGCGAAGCGGCCAGGAAGGCCTGGCTTTGCTTGAGTTCGGGCCGGGTTCGCATGGCCTGATCAACCAGCGCGTTCACCGAGGCATTCGTCAGAAACAATTTGAGCGGCATGAGGCCGTCGTCCAGCGGCGCCAATTCCACCCGCGAATCCAAGTGCAGCACCTGTGTGAGGCTTGCCGAGGCCACCAGCTGCTGCTCCAGCCCTCGCTCCAGCCCGATCTTGTATTGTTCGGTCTGAGTTTGCACCCGCAGTTCGTCTCCTCTAAAGGCAATGCCGGCGCTCACCGCCGCGTGCAGTTCCTGCTGGTAATCCTGCGAGATTTGAATCGCTTCGCGCGACACCTCGACTAGCGCCTTGGCTTCGACCAGATCGAAATAACCCTGCGCGGCCGACAGCACCGTGTCCTGGCGCTGCGTCTCTAAAGCCTGGTCCGAGGCTTTGACTAGCTGCTTCGCCACCAGTGAATTGTAAATGGCGTCTCCCAGGACCATTTGAGCCGTGAGGGCCGCCCCGGGTGAATACGATTGAAAGTGCGCGTCGGAAATCACCCCCGAAGGAACCGCCTGGGCCACCCCATCACGGCGATGATACCCAACCCCGGGAGACACCCAGGGGAAAAACTGCTCGACCGCGCTTTGCCGGCTCGCCTCAGCTTCGCCGAGACTCTCACGCGCGATCTGAACGTCGAGGTTGCGCGCCCCCGCCAACCGCAGTGTCGTCGGCAAATCGATGGGGAGGACCATCTCGTTCGTGATTGGCGCGCCTTCGAGAAGCGCGGTGGGCAAAGCGCCGGGATAAGCCGTGTTGGTTGGCCCCTGCGCGGAGGCTGGAGCAAGGGTAAGCATAGTCATCGCGGCGGTGCAAACCGCCCATCGCAAGGCTTCATGGAAAGTCCACTTTCGCTTTCGCGCCTGCATCGGGACCATGAACCTGCTCGCTCCATTGACGGCCGCTTCGTCGCCCGGCCCATACCTCGCGAAGCGCTTGGAGTGCGGCAGCTTGCTGCCGCTTTCGAAAGCCGACGGCGCCCGAAAGCGCCGACCAGCCGCTCCGCACGCTGATCGCCGGGCGTTCTCCCTCTCCTCCTCGGGAGGAGAGGGTCGGGGAGAGGAGGCCCATTTCTCGATTTCCGGTTCATGGGAACGTCTCACTTGGCCTCCACGGGGTTTACCGGCTGGCCATCAGTGAGCGCCTGTTTGCCGAGCAGGACGACCGCTTCGTCCACGCGAACTCCGCTGGCAATCTCCGCGTTCGTCCCATCGTTGAACCCGATCTGGACCGGTATCTTCTTGGCTTTCCCATCGACTACCGTGAACACCGAGGTACCGGCTTTCTCCACCAGCACAGCTTGCACCGGCACGAGCAAGGCATTCTGTTTGCGTTCGAGTTCCAACTGCACGCTGGCGTAGGCCCCAGGCCGCAGTTCGCCCGCCGGGTTGGCCAGCTCGATTTCCGTCAGCATCGTTTTGGTTGCCGGGTCCAAAGCATGGGCGAACCGCGTCACGGAACCCGGAAATACCCGTCCCGGCAACTCCTCCACCGTGACTCTGGCGGGCACGCCGTTCTTAATAAACGGCGTTTCGGGCTCGGGCACGAAGGCCTGCACCCGCACCCGGCTGTAATCCATCAGGGTGACTACCGCAGCGCTTTGAGGAGTGCTGCCGGTGGTAGCAGCGGGTATGAATGCGCCGGGATCCACAAACCGCGCCGTAACCATGCCGGAGAACGGCGCCACCAGGCGGGCGTACTGCAAGAGCGTTTGGGTCCGCTGCAGCTTCGCCTGCGCGACCTCCCACTGACCGCGCAGGTCGTCCACCGTCTGCGGAACCACCAGGTCCGGAGCCTTTTGCCGTGCTTCGGCCAGACGTTCGTAATTGGTGTGCGCCACTTCGGTCTCCGCCGCGTACTGCGCTTCGTCGGCGAGCAGTTCGGGCACTTCGATTTCCCCCAGCAATTGGCCTTCTTTGACCGCGTCACCCTTATCCACCGACAGGGTCTTCAAATACCCCGACACTTTCGCGTAGAGTGTCGCTTCCTGCAGCGCCAGGATGCGGAATGTCGGCAGCGTAATGCTGCGGGCAATCTCGGCTTGCCGGGGCAGGACGGTTTGGACGTTGACCGGTGGAGAGGTTTTCTGCGGCTCTTTCCGATCGGCTGGGCCGCACCCGCAGAGAATGGCCGCGAGCGCGGCGAAACCAATCGAAACCCCAAGGGGGCGATGCATACCAGCCCCCAGCAAGCGCAGCCTCCAGCCAGGTAGGGCGGGCAGTCCCCGGCCCGCCGACGAGCGGGTCAAGATTGCGTTCGTTCGGAGACGCACGAACGGCAGGCACGGAGTGCCGCGGCCTACTAGACGAGTCACATCCAGCCCCCAACGGTTTTGCAAACGCAGCAAAGTTTGACCTGTCTGCAACCTGTTTTCGGATTTAAAGACTCTAGCAAGCGACGTTTCAGGTACGTGCGAGGACCCAAAGGCCACACTCGTTTTTTCGTCATTCGTCATTCCTTCGGGTTTCGTCATTCGTCATTCGTCATTTGCCATCGTCATTCGTCATTTCGATCCGTTATTTTTCGCTGGTCGAGCTCTGTGGATCGGTCGGGTCGAGCGAGGCCGAGCGCCGATGCGCGCGGGCCTGCACCAAGGCAAATACCGCCGGCAGCACCAGCAGCGTCGCCAGCGTCGCCACCGCCAACCCGCCCACCACCGACCGTCCCAGCGGAGCCGTTTGCTGACCCCCTTCGCCCAGCCCAAGGGCCATCGGCACCATGCCGGCGATCATCGCCGTGCTCGTCATGAGAATTGGCCGCAATCGGCTGCGCGCTCCTTCCACTGCGGCCTCCAGCGCGCTGGCCCCCTCCAGCCGGCTGCGCTCGGCGAACGTCACCAACAAAATGGCGTTGGCCACGGCCACGCCCACCGCCATGATGGCGCCCATAAAGGACTGGATGTTCAGCGTTGTCCCCGTTAACCACAACATCAGGAGGACACCGGCAATGACCGCCGGCGTGGTGGACACCACCAGGAAGGACAATTTGAGCGATTGAAAGTTTGCCGCCAGCAGCAGAAAGATCACCACGACAGCCATCAGCAATCCCGTCCGCAACCCGTCGAGCATCTGGGCCAGCGGGACGACTTGGCCGCGCACCGTCACGGTTATCCCCGGGGGCGGCTGCCCCAGCTCCTTGAGCACCGCGTTGACTTCCTTGGCCACGCTGCCCAAGTCCGCGCCGGCAACGTTCGCCGTTACTGTGACCATCCGCTGCATGTTATAGCGCTCGTACTGGCCCACCGCCGTGCTGGCCCCCACCTTGGCAACGTTCCGTAGCAAAAGACCCTGGCCGCCATGGTTGAGCACGGGCACGTTCCTGGCCTGTTCTAGCGAATCCATCCTCGCCTGGGGCACCTGCACTTGCACTTGGTAGGCCACACCGATATTCGTGTCGGCCCAGTAGTTGGGCACAACAAAGCGGCTGGACGACGTCGCCGTCACCAACGCTTTCGAAACGTCCGCCATTTTGACCCCCATGACTCCCGCCTTCTCGCGATCCACGTTCACCTCCACGGTGGGATAATCCAGAGCTTGCCCGAACTGGAGGTCGCGCAGGAACGAGATTTTTTGCAGCGCAGCCTTAACCTGCTCGCCAAAAGCGTAGTCGGCGCCCAGGTTCTGCCCGCTGACCGCGATCTCGATCGGCGTGGGGGAACCCAGGCTCATCACCCGGCTGACAATGTCGCTCGGTTCAAACGAGAAACTGACGCCAGGCAGCTTTTCCGCAAAGACTTTCCGCAGCTTTTCCTTTAGCTCTTCAACCCGAACTGGCGTGCCCCGCTTCAATTGCACTTGCAGCACTCCTTCCTCAGGTCCGCCATTCCACAAGTAAATGAAGTTGATCGGGTAAGGCGAACCATGCACCCCGAGGAAACCCAGCGTAAGCTCAACATTTTGGGGCCCGACCTCTTGCTTAATCAGATCCAACGTCTGCAGCGCGATGGCTTCCGTGCCGTTGAGCTGCGTGCCGGCCGGCGCTCGTAGCCGCAGTTGAATTTGTCCCGCATCCACTTTGGGAAAGATCTCGGTGCCCAGCCGCCGCCCTAGCAAGACAATCACGACGGCCGAGATCAGCACGTAGATTCCGGCCACTCCCCAACGCGCTCGAACGAGCTTCTGCCCCAGCGCGGCATAGCGCTGTTGAAAACGCGCGAATCCGCTCTCGGCTGCGGCGTGGCCGGTCGCCACGGCTTCATGCCGGCGCAGAATCCAAATCGAGAGAATCGGCACCAGCGTGCTCGATAGCAGGTACGAGGTCACCATCGCGAAACCCACTGCCAGCGAAAGCGGCAGGAACATCGCTTTGGCCGCGCCCGTCATGAAAAGCGTTGGGCTGAAAATCGCCAGGATGCAGAGCATCGCCAGCAGCCGCGGCCCGGTTGTCTCGGTCGTGGCCTCCAGGGCTGCTCGCCCGATCGAACGGCCGCGCAGCAGATGGGTATGGATGTTTTCGATGCAAACCGTCGCTTCATCCACGAGAATCCCCACTGCCAAAGCCAGCCCCCCCAAGGTCATAATATTGACCGTCTGCTTGGTTAGCCAGAGCGCCAGGACCGACCCCATCAGAGACAGGGGGATGTTGATGACGACAATCAGGGCGCTTCGCCAGACTCGCAAAAACAACAGCACCATCAGACCGGTGAGCGCCGCCCCCAGGGCACCCTCCAGCACCAAGCCGCCGATGGCGCGTGTCACGTAGGGCGATTGGTCAAACTCATAACTCACCTTCACGTCTGGCGGCAACACGCTCTGGAACTTCGGCAGGTTGGCTTTGACCAGGCTGACCACCGACAGCGTGGAAGCCGTCGAGCGCTTGGTCACGGGGATGTAAACCGTGCGGCGGCCATTAACCAGCGCGTAGCTGGTTACGATGTCCGAGCCATCGATCACCTGCCCCACGTCCCGCACGAACACCGTGGGGAACGTCCCCGTCCGAATCGGGATGCCTTCCAAGTCCTTGATTTTGTAAGCTATGGAATTGAGTGGCACCATCGGATACATCCCCTGGATGGGCATGTTCCCCGAAGGGCTGATCAGGTTCGCCTCGGTCACCGCCGCCACCACCTCGTCGGGCGACATGTTGTAGGCCCGAAGGCGTTCCGGTTTGAGGTTGATCACGATGCTCCGGGCGCTGCCGCCGAACGGGGGGGGCGCGGAAACGCCCGGCAACGTCGCAAACAACGGCCTCACACGGTTCAACGCCACGTCCTGCATCTCGCCTACCGTCCGCGTCGCGCTCGAAAATACCAGGTCCCCTACCGGCACGCTCCCCGCATCGAACCGCATCACAAACGGTGGCACCGTGCCGGGTGGCATGAACGCGCGCGCCCGGTTCACGTACGAAACCGTTTCCGACATCGCCTGCGACATGTCGGTGCCGGCGTGGAATTGCAACTTGAGGATCGCCGCCCCTTGGATGGACTTGGACTCCACGTGTTCAATGCCCGTGATGTAAAGGAAATGATACTCGTAGAAGTAAGTGAGGAAGCTCTCCATTTGGGCCGGATCCATTCCGCCGTACGGCTGGGCCACATAGATGGTCGGAATGCCGAGGGTAGGAAAAATATCACGCGGCATTCGCTGCACGGCCACCCAGGCACCTAACGCAATGCCCACCACCAGCACCACTACCGTAAGTGGCCGCCGCAAGGCAGTTTGAGCGAGATTCATAGCCCCATTCTTTCGCAGCTATTCAGCTTCAACGACGACCTCCTGGTACAGCTCCTTGATCTGACGCCGCACTAGCGCGAGGACCTTGCCTCCCTCCGGTGTCAAACGATAGTCCTTGCGCGCCCGCCGTCCGCCCTTCGGGTCCACCTTGCATTTGAGCCAGCCCACGCGCTCCATCCGGTTGAGCAGGGGATAAAGCGTGCCGGGGCTGATTTCAAACCCGTGCCGGCGCAGTTCAGTCAAAATCCACTGGCCGCATAGCGGAGTTTCACCCGCATGATGAAGAATATGCACCTTCCAGAAACTCAGTAGAATCTCTCGATTCACGGATGTCATACGCTGGGTATTACATTGGCCGATGTCGCTTATCGTTACTCCGCCTTGCCCCGGATGTCAAGTGGTTCCTTTGCCGCGGCCAAACGGATCGCCAGATGCGGCGAGCCGCTGGCTTGCTCCGACAGCTCTAGCTACCTCCGCCCCTGCGGTGGGGTTACACCCCAGTTCTCAAAAGTGGCACGGCATTGTACGTAATCATCTGCTTGGCCTGTGGCAGCGGAACGAAGGTCTCGAGGGCTTTCCATCGCATCAACCCTCGCGTAGCGATGGACCGTTTCGCAGGCGGGGCACGTTATGCTAAGCGACGCCAAAAAACACCTGCTGCTTCTTGTTGAGGACGACGAAGCCGATGCCATCTTTTTCAATTGGGCACTCAAAAAATCGGGACTCGACTGTGCGGTTAAGCACGTTTTGGATGGGCTTGCCGCGGTCGATTATCTTCGCAAGGCCTCCACCTCAGATCCTGATTCGCTGCCGCGGACCATCTTCTTGGATTTGAAAATGCCTGGCATGAACGGCTTTGAGGTGCTGAGCTGGTTCGCCGACCAACCCTCTTTGAGTCACATCCCCATGGTGGTTTTAACCGGCTCGGATTTGCCAAGCGATCGAGAACGGGCCTGCGCGTTAGGAGCCGCTGAATACCTGGTCAAGCCGGTACAAGTCACCGACCTCCAACGGCTCCTGGGGGACATCCGTTCTGCAACCACGGCCGGGGGCGTCAGAGCCGGCAGGGTAGAGGCTTGAGCGCGCAAATCCCATGCGATTTGGCCCCGGAGCTGCTGGACGAGTTCTTTGCCGAGGCCGATGAGCATTTGACCGGGATTCGCGAAGCGCTCATTCAACTTGAGGCCTCCGTCGGGAAGCCTGAACCAGACGCCAGAATCCTTGAGGAGCTTTCTTTGCAGATCCACTCGTTCAAGGGTATCTCAGCTATCGCTGGGCTCGCCCCCGGTGAAGCCGTGGCGCATGCGGCCGAGGATTTGCTGCGCGTTCTTATGCGTGGAAAGGCGGTTTTAACCCGGGAGGGCTTGGAATCACTTGCGGCCGCGGCCCAGAAATTGGAGCAAGTGGTCGCCGCCTACCGGTTGCGCCAGCCGATGCCTGAACTGGCGTCCTTCCTGGCAAACCTGCAGCAACAATGCGCCCCCCCCTCCCCCTCCGCCGCCGCACCCACCCTCGAGCCGTCGAGCACGAGCGCGTCCGATCCCCTCTTGCTGGCTAAGATCGAAGCGGCTAAAGAGCGCGGGCTGCTGTGGAAATATTCATTCTCGCCTTCACGCGAACTGGATGCTCAAGGTGTGAATGTCAACTCGGTTCGCAAGCGGCTGTCCAGCGCCGGTGAGATCCTCACTGGCACGCCAATCGTCCACGGGACCGCCATCACTTTCGAATTCCTCGTGGCCACCCGTGAGGCCCCGGCCGACCTCTCTGCCTGGGAAGCCCAGGGAATCCGCGTGCAGCCGGCCGACCAGCTACCTGCGCAACCCTCGCCCGATGCTCTGACGGCGACCCCAAGTCTCGGCGAGGTCGAATCCAGCCCGTTCTTGGCCCCCTCTCATGTGGTGAGGGTCGATTTGAAACGCCTGGACGAGTTAATGCGGATCACGAGCGAATTGGTCATCCACCGGTCACGGCTGGACGCCCAACTGGGACGGCTGAATGGGGGCGCGGGTCGCACCGACCTCAGCGGTGTTCACGAAGTGAGTATCAATCTTGGCCGGTCGCTCCGAGAGCTGCGCGAGGCGATCACGCGCGTGCGCCTGGTCCCGGTGGCTGAGATCTTCGCCCGCATGCCCTTCGTGGTCCGGGACTTGGCGCGCCAAACCCAAAAGAGGGTCCGGCTGAAATTTGAAGGCCAAGCCACCGCCATCGACAAATACCTCATCGAACGACTTAAAGACCCGCTGCTGCACTTGGTGCGAAATGCCTTTAGCCACGGCGTCGAGCCCCCTCAGGAAAGGGCGGCCGCGGGTAAGCCCGAAGAGGCGACCATCGAACTCAAGGCCTCAACCGTGGGGGATTCCGTTGTGATTCAGGTGCGCGACGACGGCCAGGGGATTGACCCCGGCGCCATCGTTCAGCGCGCGGCAAAACTCGGCTTGGAGCTTCCTCCAACGGCGGACCAGGAGTCCATTTTGAAAATCCTCTGCGCCACCGGGTTTTCCACTCGTGACGACGCCGATCGGGCCGCCGGACGGGGTGTGGGAATGGCGGTGGTCTCGGCCGCCGTGCGGGATCTGGGCGGCCACCTGGCCCTGGAAAGTACCCCGGGCCGTGGAACCCAATTTACGCTCCGTCTGCCCCTGACCCTTGCCATCGCCGAGACGCTGATTGTCTCCGCCGCGGGGCAAACCTGCGCAGTCCCGCAAAGCTTCGTGACCGAGATCCTCCACGCGACAGAGGACCAGGTTCAGATGGTCAACGGTATCGAGGTCATTCCCTTCCGAGCCGGCGTCTTGCCGATTGTTCGATTGTCCGGACTTTTCCGCCTGGGGGGCGCGGCCAAGCCGCAAAGGTACCTGCTGGTGATCACTTCGGAGCGAGGGAGTGTCGGTCTCTTGACGGAGGAGGTCCTGGGCCGGAGAGAGGTCGTTGTCAGCGCGCTCCGCGACCCATTGACCCGGGTTCCCGCAGTCTCCGGGGCGACGGAGCTCGGGGATGGCAAACCGGTCTTGATCCTCGATGGGGCGGCCTTGACCGCCGGCCACGTTCGGCCACCGGAACGCTTCACCACTCCCGCCGAAAGGAACTAAGATGAGCGGTAACGCCGATAATTTCTATGTGCTCTTTGAGGTCGCCGGCAGTGTTTACGGGATACCCAGCCAAAGCGTCCGCCATATTGACATGTTCGAGCACGTGACCCTCGTGCCCAACGCCAACCCCGCCATTGATGGAGTCGTCTTCTCGCGGGGCCAGGTCTTTCCGGCCCTGAATCTGCGAGCGCGCTTCGGTTTCCCGCGCGAGGCCGGCGCAATCCGCACTCGCATCATTTTCGCCACCGTGCATGACAGAACGGTGGGACTAATTGTTGATGCCGCCCGCGAATTTCGCCACCTGCCCCCCCAGAGCATCCGCCCGATCCAGGAAACCCTCACCGGCATCGACGGCAGATATTTGCAAGCCGTGGCACAAGTTGCCGAGCGCCTCGTGCTCCTCCTGGATTTGGAAGCAGTTCTGAATCTGGATGACGTCCAGTTGCCTTCTGCCTCGCTGAGTGGCCTCCAACACGCAACCTCCTGACTTAGCCAATTTATGCCAAAGAACTCTTCTACCTCCCGTCACCCGGCCAAAAACGGTGAGCGCGCCGCCAACAACGAGTCGCACACGGGCTCCGCCGGTGCCATCCTCGAAATGATCGGCCGGGTGGCCGCAGGCTTGGCCAAAGAGAATTGCTCCCTGGACGCCATCACCACCGAAACCACCCAACTAGCCGCCTCGCTGAAAGAAACCTCCGCGCAAGCCACCTCGGTGGCGAGTTCAAGCGAGGAAACAGCTTCCGCCGTCAATGAAATCGCCGCGTCCGCCGAACAGGTCACGGCCAGCATCGCGCAAATGGCGACCAGCGCGAACCAGACCGCCGTCTCGATTCGGCAGTTGTCCGCGTCCATTCAAAACGTGACCAACGCGGCCCAAGACATGGCCACGTCCGGAGAGGAAATCAGGACCTCCATGCAGCAAGTCTCCGCGTCCGTCAAATCGGTAAAAAAGGACAGCGAGGATCTGGCCACGAGCATTGCCGAAAATGCCGCCGCCATTGAAGAGATGGGCCAATCCATCAAGAGCGTTTCCAGAACCACCGAAGATCTCGCGACCGCAGCCGAAGAAACCTCTTCCTCGATCAATGAAATGGCCGCGTCCATTGAAGAGGTCGGAGCGATGAGCGAAAGTCTGGCGACTTCGGTCGAGGAAACGACCACCTCCATCGAGGAGATGGCGAGATCGATTCAGGGCGTCGCCCAAAACAGCGAAACCATCAAGCAAGTCGCCAACGAGGCCGCCACCAACGCCACCCAGATGGAACGTGCCAGCCAATCGGTCAATACTCTGGTCAAACGAACGGAAGAGATTGCCCAGCGCATTTCCCGCGAGGCTGAAACCGGGGGGCAGACGATCCAAAAGTCCATCGAAGGCATCGCTCGGGTCGCCGGCGCCATGTCTCAATCCACCTCGGTCATGCGCGAACTCAATAAGCGCACGCGCGACATCTCCGGGATCGTCGGCACCATCAATGTCATCGCCGAGCGCACCAACCTCCTTTCCCTAAACGCCTCCATCGAGGCCGCCCGCGCCGGCGAGGCTGGCCGCGGTTTCGCCGTGGTCGCCGAGGAGATTCGAAACCTGGCCGATCGCTGCGCCAAAGCCACCGCAGAAATTGCCGACATTGTCCGGGGTCTCGAAGACGCCACCCGTGAGGCCACCCAGGCCGCCGACGCCGGTGCCCGGGTCGCCGACGAAAGCAGCCGCTTGTCCGAGGCCGGGTTGGCCGGGCTGAAAACCATCTTGGCGGGAGTTGACGAAAGCTCAACGCTGGTTTCGCAGATCAGCCGCGCGGGCGACGAACAAACGGTCGCAGTCAAAAAAGTCAGCGAATCGATCGCCACGGCGGCTAACCAAGCCCGCGAAATTGCCGCTAGCGCTTCGGAACAAGCGAAAGCAGCTTCCCAAATCGTTCAGGCCGCGGCTCAGATGCGCAAAGGTGCCAAACAAGTCTCTCAGGCCAACAACGAGCAGGGACGGGCCGCCCGCGAAATCATTAAAGCGGCGCAAACCACCACCAACGCCGCCGCCCAAATCCGCAAAGCCATGGCCGAACAGGCCACGGGCGGAGGCCAGATCGTCCAAGCGGTCGAGATGATGCGCAAAGGCTCAGCTTCCACCGTTCGCGCCCTAGCCGAACAATCGAGTGCCATTGAACAGGTAGCACGGGAAACGGACAAGCTCATCGCTCGGTTCACCGGCTTGGCCAAAGCCATGCCCGAACAGGCAAAAAACTCCCAGGAAATCACCGCAGCCGCCAGTGATCTGACCCAGCAAGCTGCGCAGGCCAGCCGCGGCATGGAAGACCAGACCCGGACGTTTAAGGGTATTGCGGCTAACACCGCGAACATTACGAAACAAATCCAATTGGTCGCCGCCGCCAACCTCGAGAATTCTCGCTCCACAACCGTCATTGTGCAAAGAATTGACGAGATCCGGGAGGTCTCCCGAACCAACGGCGCCGAGGCCGAAACCCTCCAACTTAAGCTGCTCCCCAAACGTGACCGGCCGGCCTCCAATCCTCGTCTGAGCCGGCAGCGGTCCGATTCGCCGCCCGCTAAAACCCGTGCACATTCTTGAGCCTCTGCCTTATGCCCATTGGGGTTGCGCCGAAGTCCCTGCGTGTGCCCGAAGGCATTTCACGCTTATTGCGCGATCTGATTCATGATCGCACCGGTCTTTTCTTCGAAGATGGCCGCATGGAAACGTTGCTCGAAAAACTTGAACCGCTCGCCCGCGCCCGAGGCTGTGATTCCTTTCTCGAGTACTATTACGCGCTCAAAGACAACGACCGCGGTGAGTGGGACCGAGCCTGGGAGGCTCTCTCCGTGCAGGAAACCTATTTTTGGCGGGAAACGTCCCAACTCAGCGCCTTAGCGGAGGTGCTCGTTCCGGAGTGGTTTCAAAAGCGTTCAACGCCCTTTCGTCTTTGGTCCGCCGCCTGCGCTACCGGCGAAGAGCCCTATTCCATCGCCATCGCCCTGGTCGAAGCCGGCTTCGGCGCCTACCCGATCGAAATCCTGGGCAGCGACGCCAGCCCGGCCGCCCTCGAGAAGGCGCGCTCGGCCATTTTCCGTGAGAAATCCTTCCGCACTCTTCCTGAGGCCCTGCGGCACAAGTATTTTTTGCCAGTCACCGCCGGCTGGCAGCTCGCTCCCGACATCGTCAGCCGGGTGCAGTTCCAGCGCGTCAACCTCTTGGAGTCCGGCGAAATCGCTCCCCTGGCGCGCGTGCAGGCGATTTTCTGCCGCAACGTTTTCATTTACTTCTCTCCGCACGCCATCCGCCAAACCGTGGCCATGATGGCCGCCAAAATGCCCGCCGGGGGATGCCTGTTCGTGGGAGCGTCCGAGTCGCTCCTGCGCATGACCACCGATTTTGAACTGAAGGAGATCGGGGGCGCCTTGGTTTACGTCCGCATCTAGCGAACATGGGCTTAATCAGGACACTCATTGTGGATGATTCGGCGTTCGTGAGAAAGGTGGTTCGCGAAATGCTCTCCCGCAGCCCACAGATTGAGGTCGTCGGCTTGGCCAGGAATGGAGCCGACGCTCTCGAAATGGTCGAGACGCTCAACCCCGATGTCGTCACCTGCGATTTGATCATGCCGGAACTGGACGGGATTGGCTTTGTCCGCCAGCAGATGGCGCGCAAGCCCCTGCCGATCCTCATCTTAACCGCCTCCCCCCAAGACGCTGAGCGGGTGCTGGAGGCCCTCGAAGCAGGCGCGGTGGATTTTGTCCGCAAGCCTACCGCTCTGGCGAACGAGGAACTCCTCCTGATTCGTGAGGAGCTCGTCGGCAAAGTCAAAGCCGCCGCGCAAGCACCGGCGCGGGTGCTGGCGCCTCCCCGGCTCGCCCCCGAGCCATTCGCCGCCCAACCGCGCCGAACTCCTGCCAACGCAGACATTGTGGTCCTTGGAATCTCGACCGGTGGGCCGCAAGCGCTGCGTTACCTGCTCCCCCAATTCACGCCCGACTTTCCGGTTCCACTGCTCATCGTGTTGCACATGCCCGTCGGTTACACCGCTCTGTTCGCGGAAAAACTTTCGGAAATCTCGCGACTCCGTGTCAAAGAAGCCTTCGAGGGATGCGCGCTCCAGGCGGGAGAAGCCTTACTCGCCCCTGCAGGTCGTCATCTGTCTTTGAAACGGACCCCCAGCGGCCAGGTAGTGGTTCAGCTTTCCCTTGAGCCAATGAATAAACCGCACCGGCCCTCAGTCGATGTGCTCTTTCAGTCAGCCGCCGAACTCTACGGTCCCCGCGTCCTGGGCGTCGTCATGACCGGGATGGGTGACGACGGCAAACAAGGAGCCGCCTGGATCAAGGCGCGAGGCGGAATGATTTTGACGGAATCCGAAGTGAGTTGCACTATTTATGGAATGCCCCGTTCCGTAGTCGAAGCCGGCTTGAGTGACGGGGTGGTGCCGCTCGTAACCATGGCGCAGGAAATCAGCAAGAGACTATGAAAGCCAAAATTCTGGTGGTAGATGATTCCGGTCTGGCACGCCGCCTGATCCGGAGACTTTTGGAAGAACTGGGCCACGAGGTCGAGGATGCCTCCGATGGAGCGCAAGCGTTGGAACGGTACGTTCTCAATCACCACGATGCCGTCATCCTGGATCTGTTGATGCACGGAATGTACGGGGGCGATGTTCTGCAGAAGTTCAAGCAATTGAATCCGTCCTTGCCAGTGATCGTCATCACGGCCGACATCCAGCGAACCACACGCGAGCAAGTCAAGGAAGCCGGTGGTGCTGCGTTGCTCAATAAGCCTGTGACCAAGGCAGAGCTTGCCGAGGTGCTTGAGGTCGTGCTCGCGGGAGGCACCGTATGGAATTAACTGACAGCCAGCAGGATGCCCTCACCGAGCTCATCAACATCGGTTACGCTCGGGCCGCCGCCGCCTTGTCCGACCTCACCGGGCACCGAATCTCGCTCGAAGTCCCCGAAGTCGCCGTTCACCTGATCCCGGAAATCAGCGCCAAACTGCAGAATGTGATCAAAGGCGAGGTGGCCAGTGTCAACCAGGTCTTCTCCGGACCCATTAGCGGCAATGCCATCCTCCTGCTGGACCGGGATGCAGCGCTGGTGCTCAACCAACTCATCACCGATCGCTCCGACGCCCGCGAATTGGATGGCGCGGCCCGGGAGGTGATTACCGAGGTTGGCAACGTCGTACTGAACGCCTGCCTGGGTGCGTTTGGCAATCTCTTGAAAGTCCAGGTCACCTTCACCGTCCCGTCCCTTCAGATCGAATCGGTCCACACGGTGCTCCGTTCCCTGACCATCGCGGGCGACGAGCTCGAATACGCTTTGATCATTCATACCCGTTTTCATATGCGCGCCAATAACGTCAGCGGCTACCTGGTGATCATTCTGGGGGTGACCTCGCTGGAAACGCTGCTCGTAGAACTGAAAAAATGGGAACAGAGGGAACTCAGCTAACTGACGATCAAAGGGGCGTGTACGCGGAGGACCCTCGCTCGGGCACGGAACGGCCCCTCCTTTCCTGGATCCAGCAATTCGCTCCTTATGGAGTGATCACGCTGGATCAGCGGTTCCGCGTCCAAACCTGGAACCATTGGATGGAGATCCACAGTGCTCTGCGGTTCGAAGAGGTCGTGGGCAAGGACCTCTTCACGCTCTTTCCCGATCTTCATGAACGCAAGCTGTTTTCACACTTTGAACGCGCCTTGAGCGGCCAGGCCACCGTCCTTTCCACGGCTCTCCATCGCTATCTCTTGCCGCTTCCCTCCCCCTTCCGCGAAGCCGGTCTGGAGCATATGCTGCAGACCGCGCGCATCGCCCCTCTGTTCTCGGACACGAACGTTTGTGGCATCGTGGTTTTTATTGAAGACGTAACCCAACGGGAATGCCAGGCGACGGCCCTGGCTCGGCAGCATCGCCGTGATGAACTCCTTTCCTGGGCCTTGACGCACCTTTTGCAACAACAGGAACCTCACCGGGTCGTCCGCCCCCTCTTTTTTAAAATCGCCGAGTATTTGGATTTTGACACCTTTTTTCTTTATCTTCGCGATCCCGAGTCGGGCATTCTTAGCTTGAACGCCGCTGGCGGTGTGCCGATTGAGTTGGAAAAGGATTTCGCCCACTGCCCGTTTGTTTCCCTGATGCCGGAGGAATCCCGCGAAATGGTTCTTCTCGATTCGGTGCAGTCCCGCTTGGAACCCGAATATGCTCTCCTGCGGAAGGCGCGCATTTCGGCGGTTGCCGCCCTTCCCCTCCTGGCCAATGATCGCAACCTGGGGGTGCTCTGTTTCGCCACCTGGAGCCGCCAATTCATCAGCCCGGACGAGTCGGATTTGCTGATCACTATCGGCCAATGCCTCGCCACCAGAATCGATCGGGAAAACACCCACCGCCAGCTTGTTAAAGCACAAGAACAATTGACTGGCCACGCGCAGGATCTGGAAGCCAAAGTCCAGGAGCGCACCGCCCGGCTCCAGGAAACCATCTCCCAACTTGAAACCTTTTCCTATACCTTGGCTCATGATTTGAAAGCGCCCGTTCGGGGGATCACGGGTTATTGCACAATCTTGCGCGAAGATTTCAGCGCTAAAATTCCGGCCGGCGCAAATCACCTCATCCAAAAACTCGCCCAAACCTCCGGCCGCATGGAGGCTTTGGTCCAGGACCTCCTGGCCTTCAGCAAGGTTTCACAGCAGGAAGTCATCCTGTCTCCAGTTGACCCCGAACCGATCATCCAGGACCTCTTCTCCATGTGCGCCCCCGCTCTCCAGCACAATCTGAGCATCCGCCGACCCCTCCATCCCATGCGCGCCCATCGAACTCTCCTTCAACATGTCCTCTCGAATCTGATCGATAACGCCCTCAAATACGTCGAGCCGAACTCCGCTCCGAACGTCATGATCTACAGCCAGCTTATGCCTCATAGTTCTCCCAGCACACGCTCCCGGCCGCTGCTGTTCAGTTCCATCGTTAGCGCCCGCCCAGACGACCCCGCCACCCAAGTTGGATCGCCGCAACCCCACGTTCGCCTGTGGGTCGTGGATCAGGGCGTTGGCATCCCGCCCGAAATTCAGGAACGGATCTTCGGAATTTTCGAACGAGGCGTCAGCTCCAATTTATATGAAGGCACCGGCATGGGCCTGGCCATTGTCGCGCGCGCCATGCAACGCATGGGCGGAACCTGCGGCGTGGAATCCGAGCCCGGAAAAGGAAGCCGATTTTGGATCGAACTTCCGGCCGCGTGAAGCAACACCGCCCGCAACCCCTCGCCACGTCCTCGCTGGACGCCGATGCCGGCGACTACTGCTCCCGGGGGCTGGATTTAATAATTATCTTGACAACTATGACACCTAAACCGGGAAGCCCTTCGGGCAACAAATCGTCGAAATTCTCCGTTGGTTGAAGTCCGTTGGCGATTGAACCGCGGTCACGCGGCGTGGGCCCATTGCAATAGCCCCTCGCGGAGGTCATCGGCCGGCTCAGCGGTTAGATCACAACGCTTGAGCATCAAATCCAAATGACCCTGGCTGGCCATTGAGTGCAGGTACCTTCGGGTCTCGATCGATGCAGAGCCCGATTCCCGGGAAGTGCCGATCAGACCGATCAAGGCCCCCGGCAACCCGTCACGTTGTTGCAGCCACAAGTTAAGCCACAAATAGAATTGGGCGGGCAATCGTTCCTGCTCATAAAGGGCAATCACAATAGCATCGGCCTTCGCCAGTGCGACAGCGCCTTCTCTGAACAGCTCCGGCTGCCTGAGGTCATCGATCTTCCACTGCGTGCAGTGGACAGCCTTCTCGCCGGCTTCCTCGATCAGTTGCTCCCGTACCTGTCGGGCCCATTCTCGCGTGACGGCATCCTCGTAAACCACCGCAACGTTCAGCTCATACCCCATCTCCGAGCAGACGGTTTCTGCTCCGGGGTGCCGGGCCTTCCGTTTCCAAAGTGTGGTCTCTCGCATACGTTCACTTTCTATCTAACGGGACCACACCCGCGCCGCCGCGCCAAATAAAAGAGGCGCACGGCCGCATTAAAAATTCGTCAAAATTTCCAGCCCAACAGGCGCTTCGCCTTTTGGCTGCTGCTACAGGATCTTCGTCACCACCACCGCCGTGCCATAGCACAACACCTCCGTCGCCGAGCCCTTGCTCACGACCTCAGAGGCATCGTAGCGAACGCCGACAATGGCGTTCGCCCCGAGTTGGGCGGCGTGCCCCACCATACTGTCGAAGGCCTGCTGTCTGGCCTGCTCGCACATCTCGGTGTATGCGCCGATCTGGCCGCCGATGATGTTCTTGAGTCCTCCCAAGATCCCCTGCGCGATGGTCGGTGAACGAACGATGATGCCCCGCACTAAGCCTTTGTAGTCGGTAATCCGGTACCCGTCGAAGTTGAAGGTCGTCGTGATAAACATATTCCTTTATTTTTGATTTTTGACTTTTCCGCAACCAAAAATCGACTTGCCCGGCTGGAGGTCCGTCCTACGCCCGTGGCGCGATCACCAGCGTCTTCTCCGCCATGGCCGCCACCGGTGCGGTTTCGAAGCCCGCCATGTGTGCCTGCCACCACTTCTCGGCCTCTGCGGCGCCCCAGGTGTTGGCGGCCGTGCAACGCCCCAGCGCCTCGTCAAGGGCCTCTGAACTCGCAGGACGTTCCGCCGGCGTCTTGGCCAAACACTGCATAAGCAAAGCCTCCAGGTCTGCCGACACCGCACGGCCGAGCCGCTCAGAAAGCCGAAGCGGCTGTCCTTTGACCTGCTGGGCAAGCAATCCTTCGACCTCGTGGCCATCGAAAAGCGTCTGTCCCGTGAGCAGCCAGTAGCCCACCGCGGCCACTGAATAAAGATCGCTGCGCGCGTCAACGCTGTCCGGTTTCTCGATGGCCTCGGGCGGCATAAAGTGAGGCGTGCCGACCACCGCGTTGGCCATGGCGGCATCGGTTGGCCGCAGGTGCCTGGCCTTGACCAACCCGAAATCCAAAACCTTCACGACATCGCAGACACCACCTCGCCGCGTCAGCACGACGTTGGCCGGCTTGATGTCGCGGTGGATGAGCCCGATTCGGTGCGCCTCCGCCAGCGAGCCGCAGACCTGGCGAAGAATGAAGATGACGCGACCCTCGGGTTGAGGACCAAAGCGGCGCACCAGTTGGTCCAGTTCGATGCCGCTCAAGTATTCCATAGCGTAATAAAAAAGCCCCTCGGGGGTCCGCCCGTAGTCATAGATCGCGACCGTGTTAGGATGCGTGAGTTGGCTGGTGATTTGAACCTCATGTTCGAATCGCGCGATGTTGTCATCGTTGGTGAGTTCAGGGCTGAGCAATTTGACCGCGACCGGCCGGCGCAAGAGCGCGTGCCGAGCGCGGTAAACCATCCCGCTGGCGCCACGTCCAATCTCCTGCATTAGAACGTACTGGCCTAAGCGTTTGGCCGTCAGGGCCTCGCGACGCGCCGCCGCTTGCAAATGCTCGACCAACAGGGTAAAGACCAGGATAGCGGCGCCGCTCAACACCAGCAGAACGAATAACACCAGAAACAACCGCCGCAAATCGTAGAGGGTCTGAAAGGCCTCATCGAGCGACACTTCCGTGGCCACTCCCATTCCGTAGCGCGGCAGCCAGGTCCAAGCGCCGACTACCTTGACGCCGCGATAGTTTCGGTAGCCTTGCACGTCGTAGTCGCGATAGCCTTGGGTGGCCGAAGCCGCCATGCGGGTCAGGGGCATGGCGCCACGCCTCCGAGACAGGGGCTGTCCAGGCTGCAGTTCCTCGCCCGGGTCCGCCAGGCGCAAATTCAGAATTGATGTAGCCTCGAGGCTGTTCGTAATCAAGCCCAGCTCCTTAAGTTCCTTGTCAAAGCGCAAGGCGCTCAAGACCACGCCCCGGCCATCGAACGCGTAGGAATCGCCGGTCTCCCCCATGCGGGCCACCGAAAAGATTCGGCTGAACTCATCCTCCGGCTTCATGCGCAAGCCCAAGGCGGCGACGACGGCGCCGTTCGTGGCTTTGACCGGCGCGCCCACGAACATGGTTGGTGCGCCTCGCGGGCTTCCGGCGGTCTCGCGCGGGAAAGGCCGAGAAACCGAGGGCTGCCCCCCCAGAGCCCGCCGGAGAAATAGGTCATACGTTCGCGGGGGCATCCGCCCCACCTGTGAAGGGTGGCTCGAAGCCACGATCCGGTGGTCCGCGCTCACCACCACGTAATCTTGATAGTGCTGATTCTCGAGTAGGGGCTTGAGATAAAGCTCGAGCGTGGCCGCCGGCGAAGAACTTGCCAGCAGCGAAGGATCCACGTCGCGATCTCGGGCCATCGCCGCCAATTGTCGGATGGCTTCCTGGATGCGCAGATCCGCCGCGAACGACTGCGCATTGTATTCCTGTTCGTTAAACCACAGGTAGAGCGCGGAGATGTCGGCGGCTAACACGGTCTGAAGGCGTGAGGCCAAGTCGGCGCGTGTCGTTTCCTCCACCCGGCTGCGGACCCAGTACCCCGCCACGCCAATCGTAAGCGCCCCCACCAGCGGCCAGACCCATAAGTGTCTCGCCAACAGCAGCGGTGCCCGGACGATCGCCCGCGCCAACGAGGGTGTGTTGGCTACTGTGTCATCAGCAGTCACCAACTTAGGGTCTGGTCTGGCCCCACCAATGTCAATAGAAGCCACCGCCCACCCTCAAATGAGAGATACATCCCCAAGCCTGCAATACCAGCGGGAAGACGGCTTCGGGCGAGATTTTTTCCATGCACGGGGTTGGGCTCAGACAGACGCCGGTGTCCCCGCTGCACGTGCATGCAGGGGCCTGGATAGCTCGGTGACCCTCGCCTGGCGGCGCCCACATGGCGGCCGAGGTGGGACCAAACAAGGCAATCGTCGGTACCCCCAAACCCGCGGCAAAATGCAGCGGCCCCGTGCAGCCGCACACCACCAGCCGGGCCCGGGCCAAAACGGCCAGGAAGGTCCGCAGGTCCGGCAGCACGGGCAAAGTGCGCGCTTTGGGCGCCAGCGTTCTGAACTCTTCCAGCAAACGTTGCTCGCGGGCTGTAATTCCAGTGGAAAAAACCAAAGGCAAGCCCAGTGCGCTGGATTGGCGGTACAACTCGGCCCAATGGCCTAATGGCCAATCCTTTTTCGCCTGGCTCGTTGCCAGGTGGCACAGGATTGCCGGCTCAGGCAGGAGCCGCTCGGCCTCGGCGGCTCGCGCAGGATCGGCCCGAAGCTCGAGCCGCGGAACCGCCGGCGCTGCGATTCCCCACTTGGAAATCAATTGCAGATTGGGACCGCTTTCGTGGCCGCCTCTCTCCCATGCGATCGTCTCAGTATAACAGAGCCGCTGCCCCAGAAAGCCGCCAGTTCGCCTTACGCCCAGCCGTTGTCGAGCTCCGCACAATAGACTGGTGATTGCGCCGCGGTCGTTCCCCGAGAAGTCCACCGAACGGTCGAACCGCTGGCCACGCAAGGCCCGAATCAAGGGCCAGGTTTTTAGAATGTTTGCCTTGCCGCGCGCGCGGGGCACCGCCCACACCCGCCTGAGCCAGGGCGAATGCTCCAACAGAGGGGCAACCTCAGCGGCCACGACCACATGTAACTCGCTCGACGGGAAATGGTCTGCCAACGCCCGCAACGCTGGGGTCATCAACACGGCATCACCGAGGTAACGGAATTGCAGGGCCAGAATCTTCACAGCATTCTAGCCTCAAGATACTCTATGACCTCATAATCAATCAGAAGACGGTAGGTCACGGCTTGTCGCCTGGCGACGTGCCGAGTCGTCGATCCATCCCCTTCAGTGTGGCGAAATCTTCCGCCTTCTTGTCAATTTTCGCAGCTAGCTTTCTCCGGTGGGCAGGATCTCCGGAGCCCTCAAGTGCAACCAAAAACGCTTGCACACGCCTCCGTTCTTGCGGAGGCAGCGCCGCCAACTCCTGTTTGAGCGCTTCAAAGCTCATGGAAGGATCTTAGGTTAAACCCCTCACAAAGGCAAATGCTGCATTGCAGGTTCCTCGGAGAGCCCAGTAAGTCGGTGGCCCGCGATATTCGCACCTTCTTATCCGCCCAAGCCCCAGCCCTGCAACTCTATTCGGAGGCGCTCGAGAGGCAGGCCCACCACGTTGGTATAGGAGCCGGCGATCTTCTCGATGAGCAAATCGCCCTCTTCCTGAATCGCGTACGCACCGGCTTTGTCGAGCGGGTTGATGCGGTTGAGATAACGGCGAATTTTCACCGCATCGAGCGGCTGGAAGGTGACACTCGTGCTTTCGGAGAAAACGCGCTGGCGATGGTTGCGAAGATGAAGCAAGCAGATGGCCGTGACAACTTCGTGCGCGCGGCCCTGGAGGCGCTCGAGCATCAGATAAGCTTCCTCAAGATTGACCGGTTTGCCAAACAACTGGCCGTCCAGAAACACCAACGTGTCCGCCCCCAGCACCAGGGCGTCCGGATACTTTTTGGCCACCCGGCGCGCCTTGCGATAGGCGTTGATTTGGGAAATCTCTCGCGCGGTGAGTTGTTCGTGATGGACTTCGACAGCGTCGCTGGGAACCACGGCGAACTCGACATTCAATTGGCGCAACAGTTCGGTGCGCCGCGGTGAAGCCGAAGCGAGAATGAGCGGGGGCAAACCTGCAAAAGCCGCGCACATAGGGACAACATACACGCCGCCACATCAACAGTCGAGCAAGCAAATTCCGGCTTTCGTTGACGAACGTCCCGAGAATTTGGACTCTAACCAAATAAACATTTTAGTTATCCCTGATAAATTCAAGGGCACGCTCACTGCCGCTGACGCCGCCGATGCCATTGCCAGGGGTTGGCGGAGCGCCCGCCCGGGTGACACCATCGACGTGCTCCCCTTAACCGATGGGGGAGACGGCTTTGGCGAAGTTCTCAGCAGCTTGCTCCAAGCCAAAGCCAAGGGGGTCAAGACTATTGACGCCGCCGGGCGTCCGTGCAATGCCGTGTGGTGGTGGCAAGAGAAGTCGCGAACCGCGCTTATCGAATCTGCGCGGGTCATCGGCTTGGCCATGCTCCCGCCTAACCAGTTTCATCCCTTCCACCTCGACACATTCGGCTTGGGCGCCGTCGTGCGGGCCGCGGCGGAAGAGGGCACCAAGCACTGCTTGCTCGGTATCGGCGGGAGCGCCACCAATGACGGCGGGTTCGGCCTGGCGCGGGCCCTCGGTTGGAAATTCTTTGACTCGGATGGCCAGCCGATCGAGCAATGGACGGCGCTGGCCACGCTCGATCGCCTTTGCCCACCGCGGCGGCGCCGCTGGTTCCGCAGCCTGGCGGTGGCCGTGGACGTCGAGAATCCCTTGCTGGGCCCGCAGGGCGCGACTCGTGTTTATGGACCGCAGAAAGGGTTGAAAGACTTCGCCGCCGCGGAACGCTGTTTGCGGCGGCTCGCGTTGGTGGTGAAACACCAGCTCGGACGCGACCTGGCGCGCGTGCCGGGCGCAGGGGCGGCGGGAGGGCTGGGGTTTGGCCTGATGGCCTTTTTGGACGCGCACCTGGAGCGCGGCTTTGATCTTTTCGCCCGTCACCTGGACCTCCGGCGCCATCTTCGACGGGCCGACCTGGTCCTCACTGGCGAAGGTCAGATCGATGCCTCCACCTTCATGGGCAAAGGGGTGGGGCGCCTGGCGCAACACTGCCGCCTCTTGAAAATTCCTTGCCTTGCCTTTGCTGGCACGGTCGTTGCCCAGCTCGGTCCACGTCGCCCGTTCCGTGAAATTTGTGCCTTGACTGACTTGACCACGTTGGAGGAGGCCCGAGCCCGGCCGGGCTGCTGGCTCGCACAACTGGCCGCGCGAACCGCCGGGCGGTGGCCGAGCCGTCCCTCGGCCTGCGCCCGCAGCTTGTAAATCCGCGAGCCATCTCTTAAAATAGCCTCATGGAATTGGAAGACCACGCTGGAGATATCATACGGAAGGCGCGCGCCATGAGTAACATTGCCCCGCAAGCGGCTGCCCAAGCCGCGGGCTTGACGGAAACGGAACTGGCTGCGCTCGAAGAGTCGGGACGCGTGACAAAACAGCCCAACACCAGGGCTCTGGCCGTCTTGGTCGGCTTGGACCCCGCGAAACTCGAGACCATTCTCGAGGGTTGGCGGCCGACCGCCGCGGACCTGGGGACCTGGCGGGAATTACGGTGCGTGACCACCTCCGCCGAGGGCATGGCGGTGAATTGCTACCTGGCTTGGGACGAAGTCTCACGCGAAGCCGCGCTCTTCGACACCGGCTGGGACGCCCGGCCGGTTTTGCAGCTCATCGCTGACCAGCAACTCCAGCTCCGCCATCTTTTTATCACCCATACACACGAGGACCACATCGCAGCGATCGAGGGGGTGCGCGCCCAATTCCCCAAGGTCCGCTTGCATTCCAGCGCGAAGACGGCCCCCGTGGACCAACGCAACCGCGCCAACGACTTTATCCAGCTCGGGAGTCTGCGCATCAGCAACCGCAACACTCCGGGTCATGCCGAAGACGGCACCACCTACCTGATCGGCAACTGGCCCGAGGACGCCCCGCACGTAGCGGTGGTCGGTGATGCCATTTTTGCCGGCTCGATGGGCCGCGGCAACCAGTCCTGGGCCCTCGCTCGGCAAAAGATCCGGGAGCAGATTCTCTCGCTACCCCCCGAAAGTCTCCTTTGCCCCGGGCACGGGCCGATGAGCACGGTCGGTGAAGAGCGGGCGCACAACCCGTTCTTTTGAGCACTTTGGGCTTTGCTCTGGCGGGTGAATGTGGCACTTTAGCCCAGCTAAACTTATGAATAAGCCAAAAATTGTCGCCTATTTGAAACCCACCTGCGGCTGGAGCCAGGGCGTGCGGGCCATCTTTCGCAAGTATGATCTGCCTTATGAAGATCGGGACATCATCAACGACCCCGCTCAGCGCCAGGAGATGATTGAGCGCAGTGGCCAAATGCTCAGCCCCTGCGTCGAGATCGACGGTTCCATGCTCGCGGACATCAGCGGCGAGGAAGTGGAGGCTTATCTGCTGGCTCACAATTTGGTGACGCCTAGTAATCGCGAGGCGGATGCCCCGATCGATCAGCCGTGCGCCCACGAGGCACCTCCCAGCGCGCCCTTGCACTTTCGCCGCTAAGCGCCACACTGGCGGGATGCGAACCGTTAGGACGGCGGTAGCCATGCAACACCTGGCCCGGCGTTGGCAGCGGGCCGGTCTGCGAGTCGGCTTGGTGCCTACCATGGGCTCGTTGCACGCAGGCCATTTGAGCTTGGTTAGGCGTGCCCGCCAATCTGTTGGCAAACAGGCCAAAGTCGTTGTCAGCCTTTACGTCAACCCGACCCAATTCGGGCCGAAGGAGGATTTTGCCCGCTACCCACGCAATTTTGCGCGTGACGCTGGGCTGTGCCGGGCTGCCGGAGTGGATGTTTTGTTCGCCCCTGGCGACGATCAGATGTATCCGGCCGACCCGCGCGTCCCGTTCAGCACATATATCGCCGAGGAGGATCTTTCGCGGGGCCTCGAGGGCAAATCCCGGCCGACGCACTTCCGGGGCGTGACCACGATCGTGGCTAAGTTGTTCCATTTGGTCCAGCCGACCGTGGCGGTGTTCGGGGCCAAAGACTGGCAGCAAGCCGCCATCGTCAAGCGAATGACCCGGGACTTGAATTTTGGGCTGAAGATCATCACCGCGCCGATCGTGCGTGAGCCGGACGGCCTGGCGCTCAGCTCCCGCAACCAATACCTGAAAGGTGAACTGCGCACGCAGGCCCTGGTGTTATGGCGGTCCATTCAAAGGGTGCGGGCGGCCCTCCGCCGCTCAGCCCGTCCCCTCCTGGCCACGCGGATGAAAGCTGGATTGAAAGAGTTTATCGAGAGGCAGCCGGACGCCCGGCTGGATTACGTTGAGTTCTTCGAACCGGAAAACCTCGCCCCGGTTGCGAAAATAACGCCAGGCACCCACATGGCTCTCGCGGTGTTTATTGGAAGAACACGGTTGATCGACAATTCGGCCCTGTGACTGCGACTTTGTCTTACTGTGACTCCGTAAAATAAGGGATAGTTTGTCCGTAGTTGGGCGGCTAGTAATAACGACACGGAGTAGGTTAGACTGGCCCCTTGAATGGCCATTGTGGTTAGAAGGGTTCCATCAGAAAGGAACCTCCGGGGCTTCCCTCTGTCGCCCGCTCCCCAACTGCGGGCTGCGCTATGGCTTTGCCTTTTCCTCCTGCTGCCTGCGTCCGTGGTCTGGGCGAGTGGGGCGGGTTGCTACTCTGCTCCGGCGGGCCTGGTGAGTTGGTGGCCGGGCGACGGCACCCCCCGTGACATAGCTGGCACTAATAATGGCGTCTTGCAAGGCGGGGCGACCGCCACCGGCCTCGGTTTGGTGGGCTCGGCCTTCAGCTTCGACGGGACCAACGGATTCGTGCAAATCCCTGACTCGCCCTCGCTGCGGCCCACCAACCTGACGATCGAGACCTGGGTGCTCTTTACCGGGCTCGACTCGCAGGGTTCCGGCGGCTCCACGGCCGGTAGTCAGTACATTATTTTCAAGCAAAATAGCCAGATGTACAGTTTCTCGGCTTTCGAAGTGGCCAAAATTCGCGGGAACGGCGCCGATTACTTTGCCTTTTTTATCGATTCGTCAGCCGGGCAGGGCGTGCTGCTCCAATCCACCTCCGCCATAAGCACCAATGTATGGTACCACTTGGCCGCGGTGCGTGGGTCTAATTTCATGCAGCTTTATGTCAATGGCGTCCTTCAGGCCCAAGCCTCGATTAGCTTCCCCCAGGATTACGGCAATTACCCCCTTTATTTCGGAACTACGGGCGAGTCTTATTGGGATCATAAATTTAAAGGTCTGCTGGACGAGGTTGCTTTGTATAACCGGGCCCTCACTTCCAATGAGATAGCAGGGATTTATGCCGCGGGGGCCTCCGGCAAATGCAAAGCAGCCAGCATCACGTCTGAACCGCAGAGCCAGACCGTGCCGCCGGGAACCAACGTCACCTTCTTCGTGACGGCCACTGGCCTGGCTCCGTTGAGTTATCAATGGCAGTTCAATGGAATAAACCTGGCTGGCGCCACCAATTCGTTCCTCGCACTCGTCAACGTGCAACTGCCCAATACCGGCAACTACAGCATGGTCGTTACCAACTCCCTGGCTGCCCAAACCAGCTCGGTAGCGACACTCGTCGTGCTGGTGCCGCCAAGCTTCACCCTGCAACCAGTTAGCCAAACGGTGCTGGCCGGGAGCCTCGTCGGCTTCAGCGCCAGTGCCAGCGGCATGTTGCCTCTGAGTTATCAGTGGCAGTTCAACGGGACGCCGCTTTCCGGAGCCACGGCGACCAATCTCATGCTCAGCAACGTCCAACCCGGCAACGCGGGCGACTACACGCTTGTGGTAACCAACCCGGCCGGCTCGCTCACCAGCGCCGTGGCAACACTGGTTGTGTTAGTGCCGCCAAGCTTCACGCTGCAACCGGTTAGTCAGACGGTAATTGCCGGCAATACTGTCAGCTTCAATGCCAGTGCCAACGGGACCTTGCCTTTAAGTTATCAATGGCAATTCAATGGGACGCCCCTTTCCGGAGGCACGGCGGCCAATCTCACCCTCAACAACGTTCAGCCCACCAATGCAGGCAACTACACGGTCGTGGTGACCAACGCCGGAGGCGCGCTTACCAGCGCCGTGGCCACGCTGGTGGTGCTAGTGCCGCCGACCTTCACCCTGCAACCGATCGGCCAGACGGTGATTGCCAGCAATACTGTCACCTTCAGTGCCAGTGCGAGTGGGACCTTGCCCTTAAGTTATCAATGGCAGTTCAATGGGACGAACCTTCCTGGGGCCACGGCCACCAATCTGACGCTTAACAATGTCCAGCCCCCCAATGCGGGCAACTACACGGTTGTGGTGACCAACGCCGGAGGCGCGCTTACCAGCGCCGTGGCCACCCTGGTCGTGCTGGTGCCGCCGAGCTTCACGCTGCAACCGATCGGCCAGACGGTGATTGCCAGTAATACTGTCACCTTCAGTGCCAGTGCGAGCGGCACCTTGCCCTTAAGTTATCAATGGCAGTTCAATGGGACGAACCTCCCTGGGGCCACCGCGACCAATCTGACGCTTAACAATGTCCAGCCCCCCAATGCGGGCAACTACACGGTTGTGGTGACCAACGCCGGAGGCGCGCTCACCAGCGCCCTGGCAACGTTGGTCGTGCTAGTGCCGCCCAGCTTCACGCTGCAACCGATTAGTCAGACGGTAATTGCCGGCAATACCGTTAGCTTCAGTGCCAGTGCGAGCGGCACCTTGCCTCTGAGTTACCAATGGCTGTTCGACGGAACCAACCTCGCTGGGGCCACCGACACCAACCTCACCCTCAACGACGTCCAGCCCAGCAACGCGGGCAACTACACGGTCGTGGCGGCCAACGCCGGAGGCGTGCTTACCAGCGCCGTAGCCACGCTGGTCGTGCTCGTGCCACCCACCTTTACGCTCCAACCAGCTAGCCAAACGGTGCTCGCTGGGAGCACCGTCAGCTTTAGTGCTAGGGCGAGCGGCACCCTGCCTTTGAGTTATCAATGGCAAATCAATGGGACGAACCTCGGAGGGGCCACGGCCGCCAATCTCACGCTTAACAACGTTCAGCCCGCCGACGCGGGCAACTACACGGTCGTGGCGACCAACGCCGGCGGCACGCTCACCAGCGCCGTGGCAACGTTGGTTGTCCTCGTGCCACCGAGCTTCACCGTGCAGCCCGTCAGCCAAACGGTTCTCGCCGGGAGCGACGTCAGCTTCACCGCCAGCGCCACCGGAACCCTGCCACTAAGTTATCAATGGCAGCTCAATGGAACCAACCTCCCAGGGGCCACCGCCACCAACCTGACACTCGGCAGCGTCCAGCCCGCCGATGCCGGCACCTACGCCGTCGTGGCGACCAACGCCGGAGGCGCACTCACCAGCGCCGTGGCCACGCTGGTCGTCCTCGTGCCGCCGAGCTTCACGCTGCAGCCGGTCAGTCAGACGGTGATTGCCGGCAATACCGTTAGCTTCAGTGCCAGTGCTAGCGGCACCTTGCCGCTGAGCTATCAATGGCAGTTCAACGGAACCAACCTCCTGGGGGCCACCGCCACCAATCTCACCCTGGCCATTGTCCAGTCTGCCAACGCCGGCAACTACACGGTCGTGGTGACCAATGCGGGCGGTGCGCTTACCAGTGTCGTGGCGGTGCTCACGGTATTAGGCCCGCCGTACCTTACTCTGCAGCCAGCCAACCAGATGGTGGCGGCTGGAAACTCGGCGACTTTCCTCGCGGCTGCGGCAGGGACTCCTCCGCTATTTTATCAATGGCAATTCAATGGGACGAACCTTCCCGGAGCCACGGCCACGAACCTCACGCTCACTAATGTGCAACCGTCGGATGCTGGCAATTATAGCGTGGGGGTCACCAACGTGGCCGGGGCCGTAACGAGTGCGGTGGCGACGCTGACCGTGGTCGTTCAGCCGCAGATCACTTCCCAGCCTGTCAGCCTTTCGGTGTTGATTGGAAGCACGGTGAGCTTCAGTGTTACAGCCATTGGCAGCGCGCCCTTGGGCTACGAATGGCTGTTCAACGGCGCGCCGATTGCCGGGGCGTCGGACACCAACCTCGTGCTGACAAATGTTCAACTAACCAACACCGGGACATACGCCGTGGTGGTAAGCAACTGGGCCGGCTCGGTGACCAGTTCACCCGCAGCGCTGGCGGTGAATGTGCGTCCAGCCATTACGATACCGCCGCAAAGCCAGGTAGCGATAGCTGGCTCTAACGCCACCCTAAGCGTCACAGGTTTCGGCGTCCCCTCGCCCGCCTACCAATGGTTTTTCAACGGCAGCTTGCTCAGCGACGGAGGAAATGTGAGCGGTTCGACCAACGGCACGCTGCGACTCAATCCGGCTCAGACCAACAACGCCGGGGCCTATACAGTGGTGCTGTCTAACCCGGTTGGCAGCGTGACCAGTTCTCCCCCGGCCTTGCTCACAATCCTGGTCCCACCCGCCGTTAGCGTGGCGCCACAGAGCCAAATCGTCGCGGGTCAAGCCTCGGCCTCGTTTACGGCAAGCGCTCTGGGCACCGCACCGCTGAGTTACCAGTGGGTATTCAACGGCGCCAGCCTTTCTAACAGCGTCTATTTTAGCGGCGCCACCAGCCCTGTGCTCACGCTTAATTACACGCTGCCTACCCAGGCGGGCAGCTATTGGGTGGTGGTGACCAACGTAGCGGGTTCGGTGGTCAGCCCCCCCGTCACTTTGACGGTAACCGCGCCGGCTTGTGTGAGCATTCCCGACCCGAACCTCAAGTCGATGCTTTACGGCGCTCTGTCCCTTGGTCCGACCAACTGCTTAAATAGCGCGGCGTTGCTATCGCTAAGCAACCTTTTTGCTTGCCACCAGCACATCACAAATCTGTGGGGATTGGAATACGCAACTAATCTGAAAAGCCTATATCTCGTGGGTAACGGGATTACTGACGTGACACCCTTGGCGGGCCTGACCCGTTTGGCTCAGTTGGCGCTGGGTCAAAACCGGATCATCTCTCTCGCGCCGTTGACCCCGCTGATTAATTTAACCAACCTGGAGGTGAGCGACAACCAAGTCGGCGCGGCCAGCCCCCTGGACGGCTTGACCAACCTCGTGGCTTTGGGTTTAGGGGGCAACGCACTGAGTGATCTGGGCTTTCTAACGAACCTCAGCCAGCTCGATTCCCTCGCGTTGGACCGGAACAGCAACAACATTGTGGATATTTTGCCGCTGGCCGGGCTGACCAATCTCAGGTCCTTGAGTTTGGGCGGCGACCCGCTGATTGCCAGCTACGGCGAATTGTCCTCCCTTACCAACCTCATCAATCTTTCCTTGCACAACGGTTCTCTAGGCGACCTGAGCGTGCTCAGCGGGCTGAGCCGTTTGGCCGCGCTCGACCTTTACAACAATCCCGTGAGGGACGTTTCCCCTCTGCTCGTACTAAGCAATTTGCACTGCCTGGACCTGAGCTGGGATTCGCTCATTACAAATGCGCCGCTGTTGGGCAGTTCGATTACTTTCACCAACTTATATCTCCGCGGCGTGGCCCTCACCAACCTCTCGTTCTTGTCAAGCCTAACGCGCCTCAACACCTTGAACGTTGACAGCACGCAATTGAGCGATGCATCGCCTTTGGCGAAGTTGACCAATCTCACTTACTTGGTCCTGAGCGGGAACCCAGGGATTACCAATTTCAGCGCGCTCTCGAGCCTGGCTAGCCTCACCAGTCTCGAGCTGAGCCGAGGTTCAGTCACGAGCCTGAGCTTTTTGTCGAATCTCAGCCGGTTGGCCTTCGCCGACCTCTCTTATAACCACATCGCGGACGCGTCGCCCGTGGGTGGTCTGAGGAATCTCACTAGTCTCGTCCTGGCCGGAAACCCGGGCGCCAATTTCACGTCCTTCTCCGGGGCCACCAATCTCCAGAACCTGTGGCTGCACGGCAACGGCATCAGGAACGCCGGCTTCGTGACTAATTTGGCGGGCCTCAGGTACTTGAATCTCGAGAGCAACAACCTCGCCGACCTTTCCAGCCTCGCCCCAATGAAGAACCTGGTTGGCCTGGGCCTTAGCGGTAATCCGATCACGAACTGGGCCAGGCTCGGAGGATTCACTAACCTAACCAGTCTGCGCGCCGAAGGCGCCCTCGTTAGCGATGCCAACTCGGCCTTCTTGACCAATCTGAGCCACCTGGCCTTCTTGAGTCTCAACCAAAACCAGCTCGCCGACGTGTCCCCCTTGCGGGGATTAACCACTCTGCACGATTTGTACCTGAGACAGACTCGGGTGGCGGATCTGACTCCGCTCACGAACCCCCCGTCCCTCTTCAATCTGGACGCCAGTGTGGCGCTGCTCGATTTGAGTAGCGGCTCGGCCGACTCGACCGTCATCTCCAATTTGCTCTCCGCTGGGGTCAACGTGAACTTCCTGCCGACCAACCGGCCGCCTAGCATCAGCGGGCCAGCCCAATGGTTCATTCCATGGAATGCCACTTCCCTCCTTCAGTTCGAGATCGCCGACGAGCAAACTCCCGTCGCTGCGTTGCTGGTAAGCGCGACGTCCTCGAATCCCTCTCTGTTGCCCACCGGTGGCATCCTCCTGGGGGGCACGGCCAACACGCGGACTCTCTCGGTGACGCCAGCAACAAACCAGACGGGACTGGCCCCGCTGACTCTGACGGTCATGGATGGGGAGGGCTTGAGCAACACACTTTCCGTCGCCATCGACGTCGCCATGCCTGGCAGCATCACCAGTCTGTGCCCTCACCTCGACCCGAGTCTGGCTGCCACGCTCGGGACGGCGGCGGGAAAAAACCCGAACTACCTGACGACTTTGGATCTGCAAAACCTGACTAATCTTAACATTGTGGGGGCCAATGTCAGCGACTCCTGCGTGTGGCAATGGCTGACGAATGTGAGCAGCCTCTACCTTGATGGGTCTTCGATCACGAACCTGAACTTTTTAACCAACCTCACCCAACTGACTGCCGTTGATCTGTACCATACGGGGGTTGAAGACCTTACTCCGTTGGCTGGTTTGATGAACCTCACTTCCTTGTTCTTGGCCGGCAATAACATCACGAATAATTTTGCAGCGTTTTCCAACGGATTCGCCAGCCTGAGAAACCTCTACTTGGGCGGGGACGACCTAACCGATCTGAGCTTCCTTACAAACTTCCCCCAAGTGACCACCTTGGGCTTGGAAGACAACGCCATTACCAACCTCTGGCCACTGGTTTCGCTCACGAATCTTTCGGTTCTTTTCTTGCAGGAAAACCAGCTTACCGACCTTGACGCCCTCACGAACCTTCTGGCGTTGTCCTACCTCGATGTGAGACTCAATTCGCTTGAACTCACAGATCCCACTTCTGGCCCCCTGCTCGTCATCGACACTCTCAAATCGCGCAACCCGCCCGTCACGGTCGTGGATTGGCCGCAGGCCGGACCAGTCTTAATCTACGTCCGGCCGCAATGGGTCATCGCTCCCAACGCTACCAACGAAACCTTTTTCAACGTCCAGGACCCTAATCCTTCCGACACGACGTTCTCGGTCGCGGTGAGTTCCGCTAATCCCAACGTGCTCCCCAACCAGGGCCTGACCCTCACACAATATAAACCCAATTACTGGCACCTCACCGCAGTTCCTGTACCCAATCTCACCAGCGGCTCGGCCCTCGTCACCTTGGTCGCCAGTAACCAATCGGGCTTCGGGGCCAAGACTTCCTTGGTGGTGAGCATCGTGCCGCCCCTCGCGTTCGACGGCCAATTCCTGGACGATACAAACTTGGCCTGGCTCACCAGCGGCAACGCGCCCTGGGTCGGTGAAACGGCACTGACCTACGATGGCTCCGCGGCAGCCCAAACTGGCCAACTCGGTCACAACCAGGAATCCTGGCTCGAGACTACGGTCTTGGGTCCGGGCGTTCTTAGCTTCTGGTGGAAAGGAGCCTCGCCTGCCGGCGGGAACCTGGTCTTCACGATCAACGGGACCAACGCCCTGTTAGTGACTGGCACCTTCGATTGGCAGCAGCAGACCTTCGACCTGCCTTTCGGCCCAGCCGTGCTCCTCTGGCAGTACCTGACCGATCTCTCCACCAACGCGAGCGACACATTTTGGCTGGCGAATGTCCACTATACCGCTCTGGCTTGGATCGAAGTTTCGGCCGCTCCAACCAACGGTCAATTTCAACTGCTCCTCCACCTGGACCCTGGCCAACTCTACGAGGTGCAGGCCTCGACGGACCTCTCGAGTTGGACGCCCTTGCGGCCCCTGGCGCCCGTCCTTCAGGCGGGCACCAACGCGCTCCCTTACATCGATACCAATGCGGTACCGCCTGCCCGCTTCTACCGTCTGCACCAATTGCCCTTCGGTTCCGTCTTGCTCGATCCGCCCACCAAGCTCGGCAACGGTTCTCTGAAGCTGGTACTGCACGCGCCGCCCAACCTCCTCTTCCAGATGCAAGCATCGACCAACCTGGTCAACTGGAGCCCACTGGCTGTCCTCACTAACACTCTGGGCACGGTCAGTTACACGGATCAACTGGCGAGCAACCGCCAAGCCCGCTTTTACCGGGTGCAATTACTGCGCTGACTAACGCTCATTGGACATGGACAAAACGCCTCCGGCCTGCTGAAGTGGCGGCGGATGAAACGATTCGATTTCCTGGTCCTGGGCAGCGGCATTGCGGGGTTGTTTTTTGCCTTGAAAGCCGCTCCACGTGGCCGCGTCGCCATTATTACCAAAAAAGATCGCGCGGAGTCCAACACCAACTACGCCCAGGGGGGCATCGCCGCGGTGACCAGCAAGGAGGATTCCTTCTCTTTGCACGTGCGCGATACTCTGGAGGCCGGCGCGGGGTTGTGCAAGGAGCCGGTCGTCCGCGCCATTATTGAGGAAGGGCCGGCCCGCATTGCCGAGTTAATTAATCTCGGGATGCAGTTTTCCGAGCGCGAGATTCCCCGCTCGCATGGGGCGCGCGAACTGGACCTCGGCAAGGAGGGCGGCCATTCCAAGCGGCGCATCCTGCACGCCAAAGATGTGACCGGGCGGGAAATTGAACGCGCGTTGCTGGCCGCCGTGGCGGCGCAGCCCCAGATCGAGATTTTCGAAAACCATTTTGCCATCGATCTCATCACCAGCCAAAAGCTAGGCTATGTCGGCAGTCATCGCTGCCTTGGCGCCTATGTGCTGGACAAATCCGCCGCCCAGGTCGAAACGTTCGCCGCCCCCGTCACCGTCCTCGCCACGGGCGGTTGCGGCAAAGTCTATCTTTATACCACCAATCCGGATATTGCCACGGGCGATGGCGTCGCCATGGCCTTCCGCGCCGGCGCACCCGTGGCGAACATGGAGTTTGTCCAGTTTCATCCCACCTGCCTCTACCATCCGCGGGCCAAATCCTTTCTCATCAGCGAGGCTGTGCGCGGCGAAGGGGGGGTGCTCAAGACCATCGATGGCCTCGAGTTTATGGACGGCTTTCACCGGCTCAAATCCCTGGCCCCTCGCGACGTCGTGGCCCGAGCGATCGACAGCGTCATGAAAAAGAGCGGCGCCGATTACGTGCTGCTCGATATCACTCACAAACCCGCTCCTTTTATCATCGATCGGTTTCCCACGATTTACCGGACCTGCCTGAGCTACGGTATCGACATGACTAAGGAACCCATCCCCGTGGTCCCCGCCGCGCATTACCAGTGCGGGGGCGTTGTGACCAACGTCGATGGCGAGACCGAAATCCAGGGCCTCTATGCGATCGGGGAGGTTGCCTGCACCGGGCTGCACGGCGCCAACCGTTTGGCCAGCAACTCCTTGCTCGAGGCGCTCGTTTGTGGTCATCGCGCCGCCGCTTGCGCCGCCGGGGCCGCCCCTTCCCCCATGGATGTGGAAATCCCCCCCTGGCATTCCGGCAACGTTCCCAACCCGGATGAACTGGTCGTCGTTTCTCACAACTGGGACGAGATCCGGCGAGCCATGTGGGATTACGTCGGCATCGTGCGGACCGATAAGCGGCTGCAGCGCGCTCGCCAGCGGATTGCCAACCTCCAGCAGGAAATTCAAGAATATTATTGGGATTTCACTCTCACCAACGACCTGCTCGAACTGCGGAACATCGCCACGGTTGCGGAGCTGATCGTCAAATCCGCCCTTGCCCGCCCCGAGAGCCGCGGTCTGAATTACAACCTTGACCACCCCCAGCCGAATCCCGATTGGGCCCAACGCGACACCATCCTTCGCAAAGAAGGATGACTGGAGTTCTTAAATCTCTAAACAAGCTGCGGACAACTCAAAGCTGCGCGCAGACGAAGTAGGCAGTCTGTTTCCTGTGCCAAGGGACCCGGATGTGTCCTGGCTGCAGGACAAGGCAACCCGACCAAGAGGAGCCCGGATTGGTTCCTGGCCCCGGCCGGTTCAAGAATTACGCGGACGGGTTCACGCTCGGCGTTTACGACGGGTGGCTGGCGAGGCGGCGGACGCCTGATCCAGTTGTTGCAGGGCGAAGGCATAAGCGCCGATGCCCACGGCCTCGCTGGTGCCCAAACGTGAAAGGCCGACGCCCACGCGCTGAAGGGGGTCGTATTTCACCTTGCGTTTGCTGCCTGGGATGGTGACTTCGCGGGTCTCGCCTTTTAGGAATTGTTTCTGTTGCGCCGGATCTTCAAGGTTAAAAGCCCGTGCGGTCAGGCGGCGAAACGTGTTGCCGTTGGGAGCGCGGTACGTGCCATTGATCTCATCGACGAGCGCAGGCAGGAATAAGGGCCAAGATCCAGAAATGCCGCCTCCGATAACGGCGAGGCCATCGACGACCGTAAGAGCCTGCGCCATGGAGTCGCCGACCGCCTCGCCGAGCCGGCGGAAGGCCTCCAAAGCGGCGGCTTGGTTGCCGGGCTGGCGGCTGGAGCCGATCTCAAAAATCACTTTAGGCTCAGGCGCTTGGTCAAAGGAAATCCCGGCCCGCTCAGCATAAGTGCGGCGCACAGCCCGGATGCTGGCGCCTTCTTCGGCGTTCGTTTCCGGGTTCAGTTTGTTGCGCAGCAGCCAGACTTCTCCAGCGGATGAATTGTCGCCGGCGAACAACTGGCCATCGCGCACGATGCCGCCGCCGAAGCCTGTGCCCAACGTCACGCCGAAGAGATTTCGGTAGCGCTTGGGACTGCCAGCCTTCTTGAGCAGGCCATTGACGTACGGCAGAAAACCGGCAATGGCCTCGCCATAGACAAAGAGGTCACCATCGTTGTTGATGAACACGGGGATGCCAAACCGGTTCCTGAGCATTGGTCCCAAGGCGACGCCGCCGCGGAAGCCTGGAAGGTTGCCTAGGTCGCCAATGATGCCGCTGGGATAATCGGCGGGGCCTGGGAAGGCGAAACTGATGGCGACGGGCGGTTGGGGACATTGCTGTTTGACCCGCGCGAAGCCCTCGACAAGGTTGGCCAAGCACTGGTTTAAGTTGTCGCCGTTGGAGGGCAGGACAACCGTTTCACTGACTGGCTTGTTAGCGCGGATGGCGGAGAAACGGAAGCTGGTTCCTCCCGCATCCAGCGTCATCACGATTCGTTTGTCGGTATTCGATTGCATCTTAGGTTCTGGTGGTGCGATTAAGGATTCTGATCGGAATTAGGGAGTGGCTGGCTCGGAATCAAGCCTTGGCGGGTTCCGGCTTTCCTTGGGGTGGAGTGGCGGCTGGTTTGCGGCCGCCTTTGAGGGAGAGCAGGAAAAGATAGGCGAAACAGGCTGCAGGGACGAGGAAAGCCCTGGCTTTAAGCCCCGAGTCCACCAGCTTGCTCATCACGAGCGGGACGATCGCGCCGCCCGAGATAGCCATGCACATGAGGCCGCTGAGCTCATTGGCGCGTTCGGGCTTCTCCTCGACCGTGATGGAGAAGAGCATGGGCCAGATATTGGCGAAGCCCAAGCCGGCGGCGAAAACGCCGGCGATAGCCAAAGGCTGCGAGCCCGTCATGATGGCGCCGGCACCGAGCAGCCCCAAAAGAGCGGAGAGCCGAAAGCAGGTGCGCGGGGTCATGATCGTCAGCACAGCGCTGCCCAAGAGGCGGCCAATCGTCAGCAGCAGAAAGAATAGCGCCGGTCCGAACTTGCTGGCGGTGGCCTCATCCAAGCCGATCGATTTGAGCGTCGGGAACAGGAATCGTCCCATGGAGGCCTCTGCGCCAACATAGAGGAAAATGCCGAGGACGGCGAGGAAGAAAATCGGTTCAGCCAACAAGCCAAGGCTGGACCCGATGCTGGGGGGCGCATCGGCTTTGGTCTCATCGACCTTAACCAGCGCCACTCCGAGGAAGGCAACGGCCATGAGAACGAAGAAGAGAGGGAAAGTGCCTCGCCAGCCCATCTGACTGAAGAGAGCGATGGCAGTCACGGCCGTCACCAGGTAAGTGGAGGTGGTGCTGCCGATGCCCTTGATGCCTTGAGCGAAAGCGAGATTACGGCTGTATCGGCCTTGGGCGCTAACATCGCGCATGATCGGGTTGCCGGCTACTTGCAGGAAAGTGGTGCCGACCCCGAGCAGGAAGATGCAAGCGAGCAACAGGCCGAAACTGGGCGCTTGGAGCGAGGGAACCAAGCAGGCGATCGCATTGAGCCCCAATCCGAGCAGCAGCACTTTTTTCTTGCCAATGCGCGCCGCCAACAGGCCGCCTGGGACGCTAAAGACGGCGAAGGCGATAAACACGAAAAAGGACAGCAAGGTCGAGATTACATTGCTGAGCTGGTACTGCTGCTTGACGGCATCGGACATGGGTCCCATGGCGTCAGCCAGACCCATAAGGAAGAAGGCAAGGAAGATGGGGAGTGTTTTCACGTTGATTGCTTTTGTTATTGGTTCGCTAGTTGCGCCGGCGCTTGCCATCTCGTGGCCCGGGCGCCCAGAAACGGCTCTGGCTGCCCCACTGCGCCCATGCACACCCAGTCATATTAAATTCGCGAAGCGGGGGGCAAGCCATTTCGAGGGGCGAGGACCAAAAGGACTAAAAAGACTAACGGGACTAAAAGGACTCAAAGGACAAAGCAAGACGCAACAGCGGCCGAGGGAGCAAAGCTGCAAACTCGGTCCCGTGCTAGCCCAAAGCCGGGCGCGACCCTCCCTGAACAAATCAAATCACTGCTTCAGGCGATAAAAAGCACTGGCGTAGCGGGCGGGGACGCTGACCTGATAACGGCCGTTATTCACCGTTACGGTGTTGGTCGTGTTGGTCCAATTGGGGGGCATCAGTTCTGGACTGCTCTGCAAAAGATAGTGGAGCAGATACGAGTTGGTGGGCCAGGAGAGCGTCAAGACGCCGGCGGAAATGGCGACGCTGAGTTGCGGCGGGGGGAAGAGCCCATAAACGTTGAGTTGGCCGGAGAACGTAGCCATATAGACTTTGCCATTAGCCACGGTGGGGGCGACGAATTTGGCGAAATTGCCCAACGAATCCCGGGCGTTGAGCTGGGCAGAATTCCAAAGTTCGTGGGCGACGTGCTGGGCGTCGTAGGCATGCAGAGTCCCGGCGACTACGGCTTGGTTGGCGTCGGCGC
>Ga0209517_10000161_pt1 | contig 118872 bp, 106 predicted proteins | sample PeaSoiMetSII2010_FD_187695 | JGI IMG/M metagenome (GOLD analysis project Ga0209517, IMG submission 187695) | Peat soil microbial communities from Weissenstadt, Germany - SII-2010 (SPAdes) (version 2) | ecosystem: Environmental > Terrestrial > Soil > Wetlands > Peat | place: Germany...
GGCGTCCAGGCCAGAACCCAGGCGGCCTTGATTGAGGCCATCGGGCTGGCCCTCCAAACCGTCACCCCTCAGGACGCCAGGAACTGGTTTGCCTCGTGTGGCTATAGTTTTATTTAAAATGCTCTAAAATGATGGTTTTTGCCCGAAAAGTGAACCGCCAGACGCGCCAAATGGATTCGAAGAAGGGAGATAAAAAGCTGGTAGATAGGGCAAACCGGACACCAGATCGGTTGTAAAAAATGGAGGTTGGCGCAGAGGAACCGGCAGAACCGAAATTTCAAATCGCGAAGTCGGTGTACTCCGGTTTCACGGCTTCGGTGGGCGCGGACAACATGCCGGCGGCAACGGTCGCGTTGGTGCCTTGCTCGATCAAAATGAACGAGCCGGTCAACCGATTCGTGGTGTAACCGTCGAACACAATCGGTTTGGAAATTTTCAACCGGATAACGCCGATGTCGTTGATGGCCAGCGCCGCCGGTTCCGGTTCCGGCTCAAACGCGGCCATGTTGATGCGGCTTTCCAGACCGGTGACAACGGCCTGCGCGGTCTGGGTGGTGTGTTTGAAGAAAAACTTTTTGCCGGGTTGCAACGGCCGCTGGTGCATCCAGCAAACGCGCGCGTGCAAATCCGCGCCGCAACCGGGGAGATTTTCCAGTCCCACAATCATGTCGCCGCGGCTGACGTCAATGTCATCGGCGAGGCAAAGCGTGGCGGATTGCGGGCAGAACGCCTCCGCCAGCGTGCCGTCGTAGGTCCAGATGTCCTTGATGGTGGTTTTCAAACCGGCAGGCAGCACAATGACTGTCTGGCCTTTGCGGGCGATGCCGCCGGCGATTTGTCCGCTCAAACCGCGAAAATCGTGCAGCGTCGGGTCGCGGGGATTGTGCGGGCGATTGACCCATTGCACCGGGAAACGGAACGCATTGAGATTCCAGTCGCTCGCGATGTGCACCGTCTCCAGATGGCCCAGCAGCGCCGGGCCCTGGTGCCACGGCATTTTTTTCGACGGCATGACGACGTTGTCGCCTTCGAGCGCGCTGAGCGGGATGAATTTCACGTCGCGGAAGACATCGAGTTTTGGAATGAAATCCTCGATCTCGTCGCGGATTTCCAGAAAGCGTTCTTCGCTCCAATCCACCAAATCCATTTTGTTGATGGCGATGACCAGGTGGGGGATGCCCAGCAATGCCGCCAGATAGGTGTGGCGGCGGGTTTGCTCGGTGACGCCCTGCCGCGCGTCCACCAGCACGATGGACAGGTTCGCGGTGGAGGCGCCGGTGACCATGTTCCGCGTGTATTGGACGTGGCCGGGCGTGTCGGCGACGATGAACTTGCGCTTGGGCGTGGCAAAGAAACGGTAGGCGACGTCAATGGTGATGCCCTGTTCGCGTTCGGCGCGCAGGCCGTCGGTCAGATTGGCCAGATTGATCTGGCCGCCGCCGGTGATGTCGGCGCTGCGTTCGAGCGCTTCCAGTTGGTCCTCCATCAGATTTTTGGAGTCGTAGAGCAAGCGGCCGATGAGCGTGGACTTGCCGTCGTCCACCGAACCGCAGGTGTTCAGGCGCAGAATTTCGACGGGATGTTGAGTATGAGGCATGAATTCGTTAAATAAGTTAAATGGTTAAATAGGTAAAAGCGATTACACGGTAGCGCGATTTTCAGATGAAACAATTTAACTCATTTAACCAGTTACCAATCACAACTTTCAAAAATACCCCGCCTTTTTCCGGTCCTCCATCGCGGCTTCGCTGGCCTTGTCGTCGGCGCGGGAGCCGCGTTCGGTCACGCGCGCGGCAGCGATCTCGGCGATGATGTCATCCACGGAATCCGCCGGCGATTCAACCATGCCGGTGCTGATAATGTCCCCGATGGTGCGGACGCGGACCACCAGTTCTTTCACCGTTTCCTTGTCTTTCGGTGGCAACAAATCCGAGACGGGCAGCCATTGGCCGTTGCGGCGGACGCATTTTCGCTGATGGCTGAAATAAATCGTCGGCACGGCCAACTGCTCGCGCTTGATGTATTCCCACACGTCCATTTCCGTCCAGTTCGAGAGCGGAAAGACGCGCATGTGTTCGCCTGGATTGACGCGCGCGTTGTAAAGGTTCCAGATTTCGGGCCGTTGGTTCTTCGGGTCCCATTGGCCAAAATTGTCGCGGAAACTGAAAAAACGCTCCTTCGCGCGGGCCTTTTCCTCGTCGCGCCGCGCGCCGCCGATCAAACAATCAAATTGAAATTCCTCAACCGCGGCGAGGAGGGTCGGGATTTGCAGTTGATTGCGGCTGATTTCGCCAGGCCGCGGCACGGCGATGCCTTTGGCAATGGCCTCCTCGACTTTGCGGACGATGAGTTTGGCGCCCAGTTCTTTGGCGCGCCGGTCGCGGAATTCGTTCAGTTCGGGAAAGTGGTGTCCGGTGTCAATATTGAGCAGCGGCATGGGAATGTCCGACGGGCGGAACGCCTTTTCAGCCAGGCGCAGCAGCGAAATGGAATCTTTGCCGCCGGAGAAGAGCAGGGCGGGGCGATCGAATTCTGCCGCGACCTCGCGCATGATGTAAATCGCTTCCGTTTCCAGGTACTGCAAATGATCCAAATGATAACTGTTCATTTTGACACGGATTTCACGAATTGGCACTGATTCATAAAATAACGCGTTTCCATTCTAGCGAATCTGAGCCGAAATTAACAAGCAATCCCAAACGAAGTTTTGCAGCGGCCAAATAATTTAAGACCTGTTTAGTGTGCGCGTCGGTCAGTCGCTCCACAGCTTTTCCCTCGAACAAAATTTTGTCCCATATCACGAAATCGGCGCGGTAAGAATGGGGGAGAGTCACGCCTTTGTATTGCACCTCGTATTTGTTTTCACGGGCGAACGGAATGTTCGCTCTCCGCGGTTCAACAACCAACGCATCCTTGTAGATGACTTCGTCATAACCCTTGCCCAGTTCACCGTGAATCTCCATGCAAAAGCCGATCAACTGATGCGTCTCTTCGCGGTAAAGAAGTTCGGACATAAATAATTCGTGAAAATCCGTGCAATCCATGTCAAAACCTTTTGTTAAATCCCTGATCCGAGCGCTTGCGAACCCCAGGTGGCATGCAGGCCGCACTCGCGCTTGTCGTCGGCCTTCGCCGGGTCGAAATAATCCCACTCGTTGGGGAGATGGTGCTGCTTCAGGTAAGCTTCCATGTCCGCGTCGGTCCAATAAAAAACCGGATTCACCTTGAGCGCGCCAAAATTTTTGTCCTCCGCCACCACATCCAGTTCCGCGCGGTTCGGATTCTGCACCTTGCGCAGGGCCGTAATCCAGACCGTCGGCGCCAGTTCCTTCATGCCGCGCTGAAACGGCTCCAGCTTCATCAACGCGCTGAATTGTTTCAGAGCTTCCTCGTCATCGGTGGACGGAATGTCGCCATAAAGCGCGTCGTGATGCGCGGCGGAAATTTTTGGCAGATACGTTTTCAGGTTGAGCTTGAGCAATTTTTTCAATTCCTCGGCGTGTTTGTAGGTTGCCGGGCGGTTGTAGCCGTGGTCCACCCACAGCACGGGAATGTCCGGTAGCGCCTGCACGCACAAATGCAGAATCACCGCTTCATAGGGACGAAAATTTGTCGAGACCAGCGCGCGCCTGTTCACCTGGGCAACCGCCCAGCGGACAATTTCGAGCGGCGACTTGTCACGCAACTCGATATTGGCTCTGGCAATTTGGTCGGCGGTCATGGGATGGGAATTTAATTGCCGACTCAATTGACCGCGACCGGGACCGGCTCTGCTTCCCACAACACCCGATCGCACCAGTCGCCGAACCGTTCGCCGGGATTTCGTTCCTTGGCAAATCGGGCGAGCACGGGACGCAATTCGTTTTCGATATCCGGGTCCTTGACCGTTTCCTTCCACACGCGATTAAGGCGCGTGCCGGAGACATTGCCACCAAGCCAGAGCTGATAACGCCCCGGCGCTTTGCCGACGAATCCGATTTCGGCCATGTAAGGCCGCGCGCAGCCGTTCGGGCAACCGGTCGAGCGGATGATGATTTCCTCGTCACCCAGTCCCAAATCGCCGCAAAGCTTTTCGATACGGTCAACGAGTGCGGGCAATATCCGTTCGCTTTCGGCGAGCGCGAGGCCGCACGTGGGCAGGGCGGGGCAGGCCATCGCGGCGGCGTGCAGGAGGCTTGCCTGATTTTCAACCGGAATTTTGTGCGCGGCAAAAATCGAATTGATGCCGGCTTTGTCCGCATCGTTCACGTTGGCGAGAATCACATTCTGATTCGTGGTCAGGTGGAATCCGGTTTGCGGAAATTTCTCCGCGATTTCGCGTAGTGCGATTTTTTTTTCGTTTTTTACGCGGCCGGTTTCGACAAACAGCGTGAAAAAGTTTTTCCCGTCCACGGCCTTGTGCCAGCCGAGTAAATCGGCAGTCGTTGTGAACCGGTAAGGCCTGATCGGCGCGAATTGGATGCCGGCGCGTTTCTCGACTTCGGCGCGCGTCCAATCCACGCCGCGCTCCTCGACAACGTATTTAAAGCGCGCGTGCTTGCGGTCGGTGCGGTCGCCAAAATCACGGTGTATCGTCAGCACGGCTTTGGCGACATCAATCAATTTGTCCGGCGTGATAAATCCGAGTTCGCTCGCCAGACGCGGATACGTTTCCTTGTTTCCGTGCGTGCGTCCCATGCCGCCGCCGACGACGAGGTTGTAACCGACTAATTTGGAGTTGGGAGATAGAAGTTGGGAGTTGGGGTTTTCCCTATCTCCCATTTCCGAACTGCCATCTTCGATGATGGCGATAAAGCCCTGGTCGTTGGTGAAAATGTCGAGGTCGTTCACCGGCGGGATGACGAACGCGGTTTTGAATTTTCGCGGCAAATAAGTTTTGCCGTAAAGCGGGTCAACGAACGCCCGATTGAACGGGTCATCAATCTTGAGCTGGAAACCGTCAATCCAGATGGCGTAATAAGCGCGGGTCTGCGGCTTCAGCGCATCCGCCACCCGCACGCAATCGCGATAGACTTCGTCACGCGCCTTGGTGTAGGCGGGCGTGGGTGGCGCGAGGACGTTACGGTTCACGTCGCCGCAAGCCGCAAGCGTGGAGAGCAGGCACTCATTGATCTTTTTGACCACCAGGCGCAGGTTCGCCTTGACGACGCCGTGAAACTGAATGGTCTGGCGGGTCGTAATTCGCAGCGTGTTGTTACCATACAGCCACGCGAGTTCGTCGAACACGCGCCACTGGTTGGCGGTCATCACACCGCCGGGAATGCGGCTGCGAATCATCATGATATATTTCCGGCCGGCCGCCGAACGCAAATCGCGGTCGTCCTGCGGATAAACGCCGTGAAATTTCAGGAATTGGGCGTCGTCGCCCGAGAACGTGTCGGCGGTCGGGTCGGCCAGCCTGGACGCGATGGTGCCCGCGAGCGTGGGAATCGCTTCCTTGATCTCTTCATTGTGCGTCAACTCGCGTGGAGCCTCTGTACTCATATACGAACGACTAGAATAACAGGTTTCCTTTTTGCCCGCAACAAGCGAACTACTGAGCGCAGGTGCGGATGCAAAAAGGCGGAAGGTGATTGCCTGTTCAAGCGCTGCTTGTCAGGCAAAGGCTGAATTCTAAAGACTGAAGGCTAAAGTGAGGTATTTCAGGCTTTGGCTTTTTTGTCAATGGTCGTAAAGATAGCGATGAGTTGTCGTGTTTCGTCAAGCAGCTCGGCCATTCGGCCGGCTGGAACGCAGCCACTATCCACGATCAATTCGAGCCAATATTCGGTTTCATCAATTTCTTTGAGACAGTCGCCTATCTTGGAAATGAACTCCGCTTTGGAACGGGCGCGGGGGGCTTCGCGATAATTTGCGCCAACCGATGTTCCGGAGCGCAAGACCTGCCGGCCGAGCACCTGTGCGACGGCGTTGTTCCCGGGCAGTTTGGAATACATATGAATGACCCGAAGCGCAAACGCCTTTGTTCGTATTTTTAAATCCTTCGCCTGTTCGTTCATATTTCTTTAGCCTTTAGCGTTCAGCCTTCAGTCTTTGCTTTTCAGGTTGCCGGCACGAATCGTTGAAGTCCCAACGTTGCGCCGAACAGGATTAAGAACACTGCGCTCAATGCGAGTGGACAGCCCGGCGCGACCGCCAGCCAGTCCACCAACACAATTCCCGCCAGCAGGCCGGAAACGATTCGTCCCACGTTCACAGCGCCTCCCTGAAAAATGGGCCGCGCACAACGCGCGATCCAGAGCACCAGGACGAGCGACAGCCAGAGGGCGGGAATGCGATTTTCTCCGGCATCCATCAGCATGGCCAAACAAACCGGCGCGGCCAGCAGGGCCAGCGGCCAATAGGGAACTCGCCCGCGCGAACTTTCCAGCCGCGCCACGTGACTCAAGCCGGCGACGTAGAATGCCAGGGCCACGCCGCACCAGATCGGCCAGCCGTTCACACCCCAACTGGCACAAGACCCGGCGATGACATAAATCCAGAACCGGCACAGTCCCATGAGCCACGGTGAAGCGGTGATGACTTTATGCGTGGCATCGTAGACGACGATGCACAGCAGCAACACGAGGGCCAGCGCGCCGGTCGTTTTCCCGATCATAATCAAACTCAATGCGCCCAGCACCAGCCAGGCCAGTCCCCAGCCCCAAACCGCCGGCAGCGAAATCGCGCCGGAGGGAATCGGCCGTTCCGATCGGTGTTGGCGGTCGAAATCCGCATCAAACGCGTCGTTCAAATACATCCCACCCAGATAAAGCGCGGTAACGCCGAAGAATAACCAGGGCAGATTCGCATAATTCTCTCCATCACCGAGCAGCCAACCGACCAGGCAGTTCGACCAGATCGTTGGCAGGTTCGACACCCGCCCCAAAATCACCAGCGTACGGAGTCGGCGTAAGAAATCCCGGTTCATTGCGCGGAGCAAACCAGAAAACTCACCGGTTGGCGAGTCCGCGTTCCGCCAGTTGCGGCAGCAACCAATCGTATTCGGCCACGAGTTGTTCGACGACGCTGAGGCTTTTCAGTTCCGGCGGCAACACCTCCCAGGTATAGGTTTCCATTTCCAGATGCGAGCAGAGTTTTGGGTTTTCGCCCAATAAATCCAGCACCGCGAGCAAGTGATCGCTGGTGGTTTCAAACGGCGGTGTGTTGGGGGCGTGCAGCGGAACATGAAAATGGACGCGCCATTCGGGCAGAACGCCGGCCGGGTTCGGTCGCCGGGCGTCCGGGTCGGCCAGCGCATCGGGCAGGTCATAATAGATATTCCGATTGCCCGCCGGCTCGCGCACAACCACCTGATGCAGGTAAACATCGTTGGCAAACGATTTGAGCGCCTCGCGGGTTTCAACCGTGGGATGGACCTTGAGCGCGGAGCTCAGGTGGATTTTGCTGATTTTGATGCCGTGCTGGCAGAGGCACGGCAGCGCGTTCTGGGGTTCCTCGAAATTCACGGCGAAGTGGCAAGTGTCGTAGTTGACGCCGAGGTGCTCGGCCAGGCGGGGGTCGCGCGGATGTTCGATACGCAAGCGGTCGAACAGTTGGATGGTCTCGCCGCTGCTCTCCAACAGGCACAGCGGCTCGGGTTCAAGGCCGAGGTGCAATTTCCTGCCCGTTTGTTCGGCCAGATGGGCGATATGTTCGACACAATGCCAGAGGTTGTTGCGGGCGGTTTTCAGCGCGTCGGGATGCAAATGAAAGCCCTTGAAGGAACCGGGCAGGGTACTGACGCTGCCCTCGACGCCCGCGGGCAATAATTTCGACAGCAGATCGAAAAGCAGGTTTGTGTAAGCCAGCCGTTCCGGAGAGGTCCAGTCCGGCAGGTAAACCTGCTCCTTCACCCGGGTCTGGTGAAACTGGCCGTAGGGGAAACCATTAATCGTGAAAATGTAACAATTCTTTTGCGCGAGCCAATGTTGGAAGGCCAGCAACGTGGCGGGTTCGCTCAACTCTTGCGCGGCCCAGTTGCTCAGGCGCAGGCCGATGGCAAACGGCTTTTGGGGACAAACCCGCTCGCGCACCGCGAGGGCATGGTTCTGCAGTGAGTCAAACGTCTCGCGCCAGGTTTCGCCGCGATGAATATTGGTGCTATAAGCCAGGTGCAGACCGTGATTTAATCGCATGGCTGATGGCTTGCTGACTGTCCGCGTTTACTTCTGTTCCGGCCCGGCTTCCGTGGCGCAACCCGTACAGCGGTTGTTCCGGGTCCATGCTTAGAAGATGGTACGAAATCCCCGTTTGGCAAGACGCAAACCGGCGTTGACATCTTCGGCCCAAACGTATAATTTGACACAAAATTGAAGTGACCCATCCATGTTGATTCGCATTAGTTTGATTGTGGCGATTATCGCGGGGCTGCTCGCGGGCGCCCTGAACATCGTTAAAGTTCGGGACAAGATCAGTACGCTGATTATCCAGCGGGACGATTTCCACACCGAAAGAGACCAGGCCCGGACCGAACTCGCCAGCACGAAAAAGGACCTGGCCAAGACGAAAGATGATTTGACCCAGACCCAGCAGCAATTGACGGATACCCAGGCCCAGCGCGACAAGGCGGTGGCCGACGCCAAGACGCAAACCAAACGCGCCGATGACTTAGCGGACAAGCTGACCAAGACAACGCAGGACCGTGATGACGCGCAGGCCAAGCTGGCGGCCTATCAGGCAACGGGGCTGACCGCCGACCAGGTAGGCGGCTTGAACAAGTCGCTCAAATCCACCCAGAATGAGCTCGAGGCGGTCAAGGAGGAAAATGGTGTTTTGCAGCGCACGGTCGGCCGGTTGACTGCTCAGATTTACGAATTGATCGGGACCAATTATGTCGTCACCTTGCGCGCGGATCTGAAAGGGAAGATCGTCGCCGTGGATCCCAAGTGGGAATTTGTGGTACTGAACATCGGTGGGGACCAGGGCGTGCTGCCGAACGGTGAAATGCTGGTAAGCCGTGACGGCAAGCTCGTGGCCAAGGTCATCGTTCGCAGTGTTCAAAAGGACCGCAGCATCGCCAATGTCGTTCCGGGCTGGCAACTGGGAGACGTCATTGAAGGCGATGAGGTCACCCCGGCACATCCGGCTTCCTGAAATGCAAGGCCCGGCCATCAAATGGCTTTTGCTGCTCATGTTGGGGGTTCTTTTTTTTGGGATTACCGGCTGTGAAACCAACGAACCCGAAAATGCCTCGGTCCGGCCCTGGAACTCGCCGCAGAGCTGGGAGGGCAATTCGCCGATGCTCGACCAGCAGCACCAGTGAGGTGACAAGTGACGGGTGACACGTGACAAGACCAGCGCGTCACGTTCTGAGGCAGTGTGTGGGGGTCACGATAAAATCTACACGGACGTCATGGGTTTCCGCGGGTATTTCCTTCACCATTTGCGCATCAAACGCCACGCCGCATTTGATGCCATGTGCTTTCGCCAGCAGCTGGTCGTAGAATCCACGGCCGCGTCCCAGCCGGTGTCCATGCCAATCAAAGGCGACCGCGGGAACCAGAATTAAATCGAACTTCTCCAGCGGTATGTCCACGCAACTGGCGGATGGTTCGCGAATGCCGAATTTCCCGGCGGCAATGTCCGTCGTTAAATTTTGAACCCGTCGCGCCGAATAGGTTCGGGTGGCGGAGTTGAAGGCGGGCAGGGCGCAGATTTTTTTTGTCGGCAGCAATTTTTCCAGCAACGGCCAGACATCCGGTTCATCCGGCAGCGGCGCGAAGAACAAAATCGTGTGGGCGCTCTGCAACTGGGGTTCCAACCGGTCGCAAAGTTCAATGGATTCCACCGCCCGTACCGCTGGTGAAATCTTTTGCAGCGCTTCGCGGGTTTGTTCCCGCAGCGCAGCCTTTTGTCCATTCAAATCAACAGTCATTTTTCTTTTTGCTTTCGCGCAGCGGCCAGTTCCGCCCGCCATTTCTCGACGCGCTCCTTGATTTTCTTTTCCACGCCCTGTTCGGTCGGCTGGTAATAAATCTTGTCCGTGCCGAGATAATCCTGCGCCACAAAATGGCCCGGATGGTCATGGGCGTATTCGTAACCTTTGCCGTGGCCCAGCCGTTCCGCGCCTTTATAATGCGTGTCCCGCAAATGCTCCGGCACCGGCAGTGTGCGGCCGGACTTTACGTCCTCCAGCGCGGCGTCAATGGCCAGATACGCGCTGTTGCTCTTGTTGGCCGTGGCGATGTAAACCGTCGCCTCGGCCAGGGGAATGCGCGCCTCCGGCCAGCCGACAAATTCCGACGCCGACAACGCCGCGTTGGCCAGCACCAGGGCCATGGGATCGGCCAGGCCCACATCTTCGGCGGCGCAAATCACAATCCGCCGCGCGATGAAGCGCGGGTCTTCGCCGGCGTGAATCATCTTGGCCAGCCAGTACAGCGCGGCGTCCGGGTCGCTGCCGCGCATGGATTTGATGAAGGCGGAAATGGTGTCGTAATGCGCGTCTTCGTCGTCATACACGACCGCCTTTTTCTGGATGCTTTGCTCGGCGGCGACAAGGTCAATGTGGACAACACCCTTTTTGTCCGGCGCGGTGGTGAGCGCGGCGATTTCGAGCGCGTTCAGCGCCTTGCGCGCGTCGCCGTCGGCGATTTTGGCCAGGTGCCGCAGGGCGTTTTCGTCGGCCTGAATGTTCAGGTAACCGAGGCCGCGTTCAGCATCGGCCAGCGCGCGTTGCAGCAACGCGAACAATTCCGCTTCGCTCAATGGGCGCAGTTCAAAGATTTGCGAGCGTGAGACCAGGGGTGAGTTGACAAAGAAGAACGGATTGTGCGTGGTGGCGCCGATGAGCCGGACCACGCCGCTTTCGACATCCGGCAGCAACACGTCCTGCTGGGCCTTGTTGAAACGATGGATTTCGTCAATGAACAGGATGGTCGGCTGGCCGGTGTTTTCGAGGCGGTTGGCGGCGGCGGCCAGGACCCGGCGCATGTCAGCCACATTGGATTCCACGCCGCTCAACCGTTCGAACTTGCTTTTGGTCTGAAGCGCGATGATTTGCGCCAGCGATGTCTTACCGGTGCCGGGCGGCCCGAAGAAAATCAGCGATTGGATGCGATCGGCCTCAATCGCGCGGCGGAGCAACTGGCCGGGAGCCAGAATGTGCGTCTGGCCGGCAAACTCATCAAGGTTGCGCGGTCGCATTCGCGCGGCGAGCGGCTGGTTTTTGGATACGTCCGGCCCGCCGGCGGCTTCCGGTCCGGGTTCCACCGGTCTTTGGAACAGATCGTCGAGCGGCATGGATTGAAATTAACACCGGCGAAAGAATTGCCCAAAACAAAAAACCCGCCGTCGGGCGGGTTTTGGTTCGGCAAAATAAAACCCCGCCCTTGCCGTGTGTAACTCTTCCTTTGAACATGTTTTGCAACATGTGGGACGGGCTGGACTGCTTTCGACTTCCAGCGAAGGCGTGTCGGCCGCAGCCCCGGCTTGGGTCCCGGGATCGTATTATTACGGTTCAAGGATTAGTTGCCTAATCACGAACAGGGCAGGGTAAATTCAACTTTTAATCAAAGAGCAATTCGCGTTTCTGACGGGTTCAATATCGCTTGAGTCGGGCATTTTCTCAAGAAAAATTCCTGTAAATATTTTGTTGCAACCGCGAAAACCGCTTGCAAACTCGTGCCGTTCATGAACCGCTCTTTGCGCATCAGGCTGTTCGGCATGATGGTTCTGGAATTTTTCATCTGGGGCGCGTGGTTGCCGCTCATTTTCAGTTATCTGCCCGGCTTGAATTTTGCGCCGTTCCAGCAATCCTTGATTTTAAACGCCTTTCCGGTTGCGGCCATCATCGGCCTGTTCTTCAGCAACCAGTTCGCCGACCGGAATTTTGCCGCGGAAAAATTCATGTCCTTCAGCCATCTCGTGGGCGGACTCGCACTGCTCGGCCTGGCGATGACGAAGACCTTCTGGCCATTCTTCGGCTTGATGCTGGCGTATTGCCTGCTTTACGTGCCGACGCTTTCGATTGCCAATCAGATTGCGTTCGCGCACTTGAAGGACGCCAGGGACTTCGGTTTTGTCCGCATGGGCGGCACCCTCGGTTGGATTCTGGCTGCCTGGCCGTTCACGTTTATTCTGGTGGACTGGGACAAGGTGCATGCCGCCCATCCGCACGGGATTGCCGGTTGGATCGGCATGGCATTGGCCAATGGATTGACCGGCCCCGCATTACGGAACGCGACCAAATGGACTTACGTCGTCGCTGGCATCGCATCCTTGTTGTTGGCGGCCTTCAGTCTGGTGTTGCCACATACGCCACCCAGGAAAGCGGGTGAAGGCGGCGCAGAAAAATTGGCCTGGGCCGAAGCGATGAAACTGCTGCGGCATCCGTTTGTGCTGGTGTTGTGGGTGGTCACATTTCTCGATGCCGTGGTGCACAATTGTTATTTCAATTGGGCGGGTTCGTTTCTGGGCGCGGGCAGGGATGCGGGTGGCGTCGGCATCCCCGGCAACTGGATCATGCCGGTGATGAGTGTCGGCCAGATTGCGGAGCTGCTCACGATGTTTATCCTCGGCGCGACCTTGAGGCGCTTCGGCTACCGCGTGACCATGATCCTCGGCATTCTGGCGTATCCGGTGCGTTTTGCGGTCTGGGCATTTTTCCCGCAGAGCCCGACGCTGATCATTCTGGTGCAAATTCTCCACGGCATCTGCTACGCCTTTTTCTTCGCGGCCGTTTACATTTTTGCGGAGGAATATTTTCCCAAGGACGTGCGGGCCAGCGCGCAGGGACTTTTCAACGTCATGATTCTCGGCGTTGGCGTGCTGGTGGCCAACAGCATCTGTCCGCGGCTGGCGCAGGAAACGTTCCTGCGGAATGGTGCGACCGATTTCCATCATCTGTTCCTGGTGCCGCTGACGCTTGCCCTGATTTCGGCGGCTGCGCTCGCGCTTTTCTTCCGGCCCCCTCCGAGAAGAGAAAGCGAATCCAGCCCGTAACGCCTTCCTAGTTACGACCGAGATGGTCCTGTAAAATCTGCAGAAGTTTTTGGGGTAGATACGGTTTTTGCAGAAAGTTGACGCCGTCAATCAAATTGAGACTTTTGCCAACCACCTCGCCGCTGTAACCGCTGGTATAGACGACCTTGAGTCCGGGTCGGGCGGTCTGCAATTGTTGGGCCAGTTCATAGCCGTTCATGCCGTCGGGCATTATGATATCGGTCAGCAAAAGTTGAATCCGGTCCTGATGTTCCTGCCAGACTTTCATGGCGGCCACGCCGGATTCCGCCGCCAGGACGGTGTAACCGCAACGCTGGAGCAGATTGGAGACCAGCAAGCGCACAGCCAGTTCATCTTCAACCACCAAAATGGTGCCCGTGCCGTGGGGCAGCTTGGCGACGGCGAGGAGGGGGTCCTTTTCCAATCGCTCACCTTCCACGGCTGGGAAATAGATGTTAAAGGTGGTTCCTTTGTTGACTTCGCTTGATGCCGTGATCCAGCCGCGATGTTGCTGGACGATGCTGTAAACGGTCGCCAGTCCCAGCCCCGTGCCCTTGCCCACGGCCTTGGTGGTGAAAAACGGCTCGAAAATGCGCGGTAGGTTTTCCTTGGGAATGCCGCAACCAGTGTCTCTGACGGCAAGGCGAACGTGCGTCCCGGCGACCGCGTCGTGATTTTTTTCCACCTGCGCCTTGGTAAATTCCTCCTTGCTGGTACTGATACTCAACTGTCCGCCGGTGGGCATCGCGTCGCGCGCGTTGACCAGGAGATTCATGAGCACCTGTTCGATCATGCCGGTGTCGGCGTGAATGAGGGCCAGCTCGGACACATAGTTGGTTTGCAGTACAATGTCCTCGCCCAAAACGCGCCGCAGCATCTTGGTCATGTTGGCAACCACCTCGTTCAAGTCCACGTTAGCCGGCCGCATGACCTGCTTGCGGCTGAAAATGAGCAACTGGCGTGTCAGGCTGGCGGCGCGTTCGGCGGCCTGGACAATCTGGCGCGAACAACCGGACCTCTCCGCGGTGTCAAGTTGTGGATTCAACAGCAGGGAAGCATTGCCCTGGATGACGGTGAGAAGGTTGTTGAAATCATGCGCCACCCCGCCCGCGAGCTGGCCGACGGCTTCCATTTTCTGCGACTGCCGGAGTTGTTCCTCCAGGTGCCTGCGCTGGACCCGGTTTCGCAGGGTGGCAATACCGAAGGCCAGGTCGTCGGCGAGTTCCATCAACAATGCTGTTTCCGACGGGTTGAAGGCATCGGCCTGTGAAGAGAAAACCGATAAAACGCCAAATATTTTGTCATCCGCTTTGAGTGGCAGGCCGATGCTGGAGCTGAAACCATGACGCAACGCCTCTTCCCGCCAGGGCGCAAAGTCGGGGTTCTCTGCCAGATTCGCGAAAGTGGTCGGTCGGCCGGTGCGGATGGCCGTACCGGTTGGGCCGCGGCCGCGTTCCGTGTCCGCCCAGGAGATTTGCAGATTTTCAAGATAGCCGGCTCCTGCCCCGGCCCAAGCAACGGGACGCACGGATTTGGATTCGTCCTGCCCCGAATAGCCCACCCAGGCCAATCGAAATCCGCCAATCTCCGTTATGATTTGACAAATCTTCGTCAGCAGCGTGGTTTCGTCGGTGGCCCGCACGACCACCTCGTTACATTTGCTGAGAGTCTCGAGCGACCGGTTAAGTCGGTGCAATTCCTCCTCTGCCTGCTTGCGTTCGGTGATGTCGCGCCCGATTCCCACCAGACCCTGAATCCGTCCCTGGCTGTCCCGGAACGGCACCTTGGTTGTCAGGTGGATACATTTCTGGCCAGCGGGGCTGACGCCTTTGCCCTCATGGTCAATGAGCGGTTCGCCGTTGAGGACCTCCAATTCCGCCGCCCGGAACGCGGCGGCCGCTTCGTTGGGGTAAAAGTCCGCGTCCGTCCGGCCAACGATTTGGGAGGGGCTCTCCTTTCCGAAGTGTTTGGCGAGTGCCTCGTTGGCAATCAGGAACCGGCTGTCCCGGTCCTTGACGTAAAAAGTTTCCGGCAGCAGATCAATCAACGTGCGGAGCAATTGGCGTTCGTTGGCAATGGCTTCCGCCACCTGTCTGCGCTCGGTGATGTCCTGGCAGAAGCAAATGGAAAGGCTGCTTTCCGTCATGACCGCGCGCAGTGAAACCCAGATCGATTTTCCATCCCGCCGCTTGAAACGGTATTCACCCTCAACATGCTTCTCGGTTGCCAGGATCTGATACGCCTGGCGCACTTTCTCAAGGTCTTCGGCGGGATGTAAATCCTTGATGGACGTGCCCAACAAAGTCGCAGCGTCATAGCCCAACAAATTGACGGCGGCGGGATTGCAGTCCACCAGGCAGCCTTTTTCATCGGCCACGAACACCGCCAATGGTGCGTTTTCGACATAAGAGCGGAATTTGGCTTCACTTTCTCGCAAAGCGCTTTCGCTTTTCTTCAAATCGGTGATGTCGGTGTTGATGCCGAAAATCTGCCAGCGGTTCTCTCCCAGCTTATGGATGGTGATGAATTCCTGCATCCAGTGCTCAATCCCGTGCTTATCCGTGCAACGAAACTCATTTCGATAAAACGGTTTGTCATGGAGTAATGCCTCCCGGGTAACCTTGTGCATTTCATTAAAATCCTCCGGGTTGCGGCTCTCACTCCAGACCTGCTGATAGGTCTTGTCCGGCGGCACGTCCAACGGAAACACCTCCTGCGCCGCCTCTTCATTCAGCACGGGAAAGTTCCAGTGGAAGATCGTCAGCTCATTCATGACCCGTTCGCGCCAGCCTTCGGGCGCCTCCACTTCTCCGCAATTGAGGATGCAACGCGTGCTCCGCATCACTTCCCGCAGCCGCTCCTGACTTTGTTTCAAAGCCTCTTCCGCCCGCTTCGTGTGGGAGATGTCACGGAAACTCCAAATCCTTCCGTAACACTTTCCATCCTTACCGACCACAGGCGCGGAATACCGGTCCAAAACGGTTCCGTCTTTCAATTCAACTTCATCCCGGCTGATTTCGTTGGGATGCGAGTAAAGGTAAACGACTTTTTCGACAAACTTTTCCGGGTTTTTGGTCTGGTTCATGACGAACTGGACCTGCTTTTCGTCATCATGATTATTGGCGATGTCCTGTGGAATTTTCCACAGGTCGATCGTGCGCTGATTTTGGATGACCTTTTTTCCGTGATTATCCACGACCAGAATCGCTTCGATGGAGGAATTGAGCTGGGCTTCCAGCAGTGCGGTTTTTTCCAGCAACCCTTCCTCTGCCTGCCGGCGTTCCACGGCTTCCTCGGCCGTGCGCCGCAACTGGCTTCGCAACAGGAAGTAAAGCGCCAGGGCCGTGGTGGCCACGAATGTCCAACCCTTGTAGATTTCCAGCCGGTTGCGGAGGGCCGGATCGGGAACCAGGGCGAACAACACCCGGCCCGAAAGCAGTATCCAGGCGCTCCCAATTACGGCGTAAACCAAACAGGTGCGCAGCGCTACTTTGGCTGGTCTATTTTTCATCCAGATTGTGGCAATTCAACCGTACCTCGCGCCTTGATTTGCCGTTAAACCAATGTTGCGATTTTGAAATCAATTTTTGTTGTTATTCCAATTCACGCCTCTGCTTGTGTCATTATGGCTATGCCACTCCATCAGCAGGATTTCTGCCGTTTCCGGGAAAACGACCGGCTCCGTCCATCAGCATCCCCATGACAACAAACGGATGAACTTCCAACTCGCTTTGCCCCGGCCATTGGCATAATTTGCCCGTCTGATTATTTGCCATGACGACAACCGCTCCCATTCGTCCGAGCAGCCGGATCCGGCAGGACTTTCTCGACTTCTTCAAGTCGAAGCAACACACCATCGTACCGTCTTCGAGCCTTCTACCCGATTCGCCGAACCTCCTGTTCACGAATGCCGGCATGAACCAGTTCGTGCCCATCTTCCTCGGCCAAGCCCAATGTCCCTATAAACCCGGTCGGGCCGCCGACACCCAGAAATGCATCCGCGCCGGCGGCAAACACAATGACCTCGAAGATGTCGGCCTTGACACCTATCACCACACGTTCTTCGAGATGCTCGGCAACTGGAGTTTTGGCGATTATTTCAAAACGGAAGCGATCGACTGGGCGTGGGAATTGATTACTGAAGTCTGGAAATTTCCGCCCGAACGTCTTTACGCGACGATCTATAATCCTGACAAGTCCCAAGGCGACCCTTCCGAGCGCGACGAAGAGGCCTGGAACTGTTGGGCCGACAAATTCCGCGCTGCCGGACTTGATCCCGCCGTCCACATTGTCTATGGCGGCAAGCAGGACAATTTCTGGATGATGGGCGACACGGGTCCATGCGGCCCGTGCTCCGAGCTGCACGTGGACCTCACGCCGGGCGGCAACACCAACGGCAGTCTGGTGAACAAGGGCGACGCCCGTTGCATCGAAATCTGGAACCTCGTTTTCATCCAGTTCAATGCGAACCCCGACGGCACGTTCAGCCCGCTGCCGGCCCGGCACGTGGACACCGGCATGGGCTTCGAACGTGTCACTTCCATCATCCAGGGCACGAAGAATTTCAAGGATTTCGCCAACGCAAAAATCTCGAACTACGAGACCGACATCTTCCGTCCGATTTTTGACGCGCTGGAGAAATTGAGCGGGAAAAAATATGGCAGCACACTCCCGCCGGTTGATCTCTCAACGCTCAGTCCCCAGCACACGATTGACATCGCTTTCCGGGTCATCGCCGATCATATCCGCACGCTCGGTTTTGCGATTGCCGACGGCATCCAGCCGTCGAACGAAGGGCGCGGTTATGTCCTGCGGCGTATCCTGCGCCGCGCCGTGCGCTACAGCCGTGCACTCGGTTTCAAGGGGCCGTTCTTCTACAAACTCGTGACCGTGCTCGCCGATACGATGGGCGATGTCTTTCCCGAAATCCGCGCCCGGAAGAAACACATCCAGGAAATCATCCGCGTTGAGGAGGAAATGTTCAATAAGACGCTGGACCGGGGCATTGAGCTCTTTGCTGAAGAGGCCCGGCGGGTTTCCACGAACGTCGTCGAGTTCCCTGTGCCCAAAGGTGGTCCAATTGTTGAGATCACCGATTTTGGCAGCAAGGTGATCGCGGGTGAATTTGCCTTCAAACTCTACGACACCTACGGTTTTCCACTCGACCTCACCGAATTGATGGCCCGCGAACGCGGCATGACGGTGGACCGGGATGTTTTTGAAAAGTTGATGGAAGAGCAGCGTACCCGCGCCCGGGCAGCGCAAAAGAAGGAAGTCATTTCGCTTTCAAAATTGGAAACCGCCACGCCGACAAAGTTTGTCGGCTACGACCAGCTTGTGGTGGAGGCCAGGGTTTTGGAGGTGGTGTCGCTTAAAAACAAAACCGCCATCGTCCTTGACACCAGCGCTTGCTACGCCGAAATGGGCGGCCAGGTCGGCGACACCGGTGAAATTGTAGACGCGAATGTCAATTCGCGGGCTTCCGCGCTTTCACAAGCGCGGCTACGCGTCACGAACACACAGAAGTCCGGGAATACGTGGCTGCACTTTGTCGAAGGCGGCGACCCGCCGGCGACCGGCTCCAGCATAACGCTCGCTGTTGACAAGCACCGCCGGAATGCCATAGAGCGCCACCACACCGTCACGCATTTGCTGCACTGGGCGTTGCATGAGGTAGTGAGCCGCGAGGCGTCGCAGAAAGGCTCTTTCGTCGGGCCGGACAAACTGACCTTCGATTTCAACAGCGTACCGCTCACGCCGCAGCAGGTGGCCGACATAGAGAAACTCGTCAACGAGCGCATCCTCGAAAACGCCGGCGTTAGCTGGACGGAAGTTCCCTACGCCGAGGTGAAATCGCGCAAGGACGTAATGCAATTCTTTGGCGACAAATATGGCGACGCCGTCCGTGTCGTCCAAGTCGGCGGCCGGCCAAAAAAGCTGGATGGTTATTCGATGGAACTATGCGGCGGCACGCATACACGGGCCACGGGCGAGATTGGGTTGTTCCGCATCATCGGTGAGGGCGCGATTGCCGCCGGTGTTCGGCGCATTGAAGCGGTTGCCGGGCTGGAAGCTTATCGCCGGGCCACCGACGAAGTCACGCTCATCCAATCACTCTCGGACAAGGTCAATTCACCGGTGCACGAGTTGGAAAAGAAGATCGAGGCGCTGCTCGAACACCAGAAAATGGTTGAAAAGCAACTCAAGTCGGCGCAACAACGCGAAGCCTCAAATGCCGCCAGCCGTTTGCTGGAGGAGGTTCACCAGGTAAACGAAATACCGGTCATTCTCCACAACCTCGGCGCGGTGGACGGCGACTTCCTCCAGGCCGTCGCCGATTCATTGAAGGAGCGTTTCAAGGGAGTGATTGTTCTTGGTGGCGGTGAGCAGCCTGGAAGCGTGGCGCTCGTTGCCGCGGTCACACCTGATTACATTTGGAAGATTCAGGCCGGCAAAATCGTTCAGCAGATCGCGCCAATTGTCGGCGGCAAGGGGGGCGGCAAACCGGACAACGCACGCGGGGGCGGCAAAGATGCCAGCAAACTGGACGAGGCGCTGGCCATGGTCAAAACATTGTTGCATTGAAGGTCAAACCCGCTGTTTTATGCGTCTTTGGAGCCTTTGCGCCTGCCTTTTACCGATGTTGCCAAAAGTTGGCATTCTCCAGTTAACAGTACATTATTCTGTTGATTATAAGTTACTTATGAAAACTTTTTTCTTTTTCCCTGTTGCCGAATAATCCCTCCCCGTAAAATTCAGCCGGTATGAAACACAATCGGGGGCCAAATAGGGCCCCAAATGGCAATATCGAATTAAGGCAGATGCAGTTAAAGGACCTGCCTCCTGTTTTTCGACTGGGACAAAGACTTTTCACAGCAGAAGACCTGCCCACGTTGTATCGCAGTTGGGATGAGCACGAGATTCTGGAATTGTTTCGTTCGGACGAAGAAACCTGCCTGGTGGCTGAGGACGATGAAAAAATCATCGGTTTTGCATTGGGCTGCATGATGGATAAACCGCGCAGCGCCTGGCGATATGGCTGGCTGGAATGGCTGGGAGTGGCGCCGCGTTACAAGCGGCACGGCATCGCCCGGCGGTTGCTGAACCAATTGACGCAATTGTTCATTGATCGCGAAGCGCGCATCATGCTGGTGGACACCGATGAGGACAATGCCGACGCGCTGGCCTTCCTGCGCCAGACCGGCTTCGGCCAGGAAACGCGGCATGTGTATCTGTCACGAAATCTGGACGAACATCCCAGAAGTCTCGAACGCAGGAACGGACACCGGAACGGCAAAGTTCACTGAATTGGCAGCGTACTTGCCGACAAATTAATTTGTCATGTCGGCGCAGTCGCGGATTTTCTGGAGGAGTTTGGCGGGTTCGAAGGGTTTTTCGAGGAAGGTCTCGTTGTGGCGCAGGGGTGAATCCTTACCGGGCAGGTTGTTGGCATAACCGCTGCAGTAAATGATCTTGAGTTCGGGTTTATCGGTACGCAGGTGGTCGGCCAGTTCCCGGCCGTTCATGCCGTCGGGCATGACCATGTCGGTGACCAGGATGTCAATGCCTTCCCGGCGCTCGCGCCAGATTTCCAGGGCCTGCACGCCCGAAACGGCGGCGTGGATATGGTACCCATGCCGTTCCAGCACACGTTGCATCAGCCGGCGCAAGGCGGTCTCGTCCTCCACCAGCAGAATCGTCTCGTTGCCACCCGGCACCTCGGCCGGAGCCGTCGGTTGCTCCCCATTGACTAGTTTCTGGGCCAGGCGTGGGAAATAAATGTGGAAGGTGGTTCCCTGATTGAGCTGGCTTTCGACTTCAATCCAACCCTGATGTTGTTCGACGATGCCAAAGACGGTAGCCAGTCCCAAGCCGGTGCCTTTGCCGATGTCCTTGGTGGTAAAGAAGGGTTCAAAGAGGTGTGGCAGATGCTCGGGCGCCACGCCACAGCCGGTGTCGGTGATGGACAGGCGGATAAAGTCGCCGGGCTGGGCGGTGTGTTTGGTGAACTGGATGGTGTCGGTCAAGGTGACCGGAGCGGTTTCCACAGTGAGCCGGCCGCCTTTGGGCATGGCATCGCGGGCATTGACGGCCAGATTCATGAGGATCTGTTCCAACATGCCAGGGTCGGCGTGGATGGAGGCGCCACCGGGGGCGTAACGGGTTTCCAGGGCGATGTCCTCGCCGATGAGCCGGCGCAACATTTTGGTGACATTGGCGACGACCTCGTTGAGGTCGAGGTCCTTGGGTTGCATGGGCTGGCGGCGGCTGAAGGTGAGCAACTGGCGGGTCAGGTTGGCGGCGCGCTGGGCGGCGCGAAAGATTTCGGCGTTGGCGGAGGCTTGTTCGGTCTCGGAGAGCTGGCCCATTTGCAGGAGGGAGACGTTGCCCTGGATGACGGTCAGGATATTGTTGAAATCGTGGGCCACTCCGGCGGCCAATTGGCCGAAGGCCTGCATCTTCTGGGATTGGCGCAATTGCGCCTCCAACTGCTTGCGCTCGGTCAAATCGCGTAAAGCTGTCACCCGCACATCGCGACCGCCCTGGGAAATGGTCCGGGCTTGTGCTTCGCATTCAAAGACACTCCCGTCTTTATGAAGACATTGATGTTCAAAGCGTTCTTCTTCACCAGAATGGACCCGTTCGGCGACGGCCGAACGCCATTCGGGTGCAATCAGAGGGTAAATGTTACGCCCGATCAGTTCATTTCGCTCGTAACCGAACATGGTGGCGAATTGGTCGTTCACATCCAGAATTCGGCCGTTTTCACTGACACAGATGCCTTCGAAAGAGGCCTCAGCCAGGGTCCGTAATCTCTGCTCACTTTCCCGTACCGCGTCCTCAGCCCGCTTGAGTTCAGTGATGTCGTCGTATGTCCCCAAAATGCCGATGACCCGGCCATCCGTGTCATGCAACGGCACCTTGCTGGATCGGTACCAGCCGATAGAGCCATCCTTCCGGGTTTGTGGTTCCTCGAAATTGAGTTTGGGCTGGTCTTTTTCCATCACCGCCAAATCATTGGCGCGGTATTGCTCGGCGTATTTGACGGCGCCGGTCTCGAAGTCAGTCTTGCCGATAATGTTGCCGCACTCTTCCATAACCGCCCGATTGCAGCCGAGGATGGTGCCCTGGCGGTCTTTCCAGACAATATGGTGGGGAATGGTGTCCAGCACGGTGCGGAGCATCAATCGGGAGCTGGACAATTCCTCCTCGGTCTTCCGCATCCGGCGGCGTTGCCATAATAACGCCAGGATCAATGAAGTTTGCACCGCGAGAGCGGCCAGAACGACAATGGCAATCACATGATAAGCCTGCCACAAGGTCGGCGGGCGGAAACGCCCTTCACTGTTGGGCGGAAGCCGGGTTGTGCTCAAATGGTATTTTTGCAACTGGCGCCAATCGAACACGAAGCGGCTGCTTTGATCCCGCGCGGTGGGGACAGAATCGGCGTTGCCTGCCCGGATGACTGAGGCAATTTGGCCGGCGATCTCCGAATTCAGCGTCGAATTGTTGATGCACATTCCCCCGACAATGCCATTTCCGATATAAAATCTGGAATAACTGAACATGGGCGCCGTTGAAATGGAGCTTAGTTCTTCCGCTGCCGCCCATGGAAGCATCACCGGCCCCGATCCGTCAGTGCGAATATCGTCGTAATACACAATCGTCTTCGGCGGCAATTCAGACAGACGATGCTTGGTTTCGGCCATCGTCAACCCCACCAGATTGATCAATTCAAAATGGTTCGTGCAAAAGCCCTCGGCGTGCTGCAAATCGCGCTGGTAGGATTCCGCGACATCTCCCGCGGCGCCGCCGGGGGAAACGAAAGCAATCCGGCGCGTGCCGGGAAACAACTGCACGGCCGTTATCAAGGTGCCTTGGACATCATTGTCAACAATGAATCCGGTGACATTGGTTTGTCCGCCGAGCTCATTAGTCAGAGTCTCCCGGTTTCCAATGGCAATGATTGGCACCCCCGGCCACGCCGAAACCCGCACCTTCAGGGCGAAGTCAATTGATTTTCGGCCGGAGGCAACAATCGCGTCCAATTTGTTTCCTCGGTATTTGTTGCGCAGCCACCCGGCCAGTTCCTGACGGTAGTCGTCCCTGGTGAAGTGCGTGAAGTCCAGATTCTCCTGATAAATTGTCACCGGTTTCGACAAATTCGACATCAAGATCGGGCGCAATCCGTACACGTAATCCACATAGACCGGGCGATAACCACCCTGGTTGACAACCAGAATGGATACGCCTTCCTCGTCAGCTCGCCCGGCTGCGCTCAGGCATCCTACCGTGATGAGAACCAATCCTCGCCCGAAAATCCTCCTGGCGATTCGACCCAACGCGCCGTTCTGGCGGAAGCGCAATCGAGATTGGTGGGACGAGGATTGCATTATGTTCAGTTTATCGGAGCCAGCACGGTTCAAAAGATGGACCGGTCGAGATGTTCCAACGACGATGCAAGAGGGAACTCATCCAGCAAGTCAGGATTTGACATTTCATTACCAAAATATGTCACAGCACTTCCGAACGATTTCGTAAGTCGTTCAGCAGTAATGTGATTACAAGATTTCGAGATAATTTGCGGGTGACGCATGACATCGCCTATAGCAATTTTCGCTCCGAAAATGTGTAATTAACGATGTGTTATCCATTTGGACAGACCCAAACCCGTCTTATCGGCTGCGTCAACCCTTGGCAGTGCTATCTCCCTACTTTGTCGTGTTCTGCGAAGATTTTCCAGGAGCACGGACGACCTTGTCCGCAAGCTGCTTCCGTCCGGGAAGAGACACGCGGACAAAAGCTGTCCGCGCTCCTTTGATTGCGGCTTGGCCGCGCTAAGTCCATGCCATGCGGATGTTCTGAGGTAATTTCGAGGGGTTCGAACAGATTTACCAGGAAGCTCTCGTCGTCCCGCAGAGGGCAATTCCTGCCCGGCATGTCGTTGGCGTAAGCAACACCTGCACGACATCACTCCCCGGTGCCTTAGGGTGAAAGGGGGAGATGGCGTTCAACCCAGCCGTTTGCGGAGCTTTTCAAACTGTTCACTTAATGCGTTCGGCAGTTTGCCGTCAAACTTGGCATAGTTCGCGGCCACGTCCTCGGCCTCTTTCTGCCACCCCGCGGTGTCCACAGCGAGCAGTTCCTGGAGATCGCCGGCGGACAGATGCAATTCCAAGACATCCAGTGCGTCCGGCGTGGGCAAATTCCCGATGGGCGTCTTCTGCGCCTTGCCGGTTCCTTCAACCCGCTCGCAAATCCACTTGAGCACGCGGCTGTTTTCGCCGTAGCCGGGCCAGAGCCATCTGCCGTTCGCCGCTTTGCGGAACCAGTTCACGAAATAAACTTTGGGCAGTTTGGCGCGGTCGGTGCGTTGCGCGAAGGAGAGCCAGTGCGCGAAATAATCCGCCATGTTGTAGCCGCAGAACGGCAGCATGGCAAACGGGTCGCGGCGCAGCACCCCGGCTTGGCCGAGCGCGGCGGCGGTGGTTTCCGAACCGCAGGCGGAACCCATGAACACGCCATGCTCCCAATCGAACGCCTCGTTCACCAGCGGAATGGTGTGGGGCCGGCGTCCCCCAAACAAGATCGCCGAGAGTGGCACGCCTTCGGGATTCTGCCAATCGGGATCAATCACCGGACATTGCGCCGCCGGTGCCGTAAAGCGCGAATTCGGATGCGCGCCTTTTTTGCCATTGTCAGGTGTCCATTCGTCGCCCTGCCAGTCAATGCCTTTGGCCGGCGCGGGCACACCCATGTCTTCCCACCAGACGTCATCGTCCGGCGTCAGCACGACGTTGGTGAAAATGGTATTCTTCGCGCAGGCCGCCAGTGCATGGGGATTGCTTCGCGCCGAGGTGCCCGGAGCCACGCCAAAAAAGCCCGTCTCCGGATTCATCGCGTAAAGCCGTCCGTCCTTGCCGACGCGAATCCAGGCAATGTCGTCGCCCAGCGTCGTGACTTTCCAGCCCGGCACCGTCGGCTGCATCATCGCCAGATTCGTTTTCCCGCACGCGCTCGGAAACGCCGCGGCAATGTAATACTTTTTGCCCTGCGGCGAAGTCAGGCAAAGAATAAGCATGTGTTCCGCCATCCAGCCTTCCTTCTTCGCCACGGTTGAGGCAATGCGCAGCGCCAGGCATTTTTTTCCGAGCAACGCGTTGCCGCCATAACCCGAACCGTACGACCAGATGGAAGGTTCCTCAGGAAAATGAACGATGTATTTGTTTTTGGGATCGCCTTCACACGGCCAGGACACGTCCTTTTGACCGGGCTTCAAAGGAGCGCCGACCGAATGCAGGCAGGGAATGAACGTGCCGTTCGCGCCCAGCTTGTTCAGCACGGCCTGACCCATGCGCGTCATGATGCGCATGTTGACGACGACGTACGGCGAATCGCTGATTTCAATGCCGATTTTGCAGAGGGGCGAATCAAGCGGCCCCATCGCGAACGGAATCACATACATCGTCCGGCCTGCCATGCAGCCCTTGAACAGGCCAAGAAGTTTTTGCTTCATCCCGGCGGGATCGGCCCAGTTATTGGTCGGCCCGGCTTCCTCCTTCGTTTTCGAGCAGATAAACGTCCGGTCTTCCACGCGGGCCACGTCGCTCGGATGCGAGCGCGCCAGATACGAGCCGGGACGCTTCTTTTCGTTGAGCCGGGTGAAGGTGCCGCTCTTGACCATTAAATCACAGAGCCTTTGATTTTCGGCGTCCGAACCGTCGCACCAATGAATATCCCTGGGTTGGCAGAGTGCTGCCATTTCATTGACCCATGAAATCAACTGTTGGTTCTTCGTGTTTGCTTTGTCCATGCGCTTCTCCTGTCCGTGCATTTTCTGCAAAAGATGTCCGGGTAAACTGCCAGAACCGGCGCGGCTTGAACAGTCCAAATTGAAGAAATTTGGATACTCGGGCGCAACTCGGCACCGCCGCCGGAGCGCCGGTTTGGAAATCGGCGCTACGATTCACGTTTTCTCCTCGGAGGCAAGTGACGCCCATTCGCCGCCAGGTGGGTAATGTCCTGATTTGAAAGTAGGGCACGACATAAGTGCTATCACAAGCGACTCGTTACCTCGTCGCCTACAAATTAGGACACCACCGCCAGGTGGACGCTTTTGCGTCGCGCCGTGCTTCGGGCTATGCTAAACATGAATTGAATGAATTCGCCGTCTGCAAACCGCGCCGACCAGCCCGAGGCCAATAGCTGCCTCGCGCGCTCGGTCGTGGATACGCTGGCCGAGGAGCCGACGCTGGAAGCGGTGACCATTGACCGCGCGCAGCGGAAAATCTCCGTGGCCACGCTGGGCCGCGCCGACATGGCCCGGCTGACGGAGCGCATCACCACCCAATTTCAGACCGCCCAGACTGCCGATGCCGGCCACACCTGCTCCCTGTTGAACGGCGAAGGCGACTGCTTTTCGTGCAACACGCCGTTGTCCGAGGACGAGCGCAAGAAAATCACGATTCAAAACGACGGTCCGACGACCACCATTGCGCGGGTCACGTGCCCGACTGCGCCGACCTTCTGGCGCTGGCGCGACATGCCGTTTCCGAAAGTCGTCCCGCGCGACGTCGAATTTCTCGAACACGTCGGGGAGATTGACGAGTGGAAAACCCAGCTGGCCGCCGCGATTTTGTGTGGTGTGTTCGGACTGGCCGGCTTTTTCCTCGGCCGGTTTGGCCAGCCTGCCCTGTCGGTTACCAGTTTCATCATGGCCTATCTGGCCGGCGGTTTTTATCCGGCGGAACAGGTCTGGGAACGGCTGCGGAAGCGCACGATTGACGTGCATTTTCTGATGCTTTTTGTGGCCGTGGGCGCCGCTTCCATCGGCGCCTGGGCGGAAGGCGCGACGCTGTTGTTTCTGTTCTCACTCTCCGGCGCGCTGGAGCATTTCGCGCTCGGGCGCACCCAAAAGGAAATCCGCTCGCTCTTTCGCGACGCGCCCAAAGTCGCCACGGTGATTGACGCCCACGGCAAAGAACGCGAGGTCAAGGTCGAGCTGCTCAAACCAGGCATGCGCCTGCTGATCAAACCCGGCGCGCAATTTCCCGTGGACGGCGAAATCACCAAAGGCAGCACCGCGGCGGACGAATCGAATCTGACCGGCGAAGCCACGCCGGTGAAAAAGGCCGTTGGCGACACCGGGCTGGCGGGCACCATCAACCTGTGGGGCGCGGTCGAGATGGCTGTCGTGCGGCCCGCCGCCGAAAGCGCACTGCAAAAAATCATTACGCTGATCAAGGACGCCCAGCAGCAGAAAGCGCCCGCGCAACAGTTCACTGATAAATTCAGCACGGTTTACACTTACGCTGTCATCGGGCTTTCATTCGCGATGTTTTTTGTCTGGTGGCTGGGTTTCCGGCTCGCGCCCTTTGAGTCCGCCGTCGAGTCGCACAGCGCCTTTTACCGCGCGATGACGCTGCTGGTCGTCTCATCGCCGTGCGCGCTGGTGCTTTCGATTCCGTCGGCGGTGCTGGCGGCCATCGCGTGGGGCGCGCGGCACGGCATTTTGTTCCGCGGCGGTGCCGCGGTGGAAAAGCTCGCCGAAGTGAACATCGTGGCGCTCGATAAGACCGGGACGCTCACCACCGGCGAATTGCGTGTCGAAAAAATTGAAAGTTTTCCGCCCGGACGCGAATCGGAAATCGCGCGGCTGGCCTTCTCCTTGGAACGGCTTTCGACGCATCCGCTCGCCCGCGCCATCACGCGCCACGGCAAGCAGCAGAAGCTGGAGCCGATCGAGTTTGAGCATTTTGAGTCGGTGACGGGGCAGGGCTTGCTTGCCCGGCGCGACGGTATCGAATACCGCCTCGGCGGCCGCGATTGGTTTGAGGGGCCCGGGAGCGCCGGCATCTTGCCGGCGAGTTCCAAAGACGTTTCTTCCCCGCCCGCCGGCAAGATGCCGGCGCTCCCAAACCCGGTGGACGCCGGTTTTTCCGAGGTTTGGGCCGAGGGCGGTGATTTGGTTGGCCGCGTCATTTTGCGCGACGACATCCGTCCGCAATCGGCCGCCGTCATTCAGGAATTGCGGAATGAAGGTTTGCGCACGGTGGTTCTGACCGGCGACCGCAAGGCGACGGCCGAGCATCTGCGCGCGAAATTGAACCTCGACGACGTGCGCGCGGAATTGAAGCCGGAACAAAAGGTTGAGGCGATTCGTGCGTTGAGCGAAGACAGTTGCCGGGTGGCGATGATTGGCGACGGCGTCAACGATGCGCCGAGCCTGGCGGCGGCGCATATCGGCGTGGCGATGGGCGCGCGGGGCGCCGACGCCGCGCTCGAACAGGCGGACGTGGTGTTGATGAACGACCGGCTGGAAAATTTTCTGGCCGCATTCCGCCTGAGCCAGCGGGCGCGGCGCATCATCCGGCAAAATCTGTTCATCTCGCTCGGCACGGTGGTGGTACTGGTGTCGTTCGCGATGCTCGGAAAAATTCCGCTGCCCATCGGCGTGGTCGGCCACGAAGGCAGCACGGTTGTGGTGGTGATGAACAGTTTGCGATTGTTGTTTGGCGGCACACCGGGGGCCAATCATTCCAATCCCGGATCAACCCTACGCACGCCGGGATCATAAACCTGGGAGCGCCGGCGTCTCGCTGGCAGGTTCGCAGTTCCCATTCCCAACAAGCCGGCGAGACGCCGGTCCTTCCAGGTGGCCGGAACAAAGAAACTTTTCTGTTCATTCCGGTCTTGGTCGTGTTTAATCAAGGCCGGTTGAATTTGTGAATCCTTTCCGAGAATATGTTTCCGAACAGGCACGGCTTCTGCACCGTGGAGCAAAGCTGCCGCTGGGCCGTTCGCAGAAAATCCCGCAGCCGCCCAGGCTGTCGGGAGATGCGCCCAAGGCCTTGATTTTCTCGCCGCATCCGGATGATGAATGCATCGTCGGCGGGCTGGCATTGCGGCTGTTGCGCGAATCGAGATGGAACATCATCAACGTCGCCGTCACGCTTGGCAGCAAAAGGGAACGGCGGACGGTGCGACTGCGTGAACTGCAAGGCGCCTGTGCCGTGCTGGATTTTGGTTTGATGGTTCCGAAGGCACAAGGTTTGGAGCATATCAATCTTAAATCACGGAAACAGAACCGGGCGCATTGGCAGGCGGCGGTCAAAGTCATTGCCGGAATTCTCGCCGAACAGCGGCCACGCGTGATTTTTCTGCCGCATGAGCATGACGGGCATCCCGTGCACGTCGGCACGCATTTTCTGGTGCTGGACGCCCTGAAAACTCTGCCCGCCGGTTTCCGATGCCACGTTGTTGAGACGGAATTTTGGGGACAAATGGCGGAGCCCAATCTGCTGGTCGAGTTGGGCGTTGCCGAGGTTGGCGATTTGGTCGCAGCCCTGGCGTGTCACACCGGCGAGGTGCGGCGCAATCCGTATCACGCACGGTTGCCGGCGTGGCTGATGGATAATGTGCGGCGCGGTGCGGAACGGGTCGGTAGGCAGGGCGGGGCAGCGCCGGATTTTGTGTTCGGCGCCATTTACCGGCTGGGAAAATGGTCGCAGGGCCGGTTAGCTCCGGTCCAACGCCGACAAAGATTTTTATCGGGTGCAATGAATGTCGGTAAGTATCTGGAGTTGAGATAAACGGCTGCTACCGGTAGTTCTTGTCGTCCACCCGGTTGAGATCCATGCCGTCCTTGAACACGCCCACGGTCACGATGGCAAAGGTGAACACCGCCGTTCCGGCTTCGAGATGTCCGCCGAACGCCTTGTCGGGATCGGCGAAGGTGATGTGAGCGTGGACACGGCCGTCAATCACGTAGCCGTTCATGCCGGCGATGTCGGCCGGGCCGGTGGGATTCTTCACAAAGATATTTTTCGAGGGAAAGACGCCGTTGCTCACCACGTGGTAATGATAGCTTTTCACCGAGCCAATGCCGGACAGGATGACGGCGTTGCGGATTTTGCATTGCTTTACCATGCGTTCCAAACCGGCCAGCAGGTCGGTCTGGTTTTTGAAACGCAACACGACGATGCGGTCGAACTGGCCGGTGAGTGCATACACGTCCGGCACCTGGTCGCTGTTCGGTTTGGCGTCTTCCGCCGGTGTGGTGGCGTTGGTCAATTCGGTACGTATCGGTTGGGCGGCGGCGAGGTTAAGCATGGCCAGAAAACCCAGAACTTTAATCAGTCTGCTCATAAAATGCCTGTGGTGTTGATGGATGGCGGTCAGGTGTGATGAAGGCTAAGCCTGGGCCGGTTGGACAACAAGCCTGGAAGGTGGTGATACAGCTTTCAGGTTTGCTTCGGGCGGGAACTTTTCACATTCTTGGTACATCCGACCAATGGGATGAAGAAAAAATTGATCTGGATTCTCGGGCTGCTGGCAGTGATTTTTGTGCTATTGCAGTTCACCAATCCTGCGCGCACGAATCCGCCGGTCGTTCATGATTTCCTGGCCGCCGAAAACCCGCCGCCGCCGCTCGCTGCCATGTTCCGCGGCGCGTGTTACGATTGTCATTCCTGCGAAACCCGGTGGCCGTGGTACAGCCATATCGCGCCGGTGTCATGGCTGATTGCCAACGACGTGTCGGGGGGGCGGCGACATTTGAATCTTTCCGATTGGCCGGTGGACGACCCGGAACGCGCCGCCAAGCGGCTGGAAAACGCCAGCGAAGAATTGGGCTACCACGAAATGCCGCCGGCCAAGTACCAGGCCATCCATCCGGCATCCCGGCTCACGGCCGACCAACGCCAGCAATTGATTCAGTGGCTCGATCAGGAGGCTAAACGCTTGAAAAGCGTCGCTGCTTCGGGAAAATAATTCATGCTCCAAAGCGAATTGATCCCGGCCCGGGAAAGAAATTCCCGCCGGTTGATGGTGATGCTGCATGGTCTGGGCGACAGCATTGAAGGTTACCGCTGGCTGCCGGAGGCCATGAATCTGCCGTGGCTGAACTATTTGCTCGTCAACGCGCCATTTGATTACTACGGCGGTTATGCGTGGTTTGATTTGAATGACATCGGGCCCGGCGTGCAGCGCAGCCGGAAACTGCTTTTTGAACTGCTCGACGATTTGCACGTCCGCGGATTTCCGCCGGAACAAATCACCTTCGGTGGTTTTTCCCAGGGCTCTTTGATGGCCATTGACGTCGGATTGCGTTATCCGCACCGGTTCGCGGGGATCATCGGCATCAGCGGCTGGGTCAATGAGCCGGAGAAATTGTTGCAGGAACTTCCGCCGGTGGCCCGTCAACAACGGCTGCTGATGACGCACGGTACCGGCGACCCGCTGCTGCCCATTGACCAGGTCCGCCCGCAAATTCCGCTGCTCAAAGCCGCCGGCATTAGGGTGGAATGGCGAGAATTTGCAAAGGTCCACACGATGATTGAAGAGGAAATTGTGCTGATTCGGGACTTTGTGAGCGCCGGGTACGAAAAAGGATTGGTGGATTGATGGATGAATGGATTGACGGGATGAATCATCAATCCAACCATCCCATCATCCAACTTTTATCTCGCGGCGGGCGCCGGGAATCCAGATTTGTTCCGGGCGCGGTTGACTGGCGGCTTCCCAATCCATGGCGTGGCTTACGAGGTTTCGCATCTGGGTGAACCACCAGTCGGCGCGGGTGCGCCGGTTCTGCGTTGCGGGATTTAAGAGGACTTTGCCACCATTGATGCCAAGTTCGAGTTGTTCGTTGTTCATATTTAGCCTTTCATTTTTGCGACATCATAACGGGTGGGGTTGGACAAACGCTGTCCAAGCCGAAAGAAAAACGGGAGTATGTACTTAACGCAAATTAACAGAATTGACGGTTTTTGGGCATTTGGTGATGCTCCTCCCGATTGTGGTTAATGAACTTCCAGTATCCGCCAAGCCGCCAGAAAGAAAGCCTGGGCATTTTGAACGATTTTTGTCCAGCTTACTTGATATTGTCTCAGAACGCATTCCCGGTGCTAAGCAGGCTATTGAATTTATTAAAGGAGGGGTTAAAGAAATGACACGGACGGGCTGGAGTTTTCTGGCCCTCTGCATTTTGATAATTGCGGTTCCGAGCGCGGTTATCTTTTACTATCTGGGTTGGCATCACGGGTGGACGGCTTATGAAAATTTTACTGGTGATGCATTGGCTAAGGAAGTAGTTGTGCTTTCTCCGTCAGAACGCGGGAAAAAATATGAGGAATTGTTCTCTGACAACAAGGGGAATGCCATGAATCTGGTAATATATGGCCGGTCAGCTTTCAGGGCTGGAGACTATGATTGGGCTGTTAAGTTTTATGAAGAGTCAGAGCTTCATGTGTGGGATGATGCGTGTCGGGCAAACTATCCTTTTTATCCGGCGGCATTGGTTTTGTTAAAGCGCCAAGATGAGGGGCACCAGAAGTTCAAACTGATGATACGGTTTATTGACGAGGATATTTCAAAAAATAGCGGGTATCTTCGCTATCGAGTTGCGTTGGGCGCAATTTCGCAAAACTTGAGTGAGGCAAGAAAATTGATGCCAGATAGCGAAAAAACATACATAGATACAATCCAAGAAGAAGTTGATCAGCGAATAGCAGAGGTGGAAAAAGGACAAGATTGACTCTTCGATCACTGTTTGTCGCCTGACTACGGCTTCTTGAGAATCTTCCCGAACTCGCCTTCGACCGGTTCGATTTCAATCCGGCCGCTTTCGTGGGTCACATGGTGCCTGGCTTTCTTTTCCACTTTCGGCGTACTGGTCAAGGCCGGCAGAGCGGCAGTGGCCGGGACCGATTCGGCCGGCTCGTTATCGGGCGGTTCCGCATTCTGGCCGGGGATGAAAAAGTTGCCCCGGGTTTCCAGCCACTTGGCGTAGCGCTGGAAGGTCCACATGCCGTGGTCGGCGCCGGTTTCGATGGCCGTAATGACTTTAAAAAATTCGCGAGTGCGGATGAAATTTTTCACGGCATGGGTGGCCATCAGAATTTCACATTCGGGCACCAGGATGTTCAAGTCCTGCCGGAACCGGAGCCGTTGCGAAATGACCGCGACGAGGCAATCGGCCAGTTGCGAGCAGACGGCGCTTTGAATTTCTGCCGGGAATGCTGACGCCACACGCTGGATCGCCTCGGCGCAGGTCGAGGAATGCACCGTGGCCAGGACAAGATGACCGGTCTCCGACGCGCTCAAAGTCAAACGCATCGTTTCCGGGTCGCGCATTTCGCCGACCATTAGCACGTCCGGGTCTTCCCGCAAGGCGTCCAGCAAGGCCTGCTCGAAACTCGGCGTGTCGCGTCCGACTTCGCGCTGGCGGATGTAGGCGCGGCGCGGGCGGAAAGTGTATTCAATAGGGTTTTCCACTGTGACGATATGCCGGGCATCAGCGAGATTGATTTCCTGAATCAAGGCCGCAAGTGTCGAGGATTTGCCGCTGCCGGTCGGACCACAAATCAGAATCAGGCCGTGGGTATTTTTGACGAGTTTTTTCAGGTCCGGCAGCAGGTTGAGTTTTTCCACCGTGGCCTGAAACGCCGCGAGCAGGCGGATGGCCAGGCCGACGCCACGCGAAGATTGCAGCACATTAATCCGGCAGCGGACGCCGCGAATCGTTTTGGACAGGTCATACGAGCGCCGCTCCAGGAAGGCCGGCCATTGGCCTTCGCCGATGAGCGTCCGGGCCATGTCCAGCAGGGCTTTCGGCGCAATCGGTTCGCCGGCCACCCGCAAGGCGCCGCGGATGCGCAATGCCGCGGGCATCCCGGCTTCCAGATGGAGGTCGCTGGCGCCGTTGGCCGCCGCCGATTCAATCAATGATTCCAATTCCATGCGATTTCAGCCTGTCTAAAGCAACACTTGGGCCAATGAAAAGTTTTAAGATTTGATGAGGGAATTTTTCCAGGCGGCCACGGCGGCCTTGATTTCCGCTGCACAATTGGCCCGTGGTTTGACGAAACGCGGCGTGAACCACGGAAACATGCCAATCAAATCCGGCGTCACCAGAATCTGCCCATCGCAGTCAGGGCCGCTGCCGATGCCGATGGTTGGAATCGGATGGGCTTTGGTCAATTTCTGTGCCACCGGTGGCGTTACCAGTTCCAAAACAATGGCGAACGCACCCGCGTCTGCCAGCGCCTGCGCGTCCTCGAGCAAAGCCTGTTGTTCCGTTTCTATTTTGCCTTTGACATGATAACCGCCTTCTTCGACCACGTGTTGCGGCAACATGCCCAGGTGTCCGCAAAATGGAATTCCGGCGGCAATAATCGCGCGAACGGGTTCAAGGATTCCGCGTCCGCCTTCGGCCTTCACGAATTCCGCACCGGCGGCAACGAGGCGCTTTGAATTCCCGACCGCCTGTTCGGGCGTCTCGTAGCTTTTGAATGGCAAGTCTGCGCCGAGCAAGGCCTTTGGCTTGGCGCGGGCGGCGGCACGCACGTGATGCTCCATTTCGGCCATCGTCACGTGCGTGGTGTCCGGATGGCCGAGCACGACCATGCCCAGCGAATCGCCGACATGAATGAGCGGAATGCCCGCTTCATCGAGCAGTTTCGTCAGGGGGAAATCATACGCCGTCAGCGCGGCAATTTTCTCGCCGCGGCTTTTCATCGCGCGAATCGTTTCGACGGTGATTTTGGAATTCATTGGCTGTGGTAGGGTCGGCGCGCTGCGCCGACCGGACGCCGCAACGCGGCGTCGCTACCGGTTAAAACTTTTCAGCAATTCCGCCGGCGAGGTTGTGGCGGTGCCGACCTTGCCGACGACGATACCCGCGGCGTGGTTCGACAGGATTGCCGCCTCCAGCGGCGACGCACCGGCGGCAATTCCCAGCGTAAACGTGGCGATGACGGTGTCACCGGCGCCGGAAACATCGAACACTTCCTGAGCGACGGTGGGGATGTGGAACGGCTTCTGGCCGCGCTGGCAAAGCAACATGCCCAGTTCGCCGAGCGTGATCAGGAGAACCGCCGGGCGCAGTTCGTTGAGCAAACGTTCGGCGGCGAGCATGAGATTGTTGTCGGCGAGCGGATTTGGGCAGCGCGTTTCGTCCGGCAGATTCGCCAGTTCAAAGGTTTCCTTGCGATTGGGCGTGATCAGCGAAAGGCCGGTCAGGTTCAAATGGTGAACCGGCTTGGGATCGAAGCTCAACCAGACGCCGCGCGCGCGGCAAAGCGATTTGAGTTCATTCAGCAACGGCTGGGTGATGACGCCTTTGCCGTAATCGCCGACAATCACGGCGTCGGCTTTCGGGAGTTTTGATTTTATTTCCGCCAACAGGCGCCCGGTCAGGCGAGCATCCAGACCGTCGCGGGTTTCGCGGTCAATGCGGACGACCTGTTGCTGGTGGGCGACGATGCGGGTCTTGACGCTGGTATGACGCGCGGCATTGGCGAGCAGGCCGCCACAGTGGATATTTTGACCGCAGAGGAGTTCTTTCAAATGCCGGCCGTTTTCATCATGGCCAATCATGCCGAAAAGTTCCGTGGGCACGTCGAGCGCGGTCAGATTGCGGGCGACGTTGGCCGCGCCGCCGGGCATGAAGCTTTCGCGTTCGAACTCCACGACGGGTACCGGCGCCTCCGGCGAAATGCGCGACACGCCGCCCCAAATGAAATGGTCGAGCATGACGTCGCCGACGACCAGGACGCGGGCCCGGCGCGCGGCGGCCAGCAGTTTCCGGACGCGCTCAACCGATAAAATGGTATAGTTCACGACCATCTTTTAACCCGTATTGGCCGGCGAAGGAAACAAAGAATTGAGGCCCGGCGGGCGGTAACAAATTTCCGCGCCCCAGGTCACAAATCGGGGCGCGGAGGCGCGATCTGATTGTGAGCGGGGTTAGAACGTCCAGGTAAAACTAACGGCGAGGGAATGAGTAAAAAAACCACCCTCTTTGACATGGTCGGGGATTTCGCTGAGGAACCACTTTGGGTCTGACATGCCAAAGAATTGATAGCCGACATCAACGGAAGCGTTCCGGGACAACTTGTATTCCACGCCAACTTCCGCCTGATAGGCAAATACGAAGGTGTAATCACTCACGGTGGTGGGCGCCAGCCCACCGGTGTCAAACGAGATGATGGCCGCTGCTCCGCCCGCGCCGACTCCGACATAGGGAGACCAAGGACCTTTGGTTCGGAACTTATAAACCACGTTTGCCAGAAATGGAACGGTATAGGTATCCAGACTCTGGCCAATGGAGCTCAATGAAGTGCCGCCAACTTTGTCCATGGAATTCCAAAGTACTCCTGTATCAAGTTCCACCGCCAGTGACTCGTTGATGTCGTAACCCAAAGCAATATCCCCCTTCAGCCCTAGATTAAATGTCGCAGTTTGGGAAGGCATGGTTGATTGATACAAAGTCGTGTCCTGCTGGTATAAGCCGCCGACATTCAGGCGGGCGTATAGATTTTGCAGCGAGAAGAACGACGAGTTTCCTTCCGGGTCTTGTGCATTTTGCGTCCAACCCTGGGAGCGCGGTGTCTGACTTTGGGGACTCGGTGTCTGAGCCGGGGAGCTGGGCAGCGTCCAGACGGTTGAACCTTGCGAACCTTTGGTCCAATCCTGTGCGGCTCCCGCAACGGCGGACACGACGAGAACGACAACGATGCTTGCGATTGAACGAATGTTCATTTCCGTTTGCGACGAATAGCAACTCTAATGCCACGGCGCCCATCAGCGAATGTTCCTGAGCAGCCCGCATCCGGAAAAATCCGGTACGGAATTCGGGAATATGCGCTGGGAAAGGGCAATCTGGTAACGGCCTGATTGCCACGGCACAAGATCGCTCGCTCCTGCAGGACCATCCACCCGGTGCCTAAAATTCTGTTTAGCTGTCCTGTAAAATTTTCCCGGTTTCGATCCCGCGATTGCCCGTCTAATCCAGAAACGCGGTCAGCGGACTCGTGGCGCTGGCGGTTTCCTGTTGCGCGGCGAGGCCGGTTTCGTAGGCGGCGCGGCCGGCTTCGACCGCGGCTTTGAAGGCCACCGCCATCCGGTTCGGGTCGCTCGATACTGCGATGGCCGTGTTGACGAGCACGGCGTCCGCGCCCATTTCCATCGCTTCCGCCGCGTGGCTCGGCGCGCCGAGACCGGCGTCCACAACCACCGGCACCGTGGCCTGCTCGATGATGATGCGGATTTGGTCGCGCGTCTGGATACCGCGATTCGAACCGATGGGCGAACCGAGCGGCATGACTGTCGCGCAACCGGCATCCTGCAACCGCTTGGCCAGCACCGGGTCGGCGTTGATGTAAGGCAGGACGGTGAATCCTTCCTTCACCAGCATTTCGGCGGCCTTGAAGGTTTCCACCGGGTCGGGCAACAGGTAACGCGGGTCGGGATGGATTTCGAGTTTGATCCATTTCGGCAGTCCCGCGGCGGCGGCCAGGCGCGCGAGCCGGACCGCTTCCTCGGCGTTCATCGCGCCGCTGGTGTTGGGCAGCAGCAGATATTTTTTCGGGTCAATGAATTCCAGAATGTTCGCGAACGGATCATGCTTGCCGCTCAGGTCAGCGCGGCGCAAGGCAACGGTGACCAATTCCGCGCTGCTGGCGTCGAGCGCGTCGCGCATGGCTTCCGGCGACGAGAATTTTCCCGTGCCCAGAATCAGGCGCGACCGGAAACTTCTGCCCGCGATGGTCAATGGCCGAGTCATTTATGATTTACGATTGGTGATTTACGACTGGCGGATTTTCAGCCGCGCAAGTCAAACGACATTCCAACAGTTTAAGAAAAAAATGCCACTTGTCGAGGCGGGAACTGGCTTGGGTAGGAGACGACGTAAGGAGTCTCTAACTGAAAATCCGGAATCAAGAATGAGACTCGTAACCTCGTCTCCTACAAAACAGTTTATTTGTGGCCGCCGTGCTGGCTGATCATGTCGGCGGCCTCCTTATACCATTTATCCGATTGAGCGCTGTAACCTTTGCCCACCGTCATTTGCAACGGCGTCCGGCCGGCGTTATCCTTTGCGTTTACATCCGCTCCATTGGCTAAAAGCAATTCCGTCGTATCCGGGGAACCGTTTAGCGCCGCGGAATGCAAAGGCGTTTCGCCATTATTTTCTTTCGCGTTCACATCCGCTCCATTGGCCAGCAGCAATTTTATTATGTCCGTGTGTCCCCTGGAGAATGCCGTCAGAAACAAAGGCGTCTCGCCCTTGTTGTTCCGGGCATTGACATCCAATCCTTTCGCCAGCAGCAATTCCGCCACGCCGGGATGAAAGAACCCTGCCGCAGCGTGTAACGGCGTATTGCCATCCTTGTCCCGCACATTTAAATCGGCCCGATGTGCGAGCAACCATTTCACCATGTCCGTTTGACCATTTCTGATTGCCGCCAGCAGAGGCGTCTCGCCGGATTCGTCCTTGGCGTTGACATCCGCGCCTTTGGCAAAAAGCAGTTCTACAATCTCTTGGTGTCCCCACAGCGCCGCGCCAAGCAAAGGCGTTTGGCCGCTGTTGTTCGTGGCGCTGACATCGGCATTATTCGCCAGCAAAAATTCCACAACCTCTTTGCGATCGTAGAACGCCGCCAGATACAAAGGAGTGGTGCCGCGTAAATCCGGTCGGGGTTCCGTGTCCCGGCTGTTCACCAAATCGGAATTGGCTTTGAGCAGCGCCTTGACCTTTGCCAAATCACCACCCGCCGCTGCGTCATGAATCTCGCCGCAGAAGGCGAGAGTGCTCCAAAGCAATGCGACCAGCGGAACTGCAACAAGCTTCCGGTTCATGGCTTGTGGGGATAGCCCGTTTGCGGGACATTGGCAAGCGTGACTTGTAGCAGCCGACATAAGTCGGCTCTATCTAAAAAATGAGCAGACTCATCCCGCATTGCGGGACTGCTACTGCTTTAAGGCGCGGGCGTGACGGTGACGTGGTCGAACAGCGTGGAGTTTAATTCCGTGTTGTTGTGCGCGGTAAGAGCAAGACCAACATAAACAGTCTTGCCCATGTGCACGGCGATGCTGTCCACCCATTTCCAATCCTGGCCGTCCGGCGAAACATAGCCGGTGAACGTGTCGCCGGCGCGAACCAAACGCACCCAGCACGACACATTTACGGCCGGACCGTCGGTGTTCCAGGTGGGTCCGTCCGTCTTCACGCGCCGTTGATAAACCGAGCCACCACCGGCGGTGACAATCATCATGGCGTCCTTCGCGCCGGCGGAGAAATTCTCCCGGAACATGACGCCCGCCTTCGCCCACGGGTCGGTGTATTGCATCGAAACGATGTGCGCAATGATTTGTCCGTCACCGGTCAGCGGCGTGCCGCCGAAGTGGCAGCCGTCGGCGGTGCTCCAGATATCCGTGCCGGACGCGACCAGGTTGAAACGTCCATCCGCATAACCGGCGTCACCGGCCACGCCGACGTTACCGACGTCCGCGTGCTTCCAACCCGGCGGCAACGACGGCACGATCCGCGACAGGGAATTGATCCAGGCAGCGAGAACGGCGACGGCATTGGTGTCGGTCACGTTGCGGGCCAGCGGCGGCATCTGCAGGTTGCCGACAATGCTGACGCGATGAAAGAGAACGGACCTGGACACGTCGCCGGGGACGATGATTTTCGCGCCGGAAATGCCGAGGGGATTGGCGATGGGACCGTTGATGAGTCCCTGTTTTTCGAGCGGCGTGTCGAACCGGGTGTCGAAGAACGCCTCGACGCCGCCAGGGCGGTGGCATTGCGCGCAGTTGGCGTCGAGATAGGAGCGGGCGCGAAGTTCGAGCGGCTCACTGGCATCGTTGACCGCGACCAGTTTGGCAAAACGCGAAATATTATTTTCGTCGAGTTTGGTGTCGAAAAGGCCGAGGTGATTCCAGGCGCGGAGTTGGTTGTCGGTAACGCCGTTGGGATACTGGAAATCGCCGTTGAGCTGGCGGGTTTTGACACCAAGCACGCCACCCGACACGGGCGTGTGGCAGGTCAGGCAATCCTGCCGTCCGGGGTAAAACCAGTTTTGCGTGCGCATCCCCGCCGCGGTTTTGATTTCAATCGGCTCGGTGATGCCCGCGGTGACCAAATCCGCGTCGCTATGATCGGCGCGCCATTTGTAACTCGCGCCATAAACCGTGCCGTTGGTGTCACGCACGAGCAGGCGGGTTTCGAGCCGGCGCAGGATTTGCGGGTTCGTGTCGTCCACGGGCAGTTGAAACGTTTTGACGAAGACGGTTCCGGCGGGGAATTGCCATTCGCCGTTCGGTGCAAAATGAATGGCCGTGCCGGCGGGCAGCGCCATCCAGCGCGTTTTGACCGCGCCGTCCGACCACAACGGCGTGTTGACGGAGTAGGGGATGAGACCGTCAGCCGGCTGCATCGTTTGCAGGTCACGGAACGCGCCGGTTTGCGACAGCAATTTTGGGAACGGATGACCGGGCGGCGGCGGCCCGCCGCGGGCGATGGTGTAAATGCGCCCGCCAATGCTGCTCATCTGGCACATGTAAATTTCGCCGTTGGCGTCCGTGCCGAACGACGAAAGCCCGGTGTAATCGGAGCCGGAATTGGGTCCGGAACCCTTGGGAATGGTGCAAAGCAGATGTTTGGCCACCGGCGTGGTGGTTTCGTCCATGGCCCAAATGATCCGCATGACGTTGTCACCGAAGATGTATTTGCCGCCGAGATCGGCGGCGAATTTTTGGCCGCGGTAAACGTAGCCGCCGATGACCGCGCGCCCGTCGCTGTGCGGATAATCCAAAACCGGCCCGCGGCTGATACCGAGGTAAGACGACGGCATTTTGCCGAGCGTGCCTTCGCAATAAGGCCACTGAAAATTCAGGCCGGATTCGCCCGGCTCAATGATATCCACCTCCTCACGCGCACTTTCACCAACGTCACCGATAAAAATCCGGCCGGTGGCCGGGTCGTGGGTCATGCGATGCGGGCTGCGCAGGCCAAGGCAGAAAAATTCCTCAAGGACGTTGGGTTGACCGACGAAGGGATTGTCGTTGGGGATGAAATAATTCGCCGAGTGGCCGTTGAGCGGCTGGCGCGGAATGGGATGGCTGACGGAACCGCCGCGGCAATCCACGTCCAGGCGCAGCACGCCGCCGTACAAACTTTTGTTGATGACCTGGTCATTATCACCGACGGAATTATCGCCGATGGTCAGATAAAGAAATCCGTTCATCGGGTGAAAAAACATGCCGCCGCCGTGATGCCAGATGGTCTGGTCGGCCAGATCAATCAAAACGGTTTGGGAACCGGGAATTGCCACGCCGTTTGCGTCGAGCGTGTAACGTTCTAGCCGGTCGTGGTAATTGCCCGTCGGCGGCGGGCGGACCGTCGGGCTGCCGGCCACCTTGCCGGGCGGACACCAGGTGTAATAGACGAACAGGTAATGGTTCGTCCCAAAACCCGGATGAAACGCCACGCCTAGCAAACCGGAATCGTCCCAGCCCTGACATTGGTTGTGAACGTCGAGCACGAGTTTTTTTTGCGTCGCGCCCGGGTCATTTTTAAACGTCCAGACACGGCCTTCGCGTTCCCAGACGCACAATTGATCTGTGCCCGGCACCGACGCAAGACCGACGGCGTTGGTGAAAGGCAGATTCGGAAAGGCGACTACCGCCGACCAGTCACCCGAAATACCCGGCGCAGTTTCGGGCATCGTGCCGTCGAGGAACGGCCCGATGGACGGGTATTGGGTGATTTCATAAGGTCTTGCGTTCGCTGGAAAGACAAATCCGGCCAGCAGTGTGAGAGCCAGAATCCATTGGCGGTTTTTGACGGGCAACTTGTTCACGAACAAACCGACATAGCATTCTCCAATTAGGACGCGACGTCAAATACCATAATTTAGTCGGGCCGCTTTCCGCTTTGCGCTTTCTCTTTTCCGCTTTAGTTTGGGCGCATGTTCCGTCCGTGCATTGACCTCCATGAAGGCAAAGTGAAGCAAATCGTCGGCGGCTCGCTTGGCGATTCGGGCTTGCGAACGAATTTCATCGCCGAAAAACCTGCCGCGTGGTTTGCCGAACTTTACAAGCGCGACGGCTTGGCCGGCGGCCACGTCATCATGCTCGGGCCCGGTAACGAGGCCGAGGCCCGTGCGGCGTTGGCGGCGTTCCCGGGTGGCCTGCAAATCGGCGGCAGCGTCAACGCGCAAAACGCGCGGGGCTGGCTTGAGGCCGGTGCCTCACACGTCATTGTCACCAGTTGGGTTTTTCGTGAGGGTCGCGTGGATGAAGAACGGCTTGCCGGATTAGTTAAGGCGATTGGCCAAGCGCGGCTCGTGCTGGATTTAAGCTGCCGTCGGCGGGGTGCAGATTATTTTGTCGTTACCGACCGCTGGCAAAAGTTTACCGAGCTGACCATTTCTTCGGAAACTCTGCAAAACCTCGCCCGGAGCTGCGCCGAATTTTTGGTTCACGCAGTGGACGTGGAAGGTTTGGGTCGCGGCATTGACCGCGAGTTGGTGGAGAAACTTGGTCAGTGGACGCCGATCCCGACGACTTATGCGGGCGGCGCAAATTCGCTGGGTGATCTGGAAGAGGTCACGCAGTTGGGGCAGGGGAAAGTTGATCTAACCATCGGCTCGGCGTTGGACCTCTTCGGTGGTAGCGGCGTGAGATACGAAGACTGCATAAAATTCAACCGCCGCCAGAAAAATTCCAGCGGCGGTTGAGATCATCAGGAACCGTACTTATTTGGCCGCTTCAATTTTGGAGGCTACCAGCATTTCTTTTTCACCCTTTTCCTTGACTGTGCCGGTAACGGTGACTTTTTCGCCATCATTCTGGCAAATATTGGAGTGGAAGTCTTTGCTGACCTTGTTTTGGGTCAGGTAGTAGTTGACCGTCTTGCCGTCCTTTTCGACCTGCAAAACATTCTGGCACTTATCCGCTTCGTGCAGTTTGCATTTGGCACAGACCATTGTGCCGGTCAGGGTGGTTTCTGTGCTGGCGTCGCTGGCCAGCAGGCGCGCCGCACCAAAAGCCAGCAGCAGGCCCGTCGCCAGAGCCAATGTGAGGGAGGTTTTTTTCATAGGCTATATTCAGGTTTGTGGTTGTCGGGATTAAGACAGCCTAAGCCGCGTTTTCATTCAAGCATAAAAACAGAAAATTAATCCGCCTTCGGCTGTGCGGCGAACAATTCGGCGATAACAATTTGAAATTCCGGGATCAACGCCTCTCCCAGCACCTCGCTCCCCGCGAGAATGCCCTTCAGCGCCAGCCCCCATTCGGTGCACTGGTAGATCTCCACGTTGTCATAGCGCGGGTCAACCATCCACAGCCGCGGCACGCGGATATCCTCGTAAAGCTGCTTTTTAATGACCGTGTCGGCCTGATGATCTTCCCGGCTGATAATCTCCACCGCCAGCCAGAGTTTGCCGGTGGCCACCGTGACCAGAGCCAGATCAGGGCAAATCGTGGTGGAAGGGGAAACTCGGACTTGGGTGCGCGGAGCTAGCAATTGCGTGGCAGGAAGGTTCGCGACGCTGGCCGTCATCAACGTGTGCAGGCGTTCGCAAATCGCTTCGTGCCGCGCGCCCGGCGCGGAGCGGGGCAGGGTTTCGCCGCTTAAAATTTCTTCATAGGGCCGGTTCATTCCGCCAAGCAAACCAATGATTGGCAAACTCGGCAAGCAGCCTTTTTCCTCGAAAACAGGACTTGCCAAGCACGCCGCGCGACGTTAAACTCTGTGCTCTTTTGAATAATTTATGGCAGTAAAAATTCGCATGAAACGTGTCGGGACGAAGAACGCCCCGGTGTTTCGCATTGTGGTGGCTGACGGTCGCAGTCCGCGCGATGGCAAGTTCATCGAGGAAATCGGCACGTATCAGCCGTTGAAGAAGGGCGATAATTTTTCGCTGAAACTTGACCGCGCCCAATACTGGCTGGGTAAGGGCGCACAGCCGAGCGAAACCGTCGCCAGCTTTATCAAGAAGGCAGGCAAAGCCACGGCTCCGGCCTGACCGGATTTTTTGTGCCATGCAGGCGTTTTTGGAATACGTCATCAAGGGACTGGTGCAACATCCCGAGGCGGTTTCCATTACGCCGGTGGAACGCGAGGGCATGACGGTATACGAGCTGCGCCTGGATCAGCAGGACGTCGGCAAAATTATCGGCCGGCACGGTGTGACGATCAACGCCATCCGATCCTTGTTGCTGGCCGGCAGCGCCCGCAAGGGCCTGCGTTGTTCGGTGGAAATCGTCGAGGACAAACCGGCGGGTCGCAGTCAGTAGTGGGCAGTCAGTAGTCCGTAGCAAAACGACTCGCGGGCAATTGCCACTGACTATTAACTACTGACTACTGACTGGTGAAAATTGACGTGCTCACATTGTTTCCGGCGATGTTCGCCGGGCCGCTCGATGAAAGCATCATCCAGCGCGCGCGGGCCGGCGGATTGCTGGATGTGAAGATTCACCAGCTCCGTGACTGGGCGCATGACCGGCACAAAACGGTGGATGACCGTCCGTTTGGCGGCGGGCCGGGGATGTTGCTGAAGCCCGAACCGCTCTTTGAAGCGATTGAAGATTTGCGGCGCAAAAGCACGCGCGTGATTTTGTTGTCGCCGGCCGGCCGGAAATTTGATCAGGCCATCGCGCGCGAACTGGCTGGACAAAAACATCTGTTGCTGGTCACCGGGCATTACGAAGGTTTTGACGAGCGCGTGCGGGAAAAACTGGCCGACGACGAGTTGTCCATCGGCGACTACGTGTTGACCAACGGCGCGCTGCCCGCAATGGTGGTGATCGACGCGGTGACCCGGTTGTTGCCCGGCGTGCTGGGCGACGATGAAAGTTCGCGCGACGAGTCGTTCAGCGCCGGATTGCTGGAATATCCGCAATACACACGGCCGGCGGAATTTCGCGGGATGAAAGTTCCCGGGATGTTGTTGTCCGGCAACCACGCTGAAATTAAAAAGTGGCGCGCAGAGCAGGCGAAGTTGCGGACGAAATGGCAGCGGCCGGATTTGCTGAAATAGTTTTTAATTTTTAGTTTTGAATTTTGAATTCGAAACGCGGCAATTAAAAATTAAGAATTAAAAATTTAAAATTGATTTTATGAACCAGGCATTGTTGGAAAAAATTGAGTCGGAGCAGTATCGCAAGGACGACGCGAAATTCGCCGTCGGCGACAGTGTGCGCGTGCACACCAAGGTCGTCGAAGGCGACAAGGAGCGCATCCAGATTTTCTCCGGGGTGGTCATCGGCAAACGCGGGCACGGTTTGAACGAAACTTTCACCGTCCGCCGCATCAGCTATGGCGAAGGCGTCGAGCGCGTGTTTCCTTTGCACTCACCGCGCGTGGACAAGATCGAAGTCGAACGCAAAGGCGAAGTCCGCCGCGCCAAGCTCACTTATCTGCGCAAACGCCTCGGCAAGGGTGCGACCCTCGTGCGTGAAAAGGAAGAAAAAGCCGCAACTACCGAGCCGGCAACGAAGTAAACCTCCGCAAAAGGAGGTAGTGGGGCTCTCCAATTGACGCCAGGGTGGATTAGCCCTGCTTTTTTTGCTGTCGTTTCTGACCAAGGCCTGCTAAATTGACGGTATTATGAACAGGCTCGCCGTTCAATTTCTGGATCAAGGGCTGCATCGCGTCTTGTTCGATGCCATGCCGCTGCCGGTATTTGTTGTGGACAAGGACGTCAATGTCCTGGAATGCAATGCCGCAGCCGCCCGGCTGTTCAAACCAGGCAAGCAAATCAACAGGCAACGCAAGGCAGGTGATGTATTGCATTGTCTGCATACGACGGAATCGCCGAAAGGGTGCGGTGAGGCAACGGCCTGTTCCGACTGTGGGCTGCGCGCGGCGGTGCGGGCAGCGTCCCGGGGCCAATTGGTAATGCGCCAGTGGGCGGAAATGGAATTGATCCGGCGGGGCCGGCCCGTCACGGTGGAACTACGGGTGAGTTGCCAACCGTTCACGTATGACCGGAGTGCTTTCGTCCTCCTGGTTCTCGAGGGTTTGAACGATTAGCCGTTCGCGTTCCGGCGAACGGCCGCTTCGGATTAAAATTGGCAGAGCCAGGCTGACGCTCCGGTGAGTTGTCGGAGTGAACGAATTATTTGGTTGAACCGCGCCCCGTGGCTGCCTCGGCCAGTTGTTTTTCAACAAATTCCCCGAACACGGTCGGTTCATACGACCAATTTTTAAACATCGTTGGTCCCGCGGTAGCGCTGAAATTCCAGGCGGTCCACATCCGGAGGTCATGTCCCTTTACGTAACCCATCAACCGTTGTCCGTAAGCAGGACCATTCGTGCCGCTAAAGGCCCGTCCGCCAAAACCCCATTCTCCGACATACACCGGATATTTCAGGCTGATCCTGCCAAAGTTGTTGTCCCAATTCTTTTTGTTGGGATAGGGATGGGTTTCATAGACGTAATTTGTGCCGGTGATGGCGTTGCCGTCCAACACGCCGCTCAAGTCATAGCCCCAATCCAGTCCGGCAACGGTCACGACATTCTGCGCGCCGGTCGCGCGGACCGTGTCATAAAGCTTCTGCATGCCCACTGATTCGTATTTGGTTCTTGCCTCGTCGCGGTTCCAGTTTGCCGGGATGTCAGTGACCATTCCGCCATTGCGCCAGACATTCCAGGGCACGTCATGCGGTTCGTTGTAGAGTCCGAAGATGACGTTGGGATGGTTTTTGAAACGCGTGGCCAGGTCATGCCAGAAAACAACGGAAATGGGATCCGGCATGTTATGCTGGCCGAGCTGGCCGCCTTCGTTGACCCATTTGCCGCAGTCTGACCAGTGCAAATCCAGGTCAATGTAAACATGAGCGGCCGCGCAGGCATCCACGAGATTATCCACAACGGCACGATAAGCCGCGCCGCCGTCGGTCTGGTCTTTCATTTTGCCGAACCAGCGGTCCTGGGCCAGCGGCAGGCGGATCAGGTTTGCCTTCCAATCGTTGATGGCGCGATTTACGGATTCCTGCACATGGTCGCCGTCGGTTCGATATTCGAGGGACGCGATGTTGACTCCGCAGAGCCAGACCGGCCGGTTATTCGCATCAAAAATCCGGGTGCCTGCGGTGTGCAAGGACATCGGTGCGAGCGCCGAATCGTACGGATGCGTCTGACTGGCCAGCAGTCCGGTTTCAGGCGGCTGGCCATTTCCCTTCGAGTAAAACAGAATGAACCAGGCTAACACGGCAAACGTTGTTTTAAAAGAATTCATGCTATGCCGGAACAAGCTTTATCAGACGTCTGGCAGCGAGATCAAATGCAAACTTCCCGAAACGCGGTTTGGTGAACCGCCAGCGCACTCGCGCCGAAGCAAACCAGAATCACCTTTTGCATCGAACGGTTTTGTTCCAGAAAATGTTTCGTCTCGCGCAGGGCAATTCGGGCCGCGCGCTCCATTGGAAAACCATAGGCACCGGTGCTGATGGAGGGAAACGCCACGGTTTTTATTCCCCGCTGTTCCACCAGCGCGAAGCAACTGCGATAACAACTGGCGAGCAGTTCCTCCTCATGGTGGTGGCCGCCACGCCAGACCGGGCCGACGGTGTGAATCACCCAGCGGGCGGGAAGTTTGTAGCCGCGCGTGATTTTGGCCTGGCCGGTGGCACAACCACCCAGGGTACGGCATTCCGCCAGCAACTCCGGCCCCGCCGCGCGATGAATGGCACCGTCCACACCACCGCCACCAAGCAACGATGTGTTCGCCGCATTCACCATCGCGTCCACCTGCTGTTGCGTGAGGTCGCCTTCAATCACGGCGATGCGATTTGAAACCGGCTCGCAGTGCACGAGGTTATAGTTTTTCCGGCCTGGACATCAAATCCGCGACGTGCTGAAGCAACCGACCCGCCGCGCCGCCGTCGATCACACGATGGTCGAAGCTCAACGTCAGGTTTGCCTCCATGAGCGGCACGAACTGGCCTTTCACGGAATCCCAACTGGGTGCGTGCCGGGCCGCACCCATGCCCAGCACGAGCGTTTGTTCCGGCAGCGGAATCGGCGTCGCCCATTCCAGACCGAACGTGCCGAAATTGGTGACCGTGGCGATGGAACCGCCCGTGGCATCCGGCGGCAGCTTGCGGTCACGCGCCAGCCTGACCAGTTCATCGTAGGGCGCAATCAGGTCCTTCAGGAGCCGCTTGTCCGCGTTGCGAATGACGGGAACCAGCACGCCTTCCTCGGCCTCGACGGCAAAGGCGATGTCAATCGAGGAGGGATGCACAATCTTGTTTCCCACCAGGCGGCCGGCCGGGGCGCTGTTTTCCGCCAGGGCCACCGCCAGCGCCCGCAAGGCACAGAGCGCCGGGCCGGGTTTGGGCCGGGCCACCTTGCGGTAGGCAAAAAGCGGGTCGAGACAAACCGGCATCCCGACGTGCGCGATGGGTCGCGTCCAACTGCGCCGCATGGCGTCGGCCACGGCCACGCGCATCGTCGAAGCCTGGCTCATTTTTTGTTTCTCGAGATGGGCGATGAACTTTTCAAAATCTTCAACAGTCACGCGCCCCGCCGCACCGCTGCCGGCGACACCCGCGAGGTCAGCGGCGCTCAAGCCCAGTTCCGTCATGCGCGCCTTGAGCCGTGGGGAAAGAAAGCTGGCGCCGGCGACGTTCGCCGGCACGGGCAGACCACGCACGGTTGGCTGCACACGGCTCCTGCTGCCGTTCCCTCCCCCCTTGGCCACGCGGTCGGTTTCGCCCGGTTTGGTGGGTGCGGAAACGTCCAAACCCAGCCGCGCGGCTTCCTCCTGGGTGGTTTCAATACGGCCCAGCGTGGCGCCCACAGCATAACTTTCATTCAGTTGGGCCGAGAAGTTTTCGATGCGTCCGCCGCAGGGCGACGTCACTGTCATGCTGGCTTTGTTGGTTTCCACTTCAATCAAATCCTGGCCGGCCTCGACGGCGTCGCCCGGCTTGACCAGAAAGCCAATGATATTTGCCTCGGCAATGGATTCACCGAGCTGCGGCATGATGATCGGAATCTGTGGCATAATTTTTTCAAAGCCTCAGGAGTTTTCGGGCGGCGGCGGCAATGGCCCGGGCCGTCGGGCGATGGGCCGCCCACAAATTCGGGTGATACGGCACGGGGGTGTCCTTGGCATTGAGCCGTTGCGGCGGCGCGTCGAGCAAACCATAGCCTTCACTCGTCACGCGCGCGATGATTTCCGCCGTCACTCCGCCCCAGGACCAGGCTTCACCGACGCAGAGCAATCGCCCCGTGCGCGCCACGCTGGCCATCACCGTGTCGGTGTCAATCGGTTTCACGGAACGCAAGTCCACCACTTCCACTTCCCAGCCTTCGGGCGCGAGTTCCTTCGCTGCCTCCAGCGCTTCGTGCACCATGGCGCTGTAAGTGACGATGGTCATGTCGCGGCCTTCGCGCGCGATGCGGGCCTTGCCGACGGGCAGGGCTTCGCTCGGCAATTTTTCGGCCTTGAGATGATAATAAAGAAATTTGTGCTCACAGAAAATCACCGGGTCGTCAATCGCCACCGCTTCCAGCAACATGCTGTAGGCGTCTTCGACCGTGGCGGGCGTCAGCACGATCAGTCCCGGGTAATGCGCATAAACCGTTTCCATGCACTGGCTGTGAAACGGTCCGCTGCCCGACGTGCCGCCAAACGGCAGGCGCACGGTGATGGGACACGGTACGCTCGTCCGCCAGAAAAGGGTCGCCGCCTGGTTGACAATCTGGTTGAAACCGACGGTGGAGAAATCCGCGAATTGCATTTCCACAATCGGCCGCATGCCTTCAATCGCCGCGCCGACGGCCAGACCCATCATGGCATCCTCGCTGATAGGTGAGTCCAGGACCCGACCGGGAAATTCTTTGGCCAGATTTTTCGTGGCCTTGTGTGCGCCACCGAACGCGCCGACATCCTGTCCATAGATGAACACCCGCGGATCGTCACGCAGGGCATGGGCCTGCGCTTCACGGATGGCTTCAAGGTAAGTGACACTCATGCCGGATTATTTCTCGTTTTCGTCGTGGGTCTCGCTCAATTGTTTTGACGAAATCGCGCGCCATTCCTCGACGAAAGGGTCAGGCGCGGGCTCACGCTGAACCTGGGCAATGACCTGCTCGATTTCATGAATGGCCTCGCTGCGCCAGGCCGCCAGCGCCGCGCTGTCCGCCCATTTCTGCCGGATCAGATATTCCTCGGCCACCTTCAAACAGTCGCGTCCCACCGGCGACGTTTTCAACTTCGAATCAACATATCCGGCATCGTCGTGCTCGCCATGGCCGCACAGCCGGAGCAACGTGGCCACGACCATCTGCGGTCCGCGACCCGCCCGTGCCTGAGCAATCGCCTGGCCAACGGTTTTCAAACACGCGTCCAAATCCGTGCCATCCACGGAATCCGCCTCGACGCCGTAGCCGGCCGCCTTGTCCGTGAGGTCGTGGCAGGCGAACTGGCGCGAAGTCGGCGTGGAATAGGCGTATTGATTATTGGCCACAATCAATACGAGCGGCAATTTTTCCACCGCCGCCTGATTGAGTGCTTCATGAAACGCCCCGGTGGAAGTTGCGCCGTCGCCGACACTGGCGACACCGACGGTGCCGGGAATTTTTTTAAAGCGGTGCGCCAGCAGGATGCCGTTCACGACGGAAATCATCGCGCCGAGATGGCTGATCATCGGCAGATAACCTTCCTTCGGTTTGCCGCGGTGGACGTTGCCATCACGTCCCCGCATCGGCCCCAGCGCCGAGCCGAGGTAGGTGCGCGCCGCGTCCAGGACCGTTTCGCCAAAGGCCAGCCGTCCCGCGGCGTCACGAATCAATGGCGCAAACACATCGCTTTTTTTCAGGGAGACACCGGTCGCCGCGCTCAAGGCTTCCTGGCCGCGTCCCAGGAAGACGCCGCCATGGATTCTACCGGAACGCCAAAGCGCGGCGAATTTGTCATCCAACAACCGCGCCAGCAACATGAAGCGGTAGGCGGCCAGGTACGATTCACGAAATAAAACCGTGTTTTCCGCCCTGCCAGGCTCAAGCACCGTTTGCAGCATGGGCGGATTTTACCGTCGAAACCCTGCGCCAGCAATGTTTCTTTCGGCATTGGAAATGCGGTAAACCCAAAAAAACGGGTTGGCCAAAATGGCAAAACTGATATTGAATGGGTGGCCTGAGGCAAAGCGTCCTTAAAATAGACATCACACGTTAAATTAAAGTCGTCGTCATGAGACAAGCCGCAGCTCAAATTTTCCTGGTGGGCAACAATCCGGAATTGCTGGCGACGCTGTCCGAGCTGCTGCGGGCGGACGATATCGCCATCCGGCTGGCGCCATCCGGTGGCGGGATTTTTGAAATGCTTCGCGACCAGCCCCCCGAACTGATTCTGCTGGATGGCGCGGATGTGGAATTACTGCAGGAACTCAAGGAAGTCCCGGCCACCCAGACCGTCCCCGTCATTGTGTTCCTGGCCGCGAATGCTCCGGCGGAGAAGGTTCGTGCGTTTGAACTGGGTGCGCACGACTGTGTGAGCCGGCCGTTTGAGGTCGCGGAACTCCGTGCCCGCCTCCACGCGGCGTTGAAAATCAAGCGGCAGTTTGGCGACTTGCTCCTGCGTCAGCGCGAGTTGATGTCAGCCCGGATTACCGCCGAATCCGCCGCGCGCGCGAAGGCAGATTTTCTGGCGGCCATGAGCCATGAAATCCGCACGCCGATGAACGGCGTCGTGGCGATGGTCGGTCTGCTGCTCGAAACGCAGTTGACCGCCGAGCAGCGGGGCTACCTGGAAACGATTCATGCGAGCAGCGAGGCCTTGCTCACCATCATCAATGACATCCTCGATTTTTCCAAAATTGAAGCCGGCAAACTGGAACTGGATTCGCGGCCGTTCGACCTGCGCGCGTGCGTGGAAGAAACGCTGGACCTGATGGCCACGAAGGCATTCGAAAAGAATCTTGACCTGGTTTATCAGATGGACGGCGGGATTGTTTCGCTGGTGGAAGGCGACGCCTTGCGCCTGCGCCAGGTCCTGGTGAATCTTTTGAGCAACGGTATCAAGTTCACCAAGACCGGCGAGATTCTGGTGCAAATCAAATTACTTTCGGCCAAGGTGGAGGAACAACAAAATCGCTCCCTGTTGCACCTTCATTTTTCCGTGCGGGACACGGGGATTGGCATTCCGCCGGACCGCCTGGCGCGTTTGTTCAAACCCTTCATGCAGGCCGACGCCTCCACCGCGCATCGTTACGGCGGCACGGGACTGGGCCTGGCCATCAGCAAACAACTGGTCGAACTGATGGGCGGCAAAATGTGGGCCGAGAGCGTGGCGGGTGAAGGCTCGACATTCCACTTCACCATCAACGTGCTGGCCCAACCGCAAACCGCCCTGTACGCGCTGGCGGGCCGGCAGGATCAATTGGCGGGCCGGCCGGTGTTGATTGTGGACGACAACGCCACCAGCCGCCGCGCGCTGGCCGAACTGGTAACCCGGTGGGGGATGATTCCCCGCGACGTGGGGGACGCGCAGCAGGCAATGAATTTCCTCCGCGACGGCAATCAGGTTGATCTGGCGATTCTCGACGCGCAATTGCCGTACATGGATGGTTTCACTCTGGCCGGCGAAATTCATCGGTTGCCGCAGACGACCACACTGCCGCTGGTGTTGCTTACGCCGCTCGGGTGGCGCCGGGAAACGCCCGCTGCCGCCTCCGACCCGTTCCTTGCTTTCGCCGTCAAGCCGGTCAAACCCGCGCAATTTTTTGAAACGTTGAACCGCGCCCTGTCCGATACCGACCCCGCGCTGGAGCCGGCACCGCTGCCGGTTCAGACCCATCAAACGACTTTTGCCCGCCGTCAGCCATTGCGCATATTATTGTGCGACGACAACGCCATCAATCAGAAGGTTGCCGTGCGCATCTTGCAGCAGTTGGGCTACGAGCCGGATTTGGCCGTCCATGGCCGGGAAGCCCTCGAGGCGCTTGACCGGAAGCCGTATGATTTGATTTTTATGGACGTGATGATGCCGGAAATGGACGGTTTGGAAGCGACGCGCGCGATTCGCGAGTTCCAAAAAGCCGGCGGGAAGGCCAATTACAACTCCCGGATTATCATCGTTGCCATGACGGCGCAGGCGATGCAGGGCGACCGTGAGAAGTGCATCGCCGCGGGCATGGACGATTACCTTGCCAAACCCATTCGCCCGAAGGATGTCCGCACCGTCATCGAGCGCTGGAGTTCGGAGCTGGGTTCATCGGCCTTGGCCCAACCCGGGCTCCCGCCCGTCGCCGCCGCGCCGGACCCGGAAGCATCGCCGGTGGAAATGGATCGGCTGATGGATTTGGGGGGCGGGAACGCGGAAAGCCTTTGCGAGTTGGTGGAGCTTTACTTCAAACAGACCCTCGGGCAACTTGCGCAATTGGAAACGGCGATTCAGGCGGACAAAGCCGAGGAAGTGCGCCAGGTGGCGCACAGTTGCGCCGGTGCCAGCGCCACCCTGGGCATGACGCGACTGGTGCCGTTGTTGCGCGAATTGGAGCGGCAGGGCAAGACCGGCCGGTTGAGCAACGCGCAACAACTCTGCGCTGAGGCCCAGCGCGAATTCAGACGCACCCAGGATTTTCTGACGAAGCATCCGGCCCTGACCGGGCGGATTGCGACCACGGTGCATTCATGAAAAAAATTCTCATAATCGAAGATGATCAAATCATAGCGAACATCTACCGGAATAAATTCGCGACCGAAGGCTATCAGGCGGAGACGGCCTACGATGGCGAAAGCGGCTTGAAAAGCGTGAGGGCGTTTCAGCCCGACGTCATCCTGCTTGATCTCATGCTGCCCAGGATGTCGGGCGTGGATTTCATCATCCACATCCGCAGCGAGGCGGATTTTGTCAAGGTGCCCATTATCGTTTTTTCCAACACTTACCTGACCAATATGATTCAGGAAGCCTGGAAAGCCGGCGCGAACAAATGCCTCTCCAAGACCAATTGCACGCCCAGAGACGTTCTGGAAGTTGTCCGCCAGACCATCGGCGCCAGCGGCTCCGTTCCGCGTGATCCCGCGGAGCGGACCACTTCGACCCCTTCCGCCCGGCCGAATTTCACCGATACCGAGGGGGACACAAAATTTCTAAACGAATTGCGGACGGCGTTTATTGAAGGCGAACCGGCCACGCTGGCGGCGTTGCGCAGCGGTTTGCAAAACCTCATCAAGGCGGACAACGAAGCCGTCCAGCTCAAGGACATCCACGAGCTTTACCGCCGCACCCATGCGCTCGCCGGCAACGCCGGCCTCGCCGGATTCGTTTATGTCTCGCAAATGTCCGCCGCCGTGGAGGCGTTGCTCAAGGAGCTTCACGAAAAACCGAAGAGCATCAATACCTCCACCCTGCGTACCGTTGCGGCGGCCGTGGATTTTCTCGGTTTTCTCTTTGAACGCGGCAAGCAGCCGGATAATCCTGACCCGCCCGCCGTCAACATCCTCGTGGTGGACGACGAGCCGATTTCGCAGCGTGCCGTGATTTATGCCCTGGAAAAGGCGCAGTTGCCTTCCACCAGCACCGCCGACCCCAACGCCGCCCTGAAATTGCTGACGGAAAAAAAGTTCGACCTGGTGTTCCTGGACGTGGACATGCCGGGCATGACCGGTTTCGAACTCTGCACCAAGCTGCGCGCCATGCCGCAGTACAAGAAAACTCCCGTTGTCTTTGTCACTGCGCTCAGCGATTTCGACAGCCGCACCAGTTCCATGATGGCCGGCGGCAACGATTTCATTGCCAAGCCGTTCCTGTTCATCGAACTTACCGTCAAGGCCCTCATCCACGTCCTGCGGGCCAGGTTGCAACCGGCAAAATAAAATGCGGCCGATTTACTGTTAGACAAGTATCAACTTATGGTACTCATCCAATATATGATGATGATTGGGCTGGGTGCGTTAGGAATATGGATGCTTTACACCGAGCGTAAGACGATTTGCCAGGCATTTGCTGCTTATCGATGGATGACGACGGAAGGGATAGTTGTGGATATGTTCGATGACTCTTTTACAACGTCAGGGATTGACAGAACCAGTGCGGGCATTGTTCCGGTCACGTACATGGAGACAAAACATGTCTATGAGTATATGGTGGGTGGTCAAGTTTACCGGTCCAGCAATTTCTGCTTCGGTGGTCATGTTGAGCAGGCTGAGGCGTCATTCGCCGTCGGCGCGAAAGTGAAGGTTTTTTATAACCCAAGAGACCCACAGACTGCCGTATTGAAGCGCGGCGTTCCAGGCGTGGCGTTTATTGGCGTGCTTCTTGTTGGCGGAGGAGCATTCATGGGCTGGAAAATCTTTTCTGGCGGATGAGTCTGACATGCGTCTGCTTCTCGATCTTTTCTAACCCGTCATTGACCCGCTGAACATTTCCCTCGCGATCACGCCGTCGGCCACCTTGGCCACGGCGCCGGTCATGCGAATGGCATAATCGTTGCCAATCTCGATTTCAATGATGCCACCGGGCATGTGCACCGAAACCTCGCGGTCGCACAGGCCGAGCCGGTGCGCCACCGCCGCCGCCGCGCTACTGCTGCTGCCGCTCGCCAGGGTGTAGCCCGCGCCGCGTTCCCAGATTTCAATCTGGATGTTGTTCCGGTCAATCACCTTCATGAACTGCACGTTGGTGCGTTTGGGAAATCGCAGGTGCGTTTCCAGCAACGGCCCCATCTGCCTGGCAATTTCCGGGCTGATTTTTGACATCGGCAGCACGCAATGCGGATTGCCCACGGTGGCCGCGCAGAAATTGAATCGTTCGCCGCGCAGATGAATCGGTTCGTTGATGACCTCGCGGCGCGGACCGGCCACGGGAATCTCGTCGCTCCAAAAACTGACCTTGCCCATCTCCACGCGCACAATTTTGCCGCGTTCCGTGACCGTGGCCTTCACCAGGCCTCCGGCGGTTTCGACGGCGAACTCGTCCTTGCCGACCAGTTTCTTGTCCCACAGGTAACGCGAAAAAATCCGGAGGCCGTTGCCGCTCTTTTCCGCCTCGCTGCCGTCGGGATTGAAAATGCGGACCGCGAACTTCGCGTTTTTGGAGGGCAGGGGACCGAGCAGAATGCCGTCCGATCCGATGCCGTAATTGCGATGGCAAATCGTCTTGATCTGCGCGGCTGTCAGCGGCGCCGGCAGGTTCTTCGGGTCAATGACGATGTAGTCGTTGCCAAGCCCGTGATATTTGGTAAAGGCCCACAGCATGAATCCAGCATAGCGCGCCGGGCGCGAAGCGCAAAATAGAATAGTGGCGCAGGCTTCTGGCCTGTGTGCTTTAACTTTTCAGTATGGCCTCAATTTTCCGAAGTTCTTCGGCGCCCAAAGTCAGATGGTTCAATGTGCCGACGGCGTCTTCGATTTGCGCGACGCGGCTGGCGCCGACCAGCGCGGAGGTCATTCCCGGATGGCGCAGCGCCCAGGCCAGCGCCATTTGAGCCAGCGTCTGGCCACGCGCCCTGGCCAGTTCGTCCAGCTGTTTTACCCTGGCAATTTTCGCGGGGGTAACGTGTTCCGGCCGCAGAAAACCATGCGGTTTGGAAGCGCGGGAGCCTTTGGGAATGCCGTCAAGGTACTTGTCCGTCAACAAGCCTTGCGCCAGCGGCGAGAACACGATGCAACCGATGCCTTCCTGCGCGAGTGTTTCCAGCAGCCCGTCTTCGATCCCGCGGTTGAACATGTTGTAGGACGGCTGATGAATGAGACACGGCGTGCCCAGCGTGCGAAGCATTTGCGCGGCCTGGCGGGTCGGCGCTGGCGGATAGTTGGAAATGCCCGCGTACAATGCCCGCCCGCTGCGCACAATGAAATCCAGCGCGCCCATCGTTTCCTCCAGGGGCGTGTCGGGGTCGGGCCGGTGGGAATAAAAGATGTCCACGTAATCCAGTTTCATCCGCTTTAAACTTTGGTCGAGGCTGGCCACCAGATACTTGCGCGAACCCCATTCGCCGTAAGGCCCCGGCCACATCAAATAACCCGCCTTGGTGGAGAGGATCAGTTCGTCGCGGTAAGGCTTCAAATCACTGCGGTAAATGCGTCCGAAATGCTCCTCCGCCGAACCCGGCGGCGGTCCGTAATTGTTCGCCAGATCGAAATGCGTGATGCCCAAATCGAACGCGCGGCGCACCATTTTCCGGCCGTTGTCAAAGCTGTCCACGCCGCCAAAGTTATGCCAGAGACCGAGCGAAATGGCGGGAAGCTTGAGACCGCTGCGGCCGCAGCGGTTGTAGCGCATGCCTTGATAACGTGAATCCGATGGCGAATATTTCATGGCGTTTTGTCTGATGAGAACACGGGTGTGCGCGTGAAGCTCCATTCTAAACCCTGGTGTCTTTATCCTTCCCCTGATCACGCCGGCTTTCCTCCAGATGAAACTTGTGGAGGAACCGGTGGAAGACCGGCGCAAAAATAATTCCGAGACTCGTGATGAACGCCAGCCCGCTGAAGAGGGCGTAGCAACCGGCGAAAATCTTGCCGCCATCGGCTTGCAGTGACGACACCGGCCCCATACCGGACAAAATCATCGCCGCGTTGACAAAGGCATCCACCCATGACATGGGCTCAAAATAGCGGTAACCGGCCATCCCGATGCCCAGCGCAAACACGACGAGCAAGGCGGCAATGGCCGTGCTGCGCGCCAGGCGCCTGTAAAATTCCCGGCGCGGCAACAGCGGTTTTGAACGATGCTCGAACATATCAGATTTTGGATTTACGATATTCGATTTACGAGTCTCTTGAGAATTGGCTGCGGCGCGCAAATCATAGATCGCAAATCGCAAATTACGTTTTCACCGCCACACTGCCGATGATTTCTTTTACGTCCTTCAGGCCATGCTTTTCCATGAATTCGCGGAGGCCGGCAATCACCTGCAACGGCGTCTGCGGTTCGTAGAAATTCGCCGTGCCGACCGCCACCGCGGTTGCGCCGGCCACCATGAATTCAATCGCGTCCGCCGCGTTCTGAATGCCGCCCATGCCGATGATGGGAATTTTCACCGCCTTGGCCGCTTCCCAGACGAGTTTGACGGCAATCGGCTTGATGCACGGCCCGGTCAGGCCGCCGGTCACGTTCGCCAGTTTTGGCGTGCGCGTCTCAATGTCAATTGCCATGGCCGGATAGCTGTTCATGATGGACAACGCGTCGCTGCCGGCGTCCGCCGCCGCCCTGGCGAAGGGCGCGATGCACACCACGTTCGGGCTCATCTTGGTAATCAAGGGCAGCTTCGTTACCTTGCGGCAGGCGGCGACGACTTGTGCCAGTAATTTTAAGTCGGTGCCGAACTGGGCGCCGCCTTCCTTGATGTTGGGGCAGGACACGTTGAGTTCCAGCGCGCCGACGCCACCAAGCGCGTCGAAGCGCCGCGCCACTTCCGCGTATTCTTCAACCGTGGTGCCCCAGATGTTGATGATGGTCGCGACTTTGAGTGTTTTGAGAAACGGCCAGTATTTTTTAATAAAGCCGTCCACGCCCGGCCCTTGCAGGCCGATGGCGTTGATCAGTCCGCTCGCAACCTCGACCGTGCGCGGCGTGGCATTGCCGCGGACCGGATGCAATCGGATGCCCTTCACGACGACCGCGCCGAGCTGGTTCAGGTCGAGAAGCTGCGCGTACTCGACGCCGTAACCGAACGTCCCGGAGGCGACCATCACCGGGTTTTGCAGCGTCAGCTTGCCGATTTTGACAGAGAGGTTCATGAAAGCACCTCCGGGCTGAGGGGAAAAATGGATGAACATTCAACATTCAACATCGAACTTCGAACATCAAATGACTCCATTCGCCCGTCACTCTGGTTGGGCGTTGAATGTTGAATGTTGAATGTTGAATGTTTTCCACCCATAAATTGAAATCTCATTTTGTGGTTTCCCAAATAATCTGTCTCGCATCAAACACCGGCCCCTCGGTGCAGGTGCGTTGGTATTCCCAGCCGTCGCCGGTTTTGACCGGGATCACGCAGGTCAGGCAAACGCCGACGCCGCAGCACATGTGTTCGTCCATCGAAAGTTCCGCCGGGACATTGAAATCCCCGGCGATTTTGCCAACCGCCTTCAACATTCCCGTCGGACCGCACGCAAAAATTTTGACCTTCCGAACTGCCGGAGCCGACGTCAGGAGGCTCTGACCCTTTTTTGATTTTTGAATTTGAGCCTCGTTGCCTCGGCTCCCGCGCAATTCGACCAGCAAAGGTTGCGTGACCAGACCTTTTTCACCGTGGCTGCCGTCCTCGGTGGTCACGCGTACGTCCCAGCCGAGCGCCTGAAATTCCTTTTCACACAGGATATCCACGCGCCGCCGGCCGCCGACAAAGGCGATGCCTTTCAGGGGCGAGCGTTGCGCGAGCAGATACATCGCCGCCATACCGTAACCGCCGGCGACGAGCAAGGGCGTCCCGCCGCCGCGCTTGGGCACGGTGAATCCGTGGCCGAGCGGCGCGATGACGCTGAGTTCCTCGCCGGCACCCAGCCGGGCGAGCGCGTCGGTGCCTTTGCCGACAGTTTTGTAGAGGATGGAAAAAGTGTCGCCGGAAACCTGGAAGATGCTGAACGGCCGGCGGAGCAGGGCCTCCTTCAGCGACAGGACACGAACATGTGCGAATTGACCGGGCTGGATGAGCGGCGCGATTTGCGGCGCGCGCAGGACGAGACGGAAATAAGAATCAGTGTCGCGCTCGTTGGAGACTATCTGGACAGTTTGCTCAAGCATCGGCGTCGCCAGCATGGTCGGCAACGGCAAACCTGTCAAGGTAGGGACGGATCGCCAAGGCCCGAACCATCTGCCTTAAGAAGCACCTTTCGCATGATGCCTCGGGTCTAATGGGCTGATTGAAATTCATGGCTGTTGTCAGGTTCGGATATTCAATCCGAGGATGGCGGGGACGGGGAGGAGGGCGGGTCGGAACGATGGCTGGAAATCCATTCTTCCGCCAGCCGGTAGCCGACGGCCAGCAGCGTCGGGCCGAGAAAAACACCGATGAAGCCGAAGGCCAGCGCGCCGCCAATCACGCCGATGAAAATCAAAATGAACGGCATGTTGCTGCCCTGGCTGATGAGCCACGGCTTGACGACGTTGTCGAGGCTGGCCACGCCTACGCCCCAGATGAGCATGAAAATGCCCCAGCCGGTCGCTCCTTGATGAAACAGCCAGAGCGCCGAGGGAATCCAGATCAGCCCGGTTCCCACAATGGGCACGATGGAAGCGAAAAAGGTCAACAAGGCCAGCAGAGCGGCCCCGGGCACGCCGGCGATGAACAAACCGATGCCGGTCATGACCGCCTGCGCCAAGGCGGTGCCGAGGATGCCATAGACCACCCCGCGAATGGTCTGGCCGGCTACGGTCAGCAGGTGTTTGCCTTGTTCACCACCGATGCGTTCCACTGCCGTGATCAACCGGTCGGCGACCGCCACACCGTCGCGGAAAAGGAAGAACGCGATAAAAATACTCAAGGCCAGTTGCAGGAGGCCGCCACCCAATGCCAGGCCCCGTTGAAGCAGCCAGGCGCTCACGGGTTTAATGAACTGCTCCGTTTGCGCCCACAGTCGGGCGGTGTCCGCCGTCAGGTTCTGCCAGTATTCCGTTGCCCAGGCACCGATCACTGGCACGCGGGCCAGCCAGTCGGGCGGGGCGGGCGGGCCGTTTTGGGCCCAGGCTTTAACGGCGCCGGTGAGTTGGTTGATGTTGTCGGCGAGGGTGGCGCCGATGATGACAAAGGGCAGGAGGATGATGAGGACCATAGCCAGGGTCATCAGGGAAGCGGCCAGCGTGCGCCGGTTGCGGACCAATCCGAGCAGCCGGCGATAGATGGGCCAGCTTGAAAAGCAGAGCACGACGGCCCAGAGCAGCGCGGACACGAACGGGCGCAGCACGAGCAGGCAGCCGGCCAGCAACGCCAGCAGGACAATCCAGCCGAGGTACTGCTCCAATTTGGGCCGCAATGGGTTCATGGCGAGAGTCCGCGGCGAGTGTGTGATGGCGACGCCACGGCGTCAATGACGCAGGCAATTTACGATTACCGACTTACGATTGAGCCGTCGGAATCACATTCTCAATCAATGAATACAGAGCGATTAAGATTGCGAGAAAGATTAAGATTGGCGGCGGACGACTTCGGGCGCGGTTTCCATGCCGGGATGCGACTGGCCATCCATGTCCTCCGCTTGTGGAGCTTGTGGAGCGTTGGCACGTTCGACAATTTTGCGATACGTCGCCAGCGCCAGCAGCGGCCAGGCGTTGCGGTACATGTCGTATTTCAAATAGAACACCTTGGGGAAACCAGTGCCGGTGGTTTCGTGCTCCGTCCATGAGCCGTCGGGGTTTTGCGTGCGTGCCAGATATTCGATGCCGCGCTTGAGATAGGGATTGTCCGGGTCGTCGAACGCGCACAGGCCCATGACGGCCCAGGCGGTCTGCGACGCTGTACTCGGACCGCGCGCCTTGAAGACCGGGTCATCGTAGGTGTTGCAACGTTCACCCCAGCCGCCGTCTTCGTGCTGGACGCTTTCGAGCCAGTGACGCGCCTTGAGCAGCCACGGCTGGTTCATGTCCAGGTTCATCGCGCGCAGGCCGCGCAACACCTGCCACGTGCCGTAAACGTAATTCACGCCCCAGCGGCCGTACCAGGAGCCGTCAGGTTCCTGTTGGGAGCGGATGTAATCGAGCGCCTTTTTCACGCGCGCATGATTCACCCGGAAATTCTCGGCGCCGAGCAATTCCAGAATGCGCGCGGTGATGTCGGCGCATTCGGGGTCGAGCATGGCGTTGTGATCGGCGAACGGGACCTTTTCCAGGATGTTCTTGGTGCAATCCTTGTCGAATGCCGCCCAGCCGCCGTCCTTGCACTGGAAGGTCAGCATCCAGGTCAAGCCGCGCTGGAAACACTCGTCGCGCCGGTTCGGATGATCAGTAGGAATCTTGCGGAGCGCGAGCAGCACCATGGCCGTGTCGTCCACGTCCGGGTTCCATTGATTATTAAATTCAAAGACCCAGCCGCTCGGTTCGACGCGTGTGGGATTTTTGTGATGCCAATCGCCGCGAATGCGGATTTCCCGGTCCATCAGCCAGGTGGCGGCCTTTTTCAGGGCGGGATGGTTTTCGGAGATGCCCGATTCGTGCAGGGCAATGATGACGTACGAGGTGTCCCACACCGGCGAGAAACACGGTTCGATGCGCACATCGTCATCGGTTTCGTGCTCAAGTTTCTTCAATTCGTGCGTGGCGCGGACCACTTCCGGGTGGTCGTCGGGATAGCCCAGTGACTGGAGCGCGATGAGCGAATTGAGCATCGCCGGGAAAATTGCCGCCAGCCCGTCCGAATGTTCGAACCGTTCGAGCATCCATTGCTCGCATTTCCGCAAGGCGCGCTTGCGGAACGGATGGATTTTGTGTTCGGCAAACCATTCGGCGAATTTGTGCAACCGGTCGAGCCAGAGAAAGAAATTCCGCCACGACAACGCGTCCGGGTCGGGCGCGAGGGCGAGGTCGCGTTCATGCAGGCCTTCAGGATACAGCTCGTCCAGGTCCACCTTGACCGGGCGGGTGGGTTTGAAATGGTTGATGATGGCCAGCGGGACGAGCATGGCGCGCGACCAGTTGCTCATGTCCCAAAAATTCACGTGGAACCATTTGCCCAGCATCATCACCTCACAGGGGATGGTGGGCACGTATTCCCAGGAATAAAGCCCGAGCAGGGCGAGATACAGCTTGGCGAAGGTGTTCATGCGCGGCACGCCACCGAGGTGCAATGCCACTTCGCGGGCGCGCAGCATGCGGGGGTCGGTCTCCGGGACGCCGGCGAGTTTGAGCGCGAGATACGCCTTGATGGTGGCGTTCACGTCCGACGGGCCGCCGTGATAGATGTTCCAGCCGCCGTCGGGCAATTGCATGGAAAAGATGTGATTGACGGCCTTGCGCTGCCACTCGCGGTCAATTTTGCCATGCCAATGGTGGTACGCCACCGTGTCCGACACGAGCGTGGAATCCACCATCAGTTCGCCGATCCAGTAGCCTTCGGGCTTCTGCAGGCCCAAAAGGTGCTCCTGCGACCGCAGAATGGCCGTCTCGATCTCTCTCTCAAAGTCCGTTTGAAGCCGGGCCGACCGGGGCGACTGCGTCGTCTGAACCCTTGATTCGCTTTCAGTCAACACGCCCATACTTTGCGGGGTTAACGGGAGACTGTAAAGATTTTTAGTCGCCGGCCGGCACACCATAAGAAACTTAAATTTTTGTGTTGGACAAACCTGGCAAATTCTCCTAGTTGATGAATCGGCGATTGGACAGACACCAACAAGCCATGAGCTACAAGATATCCCGCTACGGCTGGCTGCCGGATTTGCCGGATCATCGCGACCATTATTACGCCGCGCCGGTTGAAGGGGCGGAGGCTTTGCCGCCCAGCAAGGATTTACGCGCCCAATGCCCGCCGGTTTACGACCAGGGCCAGCTCGGCAGTTGCACCGCCAATGCCATTGCCGGGGCGATTGAATTCGACCGGTTGAAACAAAAAGTAGCTGACTTTACACCCTCACGCCTGTTTATTTATTACAACGAACGCGTGATCGAACGCACGGTGAACACAGACAGCGGCGCCCAAATCCGCGACGGCATCAAGAGCGTCGCCAGGCAGGGCGATTGTCCGGAAACCGAGTGGCCGTATGTCATCGCCAGATTCAAAACCAAACCGCCGGCAAAATGTTACTCCGACGCGCTCCAATACCGGGTAGTGACGTATCAGCGTCTGGTGCCGGTGCTCAGCCAATTGCGAGGCTGCCTGGCGTCGGGCTATCCGTTCGTGTTTGGTTTTACCGTTTATGAAAGCTTTGAAAGCCCGCAGGTGGCCCGTACCGGCCACGCTTCGCTGCCGCTTTCCGGCGAACGCGCCATTGGCGGCCATGCCGTGGTTTCCGTCGGCTACCAGGACCGGCAGCAGTGGTTCATTATCCGGAATTCCTGGGGCAATCGGTGGGGACTAAAGGGTTACTTTACATTACCTTATGCTTATTTAACCGACGAAAATTTATCAAGTGACTTCTGGACAATCCGTGTCGTTCAGTGATAATTTAATTAAACCCAAAAAAAACTATGACTCTAACCAAACGCGACCTTGTTATTCGCATCAGTAATGAAACCGGCCTCGTCCAACAGCAAGTGTTCGACGTGGTCCAGAAAACATTGGACTACATCGCCGAGGCCCTGGCCAAAGGCGACAAAGTGGAGCTGCGCAACTTCGGCGTCTTTGAAGTCAAGGTCCGCAAGGCGCGCGTGGGCCGCAACCCGAACAAACCGGAAACCGACGTGCCCATTCCCGCCCGCGCCACCGTGAAATTCAAGGCCGGCAAGGAAATGCGCGCCGATGTCTTCAAGCTGTCGCCAAAAGCACAGGCGTCAGCCGCCGCGGTTTGATTTTATCAGACTGGCCGGGTGTTTGTGCGCTGCCGTAGTTGATGACCGGACTTTTCAAAATCCGCAAAAGATTTATTTAGTTTTTGCGGGTTTTATGCTTTTTTGCGGCTGATTTATGGAACGACTGCCCGGTTTCCGCGATTTTTATCCCGAACCCCTGCCGTCCCGCGACACGGGATGGAGTTTTGACGCCCGCCAATACGTCTTCGATAAATGGCGTGAAACCGCCCGGCGCTACGGCTTCCGCGAATACGACGGACCCCCGCTGGAATCACTCGAACTCTTTACCACCAAAAGCGGCGACGAAATCGTCGGGCAGCTCTACAATTTCACCGACAAAGGCGACCGCGCCGTAGCGCTCCGGCCGGAAATGACGCCGACGCTGGCGCGCATGGTTGCTGCGCACGAACGCAACTACAAGAAACCCATCAAGTGGTTCGCCATCCCGCAACTGTTCCGCTACGAACGGCAGCAGAAGGGCCGGTTGCGCGAGCATTTCCAGTTCAACGCCGACCTCATCGGCGAGACCGATCCGGCGGCGGACGCGGAACTCATCGCGCTGCTCATTGACACGCTGCGGTCATTCGGCCTGACCGAACAGGATTTTATCATCCGCCTGAGCAGCCGGAACGCGTGGCACGAATTTTATGAAGCCGGAAGTCAGAAGTCAGAAGTCAGAAGTGCCAGCCACGAATACGAATTTTTCCAGACGATTGACAAACTGGAGCGCACGCCGCCGGAAGAGAGTGAAAAGAAGCTGGCCGCGCTCGGATTTTCATTGGCCGACGTGAACCGGTTCATCGAATCCGGCAAACCGGCGGCGGGGTTGCAGAGCATTCTCGACAATCTCGCGGCGCGCGGTCTGCGCAATTTTGTGAAAGTGGATTACCACGTCATTCGCGGGCTGGCGTATTACACCGGCGTGGTGTTTGAGGCATTCGATGCCCAAGGCGAGTTCCGCGCCATCGCCGGCGGCGGGCGTTACGACAACCTCGTCAAGCTCGTCAGCGGCGGCAAGGTGGATTTGCCCGCGCTCGGCTTCGGCATGGGCGACGTAGTGCTGTTGGAACTGCTCAAAGCGCGCGGTTTACTGCCGAAATTCGACGCTGTTACCGATGTTTTTGTTTTGATTGAAGACGAAACATTGCGCGTCCAATCACTCAAGCTCGTACAGGAGTTGCGCGCCGCCGGTTTTGCGGTGGATTATCCGCTGACACCCGTCAAGCCGGACAAGCAATTCAAACGAGCGCAGGAGTTGAAGGTGGGTCACACCGCCCGCGTGGAAAGCGACGCCTATGTGCGCATCCGGAATTTGAAGACCCGCGATGAAGTCGTCGCTGGCTTTGCCGACGTGGCGAATCATCTGGGATGAAAAACCGGCGGGTTCGTTTGGATTTGCGTCGTGGGAAATGTCATGATTGATTCGGCTCAACGATTTTCCAGCCGGGTGGAAAACTATATCAAATACCGGCCCGGCTATCCGGCGGCCATTCTGGATTTGCTCAAGGAAAAATGCGGGCTGACTTGCCGTTCCGTCGTGGCGGACATCGGGTCGGGCACGGGCATTTTAACGGAATTGTTCCTGCGGAACGGCAACCGGGTTTTTGCCGTGGAACCCAACCGCAATATGCGCGAGGCCGCCGAACGGCGGCTGGGGCAATATCCGAACCTCACGAGCGTTTCCGGAACCGCCGAAACCAGCACACTGAAGGACCAAAGCGTGGACTTCATAACCGCCAGCCAGGCATTTCACTGGTTTGATCGCAAGCAATCGCGCCGGGAATTTCTACGCATTCTCAAACCCGGCGGCTGGACGGTGTTGATTTGGAATGAACGGGTCATAGCCAGCCCGTTTGCCAGGGCTTACGAACATTTGCTCCGGACTTACGGAACAGATTACGAGGATGTGAACCACAAACATACCGACGCCAAGGTCATTGGACCGTTCTTTGGCACGAACGGTCATGAGCAGGCAGATTTTCCAAACCGGCAGGTTCTCAATGGGGACGAATTGAAAGGGCGGCTCCTGTCATCGTCCTATGCGCCGGAGCCGGGGCATCCCAGGCACGTTCCGATGATGGAGGCGCTAAACACGCTCTTTTCCGAGCATCAATCGGATGGAAAAGTTGTCTTTGAATATGACACCCTCGTTTATTACGGCCAACTGTCAGCCTGAATATTATTTTCGGTGACGTTGAAGTGCTCTGTGAAGTCCGGCCGTTTCGGCGGCATTATTTTTGCTTTCAGTTGCTCAAAACCAACCGGAATGACGTAATGATCGTGGAGGACAATTTTTTTCCCGAGTCGAAGCAGCATCCCTCGACCATCACCGTAATGGAGATTTGTGAACGATTTGTGGCAGCGGGTTTGCCTTGTCAGACCGAGTGCCACGAGGACGAGGTGCGGATTGTTTTCGCGGGCCGCAAGTGCAGCCTGATTTTCGCTGTCAATGCGTCCGGCTGCCCTCTGACCGCGAGCATGCCGGACGAGACGGATTATGACGCGGACATTGCCTGTATCCTTTTCGAGGTCTTCGAGAGCATTGGATGGACCTACGCTCCAGGCTAGGACTGTTTTCAGGCCGGTTTTCCCGGCTTCACCACCGCTACCACCCGCGCCTCCGGCTTGAAATATTTTTGCGCGGCGGCCCGGATTTGTTCCAGGGTGACGGCTTCGTATTTGGCGTCATCCTGTTCCGTCCGCTGGTAGCCCAGGCCGTAAAGCTCGTCGAGCGCGGTGGTGGCGGCGAGATGGCCGAGTTCCTGCCGCGCGATTTTCTTCTGGCCGATGATTTTGGCCTTGGCGCGCTTGAGTTCCTCGGCGGTCAGGCCTTCGTGGCGCAGCAATTCGGCCTCCTTGAGCAATTCCTTTTCGACCTGTTCAACCTTGGCCGGCTCGGTGCCGGTGTAAAACGCGAAGTAACCGGGGACAAGCCCGACCAGATTCTGCGCGCCGACATAATAAGCCAGGCCAAGCTGCTCGCGGATGCGAAGGAACAGCCGCGAGCCGAGGTCGCTGCACGATTCCTGAATCAGCTCCAGCGCGTAACGGTCGTCATCGAACATCGTCGTGCCGGGGAAGCCGATGACCAGTACGGCCTGTTTTTTGTCGCGGGTTTCTTCCACGCGGCCGGGGGCGCCTGCATCCTGCCGGCGGGTGGCTTGTGAGGCGTTCTCACTGGCCGGCTGGAAGCCGGCGCTCCCGGCATGTGCCTTCCAACCGCCAAAAACCTTTTCAACAGCGGCCTTGACTTCATCCGTCTTCACATCGCCGTAAATGGCGAGCACGCAATTATCCGGCGTCACGAGCCGTTGATGAAATGATTTCAAATCATCGGCCTGGAGTTTTTGGACTGCCACTTCCGTGCCGAGCGAGTCGAAGCCATAACCGCTCTCGCCGAACAGCGCCCGGCGCATGGCCAGGCTGGCGCTTTTGAGCAAATCATCTTTCTGCGCGTAAATGCCGGCAATTTGCACGTCGCGTTCGCGTTCCAGTTCGCCGGGAGGGAAAATCGGGTTCAACAAAACATCGGAGACGAGTTCAAGGCCGGTTTTGAAATCGCTGCTCAGCACTTCCGCGTTGACGCCGAAGCTGTTGTTGCCGCCGTAACTGTCAATGCCGCCACCCACGGATTCAATTTCCGTGGCAATCTGGGCGGCTGTGCGGCGCCGGGTGCCTTTGAGCAGCGTTTTGGCGAGCAACTGGGTGATGCCGTTGTTATCCGTGGTCTCGGCGAGCACGCCACCCTTGAGCGCCGCGCGAAACTCGACAAAGGGCAGGCGATGCTCTTCCTTTACGAGCAGGCGCAACCCATTGGGCAGATCAAATTTCTGTATCGGCCGGTCCCCGTGCGCTTCAGTTTCGTTTATTGATTTCGGCGCGCTGCCGTCGGGCAGCAGCGCGTAAAGCGTGCGGTTTTCCGGGGTGAGATATTCGCGGGCCACACGCTGGATGTCCGCGGGCGTAACGAGCTTGACGGCGGCAAGCTGGCGTTCGGAAAAACCGAGGTCGCTGGCCACAATCCAGTTTCCGCCGAGGTCGCCGGCCTGCCCATCCATCGTTTTGCGCGTGGCGAGCGTGGCGGAGACAAATTGTTTGACCGCCTTTTCCAACTCGCCGGGCGGCACCAGCCCGCCTTTCATTTTCTCCACTTCCGCCAGCATCGCGCCGCGCGCGTCGGCAAATTTGTCCGCGTCGGTGATGGCGCTCATGCCGAGCAAACCGGGGTTGCCGGGGCTGTACGTCCACGCATCCACGTGATGCACCACGCCCTGCCGTTCGCGCACCTCCTGATAAAGTCGCGAGCTGCGTCCATGGCCGAGCAGCACGGCCAGGACTTCCAGCGCCGGCACGTCGGGATGGCGGATTTCGGGGATGTGCCAGGCAAAATGAAAGTGACCGAGCTCAATCGGTGCTTCCTCGACGATCTCGCGTGGCGCCGTCTGCCTGGGTTCCTCGGGCAAAACCATCGGCGGCAACGGCTGCGCCTTCGATTTTTCGTAGGCAGCACGGATTTGCGCGATGACTTCATCGTTTTTCATGTCGCCCACCACGACGTAGAAGACGTTGTTCGGCGCGTATTTTTCGTGATAGTAACCGCGGATATCGTCCGGTTTCAGTTCGTCGAAAATGTCGGGATAACCGATGACGGTGAAGCGATAAGGACTGCGTGTGTAGGCCGTCTCGAACAGGCGTCGGCCGGCGCGGCGTCCGGGATCATCCACGTTCATATCCATTTCGCGGCGGATGACGTCCTGTTCCTTGGCCAGTTCGTCGGGCGGCAATGTCGCGTTCTGCATGATGTCACAGAGGATATCGATGGCGACGCGCGCGCCGGTGTTCGGCACGTCAATGTGATACACCGTGCGGTCGAAACTCGTGTAGGCATTCATATAACCGCCGGCCTCCTGTACTTCCTGGTCAATGCGGCTGCCAGGCCGTGTGGTGGTGCCCTTGAACAGCATGTGTTCGAGCATGTGCGACAGGCCGGCGCCGAGCCAGCGGCCTTCATAAATGCTGCCGGCCATGCACCACGCCTGCGCCGACACGACCGGCGCGCTGCGGTCTTCGCGCACGATAATGGTCAGGCCGTTGTCAAGCGTGGTCAAAGTGACGCCGGCGGGCGGCGACGGGGTTTGCATGGCCAGAATTCTGGCTGAAAAAGCGGTGTCACTCATACACAAGTTGGACGGGCAGGATATGCGGAAATGCGTTTTGGGCAAACCAATTTGGATCACAAACCATCTCTGTCCTGGAAGGACACCGGAAATTAGCCAGCCACAAGGTAGCTGGGTTCATGTTCGTTAAAAACGATTTGTCCCGGAGGGACGACGGAAAGATTGGGCGTTTCCGCCGTCCCTTCGGGACAGATTTCGTTCCCGAACGATAAACCCGGCACGGTCTGCCGGGCTAAACTCTGTCCGTCGCTCCGCGACTTCTCGTTATCCGCGCGCAAGAACCTTCAATTCGCTACCGGTTTTGATTCCGAATCCGATTTGGTCTGCGGCCGGAACGGCTTGCGAAAGGCTTCCGTGAAATCGTAACCGTTCTGAAAATCGGCGCGCGTGTCCCGGTCGGTTTTGGCGAGCAGGCCGATTTCCACCATGTTGAAGACGATCTCGCCGAAGTCGCGGCAGTTGCGCACGCCCCATTCCTCGAACACGGTTACGACCATCGGGCCGAATTGCTGGAGCGCAAACTGCCGGATGCCGTCGAGCAGCTCCTGGCCGCTGACGTGGCGGATCTGGCCGTGGGTTTCCTTGCCAATTAGTTTCTGCGTATAGTCGAGCGCTTCGCGGACAAACGTATAGGCCTCGCGCGTAAAGCGCGTGTCCCGGGTGAGAATCAATTCCACCGCTTCGTCAAAGTTGATTTCTTGCATCTTTAAGGTTTCACCTGCTGAGTGGCCACCGGCGCCGGATGAGCTGTGCGATACGTTTTGACGGCCCAACCGGTCAGCAGCAGCCCCAGAACGATACAGAGAACCAGTTGTTCCTGCTTCGTCAGCCGATTCACAGGCCCAATATAGCGGAAAAGGGGATAAACGGCAACAATACTTCGGTATTTACGATTTACGATTTTCGATTTACGAGGCAAACTCGATGCGCCTGTGATTCGTAAATCGTAAATCCAATATCGTAAATTGACATGGCTGCCATTGGCCGATTTCAGAAGGGCAACGAGGTTTTTCATGCCAAAGTGGTGGACGGTGAACTGTTCCGGCTGCGCGGCGACGTTTTCGGCTCGCCGTCGTTCGACCGCAAACCGACGCCCCGGAAAGGTGTAAAGACGCTGGTGCCGGTCGCGCCCTCGAAAATCATCGCCGTCGGGCTGAATTACATCGAGCACGCGCGAGAAACGGGCAAGCCCTTGCCGCGCACGCCGTTGTTCTGGCTGAAGGCCACCACGTCGTTGCTGCGGGACGGCGGGAAGATTGAGATTCCCTTCCCGCATCATCGCACGGATTACGAAGCGGAGCTGGCCATCGTCATCGGCCGAAAAATCCGCAATGTGACGGCGACGCAGGCTTCGCGCTACATTTTCGGCTACACCATCGCGCAGGACATCAGCGACCGGACGATTCAAAACGCCGAAAGCCAGTGGGCGCGCTGCAAATCATTTGATACCTTCACGCCGCTGGGGCCGTTCGTGGAGACCAAACTGGATCCGGGCGACCTGACGATTCAACTTTTTCAAAATGGCCAACTGCGCCAGAACTCGAACACCAGCCAGCTCATCTTCAAACCCGCCGAACTCGTGAGCTTCATCTCCACGAACATCACGTTGCTGCCCGGCGACGTGATTCTGACCGGCACGCCCAGCGGCATTGGCCCGATTCAAAGCGGCGACCGGCTGGAAGTGCGGATTCAGGGACTCGCGCCGCTGGTAAACTCAGTGAAATAACCTTAACGCAGAGACGTAAAGGCGCGGAGGGCAAGCAAGATTTTTCTCTGCGTCTCTGCGTCTCTGCGTTAAAGTTTTCCCATGCTTTGGACCAAAACGTTGATTCCGACCCTCCGTGAACCTCCCGCCGAAGCGGAGATTCTGTCGCACAAGCTGCTCTTGCGCGCCGGGCTGATTCGCAAGCTCGCCGGCGGCGTTTACACGTTTCTGCCGCTGGGCCTGCGTGCGTTGCACAAGGTCGAGCAAATCGTTCGCGAAGAAATGGATCGCGCCGGGGCCATTGAGGTCCTCATGCCGGCGCTTCAGCCGCCGGAAATCTGGCAGCAAAGCGGCCGCTACCAAACCGCGCGCGACGTGTTGTTCAAGGTCAAGGACAGCGCCAACCGCGAATGGGTCCTCAGCCCGACCGCCGAGGAAGTCATTACCAGTACCGCCGCCGCGGAGATTAATTCCTACCGGCAGTTGCCGAAAAACTTTTACCAGATCAGCGTAAAATTTCGCGACGAAATCCGCCCGCGCTTCGGCCTGATGCGCGCCCGCGAGTTCATCATGAAGGACGCCTACAGCTTTGACATCAGCGACGAGGCGTCGCAGGTGACGTATCAGAAAATGTACGACGCCTACGCCCGCATTTTCGAACGATGCGGTCTGAAGGCGTTTCCGGTCGAGGCTGACACCGGCGTCATCGGCGGCAAATTTTCGCACGAGTTCATGGTGCCGGCGGAGACCGGCGAGAACGAGGTGGTGTTCTGCGAAGGTTGCGGTTATGCCGCGAACCTTGAAAAGGCCACGAGCGGTATTCCCAAAACCGCCGCGCGCGAAGTCGGCGCGGCCATTGAGAAATTTGCCACGCCCGGTGTTGTTACCATCGAGGCGCTGACCAAAGCGCCTTACAGCGTTCCGGCCAATCGTCAGATTAAAACACTGGTTTACATCGCCGACAGCAAACCGGTCATCGCCTTGATTCGTGGCGACGATCAGTTAAATGAGGCCAAACTGACAGGCGTCATTGGTAGCACGGTTTTCCGTCCGGCCACTGCCGAGGAAATTTTCACCGCCATTGGCGCTCATCCCGGAAGTTTGGGCGCGGTCCAAAACACATTCGGCCCAAAACCAGATGCGTCATTGACCGCTTCGATGCCCAAAGGAGAAACCTATTACCATTTCCAAATTTATGCCGACGAACGGTTGCGTGGAGCAAACGACATGACCACGGGAGCGAACGAAGATGGTTTCCATTTCCGCCACGTCTCCCTGGAACGCGACATCAAGGTGACGCAGTGGGTTGATTTGCGTACCGTTACCGCTGGCGAGCCTTGCGCCAAATGTGGCAAACCATTGAAAATCCGGCGCGCCATCGAGGTCGGCCACGTGTTCAAACTCGGCACGAAATACAGCGAGAAGTTTGGCGCGGAATTTCTGGACGAATCCGGTGCCCGCAAACTCTCCGTGATGGGCTGTTACGGCATCGGCGTGACGCGCACATTGCAGGCCGTCATCGAACAGGGCAACGACAAGGACGGCGTCATCTGGCCGTTGAGTGTTGCGCCCTACCGCGTTTGCATCACGCCGTTGAACGTGGACCCAAACAGCGAGGCGATGAAGCTGGCGGAGAAGTTTTATGCCGAACTGACGGCGCGCGGCGTGGATGTGATTCTGGACGACCGGGACGAACGGCCCGGCGTGAAATTCAAGGACGCGGACCTGGTCGGGTTCCCGATACGGCTGGCCATCGGCGAGAAATCGCTGGCCAAAGGCGAAGTGGAAATCAAACCGCGCGGCGGGGCATTGCAATCTGTCAAAATCGACGCCGCGGTGGAAGTTGTAATGAAGCTGGTTTCAAAATCGTAGCAGCGGACGTAAGCCCGCTCTAACTGTTTCTGAACTGCCGGGGAAGTGAACCGACGCGCGGCGGCTGGTACAAGTCAAAGCTATGCTCACCTTGGCAAGGGATGGAAGGTGAATTGTGCCGGGTGGCCGGCTGCTGGATCAATCTGCATCGTGAAATAGCCGCCGTCATTCAGGAGTTCAATGCCGGAAAGGGCAGGGCACAGCCGCACATGGAACGGCCACCAGTGATGGGCTTCGTGCAGAGCCGCCGTCATCCGGCTGACGGCATGCCCCAGAAATCGAATGGGCGGAATGCCGCATAAAACCCGGCTCTTCCACAAAACCAGTTGCGTGTGCAGGTGCCCGATGATGGTTTGTTCAATTTGCGGCAGACGGCGGCGAACGAATTCCTCACGCCAGAGAAATGGCAGTGCCGTCGGATCGTGGCAGAACAGAATCACGCGTTGATTCGATGGCAACGCGTCGAACGCGCCGCAGATTTCAGCCAGGTGCGCCTCCCGCAAACGCAGCCACTCCGGCCATTCCGCCGGCAATGTGTCCGGTTGATACACGGGGAGTGCAATCAAGGATGAAACCATTCCCATGAGCGTGTAGCGACCGATGACGAGTTGCCAGAAGGGCGGCAACCCGAGGGTTTCCGTCGAGGTGCGCCAGCTCGCCAGGCGCATTTCGCCGCCGCCGAATAATGCCTGCTTGCCCAATTCATGGTCACCGATGACACACCGCGCGTGGTCGCCGAATTTTATGCGCAGTTTGCCCAGGCATTCCTGCGCGCTTTGACCGGCCGCCGGGTCGCTTACGCCCACAAAGCCGGAGTCGCAGGAGTAATCGCCATTGGCCACGACGTAATCCACCGGGCCGATTTGGGCGAGGAAACGATCCAATTGCGGCGCTTGATCGAGCGGATGGCGCATCCAGACCACATGCCGGAAGGCGTGGGCGAATGTGCGGAACAGGGGATTGGCAATGGCGCGCAGTTCGTAATCGTCACCCCGGGCGCGTTCGGCCGCGCCGGCGTAATGGAGGTCGCTTAAAATGGCAATGGTAACATCGCCTGGCACGTTCGCCCCCATTCGCTGTTAGAGTGGCACGACCATGGCGGCGGTGTCCTCGGCGGTTTTATCCAGGCATTCGCGGACGGTTCTGGCGAGGTCGGCGTGGGTGTAGGGTTTTTGCAAATAGCGCGCCTTCATTTTCACCAGCAGTTGGGTGTTGACTTCGTTGGCGGTGTAACCGCTGGTAAAAACGATTTTCAGACGGGGATGCCTGGCCAGCAATTGTCGGGCGAGTTCCGCGCCCGAAATCCCTTCGGGCATCACCATGTCTGTCAACAACAAGTCTATTTCGTCTGATTTCTCCTGCCAGGTGCCAAGCGCTTCCTTGCCGGATGACGCTTCAAAGATGCGGTAACCGTATCCGGAAAGAATGTTGCACGCCATTTCGCGCAGAATGGGTTCATCCTCGACAATGAGAATGGTTTCGGTTCCGCCAGCAAGCGCCGCCTCCGGCAGGACGGGCGTTTTTTTGGGGGGCACGAGGTTTTTTTCGCTCGCGGGGAAAAATACATAGAACGTTGCGCCTTTGTCGGGTTCACTGTTGACTTCGACCCAGCCTTCATGCTGCTTAACGATGCCGTAAACCGTCGCCAGGCCGAGGCCAGTGCCCTTGCCGACTTCCTTGGTCGTGAAAAACGGTTCAAAAATGCGATGCAAGGTGACGGCGTCCATGCCCATGCCCGTGTCCGTAACCCGCAAACGAACAAACCGGCCTGCGTGCGCATCGGCATGTGACTTCACGTAGTCCTCGTCAATCGTCAGGGTGTCAATTCCGATGGTGAGCCTGCCACCTCGCGGCATCGCGTCGCGCGCATTGACGGAAAGGTTCATAATGACCTGTTCGATCATGCCGACATCACCTTCTATGGCCGGCAGTTCCGGTGGCGGCCGGAAATCGAGCCGGATGGTCTCGCCGAGCAGGCGTTCCAGCATCCGGGACATGTTGTCGACGACCTCGCGCAAATCGAGCAGGTCGGGCTGAATCACGTTTTTACGGCTGAACATCAACAGTTGGCGGGTCAGGCCCGCGGCGCGTTCCGCGGCAAAATAAACGGCCTGAAGCGGATCCAGCACGTCCGGAGGCAGTGTCGGCTTGGCCAGCAACGCGCTGGAATGTCCCTGGATGATGGTCAACATATTGTTGAAATCGTGCGCCACCCCGGCGGCCAACTGGCCGACCGATTCCATTTTTTGTGATTGTCGCAGTTGTTCCTCCAGGTTCAATCGGTCGGTGATGTCGTCCACGTAACAATGCACCACGCGGCTCGGCAACACGGGATGAAACAACCAGGAAAAGGTGCGGTCATTCACCTCCGTTTCCAAACGTACCTTGCTCCGACCGGTGGTCAGGCAGTCGTGAATGATTTCGTTGATCTCTGGAGGCAGAATGTCGCGTGGATGTTTTTTTCGGACGGACAATGCGAGTTGTTGCGCCGCGTCGTTGAAATAGCTGATCGTCCCGTTTTCGCTGAACTCCATGGTGGCCGCCGGGTTCAATTTGGCGAACGAGGCGACTTTTTCGATTTCGGCTTCCGCGCGTCTCCGTTCGACCGCCATGCCCAGCACCGTGGCCACGGCCATCAGAAACTGCATCTCGTCCGGCGTGAAGTCACGGCGCTGCGTGGCGTGGGCGCCGATGACGCCAAAAGGCCGCCCGCGGGTCGGAATCGCCACGGTCACACCGCTGCTGATGCCATGCTCGGCAAACAATGGCGGCACGGCAAATTGGGTCTCGGTCTTGGAATCACGAATGACAATCATTTCGCCGGAAATCAGTGTCAGGCCGATTTGCGAGTGATTATCACCGGGGATTTTGGTTTCTCCGACGCAGCCGCGTTTCCAGCCGGCGCCGGCCTGCAATAACAACTGACCGTCGGACATTCGTTCCCAGATGGCGCTGCATTCCATTTCCAGTGTGTGGGCGACGAGCAGGCTGGCCTGATTCAGCAGCGGCGCCAGGTCGTTTTCGGTCAGCGCGAATTGTCCCAGGGCGGCGATGGCGGTTTGCTGGAGGGCGCGGTTGAGCAGGACTTTCTCCGCCTTTTCACGTTCGCTGATGCGCTGTTGCAGTGACTCGGCCATGCTGTCGAAAACCTTGGCGAGCTGGCCGAATTCATCTGCGGTGGGCTCCAATCCCGTGCGGGCATTCAGGTCACCCCTGGCAAAACGCTGGGCCGCCTCGGACAGGGCGCGCACCTGGCGCAAGATGAAATGTTCGCCACCAAACCACGCTGCGAACAGCGCCAGCAGACCGACGGCGAAACTGGTCCAAGGCACGTCCAGCGCGTAGCGTTTCAACCAGCCCGGCGCAAATTCCCAGAACCAGGTCTGGTTGACGAGAAACGTCAACGCCAGTGCCGGGGCGATGGCCACGAATACGCTGGCCACCAACTGCATTCGCACCGTGGAAAACTTTTTCAAAATTTTCTTGGTCATTTTATCGATTCCGAGGCTGTTTTAGTAGCATATCGCAAACCAATTTTTGCGTCATTTTGCATCCAGGCTTGCCAACGCCGCCGCCCGCCCCTTAGGCAACCGGCCTACATGGAAAATCAAAAAACCGTGCAAAAACTCCCGTAACTCGATGATTTGGACATGACTCAATTTCAGTCGCGCGCAGGCCGGCCAGCCGCCCTGTGCCAGGACCCGGCAGATCTTTTTTGCGCCGGGCGAAAGCCCGGTCTTTTCCCAATCCGGTTTCAAACCGAGTTCCTGAAGCAGTTTCAACTCAAACGCGAAGACCGTCTGGGGTTTGGCAGGTTGTTGGCACAGGAAATCCAGCAACCCCAGAATCAAATTGTAAACGGTGGGCAGGGGCGCTTCAGTTTCCGTCGCCTGCTCGATGAACGCCGTGGCATAAGTCGCCAGGCGCAGGCCCGCGAGGTTCTGGCGCAGCGCGGCGTGGAGCTCGCGCAAACCGACTTCGCGGAGGGTGTGCAAATCCGAGCGCCGGCTGCGGCTGAACGAAAAATCCGCCACGTAAAACAAATCGAGCTGGCCGAGAAACGGCGACTTCGGCCGGCGCGCGCCCCGGGCAACGGTGGCGATGCGCCCGAAATCCGGCGTGAGCCAGTGGATGATGAGGCTGGTTTCGGTGAGCGGCCGGGTGCGCAGGATCAGGCCGGTGGCGGATTGGATCATTTGATGGGCGGCGGCGGCGCGGATTCATTCGCCAGCGCGCCGACGCTGATGATGTACTTGAATCCCTCCGCCACGGACATGTCAAGTTTCACAACTTTGTCCTCTGGCACAACAATTAAAAAACCGCCGGTGGGAAGCGGCGTCGTCGGGATGAAGACGCACACGCATTTCCTGCCCGTTTTTTTCTCCACTTCGTCCGCGTGCGCGCTCGTAATGAAGCCAACCGAATAAATTCCTTCGCGGGGATATTCGACAAGCACGACGGTCTTAAAGGAGCTTTTTTTCCCGGAGGTAAAGGCCTCGTCCAACTGCTTGATGGTGCCGTAAATCTTGTTCAGCACCGGGACCCGCAGCATCATGTTGTCCGCCCAGGCAATCAGCTGCTTGCCGAAATAATTCCGCGCGAGCACTCCGACCACTGACACGATGGCGATGAACAGGAACAGCGCCAGCAGGCTCCAATACCAGAACATGGGGCCGGAGATGCCGTCCTGATAAATCGCCCGTGGACTGAGGCAGTATGGAAGGAAAAAAAGGAGAGTGTCCGTGAAGCTGGAAATGGTGCCGAACAGCCATTTGACCACCGCCAGCGTGATGACCCCGGGCAGCACGATGGCAAGGCCGGTCAGGAAACTGGCGCGCCAGCGCGCGATTAGCGATTTTTGCACCCGGAAAGATTAGCGGCCCGGCCCAGTTGTGCGAGCGAAAATCGGCGCGAAAGTTCGCCCCACCGGCGGTCTTCCTCGCGTTTCATGTTCCGCCGTTCACCGCCCCGCGAATCATCATAGCCGAGCAAATGCAAAACGCCGTGAACGAGATAACGCACGATTTCCGATTGCCAGCTCGTGCGAAACTGGCGCGCCTGCCTGACCGCCTCGTCCACGCAGATGAAAATTTCGCCGTGAAGCGGGCATCCGGCGCCTGGCATCCGGCGGCGGGCGTCGGAATAGTCAAATGTGATGACGTCCGTCGAACCCTGATGCTGGAGAAATGTCTCATTGAGCCGGGTTATTTCCGGCGCGGCGACCAGGTGAACGCCGAGTTCCGCGCCCTCAATATTCAGATCATCGAGCAATGCCGCGGCGATTTGTTTCAGCAAACGCAGATTGATTTTCCGCGTCCGGTGGCGATTGAAAATGCAAACATTCATTCCGAGAATTTGCAGGAGACGACGTAAGGAGTCTCCCGTTTTTCAATTTGAGCCTCGTCACCTCGGCTCCTATCGGAAGCTTTCATTCGCTTTTCGCCCCGCCGCGATGTTCCTCGTAAGCCGTGATGATGCGTTGTACGAGCGGATGGCGGACCACGTCACGTTTGCTGAACTCGATGACGGCAATGCCTTCCACATTTTTCAAAACCCGGTGCGCCTCCAGCAGGCCGGAATGCTTGTTGGGCGGCAAATCAATCTGCGTCTCATCGCCGGTGATGACCGCCTTCGAGCCGTGGCCGAGGCGCGTGAGGAACATCAACATCTGTTCCGTCGTCGAATTCTGCGCCTCGTCCAGAATGATGAAAGCGTTGTTGAGCGTCCGGCCGCGCATGTAGGCCAGCGGCGCGATTTCGATCGTCCCGCGTTCGGTATGCTTCTGGATTTCCTCGGCGGGCAGCATGTCGTGTAATGCGTCCTGCAACGGGCGCAGATACGGCGTGATTTTTTCGTAAAGATCGCCCGGCAGGAAACCGAGGGCCTCGCCGGCCTCCACGGCCGGGCGGGTGAGAATGATTCGTGAAACCTTCCCGTCGCGCAACGCGGCAAGTGCCATCGCCACAGCCAGATACGTCTTGCCCGTGCCTGCCGGACCAACGCCAAATGTCACATCGTGCTTGCGAATCGCATCAAGGTATTTTTTCTGGCCAACGGTTTTGGCGGTCACGCCGGGTTTCCGGTCGTGGGTCAGCACGCGGTCGCTGACCAAATCCTTGAGGGTTTCCGCGCCTTCGTGTTTCACGACGTTCAGCGCGTGGGAGAACTCGCGGTTGCGGACCGGCGTGCCGGCCTTCAACAGGGTTTCAAGCGAAACAAAGAGATGTTTGGCGCGTTCGATGGCGTCGGCCTGGCCTTCGAGTTTGATCCAGCCTTCGCGCGAGGTGGCCTTGACGCCTAGTTCGGTTTCGAGCGATTGCAAATTGCGCGGTTCATTGTTGAAAAGCTGCTGCGCGAACCGCGCGTTTTCGAAATGAAGGGTTTCCGTGGCCATTACAATTGCAACCAGTTTCACAATCGATTATCCAGGGTCCCGGAATCATTGGCCGCGAGCCGGCCAACAATCTTTACCACCAGCCGTTCTGCCACGGTTGCCAATTGTGCCTTAACACCGGAAGGAACATTCAATCCCGCCGTGCGCCATTCTTGAAGGGGAAAATCTGTGTTGGCCAGTACCGATGGGATGGGAACAAGAAATAAATCCATTTCTTTTTTCCCGATGACAACAGCGGGTCGAACCTTGCGGCTCGTCAAATCCGTGAATGGAATCGGCAGGAGAACCACGTCATTTCTTGAGCAGTTCATTGAAGACGTCGTCGGCGTCGTTGTCCCAGGTTTTGGTCAAGGTTTCCTCGGAAAGTTTCAACCACGTCTCGCGCTCCGTGTCGGATTCAATGGTCACGCGCACCCGGGTTTTTTCCGGCAACGACAACGGCTCCGGCAAGAGAAGCTTGCCGTGCTCATAAATGGCATCAACCGTCGTTGTCATGCTGAGAAATTAACCGGTTCCACTATCATAATCAAAAATTATTTTGCCAGTTCGGCGCGCAGTTTTGCCGCCAGCTCGCCCAGGGCTTGGGGCAGAACGGTGGTGTTGGCAAGCACGGGCATGAAATTCGTGTCGCCGTTCCAGCGTGGCACGACGTGAATGTGCAGATGCTCCGCGACCCCGGCGCCCGCGACTTTGCCAAGGTTGATGCCGATATTGAAGCCGTCCGGCTTCATCAGTTTTGTCAGCGCGTTTACGCAACGCCGCGTCAGCTTCCATAAATCGGCGAGTTCGTCATCCGTCAAGCCGTTCAGGTCCGCAACTTCCTTGTAAGGTACCGTCATCAAATGGCCGCCGACGTAGGGATACCGGTTGAGCAGGGCGAAGCAGGTGCGGTCACGCACGAGCACGTAATTGGCCTCGTCATCGCTGGATTGCGCGATGCGCGTGAACAGGCTGGCGTCCAACTGCGGTTTGGGCGCGAGAATGTATTCAATCCGCCACGGTGCGTGCAGCGATTCCATGTCGGCAGGGTAATTGTTGTGCCCCTGAAAGTCAAAACTGGTGGGTCGAGGCTCCTGACGAGCTGTTTTTGAGTCGTGAGTCCGGCTCGCGGGGACGCTCGCCCCACCGAACTCATCGCCGCCGAAATAAATACTTCGCGAACGAAATCAGCCCGGAAAATTTATAGGCCGGATCAACGTATTTTTCGATGACGTAGAACGCGAAATAGTAAAACCGGCAGAAACTCCAAATCGCCACCACGAGCAAGACGGCATGCTTCCAATTCGGGCTGTCGAGAAAAAGCAGGATGGCCGCGGTGATTCCGATGAGCAGGAACAACCATCCTTTGAACCTGATCCAGACTGGATTCGTAAGGTCTTTCATGAGAACAGACTCAGGATGGCCCTGGCCGCGCGTTCCGTGGCGCCGGGATCACCCAGCGAGGAAACAACCCCGGCAAGCTGCGATTTGATTTTTTGCCGGCGCGATTCGTTCTGCAACAGTTCCAGCGCGGCGCCGGCGATGTTTTCCGGCGTGGCGGCGCTTTGGATGAATTCAGGATAAATCTCCTCGTTGGCCAGAATGTTCGGCATCGTCGCCCATCTCACGGTGACGATGCGTTTGGCGATTTCGAAATTGAACCAGGACGTTTGGTAGAGCGTCACCGCCGGAACGCCGAAAAACGCGCATTCCATCGTCACTGTACCTGTCGAAGCGATGGCGATGTCCGTTTGTGCGAGGAATTCAGGCAGGTTGCCGACTTGAATTTCGACGTTGGGCGGAGGGGCGGACAGCTTGTCTGCGAGTTTCTTCAATGCCGGATTCGGCAGCACCATTCGGGCACGGCTCGTCGGCAGTTTGCTCTGAATCAATTCCAGCGCATCGAGCATCACCGGCACATGCCGCTTCAATTCGCTCGTCCGGCTGCCCGGTAAAAGTAAAATTGTCGGCGCATTTTTAACCCCATCTCCCATCTTCCATCTTCCATCTGCTGTCGCGAAGCGACCTGCCATCGGATGCCCGACAAATTCCACGCGCAATTTCGGTGTGCGCTGGGCGTACCAGTCCTTCTCAAACGGGAAAATGCTCAGGAGCAAATCATAATCCGCCTCCAGCAGCTTCGCGCGGCGCGGACGCGACGCCCAGACCTGCGGCGAGACGAATTGGACGATCTTCGGGTTCCATTTGGTAAAGGGATTTTCGCGGGTGTATTGCTTGATGGCGTGACCGAAACGCAGGTTGAACCCGCCGAAATCCACGCCGACAATGACGTCCGGTTTGCGTTCGGCGGCCAGCGCGAACAGTTGATTGAACAGTTGGCGGAACTTGAAATAGTTTTTGACCACGTCGGTGAAGCCGACCACCGAATGCTTGGTCAGGTCAAAGATTAGTTCGACTCCGGCTTCAGCCATCTTCACGCCGCCAGCGCCGAAAAACTTTGCGTCCGGCAATTGTCCACCAAGGGCGGAGACCAGTTCTGCCGCGAGCAAATCCCCGCTCGCCTCACCGGCAATGAGCATGAACGATTTCGGTCTCACGTAAAATAGTAGCGCGTGAAATGGAAGAATACTGGCGCGGCGAAACACAGCGAATCGATCCGGTCCATCACGCCGCCGTGACCTTCGATCATGTTCCCGTAATCTTTCACGCCGCGGTCACGCTTGATGGCCGACATCACAAGCCCGCCGCCAAAGCCCATCAGCGTGATGACCAGCGACATCCCGGCCGACTGCAGCGGTGTGAAAGGCGTGGCCCACCACAGGCCCGCGCCGATCAGCGTCGCCGATGCGATGCCGCCGACAAATCCTTCCCACGTTTTGTTCGGGCTAACGGTCGGCGCGATTTTGTGTTGGCCAAGAGTTTTGCCCCAGACGTATTGAAGCACGTCACTGATTTCCGCCACCAACACGAAATAAAACATTAACTTGCCGTTCTGCCCTACGTAACCGGGAATGTTCAAGCTCAACAAAGCTGGAACATAGCTCACGCAATATACGCAGACCATTAATCCCCATTGGATTTTTGCCGTCCGCTCCAGAAAATTCTCGCAATCGCCGGCAACGGCACTGCGAATGGGAATGAACAAAAACGCGTAGACTGGAATCAGGATTGAAAAGAGGCCATACCATTTGGCAGCGATCAAGTAGTACTGGAGCGGCAGGATGACGAAGAAGACCCAAAAGAGAGTCCTGTGATCGCCCACCCGCGTCGGCGTGAGCGTGATAAATTCCCGCAGCGCAAAAAATGAAGTCAGCGCAAACAGAACGACTGATCCAATTCCGCCGGTGGCCATCGCCAGGCCGAAGACGGCGACCATCATCCACCAGGCACGGATGCGGGCGTTGAGATTTTGCACCGTCGTCCGCCCTTTGTCGTCAGTGACGCGCAAGGACAGCACCCAGCCAATCAGAGATGACAAGACCAGCAAGGCCAGCACGCCGCCGACCAGCCAGATCGTTTGCTTGTCGAATTTGAGGTTCGTCATTTCCTCAATGCTTTGATCGCCGCTTGCGCCCGATTAAGAAACGCATCTTTTCCCTCGCCGTTATCCAGCTTCATCGGTGTGCCGAAACTCACGCCGCCCAGCAACGGCACGGGCAACATTTCGCCCTTGGGCAAAATGCGGTTCAAGTTTTCAATCAGCACCGGCACAAATTCCACGTCCGGTCGGTCTTTGGCGAGATGAAATAGTCCGCCTTTGAACGGCGCCATTTCCTCGCCCGATTGCCGTCCGCCCTCTGGAAAAATGATCAGCGAATGGCGGTCGCCCAGCGCGGCGAGCATGTCGGTCAGTGGATTGTCATGCACCGTCGGCTTTTTGCGTTCGATCAAAACCGCGTTGAAAATGTGATTGGCCAGATACGGGCGCAATTTGCCTTTGATCCAATAATCCCGCGCCGCCACCGGTCGCGTGAGCGCCCGCACCGGTAGTGGCAGCGACGCCCAGATCACCAGCGCGTCGAGATTGCTCGTATGATTCGCAAAATAAACACGCTGCCGGGTTTCCGGCGCGCAGCCGACCCACCGGGCACTTGCGCCCGTAATCAATTTCGCAACCACCGCGAGCAATGTCTTCATCATTTGAATTCCATTTCACGCGCAATCCGGAAACACCGGCGGAAAATGGTGACGACGCAGCCCGCGCTGACGAGTGTCAGCGCGACCGGAATAATTTTCGCCGTCAAAGGCCAGACCGGCGCGAGCGCACCGGCGGCACACGCCACGGTCATGACAGCCATGCGTTGTTGTTTCGCCATCGGCCCGAGAAAATGCTGGCCTGCACCCATGCTTGCGCCGAGCGCTCTCACGTAGGCGGTGGTGATAGCCAGCACTGCCGCCGCCCAGCCGAGTTCCCTTGTCCACACGAATTCCGGCACTGAGTATGCCGCGCCGATAAAAATAAAAGCATCTGAAAAGCGGTCGGGCAATTCATTGAAAATTTCACCCGCCTTGGTTTTGAATCCGCCTTCGATGGCCACCATGCCATCAAACAAATTACACAGCAGCCGCAATTGCATTCCGCAAATGGCGAGGATCAGCAGAATACTCCAGCACCAGTCACCCTCCGATCGGCCAGCAAACCAGAAACAAATTCCTGCTGACGCAGCGAACATCGACCCGGCCACGGAAATGATGTTCGGGCGCACGCCAGCGCGGGCCAGCCGACTTGCGATGGCGGTCGCCCATTTGGTGTCACGCGATTTCAACGGACGACGGGTGATGTTTTCTTCATGATTCACGGTTTCATTTTAGCGCAAAGGCGCGGGGAAATTCATGTGTGTTTTTTTGATTTCATCCGCCTGTCTTCCCAAGCCAGAATTAGCAGAGCAAACAGGACAACGCCAGTCGTGCCGACGCAAAACGGCGCGAGAGATCTATCCAAAGGGAGCGAGCCTCGCTTGGGGAGGCGGAGTTGTGCTGAGAAAATTTCGCCGACGCCGGGAACGGAAGTTTGGGCTATGACGTTGCCATAGCCACCAACGGCTTGCGAAATGCCGGAACTGGCGACGCGGAAAATCGGGATGCCATATTCCGCCGCACGCACCGGCGCAACCCGCGAATGCAATTCATGTTCATGCCGTCCCCAATCTTCAACGTCCATCGTCGGGACGATGAGGAGTTGTGCGCCTTCTTCCACGAGCCGGTCGGTGACGCGCGCGTAGCTCAAGTCGTAGCAAATGCATATGCCAATTTTCCCCCACGGCGAATCCCAGACTTCCTGTTGCCGCGCCGGCAAGCCGTCTTTAAAGAACTGGATCGGCACACGCTTGGCTTGCTTGAAGACAACTTCGCCGTTGGTGCCGACGACGAAGGCGGTGTCGTAGAAATTATCCGTGCCCGCTGGATCTTCCCCCCCGACGACCAGGTAACGAGAATGTTCGCGGCACCAATTCTTCAATAAATCCGGCACCGGCCCATTGAGCGTATATTCGCTTAAGACAAAAATCGGCGCGTCTGGATTCTGGCGCAGCGCTTTATTAAGCACTTTCGGCAGAACGCCTATGGCGGGAAATTCCAATTGGGCGGCGACCAGCTTTAAGGCGGGAAACGGGCGTTCGTACCTTGCCGAAGCCTTGAGAACAAGAAACCAGGCCAAAGGAATCAGTAAAACCAGACCGATTCCAAATAAATTGATCCAAATTCGTTTCACAAAATCCCTGAAACCACAAATCGCCGCGACTGCGAAAACCAAAAAACCAACGGAATACATTCCCAAAACATTAACGGGACTGATCGGAAGATTGGGGGAGGCGTATCCGATATTCAGCCACGAAAATTTGAAATAATAAAGTTCACTGCGGAAATATTCCAGGCCGGTCCAGATAAAAGGAATCAACCAAACGGCTTTGGCTTTTCCCCAGCGTCGAATACAGCCCCAGGAGATTGCGGTAAACAGGCCAATCCAAAACGCGAACACGAGCCACAGGACGATGGCCGTCACCCCAAAAATGTTCCAAAAGAAAAACAATTGCGAAGCGGCGCAGAGAAATCCGGTTGCCAATCCAAAATAAAACGCGCGACGAACCGTCGGCTGGTCGGTGAGTTGGACGAGACCATAGGCGTAGCCGAAGATGAACAAGCCCAGGGCGGCAAGTTTGATCAAACTGTAGGCGGCGTTAAAGCAGGCGACGGCAAGTATCAGCCACAGAAAGGATTTTCCCCAGCTTGCCGGTTTTGCCTGCGCTTCTCTGGCCGCAATATTCATTTGCTTTGCTGCACCTGCCTCGTGATTTCAAAGGCCAGGTCCAGCGCGCGTTTGGCGGATTCACCGCTGACCACGGGTGCGTGTTTTTCACGGACGCAGTTCACGAAATCCTGCAGTTCAAGCTTGAGTGGTTCGTCCTTCGCAATCGGCACCGGCTCGCGCACGATTTTTTTGCCGGCAAATTCGCTGACAACCGTCACGCTGCTGCCAGCAAGGGCAAAAAGCTTTCTCATCTTGGAACTTACCCATTCATCGTCGCGGGCAATGCGGTAGATGAATCCTTCCTGCGCGCGGTAATCGAGTGAGATATAGCAGGGATTGGTCGGGCCGCTGAAGACGCGAATCTTTCGCATCCGTTCCGGGCTGATGCGGCTGACCGTGAGGTTGGCCACACAGCCGTTCGCGAAACGCAGGCGCGCATTGGCAATGTCCTCGCTCCTGCTCAACACGGGAATGCCCACGGCGTCCACACTCGTCACCGGCGATTTTACGAACGCGAGTACGACGTCGAGGTCGTGAATCATCAGGTCCAGCACGACACCGATGTCGGTTGAGCGGGCCGGGTAAGGTGAAAGCCGGTGGCATTCGATGAAGCGCGGCTCCGGCGCGGCGGTTTCGAGATATTTGAAAACGGGATTGAACCGCTCGACGTGGCCGACTTGCAGGACGCAATTTTTCTGTTGCGCCAGCTGGACGAGTTCGGCGGCTTGCCCGGTGTCGTCGGTCATTGGTTTTTCGACCAGGACATGTTTGCCTTGCGCGAGCAGTTGTTTGGCGAGATCGAAGTGCGTGTTGGTGGGCGTGGCAATGTTCAACGCGTCGGCGTTTGCGGCGGCTTCGGCGATGGAATTGAAAATGTGCGTGTTATGCCTCGCAGCGATTTTGCGGGCCGTGTCGGCGTTGGTGTCAAAAAGGCCGGCGAACTCGACCTGTCCGGCGCCGGCGAGTTCCGCGTAGATGCGGGCATGATTTTGTCCGAGAGAGCCGACGCCGAGAACGGCCACCCGGATTTTAGGGGTTGCGGTTGCCACGCGGCGAGTTTGCCATTGTTGGCACTTTTCCAAAAGCGGAAATCAACGCGGTTGGAGTTCAAGCTTTAGCCTGTCGGCCAAGGCAGACTAAAGCGTGAACTCCAACTCAACTTTCAACTTTCAACTTTCAACGTTCAACCGTTAAATACCGCCATGCCAATCCTGGGTTATGTCATCGTCGCGGTGGCGGCGTATTTGCTCGGGTCGGTTCCGACCGGCTATCTGGCGGCGCGGGCCAAAGGCATTGACATCCGCACTGTTGGCAGCGGGAACATCGGCGCGACCAACGCCATGCGCGTTCTCGGCAAACCGGTGGGAATCTTCGTGCTGCTTGCGGACTGCGTAAAAGGTTGGTTCGCATGTTTTCTCGGCAAATGGTTTTGCATCTGGTACATTTGTACGTTTACTGTCTTTACGACCGCCGGTTTGGATGAGACAACGCTCGAAGGTTTGATCCCGATAAAACAATGCGAGATCATCGCCGGCATTTTCGCCGTGCTCGGCCACAATTACACCTGCTGGCTCAGGTTCAAAGGCGGCAAGGGTATCGCCACCAGCGGCGGTGTTTATCTGGCGCTCGCGCCGTGGGCTGCGTTAATTGCGCTGGTAGTCTTCATCGTGGCCTTGCTGGCGACGAGATACGTCTCGGTCGGTTCCATGGCGGCGGCGGTGGCACTGACGGCAGCGGTATGGATTCAGCCGCCGCACAATTTATTGCTCGGCATCGTCACGACGGTGCTGGGTGTAATGGCCATCTACAAACACAAGGGCAACCTCCAGCGTCTCGCCGCCGGAACCGAAAGCCGGCTGCAATTCAAAAGAAAGGAAACGACATGAGAATCACCGTTCTCGGCGCCGGCGCGTGGGGAACCGCATTGGCCAAGGTGCTGCACGAAAACGGCAACGCCGCGGCGCTTTGGGACATCAACGCCGAAACGCTCGCGGAACTCCGGCGCGGACACAGCGAACGTTATCTGCCCGGCGTGAAATTGCCGAGCGACTGGCGAGTTGAAGAGGATTTTCAAAAGGCGGTTGGCGGCGCCGAGTGTCTGGTGATGGCCATTCCGTCGCAATCGTTCCGGCAGGTGGCGGCGAAGTTAAAAGGGCACCTGGCCATCATGGTGAGCGTGACCAAGGGCATTGAATTTGAAACCGGCGAAACCATGAGCCGGATTTTGCGTGAGCACACGCCGGCGAACCGTGTGGCCGCGCTGTCCGGTCCGAGTTTCGCCCGGGAAGTGGCGCTCGGCATCCCGACCACGGTGGTTTGCGCCAGCGAAAGCGACGGCACGGCACGCACCGTGCAGGGACTTTTCCATCGTCCCGAATTCCGCATCTACCGGAGCACGGACATCCTGGGTGTGGAATACGGCGGCGCGCTTAAAAACATCATCGCCATTGCGGCGGGCGTGAGCGACGGCCTTGGCTATGGCGATAATACCAAGGCCGGCCTCGTCACCCGGGCGTTGTCCGAAATGCGCCGGCTGGGTGTGGCCTGCGGCGCGCAGGCGGAAACCTTTTCCGGCCTGAGCGGCCTGGGTGACCTCATGTTGACATGTTTCTCGAAACAAAGCCGTAACCGCGACTTGGGTGAACGTCTTGGGCGCGGCGAAACGATGGCGGCAATCCAGGCGTCGCATCCCAAACTGGCTGAAGGCTATCCCACGGCGCGGTCGGCGCACCGGCTGGCGCGTGAGAAAAAGGTGCCGACGCCGATTATTGACGAGGTCCATGCGCTGCTCTACGAAGGCAAAGACCCGAAGAAAGCGGTGCGCGATTTGATTTCGCGCGCCTTCAAAGCTGAGGATTAAACCGCAGATTACGCGGATTCTAAATCATGGACTTCCTAATCCGCGTAATCCGCGGTTACTTTAATTCCGTCTTGATGAGTTTCAACAGATCAGCGAGTGATTCGACGGCCTTGAACTGCGGAAATTCCTGTTTCACCTTTTCCGGAGCGTGAATCAGAAAGCCAACGTTCGCTGCGAGCAACATCGCGGTGTCGTTGTAGGAATCGCCGGCAGAAATGACGTGATAATTCAGTCGTTTGAACGCGGCCACGGCCTCGCGCTTTTGTTCCCGGATGCGCAGTTGGTAATTCACTATATGGTCGTTCTCGACAACCAGCCGGTGGCAGAGCAACGTCGGCCAGCCGAGCTGGCGGAGCAGGGGGCTGGCAAACTGCTCGAAGGTGTCGGACAAAATGATGACCTGCACCAGGGAACGCAGTTCATCGAGAAATTCCCTGGCTCCCGGGAGCGGCCGTAATGCGCCGATGACGCTTTGGATGTCTGACAGTTTCAGGCCGTGCTGATCAAGAATGGCAAGGCGGCCGCGCATGAGTTTGTCATAATCCGGTTCATCGCGCGTGGTGCGGCGCAATTCCGGGATTTTGGTTTTCTCGGCGACGGCAATCCAGATTTCCGGCGTCAACACACCTTCCATGTCTAAAGTAACAATACACTGCTTCACAGGCGTAAAGTGTTTCAAAATTCGGCTGGTGTGTCGAGAGGTTCACCTGCAGACGACGGCGGAGTCGAAGTCTCGTCTCTTGCAAACTGGCGACATGGATATTGCATTGGATGGCCGGGAAAGGGCTTGATTGCATGATTATATAACATGTGTTTCCGCATGCTATTATTAATACAATTGACATTTTGCGTCTGCTATTATAAATACATCTGCTATGCAACTCGCGAATGTGGCGAGCAAAGTTATGTCGTCCTACCCGGCGCGGTTTGTGAAGTGTAATCTGTGCGGAGCCGACGACTACACCGTTCTTTTCCCCAAAGGTTATGCCCAACTGCACCGGATTGTACGCTGCAATCAGTGCGGCCTGATGTATGCAAATCCGCAGGAACTGGTGGATTGCGAACGCGTTCAGTCCGACGCTCACCCAAAAATCTATGACGAGACAGAAGCGCGTCAATATTTGCAGAAGCAGTATGTGCAATTGCCCGATAACGAGCGAGCGCTGCGGGTCCTGAACAAACTGGTCCCCGGACGCGGCAAATTGCTGGAAATCGGAAGCTATTGCGGTATTTTTCTCAATCGCATCCGGGCGGATGGCTGGGACGTACTGGGCGTGGAACCAGATGCCGCCGCCGCCGACTATGCCCGGCGCAAGTTCAACCTGAACATTTCCGGCAACCTCCTGCCAAATTCAGAATTGCCGACTCACGGTTTCGATGCGGTGGTCATGCTTCATGTTATCGAACACATGCCAGATCCCTCTGAGAGCCTGCAGGAGATTCATAGGATTCTTAAACCGGGCAGCATCTTCATTGCTGAAACGCCGCGTTTTGATTCGCTTCTATTCAAATTGCTTGGCCGCCATGAGCGCAGCATCTGTAACTGCAACGGGCACATCTATTTCTTCACGGTTCTCACGCTCCGCCGGTTGCTAGAAAAAAATGGCTTTGAAGTCATTCGCGCGGATATGGTAGGCCGGACACTTACCATGGACCGATTGCTGTACAACATTGGTTTGATTCTCGGCTCTCCACGAATTCAAAAATGGTTTGCCCGACTCGGTGTGGGCCTTCATCTGGACAAACTGCGTCTTTACATCAACGTCAGAGACATGCAGCGGCTCTACGCCAGGGCGAAGTGAACATTGAACCCGCCGTTCCGATTTGACGGGATAGATAATGTGATAATCCCCCTGCTCAAAACAGTCTTAAGACGCGTTTTCTTTGGGCAAACTGGCAATGTTCTTTGTAACCGACCTCGTGCGCGAGTTGGACGGCTTTGGCAAAGTTCATTCCCACCTCCTCCGGGGCGTGGGCATCCGAACCGAACGTGATTGGCACATCCGTTTGAAACGCGAGCTGGAGGATTTCGCGGCTGGGATAGATTTCCCGGCAATCCTTTCGCAGACCGGCGGTGTTGAGTTCGATGGCGCAGTTGTGTTTTTTCGCGGCGTCCAGAAACTTTTGGTAAAGCGGCGTGCAATCATGCGATGGGCGATGCCCGAATTTCTTCGGCAAATCGGCGTGGCCGATGATTTCAAAGAAACCGGTTTCCGCCGCCTTCGTCAGTCGCTCGAAATAAACTGCCCAAACTTCCTCGGCGTCGCGAGATTTCCATTCAGACAGTTTCTGCGGATCGTCAATGGCCCACGAATCGGAGACGTAATGTACCGAGCCGATGAAATAGTCCCACGGATGCCGGGCGGCGAGGCCGCGAATCCAGTCTTCGTAACCGGGCAGGTAATCCACTTCCAGCGCCAGCCGAATGATCAGTTTGGGAAAATCCTTCTGCACCTTGCGGACTTTGGCGACGTAATCATCGAGTTTATCGGCGTTCATCCGCCAGTTGTCGAAATCATCTTTTGGCATGGGCGCATGGTCGGAGAAGCCGATTTCCTTGAATCCCAGCGCCAGCGCATGTTTGACATATTCCTCCGGCTCGCCGCGGGCGTGGCGGCAAAGCGGCGTGTGCATGTGATAATCGGCGGGCAAACTCATCGTCTGAGTGTTGAGAGTTGAGGGTTGAGTGTCGAATAAAAAGATGTTGGAGTTCAAGCTTCAGCTTGCCTCAGTACAAGCTAAAGCTTGAACTCCAACTTTCAGAGCTACAGATTGCAAGGTGTGGCAGAAAACAATTCAACCGAGAAACTCCGGCTCTTTGTGGCGATTGCCGTTCCGGACGCAATACGCGAGGAAATGATTCGCGTTCAACACCAATTACAACCGCTGGCGCCGCGTGGTGTGGTTCGTTGGACCAAACCGGAACAGTTCCACCTGACGCTCCGGTTTCTCGGCGACGTTTCGTCTGATTGCCTGGCGGCCCTGCAGGAATCTGTACGCGCCGTTTGTTCCGGCGAACCCGCACTGCATTTGCAGGCACAAGGTGTCGGCTTTTTTCCCAAAGCCCGCTCGCCACGCGTCATTTGGATTGGTATCACCGACGGCGAAAACCGATTGGTGGATTTCCAGAGGAAAATCGAGGATGCGGTTCAACCGTTTTCGGCAGGGCCGGGCGGGGAACGGTTCGCCGGGCACGTCACTTTGGGCCGATTCAAGCAGTCTAAGTGGCTTGACATCAATTCATTAACAGCGCGTGCGGATACTATGAAAGATTCGACGTTTGGCGAATGGACAGTGCGGGAGGTTGAAATCATCCGGAGCGAATTGCTGGCAACCGGATCACGTTACACCCAGCTGGCGGCCATTCGGCTGGGCACGGGAATTGCATTCCAGTGAAACGTTTTTAGTCATACTTACGTCTTTAAGAACGTATGCTTAAAGCACTTCCAGTTGCCCGCTGGGACTATGATACGGCGGCGCATTTGTTGAATCGGGCCGGCTTTGGCGGCCCGCCGAGCGTCATTGAAAAGCTGGCCGATCTCGGCCCTGATGATGCCCTTTCGACCCTGCTGGATTTCGACCAGTATGACGACCCGACGCCCGCCCCGAATTGGGCAAAACCCGACCCGGAAGAGGTAAAGCAACTGCGCGATGCCGCCAAAAACGCGTCGCCGGACGAACGTCGCAAGCTGTACCAGCAGGAAATGCGCGTTCAGTTTCAGCGTCTGATGGAACTGCGCGGCTGGTGGCTGAACCGGATGGCCAAGGGGCCGCGGCCGTTTCAGGAAAAAATGGTGCTGTTCTGGCACGGCCATTTTGCGACCAGCTTTGAGAAAGTGCGCAGCGCCTATTACATGTGGCGCCAGAACGAACTGTTCCGCCGGCTGGCCACCGGCAACTGGCAGGAACTGCTCACGTTTGCCGGCAAAGACCCGGCCATGCTCATCTGGCTGGACCAGGCGGAGAGCCGGCGGCCGCACGCAAACGAGAATTTCGCGCGCGAAGTCATGGAACTCTTTTCACTGGGCATCGGCAATTACACCGAAAAAGACGTGACCGAGGGCGCCCGGGCGTTGACCGGCTGGTCGCTGGACCGGATGAATCAGGATTATATTTACCGCCCGGTTTTTCACGACAACGGCAGCAAGACGTTTCTGGGACTGACCGGCAATCTCAACGGCGACGACGTCATCGCCCGGATTGTGGCCCAACCGGCGGCGGCCCAATTCATCACCGCTAAACTATGGAATTATTTTGCCGGACAAACGCCGTCCGCCGGGTTGAATGGCGCGCTGGCTGAGGTTTTCCGGGAGAATGGGAGCAATTTCAAGCCACTCCTGCGTGTCATGTTCCGCAGCGAAGAGTTCTATGATCCTGCCATTGTTCGCAACCAGGTCAAAGGCCCGGTCCAATGGCTGGTCGGTACCGCACGCGTTCTGGAATGCGATTTGCCGCCGACCCAGATTTGCGAAGGCATCACGCGCCGGATGGGGCAGGACTTGTTCGCGCCGCCCAACGTGAAGGGGTGGGATGGCGGCATTTCCTGGATCACCACCACCACGTTGCTTGACCGCTACAACACCGCGGCCATCCTCGTGCAGGGCGCGGATATTCCCCAGGCACGTTTGGAAGCCATGCAACAAATGGCCCCGATGGCCGCCAGCCCGTCGGGACAAAACACCAAACGGGTCCACGTCGGCGGTGTTGACGTGGTCAGGATTCTTTCTCCGGAGGAGCGTGCGGACAAGAGCCGGCTGGTAGCCGCTTTACAGCACCGCCTGCTGCAATCGTCGCTCAAGGACGATCAAGCGAAGGCGTTGGGCGAATTTCTCAACGCGCGGGGCAAATTGAACGATGCCGATATCCGTGCCGCCATCCGGCTGGTAATGTGCACGCCGGAATATCAGGTTACTTGATATGTGACAGGGGGCAGGTGACAAGTGACAGGAAATTAAAAATGTGAAACGTGAAACGTGAAATGAAAGAACGTAACAAATGGCAAGTGGTAAGTGGCAAGAGCCGATGCTGGCTTTTCTTGTCACATGCCACGCGTCACTTGTCACACTGAAAGCTATGAACGAAATCACACTCCAAACACGCCGGCAGTTCTTGCGCACCACCGTGCTGGGCAGCGCGCTGTCGTGGACTGTCCCGTCATTCCTTGCCGACACGTTCGCCGCCTTGCACAGCGAAGCCGCCGATTCCGCCACACAAATCGTCACCGGCAAAGACGCGACGATTCTGGTGGTGCTGCAAATGGCCGGCGGCAACGACGGCATCAATACGGTAGTGCCCTACACCAACGATTATTACCGGAACGCGCGTCCGAAACTCGGCCTCACACCGCAGCAGGTCCTGGACTTGAACGGTGAAATCGGGTTTCACAACGCGTTGACCGGATTCAAAAGCCTTTACGATGCCGGGCATCTGGCTGTCGTACAGGGTGTTGGCTATCCCAATCCGAACCGGTCACATTTCCGCTCGACGGAGATCTGGCAGACAGCCAGCGACTCGGACCAGGTGGAAAAATACGGCTGGCTCGGACGTTATTTTGACAACGCCTGTGCCGGTTGCGACCCAACGGTGGGCGTGGACATCGGCGGCCAGACGCCACAGGCGTTTTTTGCCAAAACGCCCACCGGCATTAGCCTCGCCAACCCGCAAAGTTACCGGTTCATGTCGCCGGGACGTTTCAAACCCGGCCAGGTGGATTTGCTGGAGGAATCCTACGAGAAAATGAATGAAATGCCCGATGGCACGCCCGACGCAAATTCCGGCGGCAGCATCGGCGCGCTGGCCACCGGCATGCCGCAATCCGGTGGTTCGGTACTGCATTTCATTGAACGCACTGCGCTCGACGCGCAGGTCAGTTCCGACCAAATCCGCGCCATCGTCGCTCGGGTGAAAAATCAGATGTCCTATCCCGCGACGCAGCTCGGCAACAACCTCAAACTGGTAGCCCAACTCATTGCCGGTGGTTTACCCACGCGGGTTTATTACGCTTCGCAGGGTGGTTACGACACGCATGTCAATCAGGCCGGGACACAGGACCGGTTGCTCAAGGAACTGGGCGACGCCGTCAGCGCGTTCGTCGGCGATCTGAAGGCGCAGGGCAATTTACAGCGCGTGTTGCTGATGACCTTCAGTGAATTCGGGCGGCGCGTGACGGAAAACGCCAACGGTGGCACGGACCACGGTGCGGCGGCACCGTTGTTTGTGATCGGGGACAAGGTGAAGGCGGGATTGCTTGGGCGATATCCCAGTCTTGCGCCACAGGATTTGTTCGAAGGCGACATCAAATACACCGTGGACTTCCGCAGCGTCTATGCCGGCGTGCTGGAAAGCTGGCTCAAAACCAGGAGCGCGCCGATTCTCGGCCGTCAATTCGAATCATTGCCATTGGTTTGACGCGCTTATTCGTGGCTCTTTGGCGCACTGGCGGCGGCAGTTTTGGGGGGCGCGGCGCTTTTGCGTTCAATGAGTTCGGCGGACAAACGTTTGCTTTCCACCGGCTGGCCGCGAAGCAAATTCGTCATCATGTCCATCGCCGCCATGGCCAGCCGGAACTTGGGCTGGCGAATGGTGGTCAGCGGCACGCGGAAATATTCCGCCGTCATCACGTTTCCAAAGCCGACAATGGAAATATCTTCGGGAATCCGCAGGCCCTGGGAGAGGAGCGTTTCGGCGCAGCCAATGGCGACGAGATCATTGACGGCCTGCACGGCGGTGGCGTTGCAGGATTCGTTGAGCATTTGTAATGCGGCCTTGGTTCCGTCTTCAATCGTGGCGCCGGCCTGGAACACGAGCCGGTCGTCCACATCCAGCCCGGCTTCCCGCAGCGCCCGGCGGTACCCTTCAAAGCGCTCGTGCGCCCACGGCGCGGATTGCGGGCCGGTCAGATAGGCGATGCGCCGGTGGCCCAGTTTCAACAAATGTTCCGTGGCGGTGGCGCTGGCGGTGAGTTCCTCGGTTTCCACGCCGGGAAATAATTTGCAAAACGGCGCGGGCGAGCCGAGCAAAACAGTCGGAGTTTTCCGCGCGGCCAGTTCCACATAAATCCGCGCCTCGGTTTCAAAACGATAGACCGGCGAAATGAAAAATCCGTCCACGCGCCGCGACATCAGCCGCCGGATACAGGTCTCCTCGCGGGCCGGAATGTTATGCGTGTGCGCGAGCAGGATGTCGTAACCGAGTTCGTGGGCGCGTTCCTCGATGGCGAAAACGATGCGCGCGTAAATGGGATTGGTGATGGAGGGAATGACCAGGCCGAACAGCTTGGTGGTGCGGTTGCGCAAACCCTGCGCGGTCGAGTCGGGCACATAACCCATTTGTTGCGCCAGTTGTTTGATGCGCACCTTGGTCGCGGCGGAAACGTCCGGCTCATTGCGCAACGCTTTCGAGACGGTCATCACGGAAACGCCGGCGTATTGGGCAATGTCCTTTAAGCGAACCATTTTTAGAATGCAGAATGCAGACTGCAGAATGCAGAATGAAAACGGAGAAACTTGCTGAAAGTTTCTTCAATTTTCATTCTCAATTCTTCTTTCATTTCAGACATAGGCTCCTCGCCATTGCAGCTTGCGGCGCAGGGTCTCCAGAAATGAACTATCCGCCAGATGCAGCAAGCGAACGGCGCGCCGGCTCCGGCGAATCGTTACTTCGTCGTTGGCATCCAGGTCGGCGACCACTTGGCCGTCCACGCTCAAAATTGTTGCCGGGGCCGGATTGAGAGCTTTGACCCGAATGATCGAAGCCAGCGGAAAAATGAGGGAGCGGTTGGACAGCGCGTGCGGGCAGATCGGCGTGAGTGCGAACACGTCCGCCGTTGGAAAAATCACCGCGCCGCCCGCCGACAGCGAATAAGCCGTGGAGCCGGTCGGCGAACTGATGATCAAGCCGTCGCAGCGATAATGCGTGACGAGTTCGCCATCCACGCTCACGTCCAGTCCGATGAGGCGTGACACTGCGCCGCGACCGGCCACGATGTCGTTCAGAGCCATTTCACAGACCGGCCGGCCATGGCAGCGGCCGCTCACCTCGAGCAAGGCGCGGGATTCGTGTTTGAAATCACCGTTCCAAACGTGGTTGAGCGCCCGGGACAATTCGTCCGACGGCACGGCCGTGAGAAAACCGAGGCCGCCGATGTTGATGCCGAGCAGGGGAGTGGCCGAGCCGGCGATGTCACGGGCGGCGCGCAGCATGGTGCCGTCGCCGCCGAACACGAGCAGCAAATCCACTTCGCGGGCCAGCGCGGCGGTGTCCGGATTAATGACCGCCTTGCGCCCGGCGCGCGCAATCAGCCGTGCGGCGTTGCGGACGATATCGGCGCAGGCGGCCTTTTCGGAATTTCCGATGAGGCCGATGCGCTTGATTTTGTCAGCTTGTTTTTTCAATCAGCACCAAAAATTCCTTATTACCGGCCGGGCCGAGCAATGGCGATTCAACGACCCCACGCCAGTGCAAGCCGGGTAGCGCAGCGGCAAATTCGCGCAGTTCGTTCACCACCCGTTCATGAATCGCCGGGTCGTTGATGACACCGCGGCCTTTGTCGGCTTCGGTCTTGCCGGCTTCAAACTGAGGTTTAATCAGCGCGACAATTTTGCCGTTTGCTTTTAATAAAGCAATGGCGGCGGGTAAAATTTTTCGCAATGAAATAAAGGAGCAATCAATGGTAATCAGGTCAATCCCGGTGAACGTTGCCTTGTGTTCGGAGGGGCGAGTGATATGAGTTCCTGACTCCGTTCGGCGAATGGTCGGTTGGGGGTTCGGGCAACTCATCCCTCCGAATTTTTCAGGTGTCAGGAATCGCGCGTTGGTTTTTTCCATGACCACGACGCGGCCGTCCTGCCGAAGTTTCCAGGCCAGCTGGCCCTGACCGACATCGACGGCGAAAACTTTCGCGGCGCCACGCTGAAGCAGGCAATCGGTAAAGCCGCCGGTGGATGCGCCGAGGTCGAGCGCGACCAGTCCAGTCACGTCCAGTTGAAAATACTGCAGCGCGTGTTCAAGTTTATAGCCGCCGCGGCTGACGTATTTTTCGCCAGCCTCCAACGCGAGAGCGTCATTCGTTTGAACGGCATCACTGGGTTTATGCGCCCGTTGAGTGTTGACACGGACCTGTCCGGCGAGGATGGCGCGTTTGGCGCGTTCCCGGCTTTCGCAAAGGCCGCGATCCACCAACGCTTGGTCGAGGCGAGTCATGAAGGATGCGGCGGAAACCTAGCAAAACCCCGTGACCATCACAAGCGATTGCCACTGGTGTACAGGCGGTTCTGAACCTCCCGGAAACTATGGTAGAAGAGCGAGTTGTCGGCCACGGCCTTTTCGACGAGTTGTTTGAGCAGAAACAATTCGGCCGTGTTGATGACGGCATGGACGCTTTGCTTGAAAGCTTCCATGGGCATGAACGTTTGGAACGAATCGCCGAGCAAAATAATCGTGGCATGACGGCGCTGGTTGACGGGCATGTTTTGCAATGCCTGCAACGTCAGGTTCTCATCAATGTTGTTGGCGCCGAACAGTTCCTCGATGACCACCACCTGATAGTGCACCTGGGTAAAACGCACTAAAAAATCACTGTGCGTGGCGGCGGTATGCACTTTATAGCCCAATTCGGTCAAAGCGGTCTTGGCGGTCTCCAACCATTCCGGCGTGGAAAAGGCGATCAAAGCCGGTTTGTCCTCGGTACTGATAAAATCAAATGAGCCAGCCATAGGTTATTTTATTTTGAGCACCGGAGGTGCTGATTTTTCAGCCGTCGTTTTCATGCGCAGCATGCCGGCCGTGGAACTCATGTCTCCGCGGGATTTCCGGATGGCATCAATGCCGCGCGCGACCGCACTGCGTTTGGTGCAATAAAGCATGCCGGTTTCCTCGCTGATGAGCCCCTGCTCATAGGATTCCAGACAAGCCTGGTCAAAGGTGCGCCAGCCGAAGGCAGAACTGGCTTCGATAATTTCGTAAAAGGTCTTGCCTTCGCTTTCGCCGAGGCGGATGGCCTCCTGCGTGCGGAGGTTGGCGCCCATGGTTTCAATCAGCGCGAAACGCCCGCCACCCATTTTGGGCACCAGCCGCTGGCTGATTACCCAGCGCAAAGAATCGGCCAGGCGGATGCGGATTTGTTCCTGCTCCTCCGGATCGAACATGCCGAGAATACGATTGATGGTTTCACCGGCGTTAATGGTGTGCAGCGTGCTGAGAACCAGGTGGCCGGTTTCCGCCGCGCTCAAGGCGATTTTGACAGTCTCCTGATCTCGCATTTCACCCACGAGAATGACTTTGGGCGCCTGGCGCAGCGCGGCGCGCAGGCCATTGGCGTAACTGTCGAAATCGATGCCCAGCTCCCGTTGGTTAAAAGTTGCCTTCTCGTGTTTGTGGACGTATTCCACCGGGTCTTCCAAAGTGACGATGTGAACGGGCTTGGCGCGGTTGATCTCGTTGAGGACGGCGGCCAGGGTGGTGGATTTGCCGGAACCGGTCGCACCGGTGACGAGCACCAGGCCGGTTTTTTCCTTGGGTATCTCCTTGAAAAGGTCCGGCAGTTTCAACTGGTCCAGCGTCGGAATCTGTGCGTTCAACTGGCGGCAGACAATCGAAAAATTTCCGCGTTGCGAGAAAATGTTGATACGGAACCGTGCCTGGTCCGAAAGGGCATAGGACGCATCGCAGGAACCGTGTTGCAGCAAATCTTCAATGTGCCAGAGGTTGTCCCCGATGATATTCAGGGCGATGGTTTCAACCTGGTAGGGGGTGAGTTTCTCAATCGGCGGGTCGAGCACCACCGGCTTGAGTTCGCCATAAGCTTCAACCTGGGGCGGGCGGTCCACGGTGAACAGCAGATCCGACACTTCGGGCTGAGAGGCCAGCATGGCGGCCAGCATTTGGTCCAGTTCGGCACGGCGCATAATCAGGAGGCGTCTTCATCAACCGGCGGATGGGCCAGCAACGGACGGAATTTCTTTTTATCCAGCGATTTGTCGTAGGCTTCTTCCGGCGCAATGCGCTTCATGCGCACATGTTCCATGATGTGGTCGTCCAGCGGTTGGTTGCCAATCTTCTTGCCCACCTGGATCATACCATTGATCTGGTGCGTCTTGCCTTCGCGCACGAGGTTGGCCACGGCGGTGTTGAAAACCAGAATCTCAAACGCCGCCACGCGGCCTTTTTTGTCGGTGCGCTTGAACAAGGTTTGCGCCACGACGCCCTTTAACGCCTCAGAGAGCGTCTGGCGAATTTTGTTTTGTTGATCGGCGGGGAAGACGTCAATGACACGGTCCACCGTTTTGGCGGCGCTTTGGGTGTGCAAGGTGCCGAAGACCAGGTGGCCGGTGGCCGCCGCGGTGATGGCCAGCTCGATGGTTTCCAGGTCGCGCATTTCACCGACCAGGATGATGTCCGGGTCTTCGCGCAACGCCCCGCGCAGGCCCGACGCAAACGATTTGGTGTGCAGGCCGGTTTCGCGGTGGTTGACCAGGCAATTTTTGCTTTCGTGAACAAACTCGATCGGGTCTTCCAGGGTGATGATGTGGTCCTTGCGGTTGACATTGCAGTAATCCACCATGGCCGCCAGGGTCGTGGATTTGCCCGAACCCGTTGGACCGGTGACCAGGACCAGGCCGCGGTTCAGCATGCAAAACTTTTTAAGCACCGCTGGCAGGGGCGCCTCGAGTTTTTCAAAGTCTTCAAAGGAAAGGACCCGGCTGGGGATTTGGCGGAAGACGGCGCCGACACCGTTTCTCTCGTTAAAAAAGTTGACGCGAAAACGCGAGACGTTGGGAATCTCGTAGCCGAAGTCCACGTCGCCGGTTTCCTCAAATTGCTTGATTTTGTAGTCCGGCGCGATTTCGTAGAGCATGGTCTTGAGCGCGTCACTTTCCAGCGGTGGATAGTCCACGCGCTGAAGCTCGCCATTGATGCGCAGCATGGGCGGGTTGCCGGAGGACATGTGCAGGTCGGACGCCTTCTGTTCAAACATCAGGTTGAAAAACGCATCGATTTTGGCCATAAATTCTCTTCTCTTGCGCGCACATTAAGCTAGAGCCGCGCCAAAAATGAAAATGCGACCCTTGATTGAACTTATCCGGCGCGAAATTATCGCCAGCGGGGTTTTGTCTTTTGCCCGGTTCATGGAGCTGGCCCTCTATTGTCCAGATTATGGATATTACCAAACAAAAAAAGACAATCCGGGCCGGCGCGGCGACTTTTTTACCAGCGTCAGCACCGGCGAGCTGTTCGGACAACTGCTCGCCTTCCAGTTCACCGAATGGCTTGAGACAGAAATCGGAGGTCGGCCGTCAGAAGTCAGGATTATCGAAGCGGGGGCGCATGATGGAACCCTGGCGAAAGATATTTTGAACTGGTTGCAATTGGCCCGGCCGCGACTTTTTAATCGGATTCAATACGGTATTATTGAGCCATCTGTCTGCCGACAGGCCTGGCAAAGGGAAAAATTGGGGAAATTTGCATCGCAGGTCCAATGGTTCGCTGATTTGCAGGCCTTGTCACTCGTCACTCGTCACTCGCCACTTCCTCGGGTGATTTTCTCCAATGAGCTGTTGGACGCTATGCCGGTCCACCGCTTCGGTTGGGACGCCGGCGATAAGAAATGGTTTGAATGGGGCGTCGCGGTTGAAAGTGAAAAATTCGTCTGGGCAAAAATCCAGAAGCCGGAAGCCGGAAGTCGGAACCCAGAGCCGAACTTGCCATCCGTCCTCAGTCGTCTGCCGTCTGCCCTGCTGGCCGTTTTGCCCGACGGTTACACCGTCGAAATTTCCCCCGCCGCTGAAAACTGGTGGCGCGAAGCGGCGAACGTTTTGGAACAGGGACGCCTGCTGACCATTGACTACGGTCTGACTGCCGATGAATTGTTTTCTCCCAGCCGCCCGCGCGGCACATTGCGCGCCTATTTCCGCCATCACACCGCTGATGACATTCTCGCGAACCCCGGTGAGCAGGATATTACCGCGCACGTCAATTTTCCAACCCTCCAGACCGCCGGCGAGTCTGCCGGGCTGATGACGGAAAGTTTCTCGACGCAGGCACAATTTCTAACGCGAACTCTGGACCAGGCGGTCAAAGACAAATCCTTTGGCGATTGGACCGCTTCACGCACGCGCCAGTTTCAAACCCTCACCCACCCGGAACACTTGGGCCGGGCGTTCCGCGTTTTGGTTCAGAAGCGGTAAGGCGAAGTTGACGGTTTGACATATCCGGCGCACAATCGCCTTCGCCATGCCTGCCGGGGTTGACACCGCCTTCAGAAAGGTTTGGGAATATGGAAACAGCGGTGGGATAAATTCACTCAGACGCGGGATTCTATGAAAACAAGTCACATATTTGGCAACGCAGGCATTGTCTTGGGCTTAATCCTCCTTTGTTCCTGCGCGACGGAACGGTCCAGTCAACGCTCTCTGCCGGCGGACGTGCCTGTCAACCAGGACGCCGGGCGCGGAAACTGGTTGATTGTGACCGTCCAATTGGGTACCGGCCAAAAGCTGCCGGTTATCGTGGACACCGGCGCGGGCGCGACTGTATTAAACAAATCCCTCGCGCCAAAACTCGGAAAACGCCTCGGCACCATTGGCAACGACTATTGGGGCAAAGTCATGACCAACGATGTTTATGCAGCGCCTAGACTCTATCTGGGCGGCGCACCCCTGTTGATGACCGGGGATGCAGTCCTTTGCGCCGATGTCAAGGACCTGCTGGCTGGAAGCCACCAGTATATTATGGGCATTCTCGGCATGGACGTTCTGGAACATTATTGCATCCAACTGGATTTTGCCGCGGGCAAGATGCGCTTTCTTGACGACCCGCACGCCGACAAATCCACGTGGGGCAAAGCCTTTCCCATCGTGCCGTTGAACGACCAGGACGCGCGGCCCGCCGTCGCGGAAAATCTCCTTGGTCTGCAAGGCCCGCATTCGCTTATTGACAGCGGTCTTCTCGGTGATGGCTGGCTCATGCCGCAATATTTCCAGTCATGGACAAACGACGCGGTTTCGCCAACCAATGGAGAATTGCAGTGGCCCGACGGCATGTTGGGCGGCAAAAGATATCCCATGTTTTCCCTGGGGGTGAAGAACGTCGAGTCCGACGGCATCGGGATTGATTTTCTGGCGCGCCATTTGGTCACGCTGGATTTTCCCAATCACACGCTCTATCTCAAACGCCAATCCATCGGTCCACGGCCCGGCCCGAGGATGACTGAATACAAGCCCATTCCCGACCGGGAACCCGAAGTCACCGCCCACCTGCGCGCCGTGGTGCAGGAGCTGACGGACGGCACGGCGCGGGCCGATGACTTCACCGCGTCGGCCTGGAAGCGCTTGCTGTCCAAACAAAAGGACTTTCAAACGATTAAAAAATACGTCGGTGACGTCGTCTCGCTGACCCTGGTGAAGCGCAGCAGTGTGTTCAGCTGGCGGCGCAGTTACCGCTACCGGATAGAGTTCACCCGGGCGACAGTGCTTGCGCACTTTGTCTTCCACGGACGGAAGGAGATCGCCGCCGGAGAGATGAAAACCGTGGAATGGAAGGAACCGCTTGACTGACGGGGATGGGGTGAATTGGACGGCCTTTGTCACGTGGTCTGAAATAAGATGGCCGCAAGAAACTGAAAATTTACAAGCCAGCCATTTCAAACACTGAAGGTCGAAGGCCGAATGCTGAAGTCGGTCAGTTTGAAAAGGGATCGAGCCGCCAGAGAATCAAAAATGGCAGGGCTGACCTGCCATTCAGCCGGAATTACGCGCGGCTCGCGAATATCAGCCTCCGCCAGCCATGGCGCGACGGCCGCTCGCCCCACCAAACGACCTCACATTTCGTCCACGGCTGCGAACTAATAATTTGAGCCCGGGGGACCCTGGCGTTTGGATTCCGGCTTTGAGTTGAGTTCGTAGTTAAGAATCGAAAGACAATAAGTCGCCGCGGTCTCGACGCGGAGGACCAAACGGCCCAGCGAAATTGGCAACGCGCCGCCGGCTTGAATGATTTTGAGTTCTTCCGGTGTGAAATCTCCTTCCGGGCCGATCCAAACGGCGACACTTTGCGGGAGGCGTCCATGCTGTGCCTGAAATTCCTGAAAACAGGCGCGTGGATGGCGACGCCCGGCTTGTAACGAGCCGACCAGGGACAAATCAAAGGCTGAAGGCTGAAGGCTGAAGGCTGAAGGCGAAGAGCCGGGAGCGGATTCGCTTCCGGTTTCAGTCTTCTGGTTCAGAACCTCCGCGATGGTGGTGGGCGTGGCGATTTCCGGCAGCCAGGCCGCGCCGCACTGCTTGATGGCTTCGATGGCGACCCGCTGCCATTTCTCCCGCTTGTGCGCTCTCTCCTTTTCGTCCAGATGGGTCACCACCCGCTCGGTCAGGAGCGGCACGATGCGGTGCGCGCCCAGCTCCGCGGATTTCTGGATGATGGATTCAATGATTTTTCCCTTGGGCACCGCCTGACACAGTGTGATTTGACAGGGTGGGGGCGGCAGGGAATCCCTTTGCCGGACGCACAACATCACCGCCTCCCGCGAAGCATCGGCAATTTCGCAATGGAATTCATGGCCGGCACCGTCGAGAACGACAACGGACTCGCCGCGTTTGACCCGCAGCACGTGCAGTGCATGGTGCGCTTCGCGTCCTTCGATTCGGAAGGCGTCACCTGCGCAGCTTTCGGGCGGCAGATAAAAACGATGCATGAATCAAGTGACAAGTGGCGGGTGACAGGTGACAAGAAAAAAATGATCACATTTCACACATCAACCGTCAACGGAATAGATTCCTGGCTTTTCCAAAAAGACCTTTATCAGTTGGATCGGCATCCTCGGCGCTCAACGCGGCAAATTCGCGCAATTTCGCCTTTTGTTCCGTGTTCAGATGCGTTGGCACCTGGACTTGAATACGCACGTGCAAATCACCGTGGCCATAGCCCTGCAGGTTTTTTACGCCTTTGCCCTTGACGCGAAACGCGGCGCCCGGTTGCGTGCCGGCGGGGATTTTGATCGTGACCTTGCCGTCCAGCGTCGGGACTTCAATTTCCGCGCCGAGCGCCGCCTGGACAAAACTGACCGGCGCTTCGCAGACTAAATCATCGCCGTCGCGCTGGAACAAATCGTGCGATTTGACGTGCAGGATGACGTATAAATCGCCCGCCGGTCCACCCCGAAAGCCGGCTTCGCCGTTACCCGATGAGCGCAGTCGGGAACCGGTATCCACGCCCGGCGGGATGCGTAGTTTGATTTCTGAATTATGTTCGTGCCGGCCGTCGCCATGACAGGTTTTGCACGGTTTTTCCAAAATCCGGCCGGAACCCTGGCAGTGTGGGCAGGTTTGCCTGAGACTGATGAAACCGCGTGAAGTCAGCACCACGCCATGGCCACCGCACGTGGGGCAGACGCGCGTCTTTGAGCCGTGCTCCATGCCCGAGCCGGCGCACGTTTCACAGCGGACGGATTTGGTAATGGAAATTTTCTTCTCACAGCCAAGGACGGCTTCTTCGAGGGTAATCTCCAGATCATAGCGCAGATCATCACCGCGTTGGGGTTGCGAGGGGTCGTGCCGGCCAAAGAACTCTTCGAAAATGCTGCTGCCGCTGAAAACCTCGCGGAAGATTTCGAACGGATCATGAAAACCACCCCCGCGGCCGGCGCGCGCACGGGGATCAAACGCCGCATGACCGTACTGATCATAAGCGGCTCGTTTTTGCGGATCGCTCAAGGCTTCGTAGGCTTCGCCGATTTCCTTGAAATTTTCCTCCGCAGATTTGTCCGCCGGATTTTTATCCGGGTGATATTTCACAGCCAGCTTGCGGTAAGCCTTCTTGATCTCCTCGTCGCTGGCGTTGCGGTCAACGCCGAGCACTTCATAATAATCACGCTTGGCCATGGCTCAGGCGGCGGGCGGGGTGGCGGGAGGCGCGGCAGGTTTTTTGGCGACAACCACCGTTGCCGGTCGCAACAAACGGTCGCGCAGTTTATAGCCTTTGCGGATTTGTTGGACCACCTGGCCTTCGGGGGCGTCGGCGGTTTCCAATTGTGAAACGGCTTCGTGCAGCGTCGGGTCAAAGGGCCGGCCGCTGGCATCCACTTCTTCAAGGCCGGTTTCCGCGAGAATGCCTTTCAGCTGCTGCTGAATCATAGCGATGCCGTCCTGCAAGGCCGCTGTCCCGCTGTGCGGGGCTGGTGCGTTTTGCGCGGCGGCCTGCGCCATTTCAAAGTGGTCGAGCACGGGCAACAGCTTGTGGACCAGCGCGGCCGTGGCCGATTGGGCGGCGTCGACACGTTCGCGCGCGGCGCGTTTTTTAAAATTTTCAAAATCAGCCGCGGTGCGCAGCAGGCGGTCCCAATGCTCGTCGGCCTTGGCGGCGCGGGCTTTGAGTTCAGTCAATTGTTCCGGAGTAGTTTCCGCCGCGGCGGGCGCAGCGGATGTCGCTTCCGCTTTCTGGACGTGTGAATCTGCCTTCTTCATGCTCGCTTGCTGGTGCAAAATCATTCTCTAAAACAGTTAAACTAACCTATTGGGGGGCGCCCGGCAACTCGGATATGCCCCGAAAGTTGGGGCAAAGACTCGGAGGAAGGCAGGTTGCAGCGCGACGCGGATTATTCGGGAGGAACCAGTTTTTGGAATCCCGGCAGATTGCGCAGCGAGTCAAAGCGGCGATCTTTGCGCACTTCGGCGAGGAGGTCGCGTGCCTTGGGGTTTTGTTGCAGACGTTTGGCGCTCAGGTCGAGCGAGGTACGCAGGTCGTCGAGGGCTTCATTGGTTTTGCCAACCACACATTTAAGCGCGGCGAGATCGTACCACGGTTCCGGTTCATTCGGAAGGATGGCGACAAATCTTTCCAGTGTGCCTTCGAGTTTGGGCAGATTGCCCGATTGCGCGTAAAACTGGGCAATGACCCCCAACACACTTGAGGAAATATGCGGGTTGGCCGATGCCTGATCAAAAAGTTCTATGACGCGATCCGTTTGATGCAACTGAAAATAAACGCTGGCGAGGTTCAGGATGTTTTCGAAATTAGTCGGATTGGTGCGCGCCTCGTTCTCCATACGCCGCAAATTGCTTTCAAATTGAGTTCTTCCGGCGGACTCCTTCTTCATTGTCTCCAGATTTTTAACCAGACCGGCAACCTGATCGTTGTAAGGATCGAAATCGAGGCAGGTTTGCGCCGCGATGATGGCGTCATCAATACGGTTAAGGCCGGCCAGAAAGTTGATATAACGGTAAATCGCTTCCGGGCTGTAGGGACAGAAGGCGAAAGCCTGTTTGAAGGCAAAATCCGCCTCATTAATCAACGCCTGCCGTTCGGCCTCATTTTTGGGCAGATATTCAGGCGGGGTGGGAACCCCGTTCAACACCCCCAGCCGCCACGCGTAGAGGCCGGCGATGGAACTGCGGAGTTTAGAGAATGCCTGCTGCGCATGGTCGTCACGGATGAACTTCTGGCTGCCGGTGAAGCCGCTGAAATCGCGGTGCTTGTAAACTTTTTCCGCGAAGTCAGCAATCTGCTTGACGCTGGTGTCGTAGGTAATCCAGTTGCCGATGAGCCGCCCGGAGTACTGGCTCCAAAACGCGTGATCTTTCTGGAAAATGTCCGGGGTGTACGACGGCACCACATTCCGATTGATTTTCATGATGACCCCAAACGGTGTTTCGTAGGCAAACATCCAATCCAGCGGAAAACTTTCCTCCACATAAAACTCATTGCCGGGGTTGTGGTCAAAAATGACCTTGCACAAAAGCCCATTGATTTTCATCACGGCCACCTGACCGGCCACCTGGACGCTTACCTGGCCCTGGGCATTGGTCACGGGGTTCACAACTTCACCCGGCAAAAGCTCGTTCAGTTGGGCCCGGCGGCCGACGTCCTGGGTATATTCCGCAAAGCAATTCTGCAAATCATCCGGTGATGGTATGTAAATTTCCCTCGGAGGGTAGACGCCTTCCTTGCGCCATTGTGCCTCGATCCGCGCGCCGCGCCGGGTCAATGGTCCGTCCAGAATGGCGCCGGCCATACGTGCCAGGACATTGGTGTAGGAATTGTCGGTACGTTCTTCCGGGCCGCGAAGCAGTTCCTGAAAAAACAACGGGTCTTTTTGGGCGCTGCGGAAGTATTGCGCGCGGAGATATTGCAAATACGTGCCGTCGGCGAGCGCGTTTTGGGTGATGAGATAAACATCGCGACGGTTAAAATTCGGGTCCATCGGCTTGCAATCTGGCGGCACGAAGCTTTCGCAGAAGATCATGTAAGTCGGGACAAAACGCCCGGGGTCGGTGCCGCCGAACTCGATTGCGTCACGGGCCATTTCCGGATAAATGCCATAGGGCGGCGTAAACATGTCATGCCCGAACCAATAACCGAACCAGTGGTTGCGTTGTTCGCTGTGGGCCCAGTGGGTCATTGCGGAATAAACCGGAAAGGTAGCGAAAGCAACGAGGGCGATCCCCAACGGAGCCTTCTGGCGAAGTCCCCAGACCAATGCGAAAAAAATCACCGCCATGCCAAACAGAATCAAGGCCGCATAAACCGGCAAGCCATATTGCTCGGGCCGGAAGGCCTGCACGAGGTTGTGGAAGAAATGGGAGAAACCGCCCAGACTGAATTGGTCCTGCAAAATGGTGGCGGTGGTCAACATCAGCGAACACAACACGAACAAGCCGGGAAGGCCGAAGGACAAGAGACGGTCGTTCTGCAAACCGCCTTTCCGAAGGATCAAAATGGTCACGCCCGCGAGAATCCAACACACCACCTTCAGAAACCCGTATCGGGCGACGATTTCATCGTCCAGATTCCCGATCAAGGTTTGACAGTTCGCTGCCACCGTGAACACGGTGAAATCCAGGGCGCAAAACCCGCCGACCAACAGCCATTTGCGCATCGCCTCGTATTGCGCGGCCATGCAGGCACATGCAATCGTCAAACCATAGGCGCCGAACATGGCAATAAAAACATGGCCGAGGGCAAATAGCGGCGCCGCGATGCCAATGGATTGACGGTCGGGAGAAAAGTTGAGCAACAGGACCAGAAAGGGTCCCGTGCAGATATAGACGGCGAACATGCCAATCATCCATACGCGTTCCCGCCGTTTCAACTGGCGAAAGACCAGAAAAGCCAGCAGGGCCAGCAGCAAATAGAACAGGTTGAACTGCTGGGCGGTGCCTTCGAGATAACGCCAGAGTTGCAGGCCGTAGGTTTCAAAAAAGCTGACAGTTTTTTCGATGAAATTATTCCCGACGCCGGCGGTGGGGTTAATGGGAGAATACTGGCCGCGGGTTATGGCGTGAACGAAACCATCGACCGTCCGGGGATAAGCCCACTGCATCGGCGGGTCAGTCATGCAGGCGATGGGTTCGTAAAAGTAAAACGCGGCACCCAATATCCAGGCCGCGCCGCACACCAGAACGATAAACCATTCCTTGGACAGGTGCCGGGTTTGTTTGACGAAATGGGCAAAAATTCCGCCAGCCACGATGGTGGCAATAACGATCAAAAAGAGCTTCGGGCCATTGTTGGCGGCAGGCAGGTAATCCGTGAAGCCGAGGAAAAGCAGCGCCAGGCAACCCAGCAGCGCGAGCATCGCCGCATCGCGGCAGAATTCAATCCCGGTCTTTTTAGTTTTGATGACCAGCCAGATCCAAAGCACGGCGGACGCAATGCCCACGATGTTGTAAACCACCATGACGGTAGGGTTGTGGATGAGCACACCCGGCTGAATCAAAAATTCGCAGGCCAGGAAAATCATCGTGTTTCCGAAGAAGAACTCGCGACCCAGTTTTGGTTCTGCCATCCACATCAGTACCTGCATGCCCATGATGATGGGGAGGAGGGACTGATGGTTGTTAAAACAGATTCCATACATGAAAAAGGCGGCGTACAGGTAACGGTGTTGGTGGGGTGCATAAACCCAACGCAACAGAAAAACCAACACTCCCATCAGTGAGGCGATGCTCAAGGTGTGTTTGTCCACAATGACCGCCTGGCTCCACATAAAACCGTCGAAGTCGCTCAAGCCGCCGGCGACAAAACCGGCAACGAGGCAAATCAAGTTTTCCCGGCGGCGATTGATGTTTTTGAAGGCATCAATACTTTCAATGATCATGCTGCTGCTGCGCGAAACGACCAGTGCCAGCAGGCCCGCTGCGATGGCGCCGGCAAAGGCATTGCCCAGTTCAACGCGCCACGCGATGCTTCCGTAGGGAATGTGAGTCCACAGCCACGTGTACAGGGTCCAGACGGGGTAACCCGGCGCGTGCGGGATGCCGCCGTAAAGCGAGGCCGTAGCCATCTCGCCGGAATCTTCCAGCGTCACGTTCGGCGCCAGTGTCAGAAAGAACACGATGGAAACCACAAGGGTTGAGATTCCGAATGCCAACCAGTCCACGGGACGGAATAATGGCGGCACGGGTGGGGGCGGCGTGGCCACCGGGCGCGGAACGACCTTGGGGGGTGATGATTTGGTGTTTTGGTTTTTACGTTTGTCAGCGCTCATTTATAAATGATAAACAGGTTTCCTTTTTGCCCGGAAATGTGTTTGTCGTTTAACACATTTGACGGATGCAAAAAGGCCACAAAGGCCACAATCAATTCATCCGGTTTCGCGGAAAGGAAGGCATACTAGAAGTCGAACCGCTGCGGTTTGTCCAATCAAAAGTGACAGAGGACAGCTCGTTTTGTCCTTTCCAGGGACTTTCCGGCGCCGGCACCAGAAAACTTTTATTACTTAACATCGTGGCCACCAAGGGTTCCGGCCGGGATGACCGGCCAGGAATACTGTTTCCCGAGGTAAAAACCGAAAACGTGAGCAGCGCGCAGGCAGTCGCCGGCACCAGCCAGCCGACAAACCATGCCATTCTGGGCACGAGACTGACCGGCGTGGCAAAGAGGCGTTGGTCAAGCCCCGCTGACGGGCGGCGCGGCTGCCACGAACGCAACTGCACCTCCAGTGAATCCATCTCTTTCATAAGCCGTTCCTTCCAGTTGAAGTTTTATTTTCTGCAAACCGTAACGATACCGGCCCGAGGCCGTATTCGGTGAAATACCCAGTAACCCGCCGATTTCCTCAAACGTGCATCGGTGCCAGATTTTCAGGACAATCACTTCACGCTGTTCCATCGGCAGTTCGGCGAGAAAGCGCATGGCGGCGCGTTCCGCTGGAGTTTCCGAGGGTGATTTCTCAAACCATCGTCGTGACTCCAGTTCGCGCGTCAGGCGCCGCCACAGCGAGCGCCGATAATTCAATGCGCGATTTCTGAAACTGCGCACGCAATAATGCTCCGGCCGCAGGGGGACCTGGGGCTTCTGCATCAGCGCGAGGAAGGTTTCCTGCAACACATCCTCCGCCTCACCATGGCTCAAACCCAGTGCCCGGCCATAAAGAATCAATTCCGCGGCCTTTTTTTCATAAAGCCGCCGGCACCAGTGGAATTGCATTTCGCCGTTCACGGTTTTATCTCATAGACACCAACCGTGCCAAATTTGTATATATTTTTTACAATTATATCGGCGATTGGCAAGGTGCCGCCCAGTAGGCAGGATACCAATCCCATTTGTCCACAAAAAAGCGCGTCGGGCATGGACGCGGAAACCGTCCGTGGTTCAATCCCGTTGATTTTTCACTTTTGAGCGGTTGCCCGTTCATACAACATGACCGGGCGAATTTACTATGTATCACGGGAAGAAAATCGTCGTGGTGATGCCGGCCTACAATGCGGCGAAGACACTGCTGCAAACCTACAACGAGGTGCGCGAGCAAGGCATCGTGGATGAGATCATTCTGGTGGACGACCGGAGCCGCGACGATACGGTGGCGGTGGCGCGTTCACTCGAAGGCGTCCGCGTCCATGAGCACGAGGTTAATACGGGCTATGGCGGCAACCAAAAGACCTGTTATCGGCTGGCCTTGGAGGCGGGCGCGGATATTGTAGTCATGATCCACCCGGACTATCAATATACGCCCAGGCTGCTCCCGGCGATGACCTCGATCGTTGCGAATGGATTGCATCCGTGTGTGCTGGGCAGCCGCATTTTGGGCGGCTACGCGCTCCGGGGCGGAATGCCCTGGTGGAAATACGTTGCCAACCGTTTCCTGACTTTGGCGGAAAATATTTTGTTGGGGGCGAAACTGTCGGAATATCACTCCGGCTACCGCGCGTTTTCGCGTGAAATTCTGGAGACGCTGGACCTTGCGAAAAATTCCGACGATTTTGTTTTCGACAACCAGATGCTCGCGCAGGTTCTCTGGCACGGATTTACGATTGGCGAGGTAAGCTGCCCGACAAAATATTTTGCCGAGGCGTCTTCCATCAATTTCCGCCGCAGTCTTAAATATGGCTGGGAATGTCTTGCGGTTGGACTCAAATTCCGGCTGGCAAAAATGAGATTGTTGCGGCCGGGGCTGTTTAATTCAAAACCGCGGCCAGGCGTGATTTCTTCCGGTTGACCGTGGGACGAGGCACCGCGCCGGCCTTGGCGGCCTTGTCGAATGCAGAATGGAGGCCGGGCAGAAATTTGGCCGCTTCGTCCTTTTTGCCGGCGGCGAGGAGCGCGCGATAGTCCTTTTCCAGACGATGCAGGCGTGATTTGACGCTGCGGTTGTGCTGGTGCTTGCGTTCGTTGGCGCGCATCCGTCGTTCGGCTGACTTCGTATTCGGCATAGGTTGAATTTTCGTTTCGCTTAAAAGCGACCGAATTTAAGCAAACCCGATTGAATGTCAAGGGAAACCATTTCCTTAAAATCCTTAAAACCCCGTTTTGCACCCCGTTTCCTCCTGGCTTTATTTTGGCACGTTTATTGTTGGGGAAGGCCTGCAATGTTTGTACAAAATTCAAGCGGCAACCACACTCGAAGCACAGATGACTAAGCCCTTGCACATTCTTCATCTTGAGGACGATCCGGATTTTGCCGAGCTGGTTCGGACGCTGCTTCAAGAGGATGCGCTGGAAGCCGAGTTGAAACGTGTGGCCGGACGCGCAGAATTTGAAGCGGCGCTCGACAACGACCAGTTCGATGTCATTTTATCGGATTTCCGGCTGCCCAAATTCACGGGCCTGGAAGCGCTGGCTTATGTTCGCAAAGGCCACCCCGACCTGCCGTTCATTCTCATTTCGGGCACCATCGGCGAGCATGCCGCGATCGAGAGTCTCAAGGCGGGTGCGACCGATTACGTGCTCAAGCACAATCCGGAGCGGCTGGCCTCGGCGGTGCGCCGTGCCGCGCTGGAGGCCGGCGAACGCGCCAAACGGCGGCGTGTGGAGACGGAATTGGTCCGCCGCGAGAAATATTTTCGTACGCTTACCGAAAACACCCTCGACATCCTTTGTATTTTGAGTCGGGAAGGGAATTTTCTTTACGCCAGTCCTTCGATGGAACGTGTGCTGGGTTATGCGCCGGCAGAATTGGAGGGAACCGATTCCTTCGCGCATGTGCATCCTGAGGATTTGCCGCCGGTGCGTGAAATGTTTCAAAAGGCGGTGCAACAACCGGATGGCGCCTTAAAAATTCAATTTCGTTATCAACAGAAAGATGGAATGTGGAAGCGTTTGGAACTGGTCGGCCAAAACCGCCTGGCGGATCCGGATGCCGCGGGCATCGTGACCAATTGGCGCGATGTGACCGACCGCTGGCGGGCGGAGGAGGAATTACGCCGGAGCGAGAAGCAGTACCGCCTGCTCTTCCAGGACAACCCCAATCCCATGTGGGTTTTTGATCTGGAAACCCTCGCCTTTCTGGAGGTGAACAAAAGCGCCATACAACATTACGGCTACTCGCCCGAAGAATTTCTGGCGATGAAAATGTCGGACCTGCGCCGGATTGAAAAAGAAGAACCATCCCAGAAAGCCGCCTTGGGTGATGCCGGAAGCGGCCACATCTGGAGACACCGACGAAAGGACGGCTCATTCATTGACGTGGAAGTGGTCTGGAGCCCGATGGCGTTTCGCAACCGTTTTGCGGCGCTGGCCATGGTCACGGACGTGACGGAACGCTGCCGCAACGAGCATCGCAATGAGGTATTCTCCAAGCTCAGCCATCGCTTGAGTTCGGCCACGACGGCCGCCGAAGCGGCGACGATTATTTGTGAAGCGTCTGATGTGCTCTTTGCGTGGGATGATTTCGCGCTGGATTTGTATTCCGCGGAGAAGGACGAGGTTTTCTCGTTGTTAAACATCGCCACCGTGGACGAACACCGGGTGAAGATCCCCGAATCATCCCAGTCCAAAAGCGCCAACACTCTCATCCGGCGTGTCATCACCAAAGGAGCGGAATTGGTGCACACTCCCGGTCCCCAGGGCCATGCTGCCGACGCCATGCTCGTGCCCGTGCGCAAAGGCACCCGGCTGATTGGCGTTTTGTTCGTCCAAAGCCGCGTGGCCGGCGCTTATACCGGCCACGATCTGGAAACGCTCCAGACCCTGGCCGATCAGTGCGGCGGCGCTTTGGAACGCGTCAACGCCGAGGAGGCGCTGCGTGAAAGTCAACGGCGCTTTCGCGATCTCTTTGAAAACTCACCGGACGCCATATTTGTTGTGGACCTGAATGGCAGGGTACTGGATGTGAATCTTGCCAGTTGTCTGCTGCATGGCCTGACGCCGGAGCGGCTGGTTGGTAAAAATCTTTTGACCGATCTCGTTCCGGAGACCCTTCGGGAGCAGGCCCGGCAGGATTTTGATAAAATGGCGAGCGGTAAATGGACACAGGCCGAAAGCGAAAGCCTGACCGCTGAGGGCCGGATCACGCCGGTGGAGGTCCGCGCCAGCCGCATCGAATACGGAGGACGGCCAGCCGTGTTGTTGCACGTGCGCGACATCACCGAACGCCGCGAAGCCGAGGCCGCCCTGCAAAGTTCGGAAACACTCTTCCGTTCGGTCTGGCAAAATTCCGTGACGGGACTGCGACTGGCCAATGAACAAGGTATTATGGTTGCCGTGAATGATGCGTTTTGCCGTCTGGTCGGCATGGAGGCGCAGGCATTGGCAGGCCAGCCCTTGACGGTCATCTACGCCGCCGCCGAGGACCGCGACAACATACTGGAACAACACCGCGAAGCTTTTCTTGCCCGCAGCGTCACTCGTAAGCCCGAACGCCGGTATGTTTTGCACAATGGGAATGCCGTGACCCTGGAAATTCTTGACTCATTCATTCAGCTTCACGAGCGACCGTTGCTGATGTTGAGCCTGTTTCGCGATGTCACAACCCAGCGGCAGTTGGAGGAGCAATTGCGCCAATCGCAAAAAATGGAGGCCATCGGCCAGCTCGCGGGCGGTGTCGCGCATGATTTCAACAACATTCTCACCGTGATTCAGGGGCATGCCTCGTTGCTGGCAGCAGCCAATCTTGGTGAATCGGCGGGAAAATCGGCCGATCAAATCATTCAAGCCGCCGAACGCGCCGCCCGGTTGACCCGGCAATTGCTCACCTTCAGCCGTCGCCAACTGATCCAGCCCAAAAAACTGGATGTGAACAGAATTGTCGGGAACATGACGAACATGTTGGGGCGGCTTTTGGGCGAAGATGTGGCGCTGCAGTTGAATTATTGCCAGACGCCGCCGATGGTGGATGCTGATGTTGGTATGTTGGAACAGGTGTTGTTGAACCTTGCCGTCAACGCGCGCGACGCCATGCCGAAAGGTGGCCAGCTTGCCCTGCGCATCGCCATTGTGGACCTGGGCGAATCTTACGGCCGTGGACAATCCGAGGCCCACGCCGGCCGTTTCGTCTGCTTGAGTGTCACCGATACCGGGACGGGCATCGCGCCGGAAAATCTGCGCCGGATTTTTGAGCCATTTTTCACAACCAAGGAAATCGGCAAAGGCACTGGTTTGGGATTGGCGACGGCTTACGGCATCGTAAAGCAGCATCAGGGTTGGATTGAAGTGGACAGCCAGGTGGGAATGGGCACAACTTTCCGGATTTATCTGCCGTACGCTGGAACGGGGCAGCACACTGTGGAAAAACCCACTGCTCAAATCACGGTGCGTGGTGGTAATGAGACGATTTTGCTCGTCGAAGATGAAGCGCCGGTTTGTGAACTCGTTTCACGGTTATTGGGCAGATATGGCTACAAAGTTTTATCGGCGAACGATGCCGCCGAGGCCATTGAGGTCTGGCAAAACAACAAGGATGAAATTGCCCTGTTGCTTACCGATCTGGTCATGCCCAACCACATGAACGGGCGCGAGCTGGCCGAAACGTTGTGGGCCGAGCAGCCGGAACTCAAGGTCATCTTCACCAGCGGTTACAGTGCCGACATTGTGGGCAAAGATTTTAAACTCGAACCGGAGTTGAATTTTTTGCAGAAACCCTATCATCCGCAGATGCTGGCCATGGCGGTGCGCCGCTGTCTTGACGGCAAACGGAATTAAAACGCCGGCATCTTCCAACTTTTCTTTCCGGGCGGGTTTCGCTTAGACTCCGCGCATGATCATTGCGCCTTCGTTGCTGGCCTCCGACCACGCCCGTTTTGGCAGGGAAGTTGAACGGGCTGACCGCTCCGGCGCCGATTGGCTGCATCTGGACATCATGGACGGCCATTTTGTGCCGAATATTTCCTTTGGGCCCGAAGTCATCCGCGCGGTTCGACCGCTGACAAAGCTCTTTTTCGATGTTCATCTGATGTGCTCACGCCCGGAGATCCTGCTGGAGCCGTTTGCGGAGGCCGGCGCGGACGAAATCATCATTCACGTTGAACTGGGCGAACAGATCGCGCCGCTGATCTGGAAAATCAAATCGCTCAATAAAAAAGTCGGACTCGCCATCAATCCGCCCACGGCCATTGCCGAAGTCCAGCCGTATCTCGACCAGATTGATTTACTGCTGGTGATGACGGTCAATCCCGGATTCGGCGGACAGCCGTTCATTCACGAGTGTCTTCCCAAGGTTCAGCAAGCCGATGCCTGGCGGCATGAACGGAAACTGCCCTATCGCATCAGCGTGGATGGAGGCATCAATTTTCAGACTGCCGCCGAATGCGCGCGCGCCGGCGCCGACACGTTTGTGAGCGGGACGACTTTATTTCATGCGCACCATCTGCCCGCCGCGGTGAAAAAAATGCGTCAGGTTGTGACCGCTCACGATCCGGCGCTGGCGGATTTGAAGCTTTGACCGGCGCGTTATGAATATCAAGTTTGGCACGGACGGCTGGCGCGCAGTCATCGCGGAAGATTTCACGTTTGCCAATGTTGCGCGTGTGGCGCAGGCCTCGGCGGACTACTGGAAGGCAGAAGTCAGAAGGCAGAAGTCAGAAATTTTCCGGCGCGAATTGAAAGTTGTCGTCGGCTTTGACCGCCGGTTTTTTTCGGACAGATTTGCCCGGACCGCCGCTGAAATTCTGGCTGGGAATGGATTTCAGGTGTTGCTCACGCCAGAGCCGGCCCCCACGCCGTCCGTATCGTTTGCCGTCAAGGCACAGCGCGCCGTTGGCGGGGTGATGATTACCGCCAGCCATAATCCGCCAATTTTCAACGGGTTTAAACTCAAATCGTTCTACGGCGGTTCGAGCGATCCGGAAACCTGCCACGCGGTCGAGGTTTTTCTGGATCGCAGTCCCATTCGGTCTGTGAAATTCGACGAAGCGGTCCGCGCCCGGCAAATTTCCGTCCGTGACGTCCGCCCGGCGCACTTCGCCGCGCTGAAACAGCTCGTGGATTTCAAGTTGATTGCGAAATCAAAATTGCGTTTCGCCCATGACGCTTTGTTCGGCGTTGGCGCGGGCTGCTTCGAACAGTTGCTTGAAGGCACGACCTGCAAAGTCACGACGCTCAACGGTGCGCACGATGTGCTGTTCGGCGGCATCAACCCCGAACCGATTGACAAGAATTACGGACGCAGCCGGGAATTTCTTCGTCGGCACCCGCATGACATTTGCCTCGTGACCGACGGCGACGCCGATCGCGTTGGCGGTATGAACGGTCATGGCGACGCCCTCACCTCGCACCAAATTATTTGCCTGCTGTTACAGCATCTGATTGTGAATCGAAAGGGCAGGGGACGTGTGGTCAAGGCGATCACGACCACTTCGATGGTAGACAAAATCTGCGCCGCTCATGGTCTGCCGCTGGTCGAGACCGGCGTCGGCTTTAAATATATTTGCGCGGAGATGCTCAAGGGCGACGTGCTGATCGGCGCAGAAGAAAGCGGCGGGATCGGTTTCCCGGGACACATTCCCGAGCGTGACGGTGTCGCTGCCGGTTTAATGTTGCTTGAATTGCTTGCGACCGAACGCGTATCCGTGGATAAAATACTGGCGAGATTGGAAAAACAATTTGGCCCTCACCATTACGGGCGGATTGATACCCATTATCCTTTGGAGAAGCGCGCCTCGCTGATGGCATTTCTGAAAAGCAATCCTCCGCCGAAACTGCTTCGCTCACCCTTAACCGGCCTGAAGACGTTCGATGGCGTTAAATTTATAGCCGAAGACTCTTCGTGGCTCATGTTGCGGGGCTCAGGCACCGAACCCATCCTGCGCATTTATGCCGAAGCCAGGTCAGAAGCGGACGCGCGGAAATTATTAAAACTCGGTGTGAAGTTGACGCGTTTCTGAACATCCAACTTTGCGTGCGAAGTCCCCGTTCGGGTTGTTTTTCCCGGGATGGTTTTCAATGGAGAGCCGGGCGGTAAATGCGCGTTGAAAATTGGCCCGCCCGCTGGCGGGAAAATCGAATCCGCGCGTTTGAGATTCCGGCGACAGTTTCTCCGAACGGTACCAGGTGTCCGTCGCGCACTGGGGCACGATGGGGTCGGATCTTACGGCGGGGAAACGCGGCCGGGAGCGGCAACCCGTGGGATGAACTGCCGGACGAGGCGTGTCTTTCCTGTCATTAATGGTTACAAGTCATTCTTCAAATCTGGCGGAATTTGGATGTTCTTTTGCAAGACAGTCATGTATTGAAAACCGGCAGCCTCCGGTGTTTGTCCCCTTGCTGCTCTAAAGGTCGATAGTGTATTTAACCGCTTCTTCTTCCAGGCCTTCCACGAAGGAATGCCCACAAATCATTGAAATCTAAGCAAATCAGCCGGGCGGAGTCATAAGGGTGTCTCCCGGCGTTGTTCCGGAAATAGGTTATCTCCCGGCTTGGAAGCTTTTATTGGCAAGAATCGTGCGAAGACGACACCCAAGATGTATTGTGTTGATGTTTGGATAGTAACAAGACGTGCTGTCGTAATTGGATTTTTGTTGAGCGGATTGGTGGTCACTGCACCCTCATCTGTTTTCGGGAGTCAAAGCGTAACCCTGGCCTGGAATCCAGTCACCAACGCCAATGTCGCCGGGTACAACATTTATTTCGGCTCGGTGAGCCAGACCTACACCAACGTAACTCCGGTGGGCAATGTGACGAACGCGACGATTTCGGGTTTTGTGGCAGGTGTAACGTATTACTTTGCCGCCACGACGTTGAGCACTTCCGGCCAGGAAAGCGCGTATTCAAGCGAAGTATCTTATACGATTCCCAATGGGACTCCCGTCCTCCAGGTGACGCCGGGGAGTATAGGATATGGGACGTTGCTGGTGGGGACGAGCCAGACGAACAGTTTCACGGTACAGAACATCGGGACGGGGACATTGAGCGGGAGTGC